>Ga0208980_10000487_pt1 | contig 22295 bp, 16 predicted proteins | sample WetSurMetagenome_3_FD_187993 | JGI IMG/M metagenome (GOLD analysis project Ga0208980, IMG submission 187993) | Wetland microbial communities from Twitchell Island in the Sacramento Delta, sample from surface sediment Aug2011 Site A1 Bulk (version 2) | ecosystem: Environmental > Aquatic > Marine... | reverse complement strand
GTCTTGAAATAATCAACGATCTGTCTGGCTGCTGCTACACCGGCATTAATATTTGCTTCTTCAGTCTGTGCACCCATCTTCTTTTCCGTAAATATAAATCTGCCTTTAAATTTTTCTTCAAACACTGCTTTGCAATCAGGTTCAACATCAGACAGGTAACTAATATCAGGACGTTCTTCAAAGATGTTCAGGAGGCCTGTTTCGTCAATCACTTCTTTTCTTGCAGTATTGACAAGTACTGCATTTTTAGGCATAGCCTTAAGAAGTTCATAACCTATTGATTTCTTAGTTTTATCATTGTATGGTACGTGAATAGAAATGTACTGGCATTTTGTATATAACTCCTCACTGCTGTTACACTGTTTAACACCATGGTTTTTCATTACTCTTTCACTTACCAGAGGATCATAGGCATATATGTCCATTCCAAAACCTTTTGCGATATCTGCAACATATTTCCCGACATTTCCAAACCCGTGTAATCCAAGAGTTTTTGTCCTCAGCTCGGTACCTGATTTACCACTGAATCCTCTACGGATATGGTATAGCATCAATTCGAATACAAGTTCTGCGACTGCATTTGAGTTTTGCCCGGGAGTGTTCATGGCAACAACATTATGTTCTTCGCAGGCAACAAGATCAAGATTATCATATCCGGCTCCTGCCCTTACAACAATTTTAAGCTTCTTTGAAGCGTCAAGTACCTGTTTTGTAACCATATCGCTTCTGACTATCATTGCATCAGCGTCTGATACAGCATCGAGAAGTTCTGATATCTGCTTATAATTCTCCAGCAATACCAAATTGAAACCTGCGGCCTCAATGACTTCACGAATCTGTTTGATGGCAAGCGGGGAAAATGCTTTTTCTGTGGCTACAAGGATTTTCATATACTTTCTTTTTTAGAATCAGGGTTGAATGGCTCCTTCGGTCTTTAAAATTTAAATTTAATTCTTTGCTTCGAACTCTTTCATGGTATTTACCAATGCCTCTACACTCTCCCTGGGAAGTGCATTATAGGTTGATGCACGGAATCCTCCAACTGAACGATGGCCTTCAATACCCAGCATACCTTTTGATTTGGCGAAATCACTGAAAGGTTTTTCAAGTTCTTTATATTCAGGTGCCATCACAAAGCAGATATTCATGAGCGATCTGTCTTCAGGATCGGCAATGGTAGGTACGAACAGTTTATTTCTGTCAATCTCATCATAAAGGATTTTTGCCTTTTCAACATTCTTCTTCTGTATAGCTTTCACACCACCAAGATTTTTCAACCATATTAGAGTCTGCTGCGCAGCAAATATTGCAAAAACCGGAGGAGTATTAAACATCGATTCACCTTTAATATGCACCCTGTAATCGAGCATCGAAGGAATAGGACGGGTTACTTTGCCCAGAACATCTTCTTTTACTATGACAAAGGTGACTCCAGCCGGAGCAAGGTTTTTCTGTGCACCACCATAGATGATGGCATACTTTGAAACATCAACGGGGCGGCTGAAGATATCCGATGACATATCTGCAACAAGAGGAACCTTTACATCAAGATCCTTTTTCAATTCGGTTCCGAATATGGTGTTGTTGGTTGTAACATGGAAATAATCTGCATCATCAGGGATAGTGTAATTCTTTGGTATATAATTGTATAATTGCTCTTTCGATGACGCTACTTCAACAACCTCTCCGAAAAGTTTTGCTTCTTTAAGGGCTTTATTTGCCCATTCACCTGTATTCAGATAAGCAGCTTTTTTGACCAGCAGGTTCATCGGAACCATTGCAAACTGAAGGCTGGCACCACCTCCAAGGAACAGAACCTGGTAACCAGCCGGGATCTCAAGCAATTCCTTAAAAAGGGCAATTGTATCGTTCATGCAAGCTACAAACTCCTTGCTGCGATGTGATATCTCAAGGACAGACAAACCTGATCCTGCAAAATCTTTTATTCCTTCAATGGTCTTATCTAAAGTGTACTGAGGAAGAATTGAAGGACCTGCATAAAAGTTGTGTTTTTTCATATTCGACTTATATTTATGAATAATTAATCTGTTTATCTTCGTTCGGGTTAATACAAAAATATGAAAATAATCGCCTTCATTGATAATTAATCAACACCAGTTTGATACTTTCATAAAATATCATCAACAAGAATCCCATTTTTCATTACAGGTATTTTATCCGTAAAATCAGAAGTGATGCAGAAATCAATGCAATCATCGAGTCCTTTATCGCGGAGACGGGTTCTCTGGGCCGCTTTGTCTATATAACCGGGCAGGTCTTTTTTTGCCAGAGACCATAGGTCAACTGCTGCCAGTGTCGAATCGCAAATAGTCGAGTATAAACCGCTTTCCAGAAGTCTTTCGCCAATTGCTCCTGCACATATGGTATCCTCAATATTAAACCTGTTCTTCCATCCTGCACAGAAGAGCAGTACATCCCTGTCATGATTGAGCAGCCATCTGGAAAGAGCACTAATATTCAGGAAGGATCCAATAACAGTCATATAGGCTGATGAGGCAAGATTGATTATGCCGGTTCCATTTGTTGTGCTGTAAACTATACTCCGGCCCTCAACCTTCTCCCTTGTAAAATTAAAAGGAGAGTTGCCAAAATCCGCAAAATCAAGCACATAACCATCACGTTCCGCTGCAACAAGATAACCCTTCGACTTATAATCTCTTGCTTCAGAAACCTCCGCAACTGGAATTATTTCAGAGGCTCCGTTAGCGAAAGCAGTACAAATTGCAGATGAGGCGCGCAGAATATCGATAATTACGACAATTGAATTACCGCATTCAGCAGGTTCATATAATGCAGGTGAAAAGCAGGTTGCCAGTTTTCTTTTTGCCATAATATTCTGTTGGTCAATCCTTTTTGTAAATAGGCAGATCCACGATTTTTGCCTTAAGATCTTTGTTTCGTATCCGGATATAAATCTCCGTGCCAGTCTTCCAGTAACCTTTATTGATATAAGCCATACCTATCCCCTGTTTCATCATAGGTGACATTGTTCCGGAAGTTACTTCACCAATAATTTCCCCGGTACCATTCACAACTTCATAATGCTGACGGGGTATTCCACGATCAATCATCACGAACCCTTTTAGCCGTTTGTTAACACCATCTTCTTTCTGACTGAATAACAAGGCTTTATCAATAAAATTCTTATCACTGGTAAATCTGGTGATCCAGCCTAATCCCGCTTCAATTGGTGAAGTCTGATCATTTATATCATTCCCGTACAGACAGAATCCCATTTCAAGACGTAACGTATCTCTGGCACCCAGACCTATTGGTTTTATTCCAAATTCCTCACCTGCTTCAAAAACTGCCTTCCAAAGTTTCGGGCCGTCTTCATTTTTAACATAGATCTCACAACCACCTGCACCTGTGTAGCCTGTTGTGGAGAAGATCACATCGTGGATCCCGGCAAACTCCATGACTTTAAATGTATAATATTCCATGCCTTCAACAGGGCTGTCTGTAAGCTTCTGCATCGCTTTCAGGGCAAGAGGACCCTGAACAGCCAACTGAGCCAGATCATCTGAAGCATTGATAAGATCCTTTCCGGCCTTTATATTGAATTCAGCGGCATTCTTAACACACCAGTTCCAATCCTTCTCAATATTTGCAGCATTGACAACAAGAAGATATTTTTCCGGGTTAAACCTGTACACCAGAAGATCATCAACAATTCCACCCTTGCCATTAGGAAAACAAGAGTACTGTATCTTACCATCATACAGAGCTGATACATCGTTCGATGTTATATACTGAAGATAATTAAAAGCATCAGGACCGGTAACCCAGAATTCACCCATATGAGAAACATCGAAAACTCCTACTTTTTCCCTGACAGTCAGGTGTTCTTCATTAATACCAACATACTCTACAGGCATATTATACCCGGCAAAGGGAACCATTTTTGCACCGGCCTCCAGATGAAACTTTGTAAATGCAGTGTTTTTCATTTATATCTTATTTTAAATAATATGAAAAGTCAGATTCAGCATAAATATATTTTCAGCAAAGCAAGCAAATAGTTTCCTTAAAAAGTCTGACGATTATCAGAATTAAGTATTTAAATTCCAGAGAAACGTTTCAAATAACAACATCGCGGTAGTGGGTTAAAATTGAAATTACCAGTTTTGCTAATCAGCATAAGTAACATTCTTCGGTGATAAATTGTATACTTTATTCCGAATATAAAATCCCTTTTTGCAGACTGTAAAATCGTTTCTTACAGCCAATTGCGGGAATAATAACAGGAATTGAAAAATCATTGACAGAATAATATTTTGCATATTATCCGTTTGTGTAAATATAAAAGTAGCACATATTTACGTTATTAAGAAACCAGATTGCTGATAGCACGGGAGTTGGATTATTTTATCAGGTATTTATCTGACAAAAGTGTTTGGATTTTGGATCATTTCAGTTAATTAGGCACTTTAGTATTATGCAGATGCGTGTTGGAAGCAAATATTATTATATTTGTTACTGATTCTTTGCTCCAGTTTTATAATTTATAACTTTCCGGCACTTATGGATTACAAATTCATAAACACTGAATATCTTGATTCTGTTGCAGGCGGAGATCCTGATATTGCCCGTGAACTTGTAACGATGTTCAAGGAACAGACAATTGAATTGTTCAATGACATGAAACTACATTTCGCATCAAAGAACTATGTCCTGCTGGGACAACTTGCACACAAAGCCAAGTCATCAGTAGCAATAATGGGAATGAATGATCTGGCAGCAATGCTTAAGACTTTTGAACTTCAGGCCAGAGATGGTAAAGAATCCCAATTATATGAGTCATACATTTTAAGATTCAAAACTGAAACCGATGCTGCCATAGTTGAGCTGGAAGATTTTATCATTAACAGAAACTGAATGATCAATATCGAAAAAAAGGATAAAATTGACATTATTTCCTTCTCAGTGAATAAGATCAATGCTCTGATAACTGATGAAATCAGAGAAGGAATCAGCAGGGTCTTCGACAATGCAAATTCAAAAGTAGTTATTGATCTGAAGGGAGTGGAATATATCGACAGTTCCGGTTTTGGATGTTTCCTTTCAGTAATGAAGACAGCACGTAACAATTACGGTGTTCTGAAATTTGCCAATCCGGAACCTGGAATAATGGAAATTTTTAATACTCTTCATCTTAATACAGTCTTTCAGATCTATGATGACATCAATTCATGCATGAAGTCATTCAGATAATGCTTTCACGGTTTATCGGATTTTCTGAATACCAGGAGGTTATTTTCAACATCAACAAAAATATTGTCTTCCCTTGAAACCTTTCCTCCGATAATCTCCTTCGAGAGCTCATTTATTATTTCCTTCTGAATTAACCGCTTAACTGGTCGTGCTCCCAGCTGAGGATCGTACCCGCGTTCAGTCAGCCAGTCTATGGCATCATCAGTTACCTTTAATTTCAGGTGATAATCTTTGAGCATATTGTCGATTCTTTCGAGCTGGATTTTTACTATCTCCCTTATCTGTTCAAGGTCGAGGGGTTTGAACATGACAATCTCATCAACCCTGTTCAGGAATTCTGGTCTTAGTGATCGTCTCAGAAGCATCAGAATATCATTCCGAAGCAGCTCTTCTTCTTTCTCCGGCATGGCATTTTTCCACTTGTCCATCCTGTCCCTGATAATTTCAGAGCCAAGATTTGATGTCATGATAATTATGACATTTCTGAAGTTAACAGTACGGCCCTTATTATCTGTGAGCCGTCCTTCATCGAGAACCTGCAGAAGAAGATTGAACAGGTCGGGGTGTGCTTTTTCGATTTCATCCAGAAGAACTACAGAATATGGTTTATGCCGCACAGCCTCTGTCAGTTGCCCTCCTTCATCATATCCTATATATCCGGGAGGTGCTCCGATGAGCCTCGAAACAGAATGTCTCTCCTGATATTCCGACATATCGATCCGGGTCATAAGGTTTTCGTCATTAAACAGGAACCCTGCAAGAGCTCTGGCCAATTCTGTTTTTCCGACACCTGTAGTCCCAATAAAGATAAATGATCCTACTGGTCTTTTCTGATCATGTAAACCTGCACGTGATCTTCTCACCGCATCAGCAACAGCAGTAATTGCTTCATCCTGGCCAACCACCCGTTTATGCAACTCTTCCTCGAGCCTTAACAACTTTTCTTTCTCGCTTTCAAGCATCCGGGAAACAGGGATACCTGTCCACTTGGATACGATAGCTGCAATATCTTCTGAGCGAACCTCTTCCTGGATCAGGGATCCTTTGCTCCTTTTCTTTTCAATGGCCTGTTTCAATCCGGCAATCTCTTTTTCAAGTTCGCCGATTTTACCATATCTTATTTCGGCTACTTTTCCATAATCACCCGCTCTTTCTGCCTGTTCTGCTTCAAATCGTAATGATTCAACAGCCTCTTTTTTTGCCTGAACCTTGTCAATCATCTCTTTTTCAGTTTTCCAGTCAGCTTTCAGGCTATCTCTTTTTGATTGCATATCAGCAAGTTCACGTGATATTTTATCAGCCTTTATTGTATCACCATCCCTTCTAAGAGCCTCTTTTTCAATTTCAAGTCTGGCAATGGTTCTTTCAGCTTCATCAATCTCCTCAGGAACTGAATTCATTTCCAGCCGCAAACGGGATGCGGCTTCATCAATCAGGTCAATAGCCTTGTCCGGCAAATATCTGTCAGTTATATACCTTGTTGAGAGGTCTACAGCTGCTATCAATGCTTCATCCCTTATTATCACTTTATGATGGGTCTCATATCTTTCACGAATACCCCGGAGGATAGAAATTGAATCAGTTCTGTCCGGTTCGTCCACCATTACAACCTGGAACCTCCTTTCCAGGGCTTTATCCTTTTCAAAATATTTCTGATATTCACTTAAAGTTGTGGCACCTATTGCTCTCAGTTCACCCTTTGCCAGTGCAGGTTTCAGAATGTTTGCAGCATCCATTGCCCCTTCCGATTTTCCGGCACCGACAAGAGTGTGTATTTCATCAATGAAAAGAACGATATCACCGTCCGATCCTATTACCTCATTAACAACTGATTTCAGCCTCTCCTCAAACTCACCCTTATATTTTGCACCAGCTATTAGGGCTCCCATATCAAGTGAATAAATGATTTTTGTTTTAATGTCCTCAGGAACATCTCCCCTTATAATTCTGTGTGCCAGTCCCTCGGCAATAGCTGTTTTACCAACACCAGGTTCTCCGATCAGAAGGGGATTGTTTTTTGTCCTTCTTGTAAGTATCTGAAGGATTCTACGAATCTCTTCATCTCTTCCGATTACGGGGTCAAGTTTTCCTGACCGGGCCCGTTCGTTAAGGTTTATAGCAAATCTGTTAAGTGAATTGAAGGTATCTTCTGACGTCTGTGAATCGACAGAAGCTCCTTTCCTCAGCTCACTGACCGCTGTCATAAATTCCTTCATGTTGACACCATGATCCTTCATAATATGTGAGACTCTGTCGCTTGTATCAAGAATTCCCATCATCAGGTGTTCGACTGATACAAACTTGTCCTTCATTTTCGCTGCATGGTCATTCGCCTTTCGGAATGCTTCTGAAGCTGAAGAAGAAATATAGGTCTCTGCACCTGATACTTTAGGAAATGAATCTATCAGGTTTTCGATCTCTTCAGACAGTGAAGAAATGTTAACACCCATCTTCCCGAAGATAAAACTTGTGATACTATCCGCCTCACTCATTATACCTTTCAGAACATGGGCACATTCTACAGCCTGTTGTCCCTTTGCACTTGCAATATTAAACGCCTGCTGTACCGATTCCTGGGCCTTTAATGTAAAATTATTAAAATTCATTTTATTGATCTTTTTATATGAATATTCAGCAAAATTTCTGCCATTAAGCTGAAGATGGTTAATATTGTCTATTTGACATTTACCAATCTGTTTTTTTATGTCAAACTGACAAAATAGCTTTAATTAAATGATAATATTATATTTGAATTCAAGATCTTCTGAACTGGCAGGAAAGAAAAATGTCTTTTAATTCACATAAAGAAAACAGGATGAGTAAGGTAGTTTGGAAACCCGGAACTATGATATACCCGTTACCGGCAGTAATGGTTAGCTGCGGGGCAGTCCCGGAAGAGTATAATATCTTAACTATTTCATGGACAGGTACAATTTGTACAGCTCCGGCCATGTGCTATATTTCGGTCAGACCAGAGCGTCACTCATATAATATTATAAAAAAGAATGGTGATTTTGTGATTAATCTGACCACAAAAAAGCTCGCGTTTGCTACCGACTGGTGCGGAGTGAAATCAGGAAGTAAACACAACAAATTTACTGAAATGGGCCTCACTCCTGCCCCGGCCTCAATAGTAAAAGCTCCCCTGATATATGAGTCTCCAGTCAATATTGAATGTTTAGTCCGGGAGATCAAGGAGTTGGGATCGCATCATATGTTTATTTCCGAAGTGGTTGCAGTAAATGCAGATGAAAAGTATATTGATGAAGAAACAGGACTCTTCAGACTTGATAAGGCAGTTCCTTTATGTTATTCGCATGGGAAGTACTACGAAACAGGTCCGTTTGTAGGTAAATTCGGATTTTCCGTACAAAAGAAAAAGAATAAGAAAGGTTCGTTATCAGATTAAAAACTTTAATTCGGATTTATTGAACAAAATGACTAAATTCATAGCTTCAATGCGGCAAATAAAAATTATAGAAAATGTCTGAGAAGATCTTAGAAACCCTGATGCAGTTATTTGCAATTATTGCAAAGCCTCAGAGTAACTACACTGAGAGGCGAGGTGTAGTGGAGGCTTTTCTCAAAAGGCTGCTGAACCAGGAACTGGCAATGAAATATCTCTCCACTTATGATAAAGAGTATGAAGAGGCAAGAAAAAAACTTGAAAAAAGCAGCGCAGAAAAACGTGAAGGGGCGATAGCAATAAGGATCAGGAAGCTTTGTAAAGAGATTAACGAACAAAGTCAGCTTGATCAGGAACAGAGAATTGTAGTTGTCATACAGGTACTTGAATTCTGTAAATCAGGCGGAAAAGAGGTCAGCCAGCTTGAACTGGGATTTATTAGCACTCTTGCTGAAGGATTAAACATCACTTCCGAAGAATATGAATTCATTGAGAGATTTGTACTATATCCATTCACTAAAACCCCTTCCATACCTAACCTGCTTATAATTAACGGCATAAAGGATTTTAATCCCAATGAGGCAAAACATGCTTTCAAGGATTTGCTGAAAGGGCAGATATGGATACTTTTTGTTCCTTCAGTTAATAAATATTTTGTCAGGTTTACCGGTACCGGCGAACTTTCAATGAATGGCCAGTTATTGCATGAAGATAAAGTCTATCCCTTTAGCCAGGGCTCATCAATAAAAGGTTATAAGATAACCCCCATATATTACTGGGATGTTACAATGCAGTTCCTCAAAGAGGAATTTAAGTCATCAAGAGTTGTGTATGAGGTTAACAATCTTGAGTACAGGTTCAAAGGAGGCAAGGTCGGAATACATCACATGAGTTTCAAAGAGGAATCAGGAAGGATGGTTGGCATTATGGGTGCAAGCGGCGCAGGTAAATCAACTCTCCTTGGTGTCCTGAACGGAACAAATGCGCCCTCCGATGGAGAGGTTCTTATAAATGGGATAAGCATACATAAAGAGAAAGAGAAAGAGAAAATAAAAGGGCTTATCGGTTTTGTCTCCCAGGATGACCTGCTTATTGAAGAGCTTACTGTTTTTGAAAACCTTTATTATAATGCCAAACTCTGTTTTGATAACCTGACTGAAGAAGAGATAGAGACCAGAGTTGATAGTGTTCTGAAGAACCTGGGTCTTTATGAAATAAGGAATATACAGGTTGGAAGTCCGCTTAACAAAAAAATAAGCGGAGGGCAAAGAAAAAGGCTGAACATCTCCCTTGAACTTATCCGCGAACCTGCAATAATGTTCCTCGACGAACCAACTTCCGGCCTTTCATCCCGCGATTCTGAGAATATTCTTGACCTCCTGAAGGAACTTGCAAGAAAAGGCAAGCTGCTTTTCATAGTTATTCACCAGCCATCGTCTGACATATTTAAAATGTTTGACAAGCTTATAATACTGGATACAGGAGGATACCTTATTTATAATGGGAATCCGATTGAATCAATTGAGTATTTCAAGAGAAAAATTGAACAGGCAAATTACAATGAGAGTGAGTGTTATGTCTGCGGGAATGTAAATCCTGAACAAATATTCAATATTGTTGAAACTAAAGTGTTTACAGAGAGCGGGCATCCAACGGACACCCGAAGGATCTCACCTGAAGACTGGAGTGCACTTTACAAAGCCGAAAAAAAGGAAGAGAAGCTCGAACGTGGAACAATAATTCCGGAGATCAACTTCAAAACTCCCAATAAACTAAAACAGTTCATTGTTTATTCCAGGCGCGATTTACTCTCAAAGGTTGCAGATACACAATACCTTCTTGTCACCCTTCTCGAGGCGCCAATCCTGGCATTTTTTCTTGCCTTTCTGATAAGATACTTTGACGAAAGTGAAAAAGGGAGCCATTATACTCTTTATGAAAACAGTAACCTGCCGGTTTATATCTTTATGTCTGTTATTGTTGCGATTTTCATGGGACTTACAGTCAGTGCAGAAGAGATTATCAAGGACAGAAAGATACTAAAAAGAGAGGCATTCCTTAACCTGAGCTGGAACAGCTATCTTATGTCGAAAGTGTTCGTTCAATTTGCAATCTCAGCAATTCAGGCATTAACCTTTGTTCTGGTCGGAAATGGGATTACCGGAATAAGGGGTATGACTTTTGAGTACTGGCTTGTACTCTTCTCCTGCTGGACAGGAGCAAATATTCTGGGGTTGCTGATTTCAGACAGTTTTAAAGCTGTTGTAACAATTTATATTTTGATTCCATTCCTTGTAATTCCGCAGATTATCCTAAGCGGGGTCATTGTCAAGTTCGAAAAACTCAATCCAAATATCTCCTCTCCTGATGCTATTCCCTTATACGGGGATCTTATCACTGCCCGGTGGGGATATGAAGCTCTGGCAGTGAACCAGTTCATCTATAATAAATTTGAAAACCAGTTCTATCCATATGACAAGGCAATGAGTAAAGGCAAGTTCAAGAAAGATTACTGGAATGTTGATATAAAAGGAAAACTGGAAAATATTCTGAATGATCTGAATAAAGAAACCAGAAGCGCTGAATTTAATAATAAGTTGCTGGTAGTCTACAATGAATTCAGGAAGGAGAGTAAACTCACTCCTGATATAAAGTTTGAATTTACTGAATCCCTCAAACCCGATAAGGTCAACAAAGATTTAGTAAATGCTGCACTTATATATGTGGAGTCCTTAAGGAAATATTATATAAAATATTATAACAACGCCAAGGATCGTAAAGATGCCATTGTGACTAAATTGCAGCAGGAGAACAATTCAGGATTCCTTAGTCTGAGAGATAATTATGCAAATGAATCCCTTGAAGAGTTTGTGACTAATAAAAATGAAACATCCAAGATAGTTGAATTCAAAGGAGAGATAGTACAGAAGCTGGAACCTATTTATATGGATCCGAAATTCAAATTCATCAGGGCTCATTTCTATTCACCTACAAAGCTGCTCTTTGGAATGAAAATCGATACTTTCATAGTCAATGTGGTTGTCCTCTGGGTAATGACAATAATACTTTACCTGGTACTCTATTTCAGACTACTTAAGAAGTTGCTCGATTCAGGAGAGGCTTTAATTGGAAAGAACCGCAAAAATTCCGATTAGTAACCGGTATTATAAATAAAGAGAGGCTGCCAATGAAATGACAGCCTCTTTATTTTTTGGAACAACTGATCTGATTGGAATGAACTCAAAGCATTGCTATTCTACAATCTCAATCATTTTGAATGGAACCCTGATGATTGATTCATAATCCTCGCCGGCCTCCAGCATATCTTCATCATCTTCTTCATAATACCAGTTCACTTCAACCTCATTCTTAGCCTTATGAATAGCTTCAAGTTTTTTAAATACATCGAGTATGCACTTCGATGAGCTGGTGTTGAAATATTCAAGACGGATATTCACAACGGTCTTTGTAAGAGGCGATTCCTTATAAGTATCCAACCAATCTACCAGAGGTTTATAGAATTCAACTGAGTTTTCTGGAATTGAACGTCCTTTAATTTCAAATACACCTTCTGCAGAATCAAATTTAACTGTTGGAGTCTTAGGTGTTCCTTCGATAATGATCGGTTCCATTTTTGTCAGATTTATAAGTTGTTTTGATTTTCTTCGCTCACTAAAATATCCAAATAGAAAAAAGAGTACTTATCATTATATTCTTTAAAAGCATACGTTAGCTTATTTCCTGTTTTCCTGGCAATATCAACAAGGCCAAGGCCCCCTCCACCTTTTGCAGATATTCTCTGGTGATTAAGGATGAATTTGTACAACTCCTTGATTTCCTCGTGGCTGGATCGGTTAATTCGTTTGATTTTTTCCTCGAGTTTTTCTTTATTCTCAGAACGTACAAAGTTGCCGGTAATAATTTTATAACCAGTGTCAACTTTTTTCACTACAAGCAAACCATATTTTTCCGAATGCTGATCCTCAAAATCATCAGGTACCTTGTCAACATGATGATAAAGATTCTGGAGGCTTTCAACAAGAACATTATAAACTTTTTTCCTGAGTTTTGATTGTTCATTTACCTCCACCATTTTATCCTCAACCGTGTCAAGAACATGATTTATAATATCCGAGTCAATATTACCTTTATAATACAGGATAACATTTCCGTCCGGCTGATCTGAAAAATAATTCTCTATATTAAAGCTCATTTAAGCTTCCTTTTAGATAAGGTCAAGTATTTCCAATAACAAATATAATAAAAATATGAAGTTACCAAATTTAAACATGCCCACACTGCGGTTTTTTAAATATTGCCTCACTTTTTGATAAATATATTGATTTGTAGTGATAAACGTCAGGCTTACGGTGATATCAGGGTTTCTCAGCTTTCCGGGTTCCCGTATACATCTCATACTTTAACAGAGTACATTCAAGTGCTCCATTAAACAGGGTATGTTTTTCCTTTGGTTTCAAACCGACCTTCTTCAGTGATTCTTTGTTTGATGTTATTAACCATGCTGTATTTCCAGGGAAATTATGCTTCAAAGTTGTTCCAATCATGCTGTACAATCCATCCAGTTCATCCGGATGCAGTCTTTGCCCGTAAGGTGGGTTAAGAAACACATAACCATGATCATCTGCACTTTTAAGATCCTTAAAATCAGATAATTCAATTGAAACAATATCACTTAACCCGGCTCTTGAGACATTACTCCTTGATTGTGATACTGCCAGTTCAGATATATCACTTCCACAAATTTTCACAGTAGATATTCCGGCCAGCTTATCATATTCAAGTTTGATCTTATTGAACAACTCCTCATCGAAATCCTTCCATCGCTGAAATCCGAAAAATTTCCTGAATTTACCCGGGGGAATATTGCATGCAATCAATCCGGCTTCAATAGGAATTGTACCAGATCCGCACATCGGATCTGTCAAAGATGAAGAGGCCTTCCATCCTGACATTAGCAATATTCCTGCAGCAAGTACCTCATTTAAGGGTGCAACAGCCTGTTCCTGTCTGTATCCTCTTTTAAACAGCGGAACAACTGATGAGTCGATAGATATTGTTACCTGATCATTACTTATATGAAGATTGATAAGTATTGTGGGATCACCCGTATCGACTGATGGTCGCCTTCCAGATTTATTCCTGAAATAATCTGCAATGGAATCCTTAAGAATAAGTGCGGCATAACCTGTGTGAGCAAAATGAGGAGAATTTACTACAGGAACAATGGAAAATGTATCATCAGCTTCCATGAACACGTCCCACTCAATCTTTAAGCCACATTTATAAAGATCATCCTTTGATCTGATCCGGTAATCGCCAACTGGCATCAGTACTGACAAAGCAGTTCTTGAACAATAATTGACCCTGTATAAAAGATTCTTGTCGCCGTTAAACAATACAGCACGATTTGCTGCTTTCACCTCAGAAGCTCCCAATGAAATAAGCTCTTCAGCAAGAACGTTTTCAAGACCGTACAGTGTTTTAGCGACAAGTTTCATCATGGAAACTTTTAACTCAGAATTATTTAAAACCGAGTATAGTATTATAGCTTTTCTTGTCCGAAATAACTTTCAGTGCCTTATCAATCACCTTATCGGTCTGATTGATAATCTGAAAATATTCACTTGTCTGCCAGATGTTTGAAGCAACAAGACCTTTCAACACTAACAGAATTTCATCTTTAGATTTATTGTACTGTTCCTCATCAAATTTAACTCCTTCAGCTTCTCCTTTTGCTATAAAGGATTTTATATCTTCCGGTGTAAACTGGAAATTCTGTTTAAAGTCGTTGAATGACTTATATTTAGAGCCGAGAATAGATCTGTTCTTATCGTAATATTCAAGAGTAAAAGTATTTAAAACATTTTTATTATAAAGCCTGTTGAAATAAGGAGTATTATATGAAGTATCAACCGATACAAATACATCCGGCATTATCCCTCCTCCACCGTAAACAATACGCTTATTTACAAGGGTTTTATATTTAAGGGAATCAGGGAAATGAGTACTGTCAGCAGTAATTAGTTCTCCATCAGTAAATCGTTTGACAAAAGTCTGCATATATTTTTCATACCCGTCAGTATATGGAGTCTGTATAGAGCGCCCGGTGGGAGTATAATATCTTGCTATTGTCAATCTGATCATAGAACCATCTGTCAGATAGAAACCATTTTGAACCAGTCCTTTGCCAAAAGTACGCCTGCCGATTATCACAGCACGGTCCCAGTCCTGAAGAGCTCCTGAAAGTATTTCGCTGGCTGATGCAGATCCTTCATCAGTGAGAACTACGACTCTCGCAGATGATAAACTTCCGGACCCTGATGATTTATAATCCTGCCTTGGGGTTTTTCTTCCCTTTAGATAAACCAGCAACTTCTCATCGGGGAAAAACTTATCTGCCAATGCAGTTGCAGCAAGCATATAACCTCCTCCATTTCCTCTCAAATCGAGAATCAGGTTTTGCATATTGCTTTTTTTCAAACCTGCTACGGCATCAGAAAATTCTTTTTCGGTAGTCGCTGCAAACTTATTGAGCTTGATATAACCTGTTTCTTTATCAAGCATATATGAGGCATCAAGACTGAATATGGGAATCTTGTCACGGATTATAGTAAAATCCAGGGGACTCTTTTCCCCTTTCCTGAATACTGTAATATTTACTTTTGTTCCTTTTGGTCCCCTCAACCTGCTGAAGACTCCTGTATTAGTAAGACCAATCCCTGTAACTTTCTCCTGATTAATAGTAAGGATCCTGTCACCAGCTTTTATGCCAACTTTTTCAGAAGGACCGCCTGCAACAGGTTCAATAATAAATATTGAGTCACGCAACAGACTAAACTGAACCCCGATTCCTTCAAAATTGCCATTGAGTGGTTCATTCATCTCCTTGACATCCTTTGCAGAAATATATGTTGAATGAGGATCAAGATTTTTCAGAATTTCGATTATCGCTTTCTCTGCTAGCATATCCATATCAGCCGAATCAACATAAAAGGCATCAATCAGGCCAAATGTTCTGCCAATCTTGAAAGTCCCTTCATTTACAACCTGTGAGGAAGCTGTAATTGTAAGCAGGAATAATGTTACTGCTAAAATTGCGACAACACTTATTTTTTTCTTCATGTTTTGAAATTCAGTTTTGCATTATAATCCAACAAATTAAAATCATTAAAGTTATTTTAAAACCACGGAGTTATACAGAGTCTTCAAGGAGTTACACCGGGTCGAATCTCCCCTTCTCCCATTCTCCCTATCTTTTCCCACTATTCCCATTCAATTGTTGATGGTGGTTTTGAGCTGATATCGAAAACGACCCTGTTAATTCCCTTTACCTTGTTTATTATTTCATTTGAGATCAAACCAAGAAAATCATATGGCAGATGCGACCAGTCGGCAGTCATCCCGTCGGTAGATGTTACTGCTCTCAGTACAACTGCATTCTCATATGTGCGTTCATCGCCCATCACTCCTACTGACTGCACGGGAAGAAGAATAACTCCTGCCTGCCAGACAGAATGGTACAATCCATGTTTTTTCAGACCCTCAATGAATATATCATCAGCGTCCTTCAGCATCTCAAGTTTTTCCCTTGTCATCTTCCCCAGCAAACGGATAGCGAGTCCCGGACCCGGGAAAGGGTGCCGGCTGAGTATGTGATCCGGAAGGCCAAGAGCACGACCAACTTTCCTGACCTCATCTTTGAAGAGCAGACGAAGAGGTTCAACAACTTTCAGGTGCATTTTTTCGGGCAGGCCACCCACATTATGATGTGATTTAATTGTTGCTGATGGTCCGTTTACTGAAACAGACTCAATTACATCGGGGTATATTGTTCCCTGTGCCAGCCACTTAACATCTTTAACTTTTCTTGCTTCCTCATCAAAAACCTCAATAAAGACGCGACCAATTATCTTCCGTTTTGTTTCAGGATCGCTGACTCCCTCTAGCTGATCAAGGAACCTGTCGGTTGCATCAACTCCAACAACATTAAGACCTAACCCAAGATACGACTCAAGAACCTTGCTGAACTCATTCTTCCTGAGCAATCCGTTATCGACAAAAATACAGGTAAGGTTTTTCCCTATTGCCTTATTCAGCAAAGAGGCTGCAACAGTAGAATCAACACCACCCGAAAGGCCGAGTATTACCTTATCATTTCCAAGTTGTTCTTTAAGAGAAATAACTGTTGATCCAGCAAAAGAATCCGGTGTCCAGTTCTGCGAACAACCGCAAATCCCTATTACAAAATTCTTAAGCATCCTGGTCCCTTCTGTTGTATGGTATACTTCCGGATGGAATTGTATTCCCCAGGTTCTTTCATCTTTAATGTGAAATGCTCCGGCTTTAACGTCGGCAGTTGATCCTGTTATCTCGTAACCTTCAGGAATACTGGCAATTGTATCTGCATGTGACATCCATACCTGAGTTCCGGGTTTGATATCAGCAAAAAGAGGATCATTATTGTTAACTGAAATAAGATTTGCCCTGCCGTATTCCCTGATATTCGAGGGCAGTACTTCACCTCCGTAATTATGAATAAGATGTTGAGCCCCATAGCAGACACCAAGCAATGGCAAAACTCCTTTAATTTTCGAAAGATCAGGGACCGGTGCATTTTTATCGCGAACTGAGGATGGACTTCCGGATAATATTACTCCTTTAATGCTATCATCAGGAACCGGAAAATGGTTGAAAGGATGAATTTCGCAATATACATTAAGCTCACGTATCCTCCTGGCTATCAATTGAGTATACTGAGATCCAAAATCTAGTATCAGAACTTTTTCTTGCAAGACTCTTTGTTTTAATAAAATGGAGACAAAGATATGTAATCTTTTCTTAAAGATCAGCAATTTCACCTACCTCATAACTCTTTCCGTCAATTGCTGCGAATGTAGCTGGAAAAAGAGACCTGGCCTCCTCAACAAGAAAAGATATATTTTTATATCTGGCCGAGAAATGGCCGATTATCAGACTTCCAACCTCAGCATCAAGGGCTGTTTTTGCTGCATCGAGGGTTGTCGAGTGACCCGTTATAGCGGCAAGCTGGTCCAGGCTTTTATCAAACGTTGCTTCATGATAAAGAACGGTTACTCCCCTAACAAAAGATGCCAGTCTCCTGAAATATTTTGTATCGCTGCAATATGCATATGACAATGGTACTGTCGGGGGAAATGTAATATCTTCATTTTTAATTATAATCCCATCAGCTGTAACAAAGTCCTCCCCTTTTTTTATGGCAGGAATTCTGACAGTTGGAATATGATATTCTTCTATTTTCTCTTTAATAATATTCCTTTCAGACAGTTTTTCCCTGAAAAGGAAACCAAATGCAGGTACCCTGTGATCGAGGGGGAAAGAAGATACTGTCAGATATTTATCATTCAGGATCTGAACAGAATCTTTTCCTTTAAGAGGAATAAAATCAATTTCAAAACTGAGACGGATGTCAAAATCGTCAAGGTGGGAATTAAAAATCTGATAATATTTTTCAGGAGCATAAAGATGAACAGGGGCTTTTCTGCCCATAAGGCTGAAAGTCGATAGCAATCCATATAATCCAAAAACATGGTCGCCGTGAAGATGGCTTATGAAAATATGATTAATCTTCGCTAACCGGATCCTGTTTTTCCTGAGTTGCATCTGTGTTCCTTCCCCGCAGTCTATCAAAAATAAGCGCTCATGTGCATTTAGCACGTGAGCGCTGGGAAATCTTTCTGACGTCGGCAATGCAGAACTGCTACCAAGAATGGTCAGTTTCATAGCACTCTGCAAGGCAGTCCGATTTAAGAAATCATTTTTTCAGCTTCAACAACCGATCCTGTAATTGTAAGAACGGTATCGAGCTGAGAAATAGTGATAAGCCGTTCCACTGCTTCATTAAGACCACAGAGAACGAATGTACCACCTGCATTTTTACACAATCTGTTGGCTACCAGTATGGCACTTAATCCGGACGAGTCGCAGTATTGACATTTTTCAAGATCGAGGATGATATTCTTTTCACCCTTTCCTGATACCAGCACAAGTTCCGACTTAAGTGCCGGAGCTATGTGCGTGTCAAGTTTTTCCGACTGTATCTGAATTACAGTGCTGTTATTCCGGCTCTCAATATTGAAATCCATAATTTTAAGTTTTGATAGCCTAAATTTAATTAATTTTTCTATTTCTTGGAAGCTTTATTCTCTTTTTCTTCCATTTCTTCTTTTAAAGCTGCAAGCTGAGAAATATCGCCAAGAGTTGTTTTCTCAGAACTGGTCTTCTGTTTCCTTGCAGTTTTCTTTGGTGAAGAAGACTCAGCTTTGACAGCAGGTGCCTCTGCAGCTTTCTTTTCATCTTCAAATACTCTGCTATGCGAAACGATTATTTTTTTAGCTGATTTATTAAATTCAATGACTTTGAACATCAGTTTTTCATCAACCTTAGCTATCATGCCATCTTCTTTAACCAGATGTTTTGGAGTAACAAATCCTTCAACACCATAAGGAAGAGCTATAACTGCTCCTTTGTCAAAAACCTCTACAACTGTACCTTCATGCACTGAATCCATTGTAAAGATATTCTCGAAGACATCCCATGGATTTTCTTCAAGCTGCTTGTGACCAAGGCTCAGCCGCCTGTTTTCTTTGTCAATTTCAAGGACAACCACTTCTATCTCGGCATCAATAGATGTGAATTCAGCCGGATGCTTGATTTTCTTTGTCCATGATAAATCAGAAATATGTATCAGTCCGTCAACACCCTCTTCGATCTCAACAAATACGCCGAAGTTGGTAAAGTTCCTGACTTTAGCGGTATGTTTTGAACCGACTGTGTATTTATCATCGATATTCTGCCATGGATCTGGTTTGAGCTGTTTGATACCAAGAGACATCTTTCTTTCATTCCTGTCGAGGGTAAGAATAACGGCTTCAATTTCATCACCGACTTTCAGAAACTCCTGTGCACTGCGCAGATGCTGTGACCATGACATTTCAGAGACGTGAATAAGGCCTTCCACTCCAGGAGCGATTTCAACAAAAGCACCATAGTCAGCCATAACGACAACTTTTCCTTTAACCTTATCACCGATTTTCATGTCAGGATCTACTGAATCCCACGGATGAGAAGTAAGCTGTTTCAATCCAAGAGCAATTCTCTTCTTATCATCATCGAAATCGAGTATTACAACATTAAGCTTCTGGTCAAGCTGAACAATTTCTTCCGGATGATTTACCCTTCCCCATGAGAGGTCAGTAATATGAATCAATCCATCAACACCACCAAGGTCGATGAACACACCATATGATGTTATATTCTTAACGGTTCCTTCAAGAACCTGTCCTTTTTCAAGTTTAGCAATTATCTCTTTTTTCTGCTGCTCAAGTTCAGCTTCAATAAGAGCTTTGTGAGATACTACAACGTTTTTGAACTCCTGGTTGATCTTCACAACCTTGAATTCCATCGTCTTTCCGACAAATACATCATAGTCGCGGATTGGTTTGACATCGATCTGTGATCCGGGAAGGAACGCCTCAATGCCAAAAACATCTACAATCATACCACCTTTTGTACGGCATTTGATGTAACCGGTAATGATCTCATCTTTTTCAAGGGATGCATTAACTCTGTCCCATGAATTGATAGCGCGGGCTTTTTTATGTGAAAGAAGAAGCTGACCTTTTTTATCTTCCTGGCTTTCAACATAAACTTCAACCTTATCTCCTACTTTGAGATTCGGATTGTAACGGAATTCATTTAAACTGACAACCCCTTCTGATTTGTAACCAATATTTATTACAACTTCACGTGAAGTCATCTGAATTACTGTACCTATAACAACTTCGTCGACTGCCACAGTTGAGAGAGTCTCATCATACAGTGATTCAAACTGCTTGTACTTTGGAGAAGTACGTTGCTCTTCGCTCTCAAAAGCCTCCCAGTCAAAATCCTCAGCTGATGCCGCTGATCTTTTCTCAGTCTTTACTTTGGTTTCACTTTCAGGTTCAGTTTCAGAATCTGTTGATTTCTTTGATCTTTTTTCTTTGTGTACATCCGAATCCAGTCCGTAATCTTCAGCCTTTACAGCTTCAACAACCTCTGCAGCTCCAGCGGTCTCTTCTGCCATAACAGCACCAACCTCTTCAACAGCTACATCTACAGTTTTAACTTCCTGATCTTCTTTTGTATCTTTTGCTTTTGCTTTTTTCACCTGCTTTACAGGAGCTTCACTTGTTTCTACAACCTCCTTTTTGGTTGTTTTTTTCTTGTTTTCAGTCATAATTGTGATTTAAAAGAACTAATAATTAATAAGTTAGACATTATTTTGTTTGAAAAATTGGTTGCAAAGATATGACTTTTTTTAATTTTCACACAATATTACTGTATAAAAACGTTGGGAGCCAGATGATAGCGTGGGGACTAATTCTTGTTTTTTTTCCTGACTTACAATTGAATACATACTATCATTTATCATTTGGGGTGGTGGTGGACAATCATTTCCGAATTTGACTTGTTCTATTATCTTTGCACAAGTAATTAAGATTTAGAAAATCATTAAGGATCTATGAGAATTATTGTTGTCGGTTCCGGCTATGTTGGATTGGTTACAGGTGTTTGTTTTGCAGAAAGCGGCGTAAACGTTACATGTATTGATAATAATCCTGATAAAATTCAAAAACTGAAAAAAGGAATAGTCCCGATTTACGAACCCGGACTTGAAGACATGCTCAGGAGAAATGTTGAAAAGAAGAGACTGACTTTTACAACAGAACTTAAAGACGGGATTGATGGAGCCGAGGTAATTTTTGTGGCGGTGGGAACACCCCCGGGTGAAGACGGGTCAGCTGATATGAAACATGTTCTTGATGTAGCAGTGGAAATAGGTCGCATAATAACCAATCATGTAGTGGTCGTTACAAAAAGCACTGTTCCGGTCGGAACATCGGAAAAAATACGTAAAGCGATTCAGAATGAGCTTGATATACGGAATGTCTCTGTCCCTTTTGATATGGCTTCCAATCCCGAATTTCTTAAAGAGGGCGCTGCTGTTGAGGACTTCCTGAAACCCGAAAGAATCGTAATTGGAGTAGATAATGAGAGGACAGGTGAAATTATGAGACGGCTTTATATGCCTTTTGTCCTTAATAATCATCCAATCCTGTTCATGGATATAGCTTCAGCAGAGATAACCAAATATGCCGCCAATGCAATGCTTGCAACCAGGATCAGCTTCATTAATGAAATTGCCAATCTCTGCGAAATTCTCGGAGCTGATATTAACCAGGTACGCAAAGGTATAGGAAGTGATTCCAGAATAGGCAGTAAATTTATTTATCCGGGAACAGGATACGGTGGCTCGTGCTTTCCCAAGGATGTTAAAGCCCTGATTAAGACAGCTAATGATAACGGGTATGAACTGAATGTGGTAAAAGCCGTAGATAAAGCCAATGAATATCAGAAAGGTGTAATCTTCAGCAAGATGAAAAACTATTTTAAAAACAATCTTAAAAACAGAAAGATTGGCGTCTGGGGACTATCATTCAAGCCTAAAACAGATGATATGAGGGAAGCGCCTTCTCTGATTCTGATCGAACAACTTTTAGGAGCCGGGGCAAAAGTCATTGCTTATGACCCTGCTGCTCTGGATGAAGCC
>Ga0208980_10000486_pt1 | contig 22307 bp, 17 predicted proteins | sample WetSurMetagenome_3_FD_187993 | JGI IMG/M metagenome (GOLD analysis project Ga0208980, IMG submission 187993) | Wetland microbial communities from Twitchell Island in the Sacramento Delta, sample from surface sediment Aug2011 Site A1 Bulk (version 2) | ecosystem: Environmental > Aquatic > Marine... | reverse complement strand
CGGCCGAGGCCGGCCGCGGGCGCAGGTCACCGCCGGCGGCGAGGGGAATGAGCTTGCGGACCTTGCGGCACGTCATCGTCCCTCCTCCAAGTGGGGAAGATCCCGCCGGATCGCTTCGCGGAGCTTCCTGCGGGCCGCGGACAGGTGGACCCGGACCGAGAGGCTCGAACAGCCCAGCACCCGGGACGTCTCCCGGATGTCGAGCTCTTCCAGGTCCCTCAGCACGAACACCTCCCGCTCCCGCGGGCTGAGCGCCGCCAGCGAGCGCATGATATCGGCCCGGAGCTCCTGCCGGTCGTGCCCGGCCTCCGGGTCCGGGGCCGCCGAGCCGGTCGTCGCGGAGGGTGCCCGGCCGGCGACGTCCTGGAACGCCGCGCGCTCTCGCGTCCTTTGGCGGTAACGGTCCCGGGCTTCGTTGGCCGCGATCTGGAAGAGCCAGTTCCTGAAGGACCGGGAGGCGTCGAAGCGGCCGAGGGAGCGGAAGGCCCGCAGCAGGGCCTCCTGGGCGACGTCCAGGGCCTCTTCCCGGTTCCGGGTCAGCCGGGAAGCCAGGGCCAGCAGCTGGCCCCTGTGGGGGGTGACCAGCGGCTCGAATGCCTCGGTGCGGCCGGAGAGAACCATGGCGATGAGCTCCTTCTCCGTAGCGTCCATCCGCATGGTTATACCCGGGCCCGGGCGGAAATGTTAAGGAGAAGCTCAGCCGCGGACGTGGACGAGGTCCTTGACCTTCTTGAAGACCCCGAGCACGCGGTCGACCTGCTCGTCGGTGTGAGTGGCCATGTAGCTCGTCCGCAGCAGCGACATCTGGTCCGGGACGGACGGCGGCAGGGCGACGTTGGTGTAGATCCCGGCCTCGAAGAGGATCTTCCAGGCGTTCAAGGCATCCATCATGTCGCCGATGATGATGGGAATGATGGGCGTTTCGGTCCTGCCGATGTTGTAGCCCATGCCCCTCAGCTCGGACCTGACCCTCGCGGCGATCTGATTGACGCGCTCGACGCGCTCGGGCTCCTTCTCGAGGACGTCCAGGCAGGCCAGGACGGTGGCCACGTTCGAGGGGGGCAGGCTGGCGCTGAACATGAACGGCCGGGCGAACATCTGGATGAAGTGAACGGCCTCCTTGGGGCCGGCGATGAACCCGCCGACCGAGGCCAGGGACTTGCTGAACGTGCCCATGACCAGGTCGACGTCCTTTTGCAGGCCGAAATGCCAGCCCGTGCCCCGGCCGCCGCCGAGGACGCCGATCGCGTGGGCGTCGTCGGACATGAACCGGGCGCCGTACTTCCGGCAGATGGGGATGAGCTCCGGCAGCTTGGCGATGTCGCCGCCCATGCTGAAGACGCCGTCGACGATGACCAGCTTGGCCGGCTCGGCCGGCAGGGACTTCAGGATGGCCTCGAGGTCGGCCGGGTCGTTGTGCTTGTAGGTGCGGATCTGCACGCTCTTGAGGACCTTGGCCATGCGGACACCGTCGATGATGCTCGCGTGGACCTCCTTATCGGTGATGATGATGTCGTCCTTGTCCATAATGGCCGGGATCGTGCCCAGGTTGACCTGGAAGCCGGTGCTGAAGACGAGGGCGGCCTCCATGCCGACGTACTTGGCCAGCCGCTCCTCGAGCTCGATGTGGAGGTCGAGCGTGCCGTTCAGAAAGCGGGAGCCGGTGCAGCTCGTGCCGAACTTCTTGACGGCCTCGATGGCCGCTTCCTTGACCTTGGGGTGGTTGGTCAGCCCGACGTAGTTGTTCGAGCCGATCATGATGTACTTTTTCCCGTGGATGAAGACCTCGGTCCCCTCGGCGTGCTCGATGGGGATGAAATAGGGGAAGACGCCCGCGGCCTGGGCGGCGCGGGGCGTGATGGGATAGCCGTATCTCTGACCGCCCGCGGGATCGTCGTAGAAGGTCTTGCACTTTTCGAAGAGGTCCATGGTCACATCCTTGCGGCAGGATTTCCGGCCCTCAGTATAGAATTCCCCATCCGATTAGTCAATTTGAGTTCAGGCGGCTCGCCTGAGCGGCCGGGTCAGGCAGGTCGGACCGCCGGCGCCCTTGGCGGAGATCTCCGTCCCCTCGTAGGTCAGGACCTCGATCCCGGCCTTTTCCATGAGCCGGGCCGTCCGGGGGTTCCCGGCCAGGGCCAGGCAGGTCCCCGGCGCGAGGGCCAGGACGTTGGCGGCCATGGTCGCGTATTCCTCGACCGGGACCTCGAGGAGATCGAAACCCATGTCCAGCAGGCGGTTGCGGAAGGGAACGGCCAAGAGCCGGGAATGGACGAGCAGCTTTTTCACGTCGACGGGACTGACCATGGACATTAGGTGGAGAACGTCGCCCGGACCGTCCCAGTGGGGGAGGGGGACCTCGATGACCTCGCAGCCGTCCGCGGCGACGATGGCCCGGAATTGGCGGATGCCCTCGGCGTTGGTCCGGTAGCCGTGTCCGACGGCGGCGGTCTTCGCGTCGAGCCAGACGAGGTCGCCGCCTTCGAGGGTCCCGGGCTCGCGGATCTCGCCGGCGATGGGCCAGCCTGCTTCGAGGCAGAAGTCGCGGACCGCGCCGGGCTCGCTCTGTCTCCGGGCTTTGCCCATCCGGCCGATGACGAGGCCTCGCGGCGCTTCGCAGGCTGCGTCCCGGACGTAGATCGAATCGAGCCCGGTCCGGCCGTCCTCGGGCAGGAAACGGATCTGCCCGGCGTACCGGCCTAAGATCCCGGCCAGGACGTCGTATTCGGCGCACGCCTTCCCGAAGTCGGGCGCTCCCGTGTAGTTCAACTCGCGCCATTGATTCCGGATCGGCTCCCGGCCGAGCCAGGCCTCCCGCGGGTGCTTGAGAAGGAGCCGTTCGATGCGTCCGACCTCGGGATGGGCGTGAGTGTCCATAAGCCTGCCTCTCGGGCCGTCGTTCCTGGAACGGCCTCCCGGAGATAGTATCGCCGGGGGGGCCTCGAGTAAAGCCTTTCGTTGCTGCGGGTCCCTGCGGCCGGCCGGTCGGAGACGCGCGCGCCCGGGCCCCGAACGGCCGGCGAGGCGAGAAACCAACCCTTCGGCCCTCCTGGACAGATTTTTAAAATATTAATAATAAATGAATTGAAGTGAATTTGACGATTTTTGTGGATTTTCCGGCCAGGATAGGGTAAAATCCTCCGGAAAATAGGAGGAAAAATGAAAGTATTTTCCAGACTGCTTCTCATCGCTCTGCTGGCCGTCGGCCTGACGACGGGTCTTTCGGCCAACGGTCTCAACCTCAACGGGACCGGCGCGAAGTCCGACGCCATGGGCGGCGCCTTCATCGGCCTGGCCAACGATTTCAGCGCGGCGTACTGGAACCCGGCCGGCCTGGCCCAGATCGCCAAGGCCAGCTTCTCCCTGTACGGAGCGGACATCATCCCCGCCGGGACGTACGTGCTCGAGCCCTACGGGATCAACGCCAAGTCGGTGCCCGCGAACTACCTGATCCCGGGCGTGGGATTCTTCACGCCCCTGGGCCAGAAGTTCGTCGTCGGCGTCTACCTCTATGCCCCTTCCGGCGCCGGCTCGGAATGGGACGGCGAGGACCTGGCTCTCCTCACGGGAGGCACCGCCTTTCTGTGGAAGAGCAAGCTGGGCATCTTCACCATCTCCCCTTCGGTCGCCTACAAGGTCAGCGACAAGATCATGCTCGGCGCTACGGTCGACATCAACTACGGCATGCTCAAGATGGATCAGCCGTTCGAGCTCGGCCAGTACTCCGAGAACCTGACCGGCTGGGCCGCCAGCGGGACCCTCGGCCTGCTGGTCAAGCCGAGCAAGATGTTCAGCTTCGGCGTGTCCTATAAGCTCCCCTTCACGGCCAGCCTTTCGGGCGACGTCGAGATCCCCTACGCGACGATGGTTCCTGGCGTCACCACGACGACCGACACGGGGACGCGCAAGGCGCAGTGGCCGATGTGGCTAGGCGGCGGCGTGGCCATCAAGCCGACCGACAAGCTGACCATCACGGCCGACATCCAGTACACCAACTGGAAGAAGCTCCAGACGATCCCGGTCACGTTCGCCGATCCGGCTTGGAACGCCGTTTTCGGACCCGGCGGGCCCTATGACCGGGTCGACGAGCTGCTCTGGAAGGACACGTACCAGTACCGGTTCGGCGCGGAATATTGGATCTCCAACAGCTTCGCCCTGCGGGCCGGCTACTACATCGACGAGAACCCCGGTCCCCTCGAAACCCAGAACATCCTGCTGCCCGAGTTCAAGTACAACTGGATCACCGCGGGCTTCGGCTACCAGTCGAAAAAGATCGTCGTCGACGCGGCCCTCCAGTACGGCATGGGCGGCGACATCGCCGTCCCCCTCGAGCCCGGGATGTCGATGCCCGGCCTCCACGGCATGAGCATGTGGGTGCCGAGCCTCAACTTCACCTACAAGTTCTAAGCGCTCGCTTCATCCGCCCGGGCCTTTCCCCGAGGGAAGGGCCCGGGCGTCCTTTCTTCCCCCGCAAATTGACCCTCTCCGCGCCTTTGTGATATAAGCCCTCTTGGCATCGGACACCCGGTTCCATGAGGATATCGATCGCTCCCGCACGACGTCAACAGCCCGCCCCCTGCCGTTGTCTTTCGCCGTTTCCGCAGCCGGTGCCGTCGGCTCCGCCATCCCTCAAATCTGCCGGATAAAGGAAGGTATCAATATGGACGAAGCTAGAAAGAACCCCACGCCCGCCGAGCCGAGCTGGAGCCGGCGAAAGTTCCTGGGCGCGGCCTCCACGGCCGCGGCCGGGCTCATGGTCGTCCCCCGCCACGTCGTCGGCCAGACCCCGAAGAAGAAGGCCCCGAGCGACACTCTCAACATCGCCTGCGTCGGCGTCGGCGGCATGGGCTTTTCCGACACGCGCGGCGTCCGGTCGGAGAACATCGTCGCCCTCTGCGATGTCGACGACGAGATGGTGTCCCGGCTCATTCGCAGCGAAGACGTCGAACCGGCCGAAAGGGCCATGTACGAGAAGGCGGCCAAGTATCGGGATTTCAGGCGGATGCTGGAGAAGGAAAAGGGTATCGACGCGATCACCGTCACCGTGCCCGACCACAACCATGCCGTCATCGCCATGGCCGCCATCAAGCTGGGCAAGCACGTCTACGTTCAGAAGCCGCTGACTCACACGATCAAGGAGGCCCGCCTCCTGGCCAAGGCGGCCAAGGAGGCCAACGTCGTCACCCAGATGGGCAACCAGGGGCACTCGAAGGAAGGCGCGCGGCTCGTCTGCGAGTGGATCGCGGCCGGCGCCATCGGCGAGGTCACCGAGGTCCACTGCTGGACCGACCGTCCGATCTGGCCCCAGGGCGTCGACGCGCCGGCCGAGATCCCCTCGGTGCCTTCGACGCTCGACTGGGATGTCTGGCTCGGCCCGGCCCCGTTCCGGCCCTACCATCCCGCCTACCATCCCTTCAAATGGCGCGGATTGTGGGACTTCGGAACTGGCGCGCTCGGCGACATGGGCGCCCACATCATGGACCAGCCCTTCTGGGCCCTGAAGCTCAAGTCCCCGACGAGCGTCCAGGCCTCTTCCACGGTCTTCACCAAGGACTACGCCCCGCGGGCCGAGGTCGTCACCTACGAATTCGGCGCCCGCGAAGGCATGGTCCCCCTGACCCTGACCTGGTGGGACGGCGGCCTGATGCCGCCGCGTCCGGCCGAGCTCGAACCCGGGCGGATGATGGGCGACGAGGGAGGCGGGTGTCTTTTCCGCGGCAGCAAGGGCCTCCTCATGTGCAGCACCTACGGCGAGAACCCCCGCCTTATCCCCGAGACCCGGATGCAGGAATTCAAGCGGCCCGAGAAGACCATCCCCCGCTCGCCCGGCATCCGCGAGGAGTGGATCGAGGCCATCAAAAAGGGGACGAAATCCACGACCGACTTCTCCTATTCGGGACCGCTGACCGAGACCATGCTCCTGGCCAACGTCGCCGTCCGCCTCAAGGACAAGAACCTGAAGCTCCTCTGGGACGGCGAGAAGATGGAGTTCACCAACCTCGCCGAGGCCAACGAGCTGCTGCATTTTCCGTATCGGCCCGGCTGGAGCCTGTAAAAAAGAGTCTGGAAGGAGGGACCGCCCCGAAGGGGGCTGTCCCTCTTATCCTGTCGAGGAGGACACCCATGCCATTCGATAACCGGAAGCACTCAGAGGGACGATCCCGCTATCGGGGACTGTTCCCCGCAGGGGGACTGTCCCTCTTGATCGTGTCGGGGATATTCCTCGCCGCCGCCCAGGACCAATGGCCTGTCCACGACCCGAGCCGGCCCCAGCCGAGGATCGTGACGCCCGGGCCCGCCGGACCGCCCGTCCCCGCGCCGGCCGACGCCATCGTCCTGTTCGACGGCCGGGACCTGGCCCCATGGACGGACGCCAAGGGGCAGCCCTCCAAATGGCGGGTCGAGAGCGGCGCCTTCGTGGTCGTGCCCAAAGCCGGCGACATCCGCACGGTCAAGGGCTTTGGCGACTGCCAGCTCCACGTCGAGTGGATGGCCCCGTCCCCGGCCAACGGTGCGGACCAGGATCGCGGCAACAGCGGCGTCTTCCTCATGGGCCTCTACGAAGTCCAGGTCCTCGACTGCTATGGGAACAAGACCTACGCCGACGGCATGACCGCGGCCATCTACGGCCAGTACCCGCCGCTCGTCAACGCCTGCCGCGCCCCGGGCGAATGGCAGACCTACGACATCGTCTTCCGCCGGCCCCGCTTCGACAAAGACGGCCGGGTCGTCATGCCGGCCCGCATGACCGTGTTCCACAACGGGATCCTTGTCCACGACAACGACGTCCTGACGGGGCCGACGGCCCACAAGGCCCGTCCGCCCTACCAGATCCACGCCGACCGGCTGCCCCTCTCGCTCCAGGACCATGGCCACGCGGTCCGCTACCGGAACATTTGGGTGCGCGAGCTCGAGTGAAGGAGAATGCCATGAAGAGAGCCATCACGCTGGCCGCGATCCTCCTCGGCGCGGCCGGTCTTCTCGTCTGTTCCGGCGCCGGTCAGGCGCCGGCCCACGCCAAGTCCGCGCTGATCGTCTGGGGCGGCTGGGAGGGCCACGAGCCCAAGCAATGCGCCGACATCTTCGCCCCCTGGCTCGAGAGCCAGGGCTTCCAGGTCGAGATCTCGCACACGCTCGACGCCTACTTGGATCTCGAGACGCTGAAAAAGCTCGACCTGATCGTCCACATCTTCACCATGTCCGACATCACCCCCGAGCAGGAGCGCAACCTCGAGGAGGCGGTGAAAAGCGGCGTCGGCCTGGCCGGCTGGCACGGCGGCCTCGGCGACGCCCACCGCTCGGCCGTCGAATATCAGTTCATGGTCGGCGGCCAGTGGGTCGCCCATCCCGGCGGCGTCATCGACTACGACGTCGACATCACCGACCCCGACGATCCCATCACCAAGGGCCTCAAGCGGCGATTCCACATGAAGTCGGAGCAGTACTTCATGCACGTCGATCCCGGCAACGACGTCCTGGCCACGACGACCTTCTCGGGCCAGCACGCCCCGTGGATCGACGGAACTATCATGCCCGTCGTGTGGAAGAAACTGTACGGGAAGGGCCGGGTGTTCTACACCTCGCTCGGCCACGTCGCCGCCGACTTCGACGTTCCCGAGGCCCGGACGATCGTCCAGCGGGGCCTGCTCTGGGCGGCCCGGGTGTCGGGCGACGATCCGCCCAAAATGGCCATCTACGCCCCGCTCCTCAAGAAGAGATAGCGGGCGGGCGGCCAGGCTTGACGCCCCCCGCCCGGCCCGCTAAGATGACGGCAGAAGGAGAAGGGGCATGAAGAGAAACGCTGTCCTCGCCGCGGCGGGGCTTTGCCTGTTCGGGGCGGCCGGCCTGCTGGCCTCGAGATCGACGGCGCCCCCAGGTGGAATGCCCCAGGACGACCGGCCCGGGTTCTACGGCAAGCAGGTCCTCGACCATATCAACGTCGTGGACCCGGCGAGTGCCCTGGGCGAAGCCGACGGCCGCTACGCCGAGATCCGCCCGGGCGGCGAGATCACCATTCTGATGGCCGACCGTATCTATTATTCGGACGCTTCGGACGACGGGGCCGTCGTCACCAAGGGGGACGGCCGATGCGGGCTGGCGGGACTTTTCCGGATGAACGAAGAAGGGCAGTCCGCCTGGCAGCCGCTGCCCCCCGGCCGCACGCCGGGCGGTTTCAAGATCGGGACATCCATGTTCAATATCGTCCAGTCCACGGACACCCTCAAGATCGCGAACGACGACACCCGCTCGGTCTTCGTGGACGCCGTCATCGGCTACGGGAAGGGCGAACGGGCCCGCTGACCGGGCCGTCCTACCGCGGACTGCGGACGAAAAGCGACAGCACCACCTCAGGCCGGAGGCCGTAGAACGTCTGGACGTAGCCGTCGCCCAGCTCTTCGGCGACCGCATCGGCGAAGGCGGCCGAGGCGATGACCGCGCCGGCCTGTCCGGGCCGGACATCGCGCCTCGCCGCGGCCGGGTCCGTCCAATAGCCGACCCGTCCGAACCTCCGGAAATACCAGGGCAGGGGCCAGGTCTCTTCGGGCGGGGCGACGACCTCGACCAGCATGTTCCTCTTTTCCGGCGCCGCCGCGGCGGCGTTCTCCACAGCGGCGACCAGCCTGAGGAGATCCGGGCCGGTCTGGGCGTAGACATAAGGATTGGCGGGGTCCGCGGCGTAGACGAAATTCGCCCGGTAGGCTTGGACGGCCTGGAAGGCGAATCCCAGAAGGAGGATGGCCGCGAGCGCGATCCTGACCGCCCTGGGCCGGACGACCCGGAGCAGATAGGCCGCGCCGTGCCCGGCCAGGATGACCAGGCCGAGATAGAAGGGCAGCAGGTTCCACGGGGTCTTGTAAGGGATAAGGCTGTAGACGGCGGCGGCGGCCGCGGTGAAGAAGAGGATGAAGCGGAGGAACCGCGGGCTTCCGTCCCGGCCCGCGTCGTGCCCCAGCGCGGCGATGCCGCCGGCCGCGGCCAGGCAGAGCACGTAGGCCTCGCTCCAGGCGGGGCCGCCCGACGTCCGGGAGAAGGCCAGGATCTGGAAATAATAAGACCAGGGATGGGCGTGGACGCCGGCGTGTCCGGCCCGGTCGAACGAAACGCCGATGGCCCGGAGGACATCGGCCAATCCCCCGGGATTGTGGAAGAACGAGGTATAGAAGACCGCGGCGACGGCCGCGCCGGCCGCGACGAACGCGGCCGCGTGGAAAGCGGACGGAAGCTTGGTCCGCGTATCCCGCCAGACCCAGGCATCCCCGGCCGTGACCACGCCGCGGCGCCGGGTCCCGACGCTTTCGACGAGCGACAGGATCGCGAAGGCCGCCGCCAGGCCGGCGAAGAGGATGAGGCTCGTCTCTTTGGTGGCGAACATCAGGCCCGCCGCGAGGCCCGCGACGAGGGCCCAGAGGAGGGAGTGCCGCCTGGCGTACCTCCAGCCGGCCCCCAGCAGGACCGCCAGGAAGACGACGAGCAGCGTCTCCTGGATATAGAAACGGCTGTAGTAGGTCAGGGCCGGAGATACGGCGGCCAGCGCGGCCGCCGCGAGGGTCGCTTCCTTCGACAGCCCGCCCGAAAAGAGCAGAAAGACGCCGAGGAGGGCGGCGCCGAACAAGGCCGGGACGAGCCGGAGGACCCTCTCGTCGAGCCCGGCCAGGGTCGCCGCGCCGGCCGCCCGGGCCGCGGGCAGGGTCAGGTAATAGAGGGTGGGGCCGTGATGGTCCTTTGGGTCGAAGCGGTAGTCGCCGCGTTCGAGCAGATCGCCGAACTTGACCGCCTGGTTGGCCTCGTCGGCGTGCATGGGCCGGAGCTCGAGGCGGGCGGTCCGGAGGGCGAGGGCGCCGGCGGCGGCGCAGAGAAAAAGAGCCCGAAAGGCCGTCTTGGTCATTTGGCCGGGAGGCCGTAGACCTCGACCTCCACGTAGTGGTTCATGTCGTTGGAGGTGTTGCCGGCGCTATAGAGGCGGACGTAGCGGGCCTTAACCCCCTTGGGATCGAAGAGCTTGCCGTCGAACGTCTCGATGTACTCCTTGTCCCTGCCCGCGCCGAGGCCGGCGGTGTTGTCGTGGTCGTTGTTGAAGACGGTCGTCACGCCGCTGATGAAATCCTTGTCGTCGGACACCTGGACGATGACGTCCCGGTAGACCCGGGCCTGGCTGTGATAGTGCCAGCAGACGATGGCCTGCAGCTCCTGGGACTTGCCGAGGTCGATCTGGACCCACTGGAGCATGGGCCCGAATTCGACGTAGTAGCCGTCCTCGCCGGACTTCTTGCCGTCCGTGACGAAGGCGATCTCGCCGATGACGGGCTCCTTGTCGCTGGCCGTGACCGGCTTGCCGGCCGAGAGGAGGGCCGTGCCGACCGGGACCATGAACGGCCCGCGGGGCCGGCCGGTGACCATCTCGAGGTTGGGCGTGCGGATGTTCCTGGGCGTGCCGACGAACATCGGCTTGGGCAGCTGGATCTGCAGGACCTCTTTGCCCGGGTCCTGGGCGCCGGCCGAGGGGGCCAGCACGGCCAGGCCCAGCACGAGCAGGGCGAGCGAACCGGCGAGCGTCTTCATCGTGATCGTCTCCTTGCGGCCGCGGTCCGTTCCGCCGGGACCGAGCCCGCGTTGAATATTCTACACGTTTCGGGCCCGGTTTTCACGAGGGCCCAGACGACGGGGTGCCGGAGGCTGAAGCCGGCGACCTCCTCGGTCGACATGACCATGAAGGCCGTCGACAGGGCGTCCGAGGCGGCCGCGGACGGGTGGGAGGCCCAGGCCGCGGCATGCCCGGCGGCGGGCCGGCCGGTCCGCGGGTCGACGACGTGCGCTCCCTTGACCTCCGTCCCCGAGCCGCTCAGGGCGCGCTTGAGCAGGAGAATGCGGCCAGGCCCCGCCGTCCCGTCCGGGCCCGCCCCCGCGCCGACGGCCCAACCCCGCCCTCGGCCGGGCCCCGGCGGGCCCGGACCTTCGGCCAGGGCCGTGCTCGTCCCGGCGTGGAGGAGGACATTCCCGATCTCCCAATCCCGGAGCACGGCCAGGGCGGCGTCGAGGGCGTAGCCCTTGCCGACTGCCCCGAGGTCGAGGTCGATGGGCGGCGCGGCCGCCCGTCCCTTCGGCCGGAGGCGGGTCACCTCAAAGCCGCGGCCGTCCGTGTCGACCCGAAGGAGCGCCGGCAGGGGCCGGGGCAAGGACCGGGACCGGCGGCCGGTCTTCGGGCCCGTCCCGAGGTAATTGACGTCGAAAGCGCCGCCCGTCTCGGACTGGATGAAGGCCGAGAGCCCCAGGACCTCGGCCGTCTCGAGGCCGACGCGCAGGCAGCCGCCGGGAGCGAGGCGACCGATGCGGCTCGTCTCGCTCGAGGGGTCGAAACGGCTGAAGAGCCGTTCGAGGCGGTCGATCTCGTCGAAGGCCGCCCGGGCGGCCTGGCGCGCGTAGGCTTCCTCTTTTTCCGCGACGAAGATCTCGAACGTCGTCGCCATGGCCTCGTGGGCGAAGCGGGGAACGGCCGGCGGCTGGGCTCGGGGCATCTCGCGCCGGGCCTATCGAGACGCCTTTGTGCCGAGCGGAAGCTCCCGGACCGCGTCCGCGCCGACGTTGACGCGGACGGCGACGTCCCGTTCGCCGCGGATCTTCTCGTCGGTCAGGAAATGGACGTCGAGGAGGCCGTCCGAATGGAAGCCCGTCCGGAAGTAGTTCATCTCGGCGAGGGACAGGCTCCAGCCCTGGAGCCAGGTCTCGAGCTCTTTGCGCTGGCGACCGCTGCCCAGGAAATGGACGATGAGCCGGATGGACTCGTCCGGGCCGACCTCGCCGCCGTCGCTCGTGTCGATGAGATAGACGCCCCGGACGTCCCATTTCTGAGCGCCGCAGTGGATGGCGATCCGCTCGGCCATGCGCACTCGCCAGCGGGCCTGGTCGTCATCCTCGCGGGAGACGGGCAGGCCGCCCTCGCAGGCCGTCCGCACGGCCGTTTCGGGCGCGGCGAAGAAGCCCACGGCCAGCTCCCTGTCGGCGTTCATGAGCACGCGCAGGACCTTCCCGCCGGTCGCCTCGGGGATGTCGATGACGCGGAGAGCGTCCGTCACGGCGGCGCACTCCGGGCAGTGCTCGGCCAGCTTGTTCGGGGCCTCGAGGAGGAAGCGCTCGTTGAACTTCACGCCTTCGTCGTCAGGATAAAGGGGCAGGTAGCGGATGCCGGCTTCGACGAGGTCCTGGAAGAAATGGGTCCCGAAGGACACGTCGGGGACGTAGTTGCCCTTTTTCCGGGCGATCTCGACGATCATGGCCGAGTTGTTGATCTCCGAGTAGGTGACCCGGACGCCGAGCTTGATGTCGCCGCGGCTGCCCCAGCGCCCCGGGCCCATGAGGATGAACTGGCGGCGGGGCAGGAGCTTGTTGAGCTTGCCCACGGCCTCGCCGACGGCGACGAGGTCGGCGTAATCGGCGAGGTCGCCGTATCGGTCGGGATCGACGTAGACGACGTGGGTGATGTCGGCGACGCGGCCGTTGGACACGTACTTCCGGGCGGTGAACAGGACGGCCTCGTCCTTGAGGTTGGCCGGGATCTCCATGGCCACGGCCTCGGCGGCCTGGCTCTGCGGCCGGCATTGGAGCAGGTAGAAGTCCGTTCCGGTCGAGGCGAATTCGATGTCGACCGGGACGCCCATCGCCGAAGACAGCGTTTTGAGGATGGCCTCGAGCTGGAGCATGAACGGCGATCCGGTGATGAGGCCGTCGAAAGTGACCACCGCGTCCGCCTTGGCGATGTCCGTGGCCAGGCCCATGGGCCTCTGGAGGAGCCCGTCCTGATAGATCGAGAAGACCTTGGTCAGGGCGGGATACTCGTGACCGACCTCCTCGAGCAGTCCGCGGATGTCCTTGGTGACGAACCGGTTCTCCTCGAGGTCGATGACGTCGATCTTCTTGGGCGAATAGCGGACGGCCTCGTCGGTCGAGACGTTGACCCGCAGGTTCGGCTGGCTGGGGGAGATGAGGACGGGGTAGTCGTCGCTGACCCGGTCGACGGCCCGGGTCCCCAGGCCGGGGACGAGACGGAGGAGGCCGTCCTCGCGCTTGATCCGCGGCGACCAGCGGAACTCGTTGCGGCTGAAGGCGACCCCGGCAAAGGCCGGGAAGAAGTACTTGCCGGCCCGCGTGCCGACGACCTCTTGGATCATGACGCCCATCTCCTCGTAGAAGTCGAGGAGGCCCCGCTCGGCCCGGTACTGGATGGGGTCGGGGCTGAAGATCGAGGAGTAGACCTCGGCCACGGCGTCGAGGAGGGCCTCGAGCCGCTGCTGCTTGTCGCCCTGGTTGGCCAGGAACAGGCTCTTGTACTTGCCGGCAAACGCCGTCCCCAGCCGGTCCTCGAGGAGGCTCGAGCTGCGGACGATGAGGGGCACCTCGCCGAAGTCGTCCAAGGCCACCGACAGGCCCTTGACGATCTCGGGCGGGAAGGTCGAGTTCTTGAAGACCTGGACGAGGTGGGGGTACTCCTGGCGGATGACTTCGATGTCCTTGTACTTCTGCTCGATGACGTCGTCGAGGTTGTTGTAGGTCGTGAAGGCGATCAGGCCGTCCGAGGTGACATACCAGGTCTTCGGCTTCTTGACCGAGCCGATGATCTTGGTGCGGCGGGCCGCCTGCTTCAGGATCCGGCTGGCCAGGAACAGTCCGGCGCTCTTGCCGCCGAGCTTGCCGTGGCTCCCCGGCGGGAAAACGATGCGCTCCATGAGGTCGAAGAAGTCCTCGAGGTCGACGTACTTCTTGGCGACGTTGATGAACTCGAGCTGTTCGGTGAAGAAGCGCCGGATGAGGGCGACGCGGACGCTGTTGGCCGTCGACCGGGGCAGTTGGATGCCCTCGGGGGCCAGGATCCTGATCCGGCGGATGCTGTCGATGACCTCGGCCAGGTCGGCGTAGACGTTCTCCAGGCTCTGGACGGCCGAGCTCGAGCGGTCCTCGTTGATCCAGCGCTGGATGCGGTCGAGGATGTCGTCGTCGGTCAGGTTGGCCGAGGCGATCTTGAACGTCTCCTCGGTCAGGGCGAAGAAGCGGTCCATGGACTCCCGGCTCTGAGGCAGGTTGGCCTCGCCGAAGAGGCCGTCCGCCCCCCGGCCCCCGCTGAACCGCTGGAGCAGGTCGCGGGCCTCGGTGACGCCGCGCCAGCCGAGGTAGTTCATCATCTTGCGCGACACCCGGATGAGGAGGTTCGGATTGGTGTTGCGGAGGAGGTCCAGGGCGATCCGCCAGCCCTGCTTGCCGCCGGCCCCCTCGCGGCGGTCGTCGCTCATCTGCTCGTACATGCCCCGCAGGCGCTGGTGGAGGATGAAGTGTCCGAGGCGCTCGGCGATCGTCTGGATGAGCTTGACCTCGCCCTTCATGAACGGGCCGCAATCGCTTTCGGGGGTCGGCTTCTTGTACGACACGCAGAGGCGGCCGACGGACGCGTCCTGGACCCGGATCTCGGCGCATTGGGTGTAGGGCGTTTCCTCGAAGTCGGGGGACTCCAAGGTGTCGGAGCCGTACGAGATCTGAGCCTGGCAGCAATCCGGGAACTGCCAGCCGGGCGGGATGGCCTCGATGACCTGCCGGAAGACCTCCTCCAGGGGGACGTCGTAGATGCTGAGGATCTCCTCGACGCGGTACAGGCAGCTGAGTTCCTTGGCCCGCTCGTGGAGGGTCGAGAACAGGGTGTTGACGGCCGTCGGCGTGCGTGGATTGCTCATGTCGCGGCGTCCCTCCTCGGCCGGCAGGCGGCCCCGTCCCTTCCGGCCGGTGGCCGTATCATCGAGAACGCCCCGCCCCCCGGTCGCCCGGGAGGCGGGCCGCTGACGTCGCAGACGATCGAAGGGATCAGACCCAGCCGCGGTCCTTGCAGGCGTTGGCGACGCGGCTGACCGAAATGACATAGGCGGCGTCGCGCATGTAGAGCTTGCGCGTCCGGGCCAGTTCGCTGACGGCCTTGAAGGCGGCCGTCATCTTCTCGTCGAGGCGGGTCAGGACCTCTTCCTTGGTCCAGAAGTAGTTCATATTGCACTGGACCTGCTCGAAGTAGCTGCAGGTGACCCCGCCGGCGTTGGCCAGGAAATCGGGGATCAGGAAGATGCCCCGGCCCTTGATGACCGCGTCGGCTTCGGGGGTCGTCGGGCCGTTGGCGCCTTCGGCGATGATCTTGGCCCTGGGGCCGATCTTTTTGACCGTGTCGGCGTTGACCTGGTTCTCCAGGGCGCAGGGCAGGAGGATGTCGACATCCTGCTCGATCCAGGCGTCGCCGGGGAGGCGCTCATAGCCGAGCGACTCGGCCTTGGCTTTGTCGATGCCGCCGAAACGGTCGGTGATGGCCAGGAGCTCCTCCAGGTTGACGCCGCTCTTTCTCCGGTAAGTGTAGGAGGCCTGGTCGGTCTGATCCCAGCAGGATACGGCGACGACCTTGCCGCCGAGCTTGGTGAAGAGCTGGATGGCGTACTGGGCGACGTTGCCGAAGCCCTGGACGGAGGCGGTGGTCTGCTCGATCTTGAGGCCCATTTCCTTCAGGGCCTCGCGGACGGTGAAGATGAGGCCGTAGCCGGTGGCCTCGGTCCGGCCGAGCGAGCCGCCCATGCCGACGGGCTTGCCGGTGATGAAGCCGGGGTACTTGGCGCCCTGGATGGTCTCGAACTCGTCGAGCATCCAGAGCATATGCTGCGGGCTGGTCATGACGTCGGGGGCGGGGACGTCCCGGAGGTTGCCGACGTCCTTGGCGATGGCCCGGATCCAGCCCCGGCAGAGCCGTTCCTGTTCGCGCGGGCTGAGGTCGTGCGGGTCGCAGATGACGCCGCCCTTGCCGCCGCCGAGCGGAATGTCGACGACGGAGCACTTCCAGGTCATCCACATGGACAGGGCCCGGACGGTGTCGATCGTCTCCTGGGGGTGGAAGCGGATGCCTCCCTTGCAGGGCCCGCGGGCGTCGTTGTGCTGGCAGCGGAAGCCGCGGAAGACGCGGACGCTGTTGTCGTCCATGCGGACGGGGATGGAGAAATGGTACTCCCGCAGCGGCTGCCGCAGGAGGTCCCGGGTCGGTTGATCGAGCTCGAGAAGGTCGGCCACAGTGTCGAACTGCTTTTGGGCCATCTCGAAAGCATTGAACCCTTTTACGGCCATTGATACGCTCCTACTGGTGATGATGTGATGAGTGCATGCAACGATGCATCATTGTCGCGTTTCCGCGACAGAAAATAATAGTCCTTTAGGGGGAAAATAGCAAGGGCCCGGGGGCTTGTTCCGGGGCGCCCGGACCCCCGTGGGGCGCTCGGGTGCGGGCCGAAGACCGAGCCGCGCCTTCGGTCCGAGCGGGGCCCTCCGCCGCGGACAGCCGGGCCGGCGCGAGCTGGGGGGACCGCCCGTGACCACCCATCGGCTTGTTTTGGCCGCTCTTGACAAAATGATATGACCATAATATAATAACAGTCATAAGTCATTATGAGACAAATAGCCAAGCGCTCGGACATTCGCGACCTGATCCTGGACGCCGCAGATGTCCTTTTGGCCAGATACGGTTACGGCAAGATGACCATGGAGGACGTAGCCAAACAGGTCGGCATCGGCAAGGGGACCATCTACCTCCATTTCCCGTCCAAGGAAGAGCTGGTCCTGAGCCACATCGACCGGATCGCCGAGACGGTCGTCCTGAGGCTATGGGAACAGGCCGCCCTGCCCGATCCCTTCGATAGGCGCCTTCGCCGCATGCTCGTCCTCCGGGTCCTCATCAGGTTCGACAGCGTCGCCCACTACACCCAGAATCTGGGCGATCTGTTGTCGTCGGTCCGGGCCCCGCTGCTCGTCCGGCGCCAGGCCTACTTTGAGAAGGAGGCGGACATCTTCGAGAGCGTCCTGCGGGAGGGCGCGAGGTCCGGGTCGCTCGACTGTCCGGATCCCCGGACGGCCGCGCGGGTCCTCATCCAGAGCACGAATTCGCTCCTGCCGTTCAACCTGTCGCCCCGGGAGCTCGGCCGCCGAGAAGAGGTCGAGGACCAGGCCGGCCGTATCGCCGACTTGCTCGTCAAGGGGCTTCTGGCATGCCCGTCGCGTCCGGCCAGCTGGACGCGCTGATCGAATGACCGATTGAAATGATCTCAAGGAGGCTGTCCATGTCGCAACCCATTCGTTGGATCGCTCTGGCCATCGCTCTGCTGTTCCTCTGGACCACGGCCGTCTTCGGCCAGTCCGGGCCGGCGCCGGCCCTCGACGCGGCCAAGAAGCAGGCCGTCGTCGACGAGATCGCGACGCTCTTCAACCGGAATTACATCTTCGCCGAGACGGCCAAGAAAGTGGAGGAGGCGCTCCGGGCCAAGCTCAAGGCCGGCGACTTCGACAAACTGGCCACCGCCCCGGATATCGCCCGGGCGGTCGCGGCGGTCATTCTCGACGTGAGCAAGGACAGGCATACCGGCTTCGCCTACGATCCGGCCGCGGCCGAGGACATCCGCCGGCTCGAAGGGCAAAGCGAAGAAGAGGCGAACAAGGTCCGCGAGCGCCAGCTCGAGGAGGCCCGGCGGGACAACTTCGGCTTCCGCAAGGTCGAGCGTCTGGCGGGGAATATCGGTTACCTCGACTTCCGCGTCTTCGAATCGCCCGCCGACGCCGGCCCGACGGCCGTCGCGGCCATGAACTTCCTGGCCTACTGTGACGCCATCATCGTCGACCTGCGCCAGAACGGCGGGGGGGACCCGGCCCAGATCCAGCTCATCAGCTCCTACCTCTTTGAAGAGCCGGTCCACCTCAACGACCTCTACGCCAGGGCCGCGGACCGGACCGAGAACTATTGGACTCTGCCCTACGTTCCTGGCGCAAGAGCGGCCAAAGCCGACCTTTACGTCCTGACCAGCGCCCGGACCTTCTCCGGGGCCGAGGAGTTCTCCTATAACCTGCAGAACCTCAAGCGGGCGACCATCATCGGCGAGACGACGGGCGGCGGCGCCCATCCGACGCGAACGATGATCGTCCAGCGCGATTTCATCCTGCGCGTGCCCTTCGCCCGGGCCATCAATCCCGTCTCCAAGACCAACTGGGAAGGGACGGGGGTCAAGCCGGACATCGCCGTGCCGGCGGCCGAGGCCTTCGACAAAGCCTACGCGCTGGCGGTCGAAAAGCTGGCCGCCAAAACGACGGAACCGGAGAAGAAGGCCGAATACGACTGGATCCTGGCGGGTATCCAGGCCAGGCAGAACCCGCCGCGCCTCGACCCGAAGGTCCTGAAGACCTACGTCGGCCTCTACGGCGAGCGCAAGGTCACCTTCGAGAACGGCTCCCTGTTCTATCAGCGGACCGGCCCGAAATACCGGCTCATGCCCCTGACCGCGACGCTGTTCGCCCTCGACGGTCTCGACAGCTTCCGGATCGAGTTCGTGGTCAAGGACGGGCGGGCGGTCGAGCTGACCGGTCTCTACGACAACGGCGAGCGCCAGCCTTCGCCGCGGACGAAGTAGGCGGCCGGTCCCCGGTCGCGGAGCTCAGGCCGCCGGCGGCCGCTCGGCCGCGAAGAGCTCCAGGCCGCCAAAGACCAGCCCGGCCAAGGCGGAGGCCAGAGCGCTGTAGCGGTGGAACTCGAACATGAATCTCTGCCCGGGCGTGCGCAGAAGCGGCAGCATCGGCAGGAGGGCGGAGGCCGTCAGCAGGAACCCGGCGCCGACGAAGAGCCAGAAAGCCCAGATCTTCACCCGGAGCGCGGTGATGCCCATCTTACGCGGGTCGAAAAGCGCCAGGCTCAGGCTGACCGGCCTGGGCACGGTGATAAAATCCCGGCCCTTGAAGAGGACAATGATGGTGAGGCAGACGGCGAACAGCCCGCCGGCCATGACATGGCCGACGAGAGGAAAGCCGAACAGCCCGCGCGGGAGGAAGATGGCGAAGAAGAAGCCGCTGGCGGCGAGGTACAGGAAGCTGCCGTAAAAAGCGACATAAAGCCACTTTTCAAGGACCGGCGCCCGCCAGAGGGGCAGGCTTTTGACGGACGACCACCCGGCTGCGGACGAAGCCTTCCGGGACATCTGGATGGCCCGGAGCGCGAGCCAAGCGAAGAAACGCCTGGCGATCTCGGCATAGATGAGGGAGGACCGGGCCTCCTCGCGGGTCGTCCAAAAGCGATGGAAACCGAGGCCCAGGATCGTTCCGGCGACGGCGAAGAGGGTGACGATCGGGAACAGCATGGCTCTACCTCCTCTCCAGGAACCCGGCGAAGCGGCCGAGAGCGAGGAGGGCCGCCACGAAGAGGAGCGATCCGACGACGGCCGCGCAAATGGCCAGGACGATCTTGAAGACCGGCCGGACGATGAACGACAGGCCAAAGACGCGCTGGAAAAGCCCGCCGAGGCCCATGAAAGCCGCGGCCGATCGCTTGTCCCCGCTCTTTGTCAGCAGGGGCCCCGTCGCCTTGATCGTATCGAAGAAGAAGTCCGAGCCGCCGCTGTGGCAGTCCGTGCAGCCGCCCCAGCCGAGGGACTGCTGGGCCGGGCGGACGTTATGGGCCAGGGGCCATGTCACGGGCCCGGCCGCCGCGGACTGGCGGGAGGCCAGCCGTCCGTTCTCGTCGAGCTGGTAGAGCCGGCCGCCGGAGAGATAGACGCAGTCGCCGGCCGCGGCCGTCTTCGCCAGCGCCTTGAGGACGAGGCCGACTTGCTCCTCGGTCAGCGTCTGCTCCGTGCCCGCTTTGGCGGTCACGGTCCTGACGTCGAAGTCCGTCGCCAGGGGCAGGAACTTCCCTTGCTCCAGCCAGCCCGGCCCGGCCGCCTGGCCGAGCTCGGCGGGCATCTCTGAGACGTCGAGGAACCCGTCGGCCAGGCGATAGAGCGTTTTCCGGACGGCGATGGCCGGCTCTCCCGGGCGGTCCGCGACCGTGCCCAGGGCCTGGAGGAATTCCTGGAACCGGGTCTCGATCGCCGGGTCCTTGTCCGCCGCCGCAGGATCGAAGTCCGGGACGAGCGGCAGGACTTCCGGGCCCTTGCCGATCCCCCAGAAGGCCGCTTCGCCCGCCTTCCCCTTGTCCCGTTTCGCCTCGTCGAGGCCGCCGTCGACGTTCGGGGCGAAGACGAATGGGCCAGACGCCAGGAGGGGCGTTTCGTCCTCGGCCATGACCTGGCTCAAGGCGATGAGGACCCTGGCGATGCGCTCCTCCGGAGCGAGGATGTCGCCGGCCGCGGCCTCGACCGTCACGGGTTTCAGGGGAGTGAGGTCTTGGCCCGAACGGATCGCCCAGTAGGCGGGCCAGACGAGCCGGTGGGGGCCGATCCTGTGGGCCGCGTCCTTCTGATAGACGGGCTCGATGATCGCGGGCGTGTCGGTCGACCAGGTGGCGACGCCGTAAACGCCGAGCCGGTTGGCCCGCGAAGTCCGGACGCGGGTGAATCCTTCCCGCGGTTTCGGGCCCGAATGACAGACCGTGCAGGCGAGTCTCTTGAAGTGGACAAGAGGGATCCCTGTGTGCTTCGGGTAGGGGGCCCCGAGGCGTCCCGGCGCGACCGTCTTCCCGCCTTCGGCGTCCTCCCCGAGATGACAGCCCCTGCAGGTGAAGGAGGCGGCGGTCCGGTTGCCCGTCTCGGCGGCCTCGCCCTCGTAGCCGCGGACAATGGCGTGGCCGAGATCGTTCCTGTGGCAGTCGACGCACTTCAATCCGGCCGCCGCGTGGACGTCGGCGTCGGCGCTCCACATGGCCGCATCCTTGGGCGCGACCGAGTGGCAGGCCAGGCAGCGGTCGTCGGCGGGGCGGTAGTTCAGATCGAAGAAGTAGCGGTGCTTGGCGTCGAAATCGACCGTTCGGTACTTGACCGACGGCACGACGGCCCATTCGTGGTCGTCGAGGTTGGGCCCATCGACGACGTCCCAGGTCTCTTTGAGCCGGGAGGCCATGCCTCCGACCTCGCCGACGCCGCCCGCGGCCGTGGCCGCCCAGCGCAGGTTCTCGCGCAGGACCTGCTTGGCCCACTCGCTGTGGTCCTGGCGTCCGGACCTGTTGTGGCAGGCCAGACAGTTCACCTCGGCCTGGCCCGAGACGCTCCACCGCGCCTCCGGATGGGCTTCGACCTCCGCCGCCGGCGGTTCGGCCGGCCCGGCGCCGGGCAGGTGCCGGCCGAAGAGGAGGGTGAAGTCCCAGGCCGTCAGACCGACGGCCGCCGGCTCGAAGCTGCCCGGCCACTTTCGGTAGGACAGCGGCAGGATGGTCCCCGTCTTCGGATCGACCTCGAGCCAGGGCTCGCCCGGCCGGCCGCTCTTCGCCGCGGTCATGGCGCCGAAATGCCAGCCCGACCGGATCTTGTCGTAATCGTGGCACGGGCCGCAGGTGTACCGGGCTGAGAACGGCATGGGGTCCGTCTCGGTCGGGACGATGATCTCGTCGTTCTCGTCGCGGAGCGGGATGAAATGGGCGGGCAGGGTCCGGTTGCCGTCCCAGACGACGTGCTTTTGGTTCTGGGCCGGCGGCGCCGTCTGGGCCGGGGCGCCCGCGGCGAGGACGAGGACGGCGGCCAGGGCGCCGCCGACAGCCCGAAAAGAGGTCCGTCCCGCGCGGCTCATGCTTTGAACATCTCCGGCCGGAACTCGAAGACGCGGCGGGCCTTGACAGCTTCGTTGGTCCTGAGCACGGCGACGCACGACTCGTAAGCCAGTTCGGCGGGACAATTGAGCGGCGTCCCGCGGCGCACGGCGTCGAAGAAGTTCTCGAGGTGGGGCTGGTGGGCCGGCTTGGCCAGCTCGACCGGCAGGGGCCAGCGGCCCGCCTCCGCCGTCACGCGGACGTCGACGAAAATGTTCTTGGTCGACGACTTCTGGATGGGCACGGCCTCGGACTGGAGCAGGCCGGCCTTGGCCAGCGAATCCCATTCGGGGGCGTGGGGCTCGCGCATGGCCCAGTTGCCGCGCTGGGGGATCTCGGATAGGACGAGCGAGCCGTTCTCGCCCATGAAGGTCTCATAGAACCCGCCGTGCTGGGTCGTCGTCTGGACCTGGTAGAAGGCCCGGCAGACCCCCTCCTTGGTCTCGTACTCGTAGATCGCCATGACGTTGTCGTACCATTCCCAGTTCTTGTAGTAATCGAGGCCGCCGCTGGCGACGACCGACCGGGGCGGCGTGCCGTGGACCCAGCTGAAGAGGTCGATCTGGTGCGAGCCCAGGTCGACCATGGGCCCGCCGCCGTACTTCTTGTACAGTCGCCAATTGCGGAACTCGGTCATGGAGGCGTAGCCGTACTTGTCGAGCGTGGCCTGGTCGATGGCGTATTTTTCCGGCCAGCCCAAGAGGTCGGCCTTGGCCCGGTTCCACTGGGCGAAGTTGACCGTCACCCGCCCCAGGAG
>Ga0208980_10000483_pt1 | contig 22357 bp, 19 predicted proteins | sample WetSurMetagenome_3_FD_187993 | JGI IMG/M metagenome (GOLD analysis project Ga0208980, IMG submission 187993) | Wetland microbial communities from Twitchell Island in the Sacramento Delta, sample from surface sediment Aug2011 Site A1 Bulk (version 2) | ecosystem: Environmental > Aquatic > Marine... | reverse complement strand
AATCGAAAGATAGCCGCTGTAGCGAGTCGTATCTCACGGGTTGAGGGGATGGAAGGACATGCACGGTCCGCCGATATCCGACTGCGCAAATATTTTCCGGACGAAAAATTTGATTTCGAAGTGTATCGGCAGAAGGGGTATTGAAGCAACCGACACAACGCCGTTAACATCGCCGCCCAGAATACGCTCTAAAACGGACCGATTCGTTTTATGTACTGGCACGGCATCAAGTAAGGGCTGAAAAAATGAGTGAAGCGCCCAAGGTGTTCAGGAAGAGTTTTACGCGCCAGGAGCCTATCTCAGAGACCGCGATCACCCGCGCGACCGAGGTCCTGCGCACAGGCAAGCTGCACCGCTACAATGTCGACTCGGGCGAGACGAGCGAAGTCTCGATGCTGGAGGCTGAGTTCGCGGCCTACATGGGGATGCGCTACTGCCTGGCCTGCGCCTCGTGCGGGAGTGCGATTTATCTCGCTCTCAAGAGTGCAGGAGTCCAGCCCGGGGACGCGATCCTCTGCAACGCTTTCACTCTGGCCCCCGTGCCGGGGATGATCCAGAATGCCGCGGCCCGGATCGTCCTGGTCGAGATCGGCCCCGGCTACACGATCGACCTGCATGACCTGGAAGAGAAGGCCAAGCGCTACCGTCCCAAATGGCTTCTTCTCTCCCACATGCGGGGACACATCGCCGATATGGATAAGGTCGTCTCCATCTGCCGCGAGCACGGGGTGGCCCTAATCGAGGATTGCGCCCACACGATGGGGGCCCGTTGGGACGGACGAAAGAGCGGGTCCTTTGGTCTTGCGAGTTGTTTCAGTACCCAGACCTACAAGCACATGAACTCGGGGGAGGGCGGGCTGCTGGTGACCAACGACGAGCAGCTGATCGCACGCGCGATCCTCTACTCGGGCTCCTACATGCTATACGACAAGCACACCTCCAGACCCGACGTGGATGCATTTGCCCCCTTTACCGAACTGACCCCCAACTACAGCTGCCGCATGGACAACCTGAGGGCTTCGATCCTGAGGCCCCAGCTGGCCGAACTCGAGGCCCAGTGCCGGCGCTGGAACGAACGCTACCGGGTATTCGAGAGGCGTTTTAGTGTGGTCCCTTGTATCAGCTGCCCGCACCGTGACCCGCGGGAGGACTATGTCGGAAGCTCGATCCAGTTCAGCATAGTAGGAATTGATGAGGGCCGGATTCGCAAGTTCCTTTCCGAAACCGAAAGACGCGGTGTGAGCATAAAATGGTTCGGGAGGTTCGAACCGAACGGCTTCACAAGCTCCTACCGCAACTGGCGCTACCTGGGTGAGATGGGTGATCTCCCAAAAACCGACAGGATCCTATCGAACCTTTTTGATATGCGCATCCCGCTTACCTTTGAGTTGGGGGACTGTGAGCTCGTGGCCGACATTATCGCCGAGGTTGCACTCGGACTAACGTGACAAGTGCAATGTCGCGCTTTATACTGAATTAGGAGCATAGAGATAGGTATGGATGGGACCCGAGCCAACGACAATAATGGGATAGTCGTCGAAAACCTGACCAAGCGCTTCGGGAAACTCCTGGTGCTCGATCGCATCAGTTTCACCGTTAGCCCCGGTGAGCTTCTTTGTATAGTCGGGCCGACCGGCTGCGGCAAAACGACCTTCATGAACACGCTCGCCAAGCTCACACCGGCGACCGCAGGCAGCATCCGCATCCGCAATGAGGAAGCGGACCCTCGCAAGCACAATATCGCTTACGTTTTTCAAGAATCTACGAGCCTGCCTTGGCGCATTGTCCGTGACAATATCGCCCTGGGAATGGAGCTTAAGAAAATTCCAAAGCCGGAGATTGAAAGGCGCCTGAACCAGATTCTGGAAATTGTCGGCCTTTCCGACTGTGCGGATCTTTATCCCAATCAGATTTCAGCCAGCATGGAGCAGCGTCTATCAGTCGCCAGGGCGTTTGCTACCCAGCCCGATCTGCTTCTGATGGATGAGCCCTATGGGCAGCTGGATGTGCAATTGAGATTCTATCTTGAAGACGAGTTGGTTCGTATTTGGGAGAAATTTAAAAACACCGTCATCTTCGTCACCCACAATATCGAGGAAGCGGTCTATCTCGCGGATCGGATCTTAATATTGAGCAACAAGCCGACCACAATCAAGGGCAACATCATGGTCGATCTGCCGCGCCCCCGTGACTACATAGACCCCAAATTCATGGCGATCCGCGAAGAAGTGACGGATATGATCCGGTGGTGGTAACAAGGCATTTTGCCAAGGAGGAGACCCGCCTGCGTCCGGAACTTTCCGAGCGCGGGCTAAACCCAAACCCCCAAACGAAAGGAGTGGTTATGAGAACAGTCATGCGGTATGCGTCAGTGGCTTCGATGGTGGTCTTGCTTTTGATGGCCGTGAGTGCCTCAACCGGCCAGGCTGCCGGGTTGATCGATCTCAAGCTCAGCGGCCAGGGAGAACCCTCTACTTATCTGGTTTGGGACCTAATCAAGAAGGGCTGGGACAAGGAAGCCGGGTTAAAGATGACCCAGACCTACTTCGATTCCGGAATGGCCCAGGTGGAGGCGCTGCCTTCCAAGCAGTGGGTTATCGGGACCTCACAGGGTGGTGTGCCGAGCCTGGTGGCCGCCTTACGCTACGGCACCTACACGATTGCGATCGGCGATGAGGACTCGTTTACCAATGCTGTGCTGGTGAGACCCGATAGCCCAATTGCCAAGGCAACCGGCGCCAACCCGAAGTTCCCCAAGACCTACGGCTCGGCTGATACCGTCCGGGGTAAGACAGTGCTGGTCACAACCATTTCCTCGGGGCACTATTCCCTGGCGACTTGGCTTAAAGTCCTCGGTCTCAAGGAGAAGGACGTCGTTGTCAAGAACATGGATCAGGGGCAGATCATGGCGGCCTTCGAGTCAGGCGTGGGGGATATCGCGGTGGTCTGGGAACCCTTCATGTTCGTCGGCATGAGCAAGGGCTGGAAGATGATGAACGAGGACTCCCAGATGGGTGCAAACCAGATCAACACCATCGTCGTCGACAGGAAGTTCGGCGATGAGAACCCGGAGATCGTTGCAAAGTTCCTCAAGCTATACTTCCGCCGCGTGGACACCGAGAAGCCTGAAAGCCCTGAGGAGATCGCGGGCTACATAAAATTTAGCAAGGAGTGGGCCGGTATCGAGCTGTCCCAATCCGATGCGGCGCTCTCGCTCAAGTGGCGGAAGATGTATCCCCTCGACCAGCAGCTGAAGTTTTTCGATGCCAGCAAGGGCAAATCCGAGGTCCAGACCTGGTTTGCCCAGCTTGCCGATTTCTTCGTGGAACAGGGCAAGTTCACGCGCGAGGAGATGGATAAGGCTCTCAACAGCGGCTTCATCACGGATAAATTCCTCAAGATGGCTGCCGCAATGAAGTAAAGCTTGTTTGCCTCATCCCGGTCTGCACCACCCCTGGCTTGAGGTGGTGCAGGCCTGGAGGTTGGTCAAGCGACGCTATGGAGTAATTAAATGAAGAAAAAGCTTCTTACCCGGAAACGGCTCCTGCAGCTGATATCCGCTCTCAGCATCGTGGCCTTTTTTGCAGTCTGGCAGATCATAGTTGATTTTGAGATTGTCCCTAACGAGCTGCTGGCCACTCCGTTGCAGGTGTGGAAGCTGTTAATCGTTAAATTGTACAACCCGAATCCCGACGGGGCGCTCCTGACGACGCACATCTGGGTGAGCGTGCAGGAGGCCCTGCTCGGGTATCTCCTGAGCCTGGCCATCGGAATCCCCTTGGGCCTTCTGATGGGATGGTATTATGTCATTGAGGAGATGGCGAGACCGCTTTTTGAGGTGATCCGTCCCATACCAGGGGTCGCGTGGATCCCTCTCACCATTTTCTGGTTTGGGATCGGGATATCCGGAAAGATCTTCATCATCTGGCTCTCCGGCGTTGTTCCGTGCGTGATCAACTCCTTTGTGGGGGTCCGGATGACCAACCCAACTCTCATCCAGATGGCCAGGACTTACGGGGGGTCCAACTGGGATATATTCCGCAAGATCTGCATCCCCTCGGCGCTCCCGATGGTCTTCGGAGCCCTGCAGATTGCCCTTGCCTGTTGCTGGACTTCGCTAGTTGCAGCGGAGCTCGTTGCCGCCGACAACGGCCTTGGGTTCCTGATAACGATGGGACGCCGATTTGTACGCCCCGACATGATCGAGCTTGGCATGGTTATGGTGGGGCTTACAGGCTTTATTGTCGGGCTGATCATTGACCGAATCGAAAAGAAGCTTCTCGCCGGTATCAGGCGTTGAGGGCGAATCCAATGGAAACCGATAGCACTATAGTTGTCGAACTCCCCCCGGTTCAGGAAAATACCCCCACTTTCCTGGAATCCTTAGTTGTCGAACTCCCCCCGGTTCAGGAAAATACCCCCACTTTCCTGGAATCCTTAAAGATCATTCTGATGCGGTTCCATTTTTTGAGCTTTCTTTCCATTGCTCTGGTCCTGACGTTTTGGCACTTTATTTCAGTCTACAAGATATTCGGGGGAACGTTTCTGCCCACCCCCTGGGCCATTGTTCAAGAGATCTGGCGGTTGATGCACCAGGAGCTGATCGGCAAGAACATCCTGGAGCACACCTGGGCCAGCCTTCACCGAGTCTTCATCGGATGGGCGATCGGTTGCGCCATCGCGATCCCGCTTGGCATCTTCATGGCCCTGAACGACTTCGCCCGGGCCATTGTGAAGCCGGTCTTCGATATCTTCAAACCCATGCCTCCGATCTCTTGGATATCCCTTGCGATCCTCTGGTTCGGCCTTGGCGAGGAGTCCAAGGTTTTCATCATCGTCATCGGCAGCTTCGTGCCGTGTCTGATCAACTCGTTCAATAGCTTGCGCCTGGTTGATCCGGCTCTTTATGATGCCGCCCGCATGCTGGGTGCGAACAGGCGGCAGGAGATCATGGAAGTCGCCTTTTTCGGGATCCTGCCGGCCACCTTTGCCGGCCTGCAGATATCACTCAGCCTCGCCTGGTCCTGTGTGCTCGCCGCAGAGCTGGTCGGCGGCCGGTCCGGGATCGGTTTTCTGATAATCCTTGGGATGAACCAGTACAAGCCGGCCATCATCGTCGCGGGAATGGTCGTGATCGCCCTGACCGCATGGTTAATCACCTTCGGGATGGAGCATATCGAAAAGCTCGTATGCCCCTGGAGAAGGGATATAAAGGTATGAGTCACACGATCAAATGCACGTGCCGCTCAGTGTGCAAGACGTTTGTTCAGAAGGAGACGCATTTCGTTCCCGTTCTGAAGGACATCACCCTGGATGTCCGGGAAAACGAATTTCTGGTGCTGCTGGGGCCTGGCCAGTCCGGCAAGTCGACGCTTCTGCGGATTATTGCCGGTTTGGAACTGCCCAGCTCAGGGGAGGTCACGCTCAACGGCAAACCGATACAGGGACCGGGGCCCGATCGCAGCATGGTGTTCCAGACGTACAGCCTGTTTCCTTGGCGCACGGTCCGCGGCAACATCGAGATGGGGCCCCGGTTCAAAGGCGTCCCAAAAGAAGAGCGGCGGAGGATCGGCAAAAAATACATCGAGCTCGTCGGGCTGAACGGGTTTGAGGCGGCGTTTCCGCACCAGCTGAGCGGCGGCATGAAGCAGCGGGTCGGGCTGGCCCGGGCCTATGCGAATTCGCCCGAGGTGCTTCTGCTCGATGAGCCTTTCGGTCAGCTGGATGCCCAGACCCGATACCTCATGGAGCAGGAGGTGCTACGCATCTGGGAAACGGATAAACGGACCGTGATCTTCGTGACCAACAATGTCGATGAAGCCATCTACCTGGGGGAGCGGATCGTCACCCTGGAGGGGAAGCTGCCCGGGAAGATCCAGACCATCATCGAAAACCCCCTTGCGAGGCCTCGCGAGCATAACACCAAATCCTTCTTGGAGTTACGCAAGAAAATCATCAGCCTGACCCGGCTAACGCTTTAAGCGTAGGGGCGAAGACCGGATTGCTCTCTTCCGGCAAGGCGCGAAAAATGGTCCCTTTTAGATCTCAGTCGGAAGACACGTCTGCCCAGTCACGACAGCTCTTATTGAACGATCTGTTAAACCGGCATTGCCGACGGAGTCAAATCGGCATTCGTCCTGCCATGCAGATCGTGGGGCATGTCGGAGTGGGCCATGCCCACAGCCACTCGGGGATCGTGCAGGACGACTCGGTCGGGTTCACCTGTGCCGTCTCGCTGCTGCGCCATGCGCTCCCGGTAGATCTGCGGATCTCATCGGCCAAGGCCGACCCGGACACCGGGGAGATCACAGTTACAACCCACGCCGGAGGCACCGGCACCGCCCGCCCTCGCCGGGGGATAACACCCCAGGAGGGAGAGCTCATCAAGCGGGGCATCGGTTATGACGCAAGTTTCTGTCAGTCACTTGCCTGCCACGCGTTTGGCCGCATTTACGGGCAGGGTGTTGCCGAAAGCGCAGTCTGTTTCGAAGCGGCTGCAGCCTTCGCGGTGGTGGATAGCTTCCGGCGCAGCTTTCCGGATGCGGTTTGCGTGGTGGAGGCACCCCATGACGAGAACCGGGATGTTGTCCTATGCGGTCTCCTTGAGCTGATGGGCGAGCCAGTCCGTGTTGTGGCAGTTGTGAACTTTACCGAAGGCGGCCTGGGCCCCAACGAAAATGCTGAGGGGAATACACTCCTCGCCCGGGAGGAAGTCTCTCAGCGCTTCGGTACCAGCCATGTCCCTACCATTGTCGTTGAGAGCAAAGCCTTCGTCCCGGCTTATTGTCACCATCTCAGCGAACGCTCATTGTTGACCCGGATCAATACCGAAGTAGACAACACCGTGGTCGCGCAGGCGTTGGTAGCGGGGGCTAAAACGCGAGGCCTCCCGATGGCGCACGACTTCAACACCTACCCGCGCAACCGGGCCTTGGAACAACAGACCGCACAGTTCGGTACGAAGCTGAAGGATTTCGGTGAGAGCCTATCCCGGGCCGAGTCTGCACGCGAAAAAGTCAAGATCATCGCAACACTTGCCAAACTCGTGAGCGAGGATGCGGGCTCCATCACCTTCATGTCCAACGATACCCATTCCTCCGTGGGGAGCGCCGGCTGCACGCCCGGGACCGCGGCGGTCCTATCCATGCTGGTTCCGCCGGCCGAGGCGGCGCACTGGAAAGTCCCGGTCCTCTTCCAGGAGGACCTGGATTTGTATCTCCTGGCGGTGCTCTCCGGCATCGAGGCTCTGAAGACCCGCCTGCCCGAGGCGCTAGAGGAACTGCGCTGCAAGAGCGCCTGAAGGGTGTTGCGCGGTCAAGGCAATCCTACAAGTTCCGAGGCGAAACCCAATCCTTTAAAGTTACTAGGTGGCCCGGATGACCGGCATTTTTAATCCGAACGGCATGAGTTGGGACGAAATAGACAAGAGCCTTTCCGAGTCTCGCAAGGGCGACCGGGACTGGCGAAATGGGCGTGTCCCCCTCTACGTCTTCCATGCGGATGATCAGATTTCCGAGATCTCCAAGAAGGCTTACCTGATGTTTTTCAGCGAGAACTCGCTCGGCGCGCACGCATTCCCGAGCGTTGCGAGTCTCGAGCAGGATGTGATCCGCATGGTCGCCCAGATCCTGCGAGGCGATGATGCGGTGGTGGGCGATATGACATCCGGGGGCACCGAGAGCATCTTTCTCGCGCTGAAGACAGCCCGGGACTGGGCCCGCGAAAGGCGCCCCGGTATTGCTGTGCCCGAGATCTTGGTTCCGAGAACCGCCCATCCGGCCTTCAACAAGGCGGCCCATTATCTTTGCATGAAAGTGAAACGGATAAAAGAGTCAGCCGATTTCCGGGCGGATGTCGCCGGAATGGAGAAGGCGATCACGCGGGACACGATCATGATCGCGGGCTCGGCCCCAAGCTATCCCCACGGGGTCATCGACCCGATCGGGCAGATAGCGGAGGTTGCCGAAAAGAAAAAACTGTGGCTGCACGTGGACGCGTGTGTCGGGGGAATGCTGGCGCCCTTTGTAAAGAAGCTGGGGTATCCCGTTCCCGATTTCGATTTCTCGATTCCCGGGGTTACCTCCATTTCGGTTGACCTGCATAAATACGGTTTCAGCGCAAAGCCGGCATCGTGCATCTTTTTCAGAAACGAGGACTTTCACCAGTACCAGAAGTTCACATTTGAAGAGTGGCCGAGTGCTCCCTATTCGACCCAGACCTTTGCCGGCACCCGGCCGAGCGGTGCAGTCGCTTCGGCCTGGGCCGTCATGAAATACCTCGGCGAAGCCGGGTATTTGAGGATTGCTCAAGAAATCATGGAGGTGAGGCGCAGGCTCATGGAAGGGATCACCGGGATACCAGGGCTCAAAATATGGGGCCAGCCAGATCTTAGCATCATCGGGTTCGGTTCGGAGACAATGGATATCCATGCAGTTGGCGATGAGATGGATATGAGAGGCTGGTTTGTCGCGCGCAATATCGAGCCGCCCGCCTTGACCCACATGCTGATGCCCGTCCATGCGAAGATGATTGAGTCGTACTTATCGGATTTAAAAGCCATTGTGGAAAACGCCAAAACGGCGGGCAAGAAATCTGACAAGAAGGCAATGAGGTACTGAGTATTGGCGCATATCTCTCCTGGCTGCAGAAAAAATCGCTGATATTTAGGAGGTGATTTGTGTTTGACGTTATTATTCACGGAGGGAAAATAATCGATGGATCGAAGGCTCCTGCATACGTGGCTGATGTCGGTATTAAAGATGATCGGATTTCGGCAATCGGCAGTCTGTTGGAGGCTGACTCTGCGCGGAAAATCGATGCGCAAGGGCTAGTGGTTGCGCCAGGGTTCATCGATATCCATACTCATTCAGACTTCACTTTGCTTGTGAACCCCGCCGCTGAGAGCCAGGTTCATCAGGGCGTTACACTCGATGTCGTGGGCCAATGCGGGCATAGTTGTGCGCCGGTGGATGATCCTGAAGTATGCAGGCAATCGATACTCGGCTACCATCCCGGCGTTGAAATTACGTGGCGTTCTTTTGATGAATATTTGAGCCGGCTCGAAAAACTAAATTTGGGCTTGAACGTAATGGCGATGGTTGGTCACGGGACAGTATATCGGACGGTCATGAAAGGGCAGTCCGGTGCCCCTACCCCGGATGATGTGAAACAAATGCAGTCTCTGGTTGAAGTATCTCTGGAAGAGGGTGCTGCCGGCTTCACAACCGGTTTGGAGTATTGGCCAGGAAGCGAGGCAAGACCAGAAGAAATTCTGCCATTGGTTGCTGCTGCGCATCGTTATAATGCTCTCTACGCCACACACATCCGCAATCGCGATTTATACAAGGAAGTTAGGTCTTCACCCATTCGCGTTGTTGGGTTCGTTCACTTTCAAGCTGCGAACCAAAAGAACGATGGAAGCGGGTTGAGCTGTACTTATCCAGTTTCCAGTCGGGGATGTTGCAGCTACTGCAAGTTCGAACGAAAAGTTTATTTCTTAGCCAACGGGCGGCACGGCTGTTGCGGGAGTTGTTGGCGGTGAAGCTTCGACTGCAATGGGTGGTGATGACGGCCGTATCGCCGCGGCGCTCAATCGATCGAATCCCGTGGAGCACCCCTGTTCTGGACGGCCAGAGCTTAATCTTCTCGATCAGCCGGAACAGTTCGACCCTTTTTCGGTAGTATCGTTTGGCCGGTTTTTTGTTGTCCGATTCCATCCTATTCCACGTCCACTCAGTGTTTCGACAGCTCAGTCATTTTTCCGAAAACCGCAGCTAACACCATGGTTGCGACTCCAAGTGGGAGATTGTCATGATAGTATCGCAAACCGATTCGATCCAGCGCCTCAAGCGTCAATCCCACGGGCACCCCCGGAGCGGTGATCACGGTATCCGGCCGGATGGCATCTGCGGGAACGATACCGACAGCCGGAGTGGCATCGACGATGAAGCGGCAATTCGATAAAAGTGCGGTCACCTCACCAACCCAGGCGGTTTCAGTATTGCATTCTTCTCTTATCCGAGCGACGAGCCGGCGGCCACGCTCCTCATTGAGATCGCAAACCGTCAGGTTTGCACCCATTCTCACCAAGCGAAGTGCCGCAGCCGTTCCGACCGGCCCGCAGCCTATAACCCCGCAGGGGCACCCGTCCACACCTTCCGCCATCATCTCCAACAGTTTTGCAAAACCCTCCCCTGTTGCCCGGTCATTGTCCACAATTGCGCCGGATCTCGCATTGATGGCTACAAACCGCAAATCATCTGCCAAAATCACAATGTCGTTGTCGCCTGTATAAGCCTCGGCAATGCCGGAAACATCGGAAGCACGGGTCACTCTCGCATTGATACCAATCTGGCAGGCAATAGCCTTGACCGTCTCCGCAAACCCAGGAATAACCCCTTCCCCGACCGTAATGGGGACCACCGCCACCCTTTTAGATGAGACAGTATTTGCCTCATCCTCCTTAACCCCGATGGTTCGAAGCGCCACCCCACGCAGACCGGTTGCCACCCGGACCCGGAGCATATCGTCAATACGCTCTAGTTGGAGCAGCGTCTCCTGCATATGGGATTGAGTCAGGCGCGTCATGTCGTGGATTCCGGGTCGAATCTGGATGGCTGCGAGTCCTCGTAGCGGTCGATGTTAAACTGGCGGCGGATATTTGATACCGATGCGTTGCGCCGCTCCCACGCCTCGTTCAGATTCCGACCACTGCAAATCGACGTAGCCACCCACCGGCCCTTTCCGTCCGCGTAATCCGTGATGGCCTCATCGGCCCCGAAAAAATTCCGCCGCAGCTTGAGTGATTCCCCTCCAGCCATGGCATGTTCACCGGTGACCACCATAGAGCCGGGCGCCACCCGGATATGCTCAAGGATGACCCCACGCGCCGGATGGCCCTGCTGAAGGCTTGACGCGGTATTCCTACCTAAGGCGTTTCTGACCAGAACGTCCACCATGTTAATCCCGCAGGAGAAGTAGACAGCGATCGGGGTCTGGCTGGGGAATCGGGCGTCGATCTCGAGCACCTTGAACGATCCGTGGCTAAAAACCGCCTCGACGTCCATGATGCCCTCCAGGTCAAGATTCTCGGCCATTTGAAGGGAAATTCCAATCAGCTCTTTCTGGGATGCTGCCGACAGCACGGAAGGAGCTGCCACCCGTTTGCAGTCATAGCGGTCGTCCATGTAAAGATCGGTAACCTGAACCGCGGTCGAGGTGCCGTGGTTTCGTATCACTTCAACGGAATAGGTAGGCCCCTCGATAAATTCCTGAACGATCCAACCGGCTGCAGCAGGATCGTCGCCCATTACGTGTCGCAACTCGTCCGCGGATGCGAATAGCCTGATGCCTTGACTGCCGCTACCATAGCTGGGCTTGGCGATCACTGGAAAACGGCATTTAGGCCAGGTAGCGGGCACGGGAACACCGAATTTGCGGAAAAACCGTTCACTCTCCAGCTTGGAGGCCGAGATGGCATATGCCTGAGGGTCATGGAGAATGGGTACCTCATGCCGCAAGGCCCACGAATGAAGGCTGGACAAGGCCTCCTGCGATTCTATGGCAGGGAAGATTAGGTCCACATCGGCCATTTCCCGATCCAGCGCAGCGTCGTCGTTGACATCGACCTGCCGGAAAGTATCGCATAGCCCCGAGGCCGGCACCGACGACCGGCGATCGATCAGCAGCACGTCAATGCCGGCCTTCCGCGCGAGGTAGGCCACCTCCACGCCTTGCAGTGCGCCGCCGATGACCGCGATCTTCATGGGAAATAATCCACCAAAAAAGGGAGGAGCCGTTCCGCAACAACCTTCACGGCTGCGTACGATAGGTACCATCGGCATGGGAAAGCGTCAAATGCTCAAACTAATGCCGTCCAGGTAGGAGAGGCTTCGACCCAAAGGCCCGAGACTTCGCTTGTGGCCAGCGACCATGAGGAGTCGTTCAATTCCGAACCCGACGCCGACCCACGTCGTCTGGATCCGCCATGCATCATCCAAGGGGTGAGGCCCCATGGCAGCCGACCCCAGTTCGATGCCATCAACGCCGCCCACGATGTCGATGGTTTCACCGTAGACTTCGGATGATGTCGACTCCAGACGGTAGTCGGTGATGCCCGCCTCGACCATTACCATATCCGTCACCATCTGTAGCCGCTCCCGCCGGCTGTCCAGCGGGAGCCCCATTTCCACGACGTTGAGCATGGTGAATTCACTAGAGTGCTGGCTGCCCTTCGACTCCTTCCGAAAGCAGGACCCCACTTCGAAGATCCTCACGGGGTGCTCCCAGATGCGGAGGAGATCTTTCAAAACATAGTACAAATGGGGCGCCAGCATCGGCCGGAGGCATTTCCCATCGTCAAGCCAAAAAACTTGAGAAAACAACGGGTGGCTTTTGTCGATCCCCATACGCTGAAGGTTCCCACCAGCCATAATCGTGGGCGTGGTAACCTGAACAAAGCCCGCATCCACAAGGCGATGTACCAACCGGCTTTCGAGCAGACACCATGCCGGCCGTCGATGATCCTCGCGAAATTTCCTCAGGCGCGCTCTAGCTGCCTCAACCAAGCGATTTTCCAATTCCTGGAATGCCTGGTTTCGTTGGACGGCGTCGGGGAAAGACGGCTCCAGGTCCTGAACCTCAGCTTCAAGCTCCCTGAGCCTGTCGCTCTGGGTCTGAGTCCACGTCACCATGCTGGATTCTTCTTCTGGCTTGGGTTCCCGGCCGAGACCGTAATAAGTGGCGGGGAGTCCGGGAGTTGCACCCGGCTGCGCGGATTTAGAGTCCGCGTGATCTCATATCGATCCACCCCCCTTTATTTCTTTTCGAGATAACGGGAGATATCCTGATCTATTTCTGGTGATAGAACCTTTCCGAAGCTCGATTCCAATCTTTGTTTGAAACGTTGATGGGCTTTTTGAAGGATATCGATCCCGCCGTTTTTCTTCCAGGCGTCATAGGAGCTCCAATCGGAAACAGCCGGCATCCAGACATTGCGGCAGTTGGCCATGGTGCCCGGATGCATCAAATAGCTCCCGCCGCTTCCCACGGCCTTGATGGCCTCCACTGAATTTTCCGACGCCATCTGGTCGAAACCAAGTTCCAGACAATGGACCCGCTCCAGCAGTTCCTCATCGAGGATCCACTTTTCAAAAGAAGTGACCATGATGGAGTCCATGACTCCCAAGCACTCGTTGATGATGTTAGCGCCTGCCAGGGTGTAGAGTACCAGGTTCTGCATGGTCTCGGCACCTGCCTGAAAGTCTACCTGTTTGGCGTCGGTCATGCCGGCCATGGTTCGGGAAGGCAGTCCGTAGTATTCCCGCGCCATCTGCAGGCCCGCAATGTTCGCGAGATTTCCCTGGGGGGAGGCCGTCACCGTGTAGATGTTTTTCATGTTCACCATAAACGAGCCGGGTGAATAGACCACCGGTGTGCCCGGTTGGATCAACTGGGTGCAAACGAGGGCGGCCAGTATTTCGGTGTTGGACAGCACCACCATACCGAACAGGTCCAGAGGGCCACTGACCCCGGCCAGCAGCCCCGGCAGAATGAAGAGGGCTTGTTTCCTTAGGGCATAGGCAAGGAGGGTCTCGCAGCTCAGAGGCTCAAAGCACAGCGGGCTGGCTGGATTCACACTATATGCAATCGCCACGTTCTTATCCAGAAAGCCGTCGCTCCCGAAGGCGATCTCCATGATATCGAAGATCTCCTTAACCTCCTCGTGCGTGGCGGCCACTCCGATCAGAGGTTTATGACTATAACGCATCAGACTTTGCACGAGCCGGGCCGGCCTGGACTGCGCCGGTATGTCGCAGGGCTCAACCGGAACACCACCCACAAGGTGGACATGGCGGCTTTGCTCGCACAGCCGTGTGATTGTGTTAAAATCCTCCATGGTGGCCTTCCGGCGCTCTCCATTCATTTCTTGAACGTAAAGGGTGCCGTTGCCGGGGGATATCGCCATGCGCTCCTGACCCTCTCCTATCCGGACAGATGTGTCTTCGCTTCTGCCGACCATGGTGAAACTGCGGGGACACGATTTCAGAGCGGCAGTCACCATGGCATCTGTGATGAAGGCTTTCCGGCCGTCGACCTTCGCGCCGTTCTTCCTGAAGATGGTGAGGATTTCATCGGAGTCGAACACCACGCCGACGTCCTCCAGCACCCGGATGGTATGGTGGTGAATTCGGTCCAGGGTGAGGCCATCGACAACTTTCAACAAGTGCTCTTTCCGAATCATGTCATGTCTCACTTCTTTTTGAAAAAGCCGAGAGTTTCTCCAGTTCGACATTCCAGCAAATGATCAAGCCAGTCGGGATCCATTTCAGGAACCGAACAGAAAAGCCGCTGGGTATATTCATGGTGCGGCGGCGCAAACATTTCGTCACGAGAACCCTGTTCCACGATTCTCCCCTGGAGCATGACGATAACCTCGTCGGCAATAGCCTTGACTGTGGCCAGGTCATGGGTGATGAACAGGTAGGAGACCCCCAATTCATTCTGGAGGCGCTGCAGGAGTTTGAGGATGCCTTCGGCCACCAGCTGATCCAGCGCGCTGGTGACCTCGTCGCAGATAATCAGATCCGGTTGGGATGCCAGCGCCCGGGCGATGCAGATGCGCTGCTTCTGGCCGCCGGACAGCTCGGAAGGATACCGGTCATAATACTCCGGTTCCATTTCGATCATCTCGAGCAGCTCGATCACCTTCTTTTCATTGGCTCTCCCCGTAATTCCAAAGAAGAATTCCAGAGGACGCCCCAGAATTCGACTAACCTTCTGCCTAGGATTCAGCGCCACATCCGGCATCTGGTAGATCATACGAAGCCGCCTCAGAATTTCTTTACTGCGTCCCTTCAATTCGGAGGGAAGCACTTCCCCCTTGAACCGGATCTGACCCTCCGATGGCGGCAGCAGACCGGTGATCACCCGTGCCAGACTGGTCTTCCCGCTTCCCGACTCTCCCACCACCGCAACGGTTCGCCCTTTTCTCACCTGAAACGAAACATCTTCGACGACATTCTGAGACTTCGCATACCCGGCGGTCGCTCCGGAAACCTCCAGGACCATATCGCCCGCCGGCGGGATTGTCTCCTTTTTCTGACGACGGACGTTCAGAAGAGCCCGGGTGTAATCCTTCTTCGGATCATCGATGAGACACCTGGTTTCTCCCTCCTCCACGAGTTTCCCGTTGCGCAGCACCATGATGCGGTCCGCCACCTGACACACCACCGCCAGATCGTGAGTAATGTAAAGCGCGGCCGTATTGCGCAACCGAATGGCCTCCTTGATCGCCGCTAATACCTCGATCTGGGTAGTCACATCGAGTGCGGTTGTGGGCTCATCAAAAATGATGATGTCAGGATCACAGGCCATCGCCATGGCCACCATGGCTCGCTGAAGCTGCCCGCCGGATACCTGGTGCGGATAACGAAAGCCGATTCGCTCCGGGTTCGGCAGTTGAAATCGCCTGTAAAGCGATTCTGCTTTTTGGCGAGCCTCATCGAAGTTCATATGGCCATGCTGAACAGGTGTTTCCGCGAACTGCTCGAGAATCTGATGAGCCGGGTTGAAGGAGGCCGCCGCACTCTGTGCGACATAGGCGATTCGTGAACCGCGAAGAGCCAGTAGCTCTTCTTCGGGGGCGCCGATTAGCTCCATACCGTCAAAGACGATCGAACCGCCGGCGATGCGGCAGCCCGTCCGGGTGTAGCCCATGGCCGCCAGCCCCAGAGTGGATTTCCCCGCGCCGGACTCCCCGATGAGCCCCAGCACTTCCCCCTTTTTGAGGTCCAGGCTGATTGTGTCCAAGAGTGTCACCCAGGCTTCATCGCTGCGCCCCTTGATGGTCAAATTCCGGATGGAAAGCAGGTAATTCACTCTGAATACCTTGGTTGTAATGGAATGTATTGCTTGATGTTAGCCACTGCCTATGGTTACTGCGCCCTGATTTGAGAACTGCGGTGCAGGAACCAATCGACGATCAGGTTGATGCCGATGGTGAGGAACGCGATGGCACCAGCCGGCCAGAGCGGGGTCATTATGTCAAAGGAGATCGCGCCTGCGTTTTCTCGAACCATACTGCCCCAGTCGGCAGTCGGAGGCTGAATCCCAAGGCCCAGAAAGCTCAGGGCGCTGATAAAAAGGAAAATGAAGCAGAACCGAAGCCCGAACTCGGCGATCAGAGCGGGCATCGCGTTGGGGAGAACCTCCTTGATGATGATCCACCAGATGCCCTCGCCACTCAGCCGTGCGGCTTCCACAAACTCCATGACCTCAATGTCCATGGCCAAGGCACGGGCGAGGCGATAGACTTTGGTGGAATCCAACAAGGCGATAACCATGATTAGTACTGGTATGGAGGACCCCACTATAGACAACACCATTAGAGATAGAATGAGGGCCGGAAAGGCCATAAAGACATCGACGATCCGGCTGAGGAGCATGTCCACCCAGCCGCCGACATTGGCCGCCAAGAGCCCCCCGATCACACCGACCAGAAAGGCCAAGAAGGTTATTAGCAGCGCGATGGCGATGGTATTCCGAGCCCCGTAAAGCATCCGGGTGAAGAGATCCCGCCCCAGCTGGTCGGTGCCCAAGATGTGGCCTTCTCCGGACGGCAACCACACATCCGCCACGACCTCCGCCTCCTCATAAGGAGCGATCACCGGTGCCAGAACGGCAGACAGCATGGTGATCAATACCATTCCCATGCCTATGCGGGCACCCGTCGAAGTCATTTTGACCAATTTAAAAAACGCCATGAGTCATATGCCCTATCTAACTGCGCTGCGCAGCTTCGGGTTGGTCAAAATGGCCAGTACATCCGCTGTGAGATTGAGCAGGATATAGGTACAAGCGAAGATGAGCCCGCTCGCCTGTACCACCGGTAGATCCCGCTTGGAGACGGCATCCACCAGTAGTTGTCCCAGTCCCGGATATACAAACACCACCTCCACCACGACGACACCGACCACCAACCAGGCCAGATCCATGATGACAACGTTGATGATGGGCGCCAAGGCATTGGGAATGGCATGGTGATAAATAATGCGGCCCTGGCGGATGCCCTTGAGTTTTGCCATTTCAATGTAGGGACTGGTCAGTATGCCGATGATCGCAGCGCGGGTCATTCGCATCATGTGGGCAAGAACCACCAACATGAGGGTGATGGTGGGGAGTATGATGGAAACCAGTTTCTGGCTTAGGGTCATCCCAGGGTGGATGCTGGCAACGCCGGGAAGGATGCCGATCTTGACTGCAAAGACCGCGATTAGAATGTAGCCCACGAAAAACTCGGGGAAAGAAATCGCGCTCAAGCTCGAGATCGACAGGAGTCGATCCAGCCAGCTGTCATGATACAGTGCCGCGAGCATACCCAGCATGATGGCCAGCGGGACCGCAACGGCCGCGGCAGCGGCAGCCAGAAACAGCGTGTTCCAGAAACGCCAGCCGATCATTTCGGCCACCGGCCGCTGATTGGTTAGCGACCGCCCCAGATCCCCATGCGCCACGTCGCTCAGCCAACTGAAATACCGGACATGGGGGGGCAGATCGAGCTTGAGTTCCTTCCGAAGAGCGGCCAGGTTCTCAGGCGTCGCCTGCTGCCCCAGGATGGCCGTTGCCGGGTCTCCCGGCAGGGCTTCAACTCCGATAAAAATAATGATCGAAACAACGGCAATGGTGAGCACACCGGCGGTCAGGCGCTTGGTGACCATCTGGCTCAATGGGGTCATCGTTCACACTCCGATGCGCACCGCCCGTTAGGGGCGGTGCGCCTTGAACCGGATCGGAGATCAGGCATCAAACCACCAGCGCTCAATCGCTCTCATACCATCCAGTTCCTGGTTGCCTGCGGGGGTCTCAAATTTCACCTTGGTGTTGGCCGCGTCGACCATGTTGGCGATCATGGGAATCACGACACCGCCCTCGTCTCTCACAATCGACTGCATGTCCTTGTAAATCTCACCCCGCTTTTTATCGTCCAGCTCCCCGCGGGCGGCCACTAGAAGTTCATTGAACCGTGGGTTCTTCCATTGCATGTCGTTGGCTGATGCATCGGCCGCGTAAGCCATGGTGAACATCCAATCGCAGGTGACCCGTGCATTCCAGAAGCAAGCGCTCCAAGGCTTCTTCTTCCAGACATTGTCCCAGTAGCCGTCTACCGGTTCCCGAACCACTTCCACCTTGATGCCGGCCTTCTGGGCATGCTGCTGCCAGAGGAGCGCCGCATCCACGGCACCCGCAAAAGCGGCATCCGACGTATGGAGCTTAAAGGTTTGGCCTTCCATGCCAGCCTTTTTAAGATGGAAACGAGCCTTATCCGGGTCGTATGCCCGCTGGGGAAGTCCAGTAGCGCAATACTTTACGGTCGGAGCGATGGGATGGTCGTTGCCGAGCACACCATAGCCCCGAAGAATAGTTTTCAGCATGTCCTCGCGGTCCACCGAATACTTGAGCGCAAGCCGCACATCGACGTTGTCGAACGGAGGAGTTTCGCACAGCATGGGGAAAGTGTAGAGAATGCCTCCGGGGACATTGATCAGCTGGATGTTTTTATCCGTAGCCAGCAGGTGTGCCGTCTTGCGGTCCGGGCGATTGATGACGTCCACCTGGTTGGTTTTAAGGGCTGTAGTTCGGGCATTGACATCCCCCATAATGGTCACTTCGACCTCGTTGAAATGGGCCCGGTTCTTCTTGAAGTAGTTGGGGAAGCGTTTGGCGAAGGCACGAACCCCCGGTTGGTATTCAACCAGTTGATAACCGCCAGTCCCCATGCCTGCCTCGAAGTTTGTGGTCCCGGCGGGAACGATTGGCGCGCGAGTATCGGCCAGAAGGTAGGGGAAGTCCGCGTTGGGCCCTGCCAGTTCGAAAATGACCCGGTGGGGGCCGTCCTTTTTAAACACCTGGATGGGCTGCATCAGGGTTTTGATCTGGGAGGCCAACTCCGGGTTCTGGTGGCGCTGAATGGAAAAGATGACATCATCGGCGTCGACGGACTTGCCGTTATGGAACTCGGCACCTTTTCTCAGGTTGAACACCCACACCTTCGCGCCGGGCTGTGCTTCCCAGCTCTCGGCCAGGTCGGGAATGGCGTTGCCCTTGTGGTCGATTTCCACGAGAGGATTGCGCAGAAACCCCATGCTCGTCATCTGCACGAAGACGTCATTGAACTTGGCCGGATCCATAGAGTCGCTGGTTGACCCTCCCTGCAGACCGAGCCGAAGGCGTCCCCCTTGCTTGGGAGTGGCGGCAAAGGCTTTCGATTGAAACAGGCTGCCGGGGAGAACGGCACTGGCCCCGATGGCGGCGCTCAGGGCCAAAAACTTCCGACGGGAGATCTTGCCGTGCTCTAACTTTTCTTCCAACTTTTTAATCATGGCTTGCCTCCTGTTCTGAAAAAGGGTTGGTTTTCCGGTTGATTCCGAACGAAGATAAAAATTTTACCTCGTGAAATGGCGGGAAAAATACTTTTGAATGACCCCCATCGCGAAAAAGGTCTACAAAAGATGTGCCAGTATGAAAGCATATAGAATATGATATAATTTCAATATGCTGTATTAATAGGGGACTTTTAAAGGCAGGTCGAAAATAGCAATTTTTAGAGGCAGGTTGAAAAATTTCGATTTCGCAAGCCGTGGGAAGTTCAACACCGATGGTGTGTTTGTGGATTTGAGGCGGCAGTCTGACCGCCGCCGTTACAGTATTCGAAGCGTCTCTGGGCCCATAACCGACAAGCCGACGCGCATCCGCCCGGCAGTGCATCCTGTCGCAATAGGGATTGTCGTCTTTAAGCCTAGTCAAAATTCAAAGAGGCCGCCACGAAAGGCTTTAAGGTAGCTGACACAGTAGTTGTCCTTTCCGGCCAGGGCTTCTGCAGCCACGATATTGGCCATCATCTTGCGGTCCAGTGGGTTGACGATGGCCCCGTCGAGCCCCTTGGCGATGGCCATGGCCATGAAGGTCTGGTTCAAAAATTTGCGGGCCGGCAGTCCGAAGGAGATGTTCGAAAGCCCGCAGGCCGTGTGGATCCCCGGGAACCGTTCCACGATCGCCTCGACCGCGTCTAAAAACGCCAAGCCGAAACGGTTGTTGACACTCATGGGCTGCACTAGTGGGTCCACGAAGATGTTCCCCACCTTCACGTTGCTCTTGACCAGGCCCCCCACCAGGGCGTCGACGATCCTCAGCCGGTCGTCCACAGTCTCGGGCATTCCCGCATCGCTCATGCACAGGGCGATCACTTTGAGATCCGTGCCGGCGATGATGGGCAAAAGGTTATCGTAGCGCTCCCTCTCCAGCGAGATGGAGTTGATCATGGCCGTTCCCTTGTGCACCGACATCGCCGTCACGATGGCCTTGGGGTCCGGGCTGTCGATGGCGCAGGGCTTGTCCGTCACCGCCTGGACCGTCTCCACCAGCCACTTGAGGTAGTCGGGCTCCTTGCCTGCAAAGATGCCGGCATTGACGTCGATGTAGTTGGCCCCGGCATCAGCCTCGGCCTTGGCCACCCGCTGAATTGCCGCCGTGTCCTGCGCCTCGATGGCCGCTCCGATGGTCTTGCGACTCGCGTTGATCAGTTCTCCAATGATGATCATCTATCTTCTCCTTTATAGGCGGGCGTCACCGTTAGGACGATCGGTGGATGGAATCAGCCCCCGCGGCTGTCTCGCGCGCCACCGGGAGTGCTCCTGCCGGTTGAGAATCGCCGAACAGGACCCTCTAACCCGCGACCTTGCGCCGCTGATTGATCCATTCGCGATATTGCGCCGGGGCAGCCGGAAGCAACCCACACTCTTCGAGCACTCGCTGGATGCCGGCAACGCTGCGGCCGCCGGCTTCGATGTCCAATTCACTCTGGGCCACCCCGGCAAGCCCACCCCCGGAGGGCACCAGGGAAGTCACCACATTGGCCCCGGCGTTCAGGCGCTGTTTCAGCCCAGCCAGACCGTCTATATCCAGGGAAGCAGGGATCAGACGGTCGGGCATGCAGATGCGCATCAGGGCGATCATTTTGAGTTCCTGCAAGCGATCCGGGGGCGGCGCTGCGGCCATGGGCGTTCCCTTCTGGGGCACAAAGCTCATCACTCTGACTTGATCGGCATCCATCCGCTGCATGACCGCCAGTGAATTCAGAAGGTCGGCCTGGGTTTCCCCGACTCCGGTGAGCAGGCCCTCTTCGAGCAACAGCCCCAACTTGTGGGCCTTGAATTTATTTTGCAGGCGCTCGTCGAAGTCCTGCCCGCTTCGCAGCCGTGTGAAGAGGGACCGGGAATGGGTTTCCTGGTAACAGGCGTACCAGCTCACCCCCTGGCAGGCAAAGCGCTCAAGCACTGCCTCCGGCACCACCCCCACCGAGACCATTACCGGCACGCCGGTAGTCTTGATCACGGCTTCCAACGTACCGTGCAGGTCCTCAAAACCTTTTTCGCCGCCACTATAAAGAGCGGGATCCTCACCCATCGTCAGATCAATGAGGTGCACTCCGGATTCGGCCAGTTTTACGGCCAGCGAGACGATCTCATCGCGGCGCTTACGGTAGCGTGGAGCTTCCCGGTTGTTGCGCCGGTAGAGGCAAAAGGTGCAGCAGTTGCGGCAATGGGTGCTGACGTAGAGAAACCCATAGAGAAAAACCTTTCGACCGAAATATTTTCGGCGCAGGCGGCGGGCGGCGGCAAACAGCGCTTCGAGTTGATCGGGCGTCTCGAGGGATAGCAACAGCTGCATCTCTTGCGGCGCGAGACCGCAGCCGTTTTCGGCTTTGTCGAAAAGTGCCTCTATCCCATTGACTGGGCTTCTGAGAAAATGATTCATAGAAATTCGGAAAGACTCCGGGCCTTCGGGCATCTCTAAAAGTCGATGGATGTCAGCCGGGCACAGGGATACGAATCCATATTTGATGAACGATCCGACCGAGCAGTATGGTTTCCCTCAAACGCTAATCCCCGCGAGGTGCTGAATTCAAACCAATAACGCCTTTGCCATTTTGACTGCTGATCCGGCATCCGGAGCATAGCCGTCGGCGCCTATCTCCTCGGCGAAGCTCTTGGTTATGGGTGCACCGCCCACCATGATCTTAATCCGGTCCTTGAGTCCTGCATCGATCAGGGCCTTTACGGTGGCCTTCATCATCGGCATGGTGGTGGTCAACAAGGCCGACAGGCACACCATGTTGGCATTATGCGCTTTAACCTGTTTGACAAACTCGTCCGGCGGGATGTCCACTCCGAGGTTGTGAACCTCCAACCCGCCGCTTTCCAGCATCATGGCCACCAGGTTCTTCCCGATGTCGTGCAGGTCGCCCTTCACCGTGCCGATGACCACAGTGCCTTTGGCTGCCGCTGCCTTTTCTGCCAGC
>Ga0208980_10000482_pt1 | contig 22369 bp, 14 predicted proteins | sample WetSurMetagenome_3_FD_187993 | JGI IMG/M metagenome (GOLD analysis project Ga0208980, IMG submission 187993) | Wetland microbial communities from Twitchell Island in the Sacramento Delta, sample from surface sediment Aug2011 Site A1 Bulk (version 2) | ecosystem: Environmental > Aquatic > Marine... | reverse complement strand
AACGGATTATGGAAAAGTAGTTCCGTTTAACTACGATCCGTATCAGCTTTATACTATAAATTCTTTTGTTCCATTATATTGATAATCTGACCCCGATTTAGTAAATTGCAGAAAAACAATATTACCATGGTACTATCTGCCTGCGGTTTAAAGTGTGATGAATGTGAATTCTATAATAAGAACTGCACCGGATGCATAAATGTAAAGGGTTCAACCTTCTGGGCAAAAGAGATGATGCCAGACCAAACCTGCCCGTTGTACGACTGCTCAGTCAATAAAAAAAATCTAGGTAATTGCGGCCCTTGCAGCGAACTTCCATGCAAAATGTTCAGGGATATGAAAGATCCCAATACCTCTGATGAGGAGCATCAGAAATCCTTACTGGTAAGAGTTGCAGCCCTCCGGGGAGTGTAAGAAACACATCATTTGGGATCAGCTGCCCGCCAAGTTTATTGCCAGGTTTGCGTAAAATTATTACCGGGGCCCTTGCTTCCTGCTATCGGGCAAACGGAAATAATTGCCGATAAATTTTATAGCTTTGCTGTTTATTAATGCTACCAGTAATCCGATGAAGAAAAATCCGGTACAGATAAAAATTGGATTCCTGATGTTAATGGCAGTTATAATTCTGTCAGCGACCGGCTACCTGTCGTACAGGAACATTTCGTCGATTGTGGGATCCATTCATGTAGAGGTCGAACCCGACTTGAGAGTGCTGACAATAAGGGAGATCTCAATGGATCTTGACAAAGCAGAAAACAGCGTCCGTCTCTATACTATTACCAGCGATTCAGCCGACCTGAAGCCTTATTTCAGGGTGATCCGCAACATAAATGAAAAAACACTTAAGCTCAGAAATGTTTGCTCAAACGACTCACTTTTGCTGAAGCAGACGGACACAATAGGGAGGCTGATAAGACAAAATATACTGATCTGGGATGAGCTGCTGAACCTTACCAACAACGATAAGCTCGCACAGGACCTGAAGCACCTGTCAGATTCCCTTAATACTGCATCGGCCAATGCACTCAAGCCTGAAAAAGGCCTCTTCAACAAACCCGTAAGCCGGAAGTACAAAAGTCCTATAAACGAGGTGGAGCTGATAAGTAACCTCAACAAGATTGAACAGCAGGACAGGATAACCAAGGAGAAGATGTTTACACGTGAAGCCCAGCTGGCTATAACCGGAAGTCAGATAAAGGAAAGGTTCTATGATCTCATCTCAAAAATGGAGAATGAGGTGGCTGAAGGTCTTAATAAGAAAGCAGTTGAAGCCAATCTGCTGGCAGAGAAGACATACCGGTGGATCATGCTGTTTTCTCTCTCAGGAACACTCCTTGCAATAATTGTGATGTTCATTATAATAAGGTATGCCAAAAGATCCCATGCATATCAGCTTGCCCTGGAAAAATCAAAAGAGGAAGCAGAAAAACTTGCAAGGACAAAGGAGCTGTTCATGGCAAATATGAGCCATGAGATAAGGACCCCTGTTACTGCCATATCAGGATTTACTGAACAACTTCTTTACGAAAAGCTCGATGATCATACGTCCCGGCTTCTCAAGATCATAAAATCTTCGTCCGACCATCTTGCTAACATTATAAACGATATCCTTGATTTTTCAAAGCTGCAGAATGACAGGCTTGTACTCGAGAAAGTCCATTTCAGCATCAGCAGGATTCTGGAAGATGTTTACGCCATGTTTGAAAAACAAGCATTAAAGAACAATACAATCCTGAGCTTTTCATTAAGCCCCGATATGCCTCATACCTTGCTTGGAGACCCCTACCGTCTTAAGCAGATCCTTATCAACCTTGTATCTAATGCAGTAAAATTCACAACCGGCGGCAAGGTCCATTACTCTGTAAAAGGTATTAAAAAGGATTCCGCAGAGATAGAGCTTGTTCTCGAAGTTGTAGATACAGGCATTGGGATTGATGAAAGCAAGCTGGAATTCATCTTTGAGGACTTTACACAGGCAGAGATGAGTACTACCAGAAAGTACGGGGGGACCGGACTTGGACTCTCCATAGTAAAGAAGCTGGTCGAACTGCACAACGGCACAGTCGAGTGTTCAAGCAGGAAGAAGGTGGGAACTCATATTACATGTCATATTCCTTACCTGACCGGCGACGAGACCCAGGTCAAAAGTGATACTCTCCCGCCTCTTTATGTTCCGGATGAATTAAAGGATTTGAAAATCCTTATTGTTGATGATGAAGAATATAACCGGTTACTGTTCAAGACCATACTTAAAAGGTGGAACATCAGGTTTGAAGAAGCAGTGAATGGTGCGGATGCCATAGATATGATTAAGAATAACAGTTTTAACCTTGTATTTATGGATGCCAGGATGCCGGGAATTGACGGTTTGGAAGCTACACGGATAATCAGGGGGGACATGAATATAAGCTCTGCTCAAATGCAGGTGATCTGTATATCGGCAGCATCTCTCAATGATGACTGGCACAGCTATGAGGAGGCCGGTATGAATGCATTCCTCGAAAAGCCTTTTACAGAAGAGATGTTGATGACAACAATTCTTGCCGTCTTAGAGGAAGGAGCGAAAAGTGTGCCTGAAAATGCAGGCGCCGAGATTAAAGAGGGAGAAAACATCAATGGAAAGATAAATCTTCAGAATCTTATCCATATCTCAGGAGGCGACATTCATTTTACCAAGCAGATGCTCGTTACCTTTCTTGAGACAACCACCAGGGGATTGCAGGAGATGAATGAAGCCATCGCATCGGGACAGGTAAACACAGTGGGTGATCTGGCTCACAAAATGCTTCCTCCATGCCGTCATCTTGGAGCTTCTGACATGTGCAATCACCTGAGGAATATTGAGGATCTGGCCAGGAATACTGGTGAAACCACAACTATTGAACCTCTTGTGACGGAATGCTACAGGGAATTCGAAACCATCAGAGATTTTCTTAACTCAGAGATTGCTAAAATCAGCTGAAATAGTACTAAATCCGGCCAATTATTTGTTATTTTGCAGGTTGGTAAAGTGAAAATTAACCAGTAAAAGATAATATGCCAGAGAAGCCGTTTAAAATTTTCGTAGTCGAGGACAGCGAATGGTATAATAAGCTTCTGGTTTATACTCTTTCCCTGAATCCCGATTATGAGATAAAAAGCTTTTTTAACGGAAAGGATTTACTGGAGAGCCTTCATGAAGACCCGGACATAATTACACTTGATTACCAGCTGCCGGATATGACAGGACTCGAGCTTTTCAACAAAATCCGGCAGGAAAACTCCGATGCACAGGTTATTCTTATCTCAGAACAATCTGATATCGACATGGTGGTGACCCTTCTTAAAATGGGGGCTGTCGATTATATTACCAAATCCGAAGACATAAGGGAACGGCTTCTTAACACTGTCAAGAATATAAGGGACGGAATAGGCATGAAACGGGAGATCACCAGTCTCCGGAAGGAAATTCAGAGAAAATATAATTTCAATAAAAGCATCATAGGTGAGAGTCCGGCCATCAAGGTTGTGTACGAAAGAATTGAAAGAGCTCTAAGTACCAACATAACGGTCATAATTTCAGGGGAGACCGGGACAGGGAAGGAACTGGTTGCCAAAGCTATCCATTATAACTCAACGCGCAAGGACAAACCTCTGGTCGCAGTTAATGTTGCAGCAATACCATCCGAACTTATTGAGAGTGAATTGTTCGGCCATGAAAAAGGGGCCTTCACAGGAGCATCAATAAGGCGCATCGGAAAATTTGAGGAGGCAGATGGCGGAACTCTTTTCCTTGATGAAGTAGGAGAAATGGAGGTCAGTCTGCAGGTCAAGCTGCTCAGAGCACTGCAGGAGAAAGAGATTGTAAGGATAGGAAGCAACAACTCAGTTAAAACCGATTGCAGGATCATAGTTGCCACAAACAAAAATCTCAGGGAAGAGGTCAAAAAGGGAAAATTCCGTGAAGATCTCTATTACAGGCTGCTCGGTCTGCCTATAGAACTTCCTCCGCTTCGCGAACGAGGGAATGACATCCTGATCCTTGCCCATCACTTCATTGAGGTTTTTTGTTCGGAAAATAATATCCGTCCTAAAAAACTATCAGAAAAAGCTCAGAAAAAGCTCCTCTCCTATCCATATCCTGGTAATATACGGGAATTAAAGTCAGTAATAGAGCTTGCAGTTACCCTTTCCGATGAGGGAGAGATTGAGCCGCCCGACATCATACTGGATGCCGGAGATCAGGCCTACACATCCGAAGACGAGCTGACCCTGAAGGAATACGAACTGAAAATCATCAAAGCCACCCTCAAGAAACATAATGGGGATATAAAGGTTGCTGCCGGTAAACTTGATATAGGCGTCTCAACCATTTATCGTATTCTCAAGGAAGAAAAGGGCTGAAAACAGTAATTCCATCCTCCTTTTGCTTCTCAATTTGAGAAGTAATTTCTCATTATGAACAATTTATTTTCATTTTGGACTTTATTAATCAGTTCATTATAAGCAATATAAATTGAATTGATTTCGTGGCACTGCATTTGAATAATTGCAAGGGAACTAATTTTTCCATGTTAAAAAATTGTATCGATTAGTCAAATTAATTATTTATAAATAAACTAACTAAAAGGGAGGATTAAGATGAAAACAGACGATAAACCGGTTACCAGTTCACCGAATGAAAATGGCAATGGTTTGAATAATGAATTGTACAAGAAGAGGGTTGAAAAGATGGCAAGGAATGAAGGCGTTGTAAGGGGGGCACAGATAACAGCGCTCATCGCCCTGGTGCTGCTTATAACAGCAGGAGTGATATTCAACTCAATGTATAAGCGCGAGCAGAAAAGGCAGATTGCACTGATGGAAGATCAGAAATCATCCTTTACCGAACTTCTTACACAGCGCGATTCTACAATTAACGACTGGGTTCTCACTTTTGACCAGATTGAAAAAAATCTGCAGGCAATCAAGGAAAAAGAAAAGATAATCACTCTTAATGCCAACGACAGGGAATTTTCAAAAGACAGAAAGCAGCAGATTGCAGAAGATATTCAGTATATAAATAACCTTCTCGATCAGAATAAAAAGAAAATTGCTTTACTTAATGAACAGCTTCAAAGATCCGGTGGAACAATCAAAGGACTCGAAATGAAGATCACAGAGCTTCAGGCTGCAATGAAACAGAGTGAAGCAGATATTGCTGATCTCAAGACTGCCCTTGCTGAGAAGAATGTCAAGATAGAACAGCTGAATACAAAGGTCGGCGAACAGCAGGCTACTATTGAGCAGAAAGATCAGACTATCAGCACTCAGACCGCAGAAATGAACAAGGCATTTATCACTTCAGGAACATTTAAGACCCTTAAGGCTAAAGGTCTTGTATCAAAAGAAGGCGGCTTCCTTGGACTTGGTAAAAACAAGTCCCTCCAGAATAGCTTCTCAGACAGCTTATTCTCTCAAATTGATATAACTGTTACCAAAACCATACCTGTCAATTCAAAAAGTGCAAAGCTAATAACTGAGCACCCGGCCGGTTCATATGAAATGATTCACGAAGGGAAAGATAAGATTGCTTATATTGAAATTAAAGATCCAAATCAGTTCTGGAAAATTTCAAAGTATGCCGTAGTTGAGATAAGGTAATGAAAGTCAAAATATATCTGCAATATATATCCGACAACAATCAGAAGTAATTTCTTCTTAACAGATGAAATCCCGCAGCCCACAGAACTGCGGGATTTTTTTATATATCCAGCCTGAACTGGACCCTTATCCCAAAATCATCTACATAGGGATTTTCAAGATAGGTGAAACGCTTTACAAAGTCTACACGAAGTATCCTGAAAACATTGGAGACTCCAATACTGCCTTCAATATAAGGCTTGTTTTCAAGAGTATAGGTCAGAGGCACTCCTGTATTGTCGACAGGGAATAAATATAGATTCGTATTATAGTCAGGATTATTTGAATTGTATACCTTGCCGTACAGGATCTTGAAGGTGACAATCTCCCTTAACTTCAGTTTCTTGATTACAGGGATTTTATTGAAAATAAATCCATTGAAACTGTGATCAACAAAAAGTGATACATACCGGTCGCTGGCAAATTCAAGGAAATTCATGAGGTTGTAGGAGGTCTTCTGGTAAGCGTAAGTCTGGTTAGCCCTGTGGACAAAAAGCAACGGATAAGGCACCTGTCCGAAGACTTTGCCGGCTTCAAATGATAAATCGGTGTATCCGAAGATTGAAACATAATATCTTCTGCTGATATTAAACTGAAGCCGCAGATAATCATAGTCATTGTAAATGAACTGCGAACCTGCAGAAATCTTTAGCTGTATAATCGGATATTTGTTTGGAAATGAGACCCTGTATTGTTTACCCTGGTAAAATGTCTCATTCGGTGCATATCTGAGATTCAGGAAAACCTCGGAGATATTGAGGAAGCTAAGCTCGTTTGTTCCCGGGCCGCTGCCACTCGAGTAGAAATGCAGATTTCCAACGGCTGCCTGCCTTGTAAAAGTATAACCGGAAAGAAAGGAAAAGTGATTTTCGAATTCGTCGAGAAATTCAGCCCTGAATGTATTGTTGAGATAAAGCTTGTCATTCACACCTCGCTTAAATGAAAGGAAAAAATTATCCTGTTGTGCGAACTGAAGTTCCTGGCCAGGGATTCTTGTATCCTTCATATAACTCAGGCGGATCGACTTAACCGGAAACTGGTAAATCGTTCTGGGTGTAAGCGAGTAAGTTGCTCCTGCTCCATATTTAAGGATTTTGTCGAAAGTTCCGTAAGCCACGTAACCGTCAAAGTTTATTTTTTTGCTGAAATCAGGTGTTGTGCGTCCGCCGAACCTGAATCTTGATCCCTCCACGCTGTTGTAGCTGTAGAAGCTGCTGACTGGTCCTATCTCAAATTTACCGGCTTTCAGGAAGCCAACTGTAAGAAGCATAACCGCATCCATCTTCCTCCTGAAATCTGGAATCTGCTTTAGACTGTCAATGGTAGAGTAGATCTGACTCTCAGACCTGGTAAGGGGAACAAACCTGTTAGCTTCCCAATAGCTGTTTTCAACGGATGCAGGATTTATTTTTTCAACCTTCGCCGGGCCTCTGAAGATAGCATCGCTGATAGGCTCATTTATTTTGTAATCCTTATAGGAGATAGTTCTCTGACCGTATAATCCCAGCGTATTTTTTGTTATGCCAAAATCGATTGAAATTTCCTCCCTGGAAAGAAGCCAGGCTTTGTCTTCAAACTTCTCAAAATCCTGGGTTATCGATATGTCCTGTACCCAGTCAATATTAATTGCCTTATTGATACCGATATCAATTTTCTTTACCGCATAGCTGGAATCCATTGTGATATATAGACTTCCATGAAACAGAAAATCTGACTTGTTCCTTGGCTCAAAGAACAAGCGTATGCATTTTATATCAGCAACAGGCAAAGTATCAAGAATATAGTAACGATAGAAAACAGGAGCTGTTTTTGATATCGGACTCAGGAATTTATTAGTGAGAAACAAAATCTCATTATCATAGATATTTATATTCTGATACAAATAGTTAAGATAGGCTGAAGCGCCCTTGTTATTAAGGTACTCCTCGAGATTAATCGATTTCTCAGCAAGAAGAACCTCCTTATCCTGCTCAGGATCCTTCCTTAAATAATGCTCTGCGATCGATTCCTTCAGAAATACAGGCAGGATATCATTGCCGATGCGTTTTGTAGTATCTATATTACTGAAAACAAAGTTAAACTTGGAGAAGGCATTGTAGTTTTTAAAGTTTTCTGTTATGTTGCTGAATGCAAACTGAATTTTCTCGTAGGTCCTGTACTTCAAATAATCAAATGACTCCGGTCTGTTTTCATCCTTCTTTGCAACAACCTTGTCAATAAGCTCCACAGCCGGATTATTCTTATTGCTGTACTCCTTCTTCTTTGCCTTGATCACTACTTCGTCAAGGCTGATAGAAGAGAGTGACATCCTTATATCAATTGTTTGTTCCGTACCCTTTTTGATTTCCCTTGTTTCTGCCTGGTAACCTATAAATGAAAAGGAAATAGCCGTCGCCGGGTTGCTGGTCTCAATGCGGTATTTTCCTGAGTTGTCGGTCAATGTACCTATTGTTGTTCCCTTCATGAAGACCGAAACATAGGGCATGGGATAACCAGTAAGGGCATCAGTGACTATTCCCTTAATTATAGTCTTATCAGAGACCTGTGAAAAAGAATTCAGCGATAATAATAGTAACACCAATAAATATGCAGTAATTGAAAACTTTTTGATTTTGATCTTCATTGGTTTTTTTAATGCCTATTATCATTTAAAGGGCTCAAAGGTAATAAAATTACACTCCATTTTGTTAAATTTGAATATCCCGGAGTTCAGAACGCTCAGCAGGCGTTTGACCACCCGGGGGCACCTATTCAGCGAATTATTTTAATTACCTCAGAAGTCCGACATGAACAGAAAATCATTTTTCAAAAAGACCCTTATGGGAGGAATAGCTATGGGTTATTCAGGAATGCTGACAGAATCATTCTCAAGCCCTAAGGAGGCTCCGTCAAGGCCATCCGGTCTAAGGATCACGGATATCAGGGGAGCAACTCTGGCCGCAATTTATGATTTCCCGATAATCAAAATTTACACAAACCAGGGCATTATTGGCCTGGGTGAGGTAAGGGATGCTGGCTGGATTTCCCAGGCCCTTATGCTCAAGCCCTACCTTATTGGCAAGGATCCCCTTGATATTGAAACAATACTTCTCAGTATCAGGCACATGACAGGTCCAGGAAGATATGCCGGAGGATATTCAGCAATTGACATAGCATTAATGGACATCGCCGGAAAAGCTCTCGGGGTACCTTGCTGGAAACTGCTGGGGGAAAAGGTCCGCGAGAGTGTTGATATCTATGCCGACTGCCCTACCGTAATGAAGGACGAGGATTTGAGACATATGATGAAGAGAAGGTTTGACCTGGGGCTGAAGCATTATAAGATTGATCTTACTCCTGCCCTTCTTGATGGCATCGATGGTGCAATAGTCAATAAACTTCCGTCACGCAAAGGCCTTGAAGTATGGGGCAGGCATGTTGAAACTGCCCGGGACATCATCGGCCCCGATGTGAAACTGGGAGCCGATCATTTTGGCAATATGACTGTTGAGAGCGGAATCGAACTGGGCAACTTTATGGCCGATCCCAAATACAATCTTGCATATATCGAAGATGTAATTCATTTCACAAAGTTCAATTCAGTAAATCTCAATAAACAGATAACCGCAGGATCCAAAACTCCGACACTGAACGGCGAAGATATCTTCAGCCTTGAGAACTTCAAGCCATGGATCGAACAGAATGCTGTGAACATCATACACCCCGACATGCTTACTGCCGGAGGGATGATCGAAACAAAAAAAATAGCTGAATACGCTTACCAGTTCGGCATCAAAACAATGCTTCACTGCGCATCATCCCCGGTTGGAGTAATGGCAAATGTCCATACTGCCGCTACTATAAGGGAATTTGTCTCACTTGAGAGCCACACTATCGAGATGCCCTGGGTAAACGATCTTGTCAAAGGAATCCCGAAACCGATTATCCGCGATGGAGTTATTAAAGTTCCCGATACTCCCGGTCTGGGAATTGAATTTGATGATGAGGTGGCTGAAAAATATCTGCGGGAGCCAAAGTACCTGTCTTATAATCCCGGACTCTTCAAGCCGACTCCTGAATTTGACAAGCCAATGACTATGCTGGAAGCCAGGGAAAAAGGGATCATAGGAGATTATCACCAGACCGGCGGACCATGGTGGCATTACAACGATGAGGGTGTTTACGCAAATCAGACAGGTTCCAACTGAAATAATCCGGCAAAATGAAAGTATCCAGGATTTCCTTCCTCGCTATCGCATTGCTGTTATTTACAATTACAGCGGAATCTCAGTACCTGCAGCGTTCCCTGCAATCGGCCAATGAATTCAGGATGGAATTATCGGCTCCATCGGCCCATTATTTCGCCATGTTCGGAAAAGGTGATGACAGTTCCCGGATTATCAGGGGATTGATTCGTTACGGAAACCTGATCATTGACCCTGATGGAAAAAGTGAAACTGCTGAGCTTCGCGACGAAGAACAGGTTGCTTACGTACTTGAGGGAACCGGCATGCTAACCTGCAATAATGTAACGATCCCTGTCGGCATGAACGATTTTATATACCTTCCGGCAGGCAGCCGGCTGAGTTTTTCAAATCCAAGGGAGAGGAAGCTCTCATTGTTTTTAATGGGATTCAGGATGGTAAAGGGTGACACTATTAAGCCATCCTCAGAACTGATGATCGCAAATGCCGATGAAGTTAAGTTCCAGGTACTCGGGTACCATGGTCCCACTACAACCTTTCAGCTTCTCATGGGAACGACCCTAAGCACCAGAGACAGGCTGGCTTCCGCGTGCAGGGTTTCGAGCCTGTTTGTAATGGATTTTGCAGCTGGAGGTACCAATATTCCGCACAGGCATGATGATGAAGAGGAGATCTATTATATTCTCAGGGGCAAAGGGGATATTGTCGCAGGAGAAACCTCTGATGGAAAAGAGCTGAGGCATCCGTCAAAAACCGGCGACGCCTATTTCTTTTCACCGAAAACTCTTATCGGCTTTTACAGCGGAAATAACGAATGTGAGGAGCATGCAAGAATACTCGCTGTAAGATTCAGATATCCGCCAAAAAGGTAAATTCTACTGCTCACCAGATGATAAAGACTCGATAGCATTTCTAAGGATTGCTGCCGACCGTGAAAGAGATTTCATTTCTTCAGGGGTTAACGGGCTCGCAATAATACGGGCAATACCGGTGTCGGTAACAACACATGGAACGCTGAGACATACATCATTTAGCCCGAATTCGCCATCCAGCATAGCCGACACTGTAAGCACACTGTTTTGCCTCCGCAGTATTGATGCTGATATTTTTACAAGAGCGAGACCCACTGCAAACCAGGTGGAACCCTTTGAATTTATTATATGGTATGCTGATTCACGCACCTGCTGCTCGATCAGCTTTCTTCGTTCCTTCCACCCTTCGCAGTTTCCGCATACCGGACAGTATTCATCTATATTAATGCCTGCCACATTGGTCATCGACCATACAGCAAACTCACTGTCGCCATGTTCACCAAGAAAATAGGCGTGTACATTATGCACATCTATGCCACAGTGATCGCTTAACAGATGCCTGAACCTGGCGCTGTCGAGAACCGTTCCTGATCCGATTACCCTTCCCCTCTCCCATCCCGAGCGCTTAAGCGCTACATATGTGAGCACATCTACAGGATTGGAAACAACCAGGATCACACCCCGGCATCCTGCCTCACTGATATTAGCAGCTATATCACCCACAATCGCGGCATTTTTCCTGAGAAGCTGCAACCGCGTCTCTCCGGGACGCTGCGCTGCACCGGCAGTTATCACCACGAGCTTTGCATCAGTATAATCCTCCGTTGACCCTGCACGGATCCTGACAGTTGGGAAGAATGGCTGTCCATGAACCAGGTCCATTACCTGCCCCTTAACGAGCTCCTCATTCCTGTCTAAAAGCACAATCTCGTCAGCAAGCCCGCTCTGGGCAAGGGCATAACAGTAAGTTGCACCAACGGCACCGGCTCCTACCACAACAACTTTGCGCTGATGAACAGGGTTATTTGTCTTTTTCATGTAGATCACTTTATATCAAAGCTAACAAGGGAGAAAAGAAATAGTTTCAGGGATTTACTCTGGGTCAGCAGCCTGCGGCGTCATTAATGGTCATTGGGCCTGCGGCTGTCATTAATGGTCATTGGCGCTTCGCGCGTCATTAATTTAACAACTGAATGACTACTGAATGACCAGAAATAAAAATATCTGAATTTACTTGACACGATTTGTTTTAACTCGTAAATTTGATATTGTTATTGTCTGAATAAACAAAATGAAACATATTAAGGGCTTGTCAAGATAGTCTGCTAATCAGTGGTTTACCCTTTGTGTTCCTTTAACTTATACTTTGTGATCCTTTGTGTTTGAATATTTAATAAAAAAACACTCCGGACACAAAGAGATACACAAATATAGGTATGGGAATCTATGAAGAAGTTTAAAGGACCTGTACAAAGGATGAACAAATAATACTGTTAATGGTGAAAACATGGACCAGCTAACCCTCCATATTAATTAATTAAAATCAACCGATTATGAAGAAACAGGCTTTATTAGTGGGTATCAACGATTACCAGGGCATTAATGACCTCCAGGGTTGTATTAATGATGTAACCAATGTAAGAAGTCTACTGAAGACATTCTTTGGCTTTTCCAATAATGAGATCAGAGTTCTGACCGACAGTCGTGCGACAAAAAAGAATATCCTCACAAGGCTTGAAAAAATGGTCAGGTCAGCTGCCAGTGGCGATTATCTTATTTTTCAGTTCTCAGGTCATGGTTCGCAGATACGAGACAGGGAAGACGACGAGCTGGCCGACCATATGGACGAAATTATCTGCCCTTATGATATGAACTGGGACGATGGTTTCATTTCAGACGACATGCTTAGAGAAATTCTCCGGAACCTGAAAAAGGGTGTGAGGATGGAAATATTGCTTGACAGCTGCCACTCAGGTACAGGTACCAGGGATATTTCACATTATGCCACATCTGCGGAGCTGTACCTGGAATATTCAAAAAATCGTTATCTCGCACCTCCAGTGGATATCGAGTGCAGGTATCTCGGTGAAGAGGATCTTCTGAAACCTCTCAGATCATTCCAGACAGATAAGGAGATAGCCTTGAACCATATACTCTGGGCAGGATGCAGGGATAACCAGACATCGGCCGACGCAATGATAGACGGAAATTACAACGGTGCGTTCAGCTATTATTTCTGCAAGCATGTGAGGGAAAGCGGTGGCATCATTTCACGTGCAGACCTTCTCTTCAGAGTTAAGAACTCGCTTAAGTACAATAAATATGACCAGGTTCCCCAACTTGAATGCAAGGATTCACTTAAGAATGGAAATATCTTCAAATAGCGACTCAGTACATCCCAATTTCCAGAAATCATCGTACCATGAAACAACAATTTGTTTTCACTTTCATCGCAGCTGCAACGATAGCATGCGGCTGCACAACCCTGAAACGCTATGATTCCGTAAAGTCTCCGGAGACGGATAATAATCTTGCCGATATTGATCTCTTTGGTTACGAGCTGTCAGTAGCCGGGGCTGAAACCGGAATTAAAACGTTGTGGGACTTAAGTGCCGATGCCCAGTCACAGTATATAAAGATCCTGAATGCGAGGTATCCCGACAATGAGAAATTTATAAACGCAATGAGCTTCGAATACCTGAAGCCATATGCATCAAGGTTGCCCGCCGATTATATTCAAAGGGATCTGCGGATGATATTTTCAGTCAGCAAAAAGCTGGGCTTTGGTGAACGAAACAGCCCTCCCGGATTCAATCTTTCACCTGCCGACAGGATAGAATATGTCAGAATTTCCCTGAAGCTGCCTGACAACTCAGGATTAGGGTTCAGGGGATGGAATATGTTCACTACAGATTATGGTTCAATTGAAATAGCCGACGTAAGCTTCAGCAGGAATATAGAGATTGATGCATCAGGCATGCTCCCTGTTGGAGGCAAGGTGTCATCGGGAGAAGTGTCGGCAGCAGGTAAATCATCGTCCGGACGGAAGGAGGATCAGGGAATTCAATACAGGTATCTCAGGCTGAACGGAAGGATGAAGAACAATGGCATAGAGCTGGAGGAAGAGGGGACGAGGGAGATAGACCTGACAGGAAATATTGTTGCAGATGTTGCAGTGGAGTTTGAGAAATATCCGGTGACTATAACGGAATTCACAGGCCTGAAGGACAGTACTGGAAGATTCAGTCTGCCTGAGAAATTAACAGTGAGTAAAACAGAGATATTTATACCTGGCATGGTGAAGACCAGGGATACAATTTATGCTGACCTTTCCATGGATTATGTCTTTCGCAATGTTCTCAGGGGCCAGAAAACCTTTCCTGAATGGGATGATAGGGTGAAATATGTAAGGGGACGAGTTTCAAAAAGTGTAGCCCTTCTTATATCCGAAGACTATGTGCCTGATCTGTATTGTATCGGAACAGACCGGCCACCGGAGGAAAGAGAAGTTATTAAGATGATGGACCCGGGAAACAAAGAAATAGATATCATTTTCAAAACCAGCACCGAAGCATCTGCATTTTATGATTGGATGGCTAATTTCTTTTCACTTGCGGCAAATAAAGGAAAAGAGATAAAGATCGGATTATCAACCTTAAGATTCTCTGGTAATGACCTGACAAACGATGTTTATTCAGGGCAACCTGGTATAAAAGTCATACCATACTGCAAGTAATTGTTCAACGGATTTTCTCAATTTAAAATGAAACGAAATGAAATACAAGCTTATCGTCGGAGGAATAATCGCTTACCTGCTTCTCGGTCTTTATACCGGAATTACGATCTCTGTCATTTTAAAAGTGATTGAATGCTCAAAGGATAGTTCCTGTACAAATGTCGACCTGCATCCCGGCCTTATCTATGTGCTTAACACTGTCGCCGGACTTGTATCCGCCCTGGTCGTCTCGAGAATGACCATCACCGCTCCCGGATCCGATCCTGCAGTATTCAGCAATTTCAAGGACGGACAGTCCTTACTTGTAAACATTATTGTCTGGTGCTATCTTATTATTTGGACGTTTACAGGACTGACCACACTGATTACAGGAGTTCTCATTTTTCCGGAGACATGCAAAACCCTGAGTGATTTAGGCACAACATGGCTTGGACTGGCCGTTGCTGCAGGCTATGCCTACTTCAACATTGATCCAAGGTAAGGTATGAGTTGTAAGGAAACACCCTGGAATCTTAACGGGATGATTCTGCGATCTGATCATTCTCTTCAGGTTCCGATGCATCCGGCACTGCCTCCTTTAGTATGTCAGAGCCTGTTACGGCAGTAAAGTAGGATCGCTTCATATTGCACATCAGCTCATCGCACGATGAGAATCGCTTGACAAAGAAGAGTTTGGCTTCGGCGGTGACATTGATAGTCTGGGAAACGCCTGAATTTCTGCAGGTGAGGGTCACAGGCATGCTGAATCCTTCCGGGACGTTAATCCACTTTGCCGCAACAAAGGGGATCGCAGCAGCGCTTTTGCTTCCGTTCCTGTCAAAATTGTAGCTTCCATAGTACCATTTCAGCACGGGTACTTCCCGGTTGTGGAGGTAGGCTTCAAAAAATTTGTCCCAGCTCCTTCCTGTTTTCCTTTCAACAAGCTCAATGAAATCAGCGGTTGTGACATGAGATTTTGCGGCATGCTCACTGTAAAATGTCTGAAGTATATCAAAAAAGAGTGTGCTGTCATTAATAACATTCCTCAGAGTATGAAGTATCAGTGCCCCCTTTCCGTATACATCGCCATCCTTATAATCCCAGTAACTGACATCCCTGGGCCCCACAACGGGAAACTTATTGTTCACAGTACTGGCAAGCCAGTAATTGGCATAAATAAGAGCTGTATCATAACCCTTCATTCGCTCTACGTAGATCATCTCGGCGTAAGTGGCAAATCCTTCCTGGAGCCAGATATCACTGAAATCACTTACTGACACCGCATTACCCCACCATTCGTGAGCTGTTTCATGGACAATTATATAATCTGAACCAAGCCAGGAGATGTCCTTATAACCGTTTCCATAGGCTATCGCCGTCTGATGCTCCATTCCTTCGAAAGGGCTCTCAACCAGCTTGTAACCCTCCCTGATCCATGGATAGGGTCCAAAAGCCATCGAATAGATGTTTATCACATCCTTTACCTGCCTGAAATGAGTTTTTGCAATTGAAAGATTTTCAGGCAGAACATAATAGTCAAGGCTGAGGGGACCCTGTAGGGTTGACATGGAGTCGGAGAAATGTTCAAATTTACCTACATAAAATGTTATATCATAGATATTTATCGGATAATGAGTGGACCAGGTAAAAGTCTCTTTACCCTGACTGGCTGTATGTTTTTCCAACCAGCCGTTTGACACCACCTGTAATCCTTCAGGAACAGTCATCCGGAGTCTGACACTATCGGGTTCGTCTGAGAGATGGTCCTTACATGGAAACCACAGGCTTGCTCCGTCTGTCTCACATGTAACTCCAATCCATGGATTTCCGCTTTTATCCTTTTTCCAGACCATACCGCCTTCCCATGGCGGTTTTCTGGCTTTTAGGGGAGATCCCTGGTATGAAACCACTACTGAATAGTCCTTCCCCGCATCGAGGGAATCCGGAAGTTCAGCCAGGACTACCCTGTCGGTCCTGCTGAAGGGCACCGCTTTTCCTGAAAACATTATACTACTAATCTTCAGGTTTTTACGAAGATCAAACCGAAAAGTCTTAAGCCTGTTTATTGTTCTGAAAGTAATTGTCACTTCACCCGCGATCTTCTCCTTAACAGGGTTAATTGTGAGGTTAAGCCCATAAAAAGTAACATCATATGAGGCACGGTCGTGGTCAAGATATCCGGCAATGGAATCTGTTCTTGTAAATTTGGGATAGGTTCCTGGCTTTTTGGGGGTCTCCCCGAAGTAATGAAGACGTGAAGACAGGCAGCTGCTGAGCATCACGGATCCAAGAATTAATGTGACTATTTTTCTCATGAAATACAGCAGGCGCCTGCAGAAATTCAGTTATGACGACAAAGGTAATGGAAATTGATCAGATATGCTACTTAATATAAACCCCGGAAACTTTTTACGTATAAATTGTTTCCTGAACAGTTTTTATATTATATTTGCGCCATGAATGAAGAATTGAATAACATACTCTCAAAGGTACGCGAGTTATATACAAAGTACGGTATCAAGAGTATAACGATGGATGATGTGGCGAGGGAGATGGGTATTTCTAAAAAAACTATCTATCAATATGTTACAGATAAGGATGACCTTGTTGGGAAGTTTGTCGGCAATGAAATAGCACTGAGGCAGGAGGAGATCTGCAATTGCTTTAAAACCGGTTTCAACGCGATTGAGGAATTGTTCGAAATCTCGATTTTCATGAATAAATTAATCCGTAATCAGAACCCTGCTACTGATTATGATCTAAAAAAGTACTACCCCCATCATTACCAGAAGATGGTAAAAATAAGAAGAGAGGGGACGTACAATTACATTTATCAGAACCTTAAAAAGGGGAAGGCCGAAGGCTTGTACCGCGACGAGATAGATGCGGAGATAATTTCGAAGCTCTATATTTCACGTGTGGAGAGTATCCATCTTAACGACCTGTTCACGGTGGAGGAGTTCACCTCCCTGAAGCTGTTCATTGAGCTCCTGAATTATCATATAAGGGGCATTGCTACTGAAAAGGGAATAATAGTATTAAATAAAAAATTAAAAGAATTAGAAACAAATAATATTAAATAATGGATAGTCTAAATTTTATTCGGAAATGTCTTTTTGTATTAATTATTTTTAGTCAGGCTTTCAGAGGTTTTGGTCAGGAAAAGAAGGAAACGATCAAGCTCTCAATAGATCAGGCCAAGACATTTGCAGTTCAGAATAACCGCAATGTTCAGGCGGCAAGAATTGATGTGAGAATATCTGACAAAAAAATATGGGAAGTAATTTCAAGCGGGCTTCCGCAAATCAACTTTGCAGCTAATTACCAGCATCAGTTCCAGGTTCCCCAGCTGAGCTTCGGCAGCTATTTCGACGTTGGGGCCCTGCCTCCCACCGGATACCTTACAAAGACAGATATTGAAAATGCCTATAAGCCAATGGATCCGGTATCTCTGGGTGTACCGAACAATACGACCTTTGATGCGACTCTCACACAGCTTATTTTCAGCGGGGAGTATATCGTAGGGCTGCAGGCAACCAAGGTTCTGAGGGAGGTATCGGCCGATGCACTGATTAAAACTGAGGATATGACCAAGGAAGCTGTGTCGACAACTTACTTCCTGGTGCTTGTCCTTCAGGAAAATGAAAAGGTTCTTACTAACAGTCTGAAATACACCGAGCAGACTTATATCGAAATGCAGAAAATGAACCAGCAGGGCTTCAACGAGGAGACCGATGTAGACCAGATGCAGATAAGCAGGTCTAACATACAGACTCTGCTGACATCCACAATATCGCAGAAGGAAGTGGCGCTTAAACTGCTTAAATATCAGCTGGGAATTGCCTTTGAGCAGCCTGTTGAACTGACTGACAGTCTTCCCAGGTTAATTGATGAAGGAAATATACAGTACCTGGCTGCCCCTCAGTTCAACGTAAAAAACAACATTGATTACAGGATCGTAAGCAACCAGGAAAATCTTATGCTGTTATCACTTAACCGTGAGAGGTCGAAATATATGCCGACCATCTCAAGCTTCTACAGGCACCAGGAACAGACAAACAGGCCTCAGTTCAACTTTGCCGTAAAGGATTTGCTTGGGGTATCCCTTAATATTCCAATTGTCACAAGCGGAATGCGTACTTCACGGGTCAATCAGGCTAAATATACACTTGAGAAGGCACGCCTTAATAAGGACAATACCGAACAGGGCCTGATCCTGGAGTATGAAACCGCCCAGAGCGATTACAGGACTGCTTTCAGCAATTATACGATCAATAATGAGAGCATGCAACTGAGCAAGAAAGTATATGACAGAACGCTGATCAAGTATCAGGAGGGTATTTCAACGAGCTTTGAACTGACTCAGAACATTAGCCTATTCCTTACTGCAGAAACAAAATTCTATTACTCAGTTCTTTCACTGCTGAATGCGAAGGCAAAGCTTGACAGAATTTTAGGAATCAATTAAGATCAGAACATAATTAAAACAAAAAATAAATAAAACCGGATATGAAAATCGTAAATTTAAGCATAAGCCTGATACTGACTTTGTTAATAACAATTTCCTGCAGCAGCAACAAAAAGGACCAGCTTTCAAAGCTGAAACAGAAGCAGAGCGAGTTAAGCGATAAGATAAAGACTATTGAAGCAGAACTGAATGCCCAGGAGAAAGACTCACTGAACAGTTCGAAATTTAAATTTGTCGGCATAACAGAGGTCAGGGCCGATAAATTCGACCATTACATCAGGGTCCAGGGAAAGCTCGACGGCGATCAGAATGCATCAGTATTTGCTGAAGCTCCCGGTACCGTTACTGCCAAGTATGCAGATGTCGGTCAGCGTGTTACAAAAGGCCAGGTATTGGCGCAAATCGATGACCAGCAATACAGGATTCAGCTCGAAAGCCTCGAAACACAGTACAGGTTTGCATCAGACATGTTCGATAAGCAAAAACGTCTTTGGGATCAGAAGATCGGAAGCGAGGTACAATACCTTCAGTCAAAGACCTCAAAAGAATCGCTCGAGCAGCAGATAGCCTCGCTGAAGCAGCAGATAGAAAAATTCAAGATTAAGTCGCCTATAACAGGAACAATCGAGGAGTGTAATATAAAGCTTGGAGGAGTTGTTTCACCCGATCCCCGCCTGGCAGCATACAGGGTGGTTGAATTTAAAAACCTTAAAGTTACGGCAGAGGTATCTGAAGCATATTCGGCAAGGGTCAAAGTGGGTGACAAGCTTATAGTGACCTTTCCTGATGTAAATAAGCAGGTTGAATCTGAGGTCTCATTCGTCAGCAAATATATAAATCCTGTTAACAGGACATTTATGATAGAAACCAGGGTTAACAACAACTCCCCTGACCTGAAAGCCAATATGATAGCAATAATCCAGATAAATGATTATCACTCCGATAATTCAATCCTTGTTCCCATGAATGTCATCCAGAAAGACCAGGAAGGAAGCTATGTCTATGTAATCAGATCAAAGGAGAAATATCATGCCGCTGTCAAGCAGCCCCTGTCAATAGGGAACACCTATAACGGAATCGCTGAGATAGTAAAGGGTTTGACTGCCGGGGACAAGGTTATATCTATTGGTTATCAGGAACTGGTGGATGGCGAATATGTTAGATTTTAGGTTAATTCTGATATCGATTCTATCAGAAAATAAAACAGAACTTCATGGAAAACAAGTATAAAGAATTTTTTGCCACCAGCTGGGCTATCGACAATAAGCTCAGTGTTTATGTGCTGGTGTTCATAATTTCAGCTTTCGGTATCATTAACTACTACACCATACCCAAGGAACAGATACCGGAGATTGTTATCCCTATGATAAATGTAAACACCATTTATCCGGGCACATCGCCATCCGACATGGAAAACCTTGTTACAAGGCCGCTTGAAAAAAACCTCAAGTCCATCAGCGGAGTGAAAAAGATCACCTCGCGGTCAGTACAGGATTTTTCTGCAATTATTGTTGAGTTCAATACCGGTATTGAGATAAAGGATGCCAAGCAGAAGGTGAAGGATGCAGTTGACAAGACCAAAAAGGATCTGCCAAACGATCCCTCTTTTATTGAACCGTCGGTTATGGAGATCGATCTTTCGGAGATCCCCATTCAGTATATCAATTTATCAGGAGATATACCTCTCGACAGGCTGAAGAAGTATGCCGACGAGATGCAGGATCGCATTGAAAGCCTGAAAGAGATTACCAGGGTCGAAATCGGAGGAGCACTCAGCCGTGAGATACAAATCGATATTGATATGTACAAGATGAAGGCTGCCAGCCTTACATTCCGCGATGTGGAACAGGCCGTGAGCCTTAACAACATGACAGTCTCGGGCGGAAACATAGATTTGCAGGGAATGAGCCGGTCGATCAGGGTCGTAGGGGAAGTCAGCGACATTGATCAGATAAGGAATATTGTCATAAACACTTCAAGCGGGGCCCTTGTAAAACTAAGAGATATTTCTACCATACGCGACGGATACCATCAGCCTGAGAATTTTGCCAGATATAACGGAAATAATGTCATCACTCTGAACGTAATTAAAAAGAGCGGCCAGAACCTTCTCGATGCCTCTGACAAGATTAAGGAAATAATTTCGGATATGCAGAAAACCAGGCTGCCTGCCAACCTGATCGTTCAGGTGACCGGTGACCAGTCGCGCTATACAAGGAACACTGTTGATGAACTGAATAATACGATTATCATTGGATTTATTCTTGTAACAATTGTGCTGATGTTCTTCATGGGGCTGGTAAACGCAATATTCGTAGGATTCTCGGTCCCTCTGTCGATGGCTATTGCCTATATCGTCCTTCCATGGATTGGCTTCACGATGAATATGCTGGTGATGTTCGCATTTATTTTTGCCCTTGGAATCGTTGTCGATGATGCCATTGTGGTGATTGAGAATACGCACAGGATACATAAGAAGACTAAGATGGATATAACCCATTCGGCCAAATACGCGGCCGGAGAGGTTTTTGTCCCGATCCTTTCGGGAACGCTGACAACCCTGGCCCCTTTCTTCCCTCTGGCATTCTGGCCCGGGGTCGTCGGGGAGTTTATGGTCTTCATTCCGATAACATTGATCATTACTCTTTTTGCATCGCTGATCGTTGCCTACATTTTTAACCCTGTATTTGCTGTCGATTTTATGAAGCATGACGAGGAAGATCGCCCTATCGCATTGCCAAAGCTCTATAAAATAACTGCATGGATGGTAATAAGCGCCCTGCCCTTCTACCTGTTGAAAATGCCAGGAGTTGCCAATCTGATTATGTTCATAGCAATATCCTTTGTGGCTCACAACCTGGTCGGCTATAAAGTCCTTCGCAGGTTCCAGTCAAAAGTCATTCCTGCACTGATGAGGCGCTATGAGAATACCTTAATATGGGTTCTTGAAGGCAGAAGGCCTTTCATCGTACTCTGGAGCATGATAGGATTATTTGTCCTCACAATGGTCCTGAACAATATTGTCAAACCTAAGGTGGTGTTTTTTCCTGACAATGAGCCAAATACGATCAATACGTTCATCAAGCTCCCGGTCGGAACGGAGATAGCAGTCACTGATTCAATTGCACATATTGCAGAGGCAAGGATCATGGGAGTCCTCGGTCAGAATAATCCGATCGTTGAATCTGTCGTGACAAATGTTGCATTTCTCGCATCAGACAATAATTTCGATAATTCCAGCAAGTCATCCAACCTGGCTAAAATCGCAATTAATTTCGTGGAGTACAAATACCGCCACGGGCAAAGCACAAGCGCCTATATGAATGAGATGCGTGAAGCCCTTAAGAATATAGCCGGTGCAGAAATTGTAGTCGATAAGACAAAAATGGGTCCGCCTACAGGCAAGCCCATAAACATTGAAATAGCAGGTGAAGACCTGATTGAGCTCGCATCCACATCAGACAGGTTTAAACGGTATCTCGACTCCCTTCAGATTGGTGGCATTGAGGAACTGAAATCTGATTTC
>Ga0208980_10000481_pt1 | contig 22370 bp, 18 predicted proteins | sample WetSurMetagenome_3_FD_187993 | JGI IMG/M metagenome (GOLD analysis project Ga0208980, IMG submission 187993) | Wetland microbial communities from Twitchell Island in the Sacramento Delta, sample from surface sediment Aug2011 Site A1 Bulk (version 2) | ecosystem: Environmental > Aquatic > Marine... | reverse complement strand
TGGACGAAGTCATATTTGAAGAGTTTAAAGGCACGGGTAATATGGAAAGCGTTCTCGACAGAAGGCTGTCAGACCGCAGGGTATTCCCGGCACTCGACCTCAACAGGTCAGGCACGAGAAAAGAAGAACTCTTGCTCGACCCGTCGATTCTTAACAGGGTTTATCTTTTAAGAAAGATAAGCGCAGACCTGAATCCGGTCGAAGCAATGGAGTTTATCCTCGATAAAATGCGCGGCACAAAGAATAACCGTGAATTCCTCGCTTCGATGAATTCTTAATTTATTTTTTGTAAATATTGCGTTATAATGAGAAAAGAGATTTTAATCAATTCAACCTCTTATGAGGTAAGAATTGCAATCACAGAAGACAACAGGTTAGTTGAATTATTCTATGAAAGCCCGGATTTAAGCCGCAACGTCGGCGACCTGTACTGGGGCAAAGTTGCCAAAGTAATGCCCGGTATCAGGGCGGCATTCATAAACGTCGGCTTCCCGCAGGATGCATTTCTTCATTTTTCTGATATTGATACATCGATTGACGACTATTCGTCAATTCTCGGTGAAGATGAAGACGTTGACGATGATGACGACGACGAAGAAGAAACTCCGGCTGTTCCTCCTCCGCCGAAAAACGGTTACAAGTCAAGAAACCCCGTTAACATTGAACGCGGTCAGGATATTATAGTCCAGATAATCAAAGAACCTGTAGGCAACAAGGGCGTAAGAGTCACTTCCAAAGTATCATTGCCGGGAAGATACCTTGTATTACTGCCTTTCAATAAGAGAATAGGCGTATCAAAGAAAATCTACAACTTCAAGGAAAGAAGACGCCTGAAACAGATTGTCAGATCACTACTACCCGAGGGATTCGGCCTGATAATCAGGACTGTAGCCGCAGGACAGGAAGATAACCTGGTTAAAGACGACCTCAAAAAATTAATATCAACCTGGAACGAAATGCAGACCAAGGCAAAAAGCCTTAAACCTCCCGCATTGCTGTATAAAGATGTATCCACGACTAACTCAGTAATACGGGACCTGTTCAGGGAAGATGTTTCCAAAGTTATCATTGATTCAAAGAAACTGCACAAAGAGATAAAAAGTTACGTGGATGTCACTTCACCCGAATTTACGAATAAAATCGAATATTACAGCAGCAGCGCCCCGATATTTGATACATACAATATCGAAAAGCAGATTGAGGAATCACTCAGCAAAAAAGTCTGGCTGAAAAATTCGGGATACATAGTTATTGAAACAACGGAAGCGATGACTGTAGTTGACGTTAACAGCGGAAAGTATGCAAAGTCAAAAGACCAGGAAATGAATTCGATGAAGATTAACGTGGAAGCGGGCAAGGAAATAGCCCGTCAGCTGAGGCTCAGGGATATTGGGGGTATCATAGTCGTAGATTTCATTGACCTTTATGAAGATTCCAACAAGAGAAAATTTTTCGAGGAATTAAAAAGGGAATTCCGGAAAGACAGGGCAAAAGTAACACTTCTTCCGATGACCGAATTTGGCCTTGTACAGATAACAAGGCAGAGAATCAGGCAGAACATACTGCACCGCATGTCCAACAACTGCCCTATGTGCAGCGGCAGCGGGAGAGTACAATCCAAGATGGCATTTCTTACCGATATTGAGACCTGGATTCAAAGGTTCAGGGGAGCGGGCGGAAATTTATTCTTAAGAATGCATGTGAACCCTCTGATAAAACATTATCTGACGAGCGGAATAATTAACAAGATTTTAAGGTTATGTATTAAGTACAGGACGATTATTAAACTGGAAGTTGACGAAAATCTGCCATTATCCGAGTTTCGTTTTCTTACTTTAAAAAGAAAGACAGATATCACTGAAGAATACAATAATTAATGTTAAATTTGCAAAATATAATTTTCTAATTTGCCGAAATTAATAATTGACAACAGGGAAGTTGAATTCGTACAGGGTCAGACAGTGATACAGGCAGCCAGGGATGCGGGTATCAGCATTCCGCATTTTTGCTGGCATCCGGGTCTGAGCGTATCAGGCAACTGCAGGATATGCCTTGTAGAAATTGAGAAACTGCCGAAACTGGCAATAGCATGTTCAACACAGGCAATGGAAGGGATGGTTGTCCATACAAAGAGCGAAAAAGTTATCGAGGCACAGAATGCGGTCATGGAATTCTTATTAATTAATCATCCTCTGGACTGTCCGATCTGCGATGAAGCTGGGGAATGCAAACTTCAGGATTATGCTTTCAAATTCAGCAAGGGAATATCACGGTTCGACGAGGAAAAGAATCACAAGGATAAAAGAATATCGCTCGGCCCTAACGTGATGTTCGACCAGGAAAGATGCATCAGCTGTTCAAGGTGCATAAGGTTCTGCGAAGAAGTTGCAAAAGACCCGCAATTAACATTCGTTCAGAGGGGCGACAGGGTAACAATCAGAACTTTCCCGGGTAAAGAACTCGACAATCCATATTCAATGAATGTGATTGAGATATGCCCCGTCGGAGCACTTACATCGAAGCATTTCAGGTTCAGGTCGAGAGTTTGGGATATGTCGTTCACAGACAGTATTTGTCCCGGATGCTCAAGAGGATGCAACACAATCATCGGCGTGAGGAAAAACGAAATCCTCAGGATTGAACCAAGGAAGAACCCTGAAGTCAATCAATGGTGGCTCTGCGACTGGGGAAGGCTGAACACTATAAAATATGTGAACGACGAAAAGACCCGGATAAACATGCCTGTTATCAAAGGTTCAGAATCAATTGACGGAAATGAAAAAATGATAGAGGTCGCCTGGGAAGAAGCAATATCAAAGTCTGTTTCTGTTCTTGGCGGGAGCAAACCGTCTATATTATTTATTGCTTCACCTTTTTCAACTCTCGAAGATAATTATATACTCAAAAAATTTGCCAGAGAAGTTTTCAAATCAGAAAACATATATTTTATACCATTCATTGACGAATCTTTCGGCGACGAATTGCTGAAAAAATCTGATATGACTCCCAATTCAACGGGTCTGCAGGCTCTTGGTATAAATGAAATAAACGATAAAGTCCTGCAGGACATAAAAACCGGTAAATTTAATTTTACATATTTCCTGAACGATACTCCCGAGAGGATTAAGAATTTCAGGGATTATTTCAGGAATGTCAGGAATAGCATATACCATCTGCATACAAAAAACGATTTTGCGTACGATACGGCAGATGTTATATTTTCGGATTCTACTTATGCAGAAATTAACGGCACATTCATGAACTTCACGGGCAGGATTCAGAGAATAAGGCCTGCTGTTGCCACGCTCGAACAGGAAAGGCTGTTAGGCGAATTTTCCATGTCACGGCTTGACAAATTCGGCTCGCACAATGACAGGTGGACGAAAGACGTAAGGTATAATTCGCGTCCGGCTTGGAAAGTTCTTACGCAGATTGCTAAAGCGCTCGGAAAGCAATTCAGATTTGAAAATACCGAAGAAATCTTCACCGAACTCTGTAAAAATGAATTCGGTTTAGCAGATATGGATTACGAAAAAGTGGGCGAAAAAGGATATCTGATAGAAAAAGTGAACGCATAAACAGTTATTATATAAAATTAAAAATGCACCTTCCGGGTGCATTTTTTATTTAATCTGTTTTTGAATTCCTTTCCTTCCTGCGCTGAATAAAGTCTGAAATATAGAATAAAAATGCAAGCAGGGTTACTACTCCCATCACAATGATGACGGTATTGTTTCTGAGAATCCCCATAACGAAAAACATAATCATTGCCAGACCGGTTAGTCCGACAGCTATATGCGAAACCGTTGAATTCTCATTTTTAACCGGAAACGAAAGCCCCAAAAGAATTAAACCTATTACAGTTGAAATTAAAGCAGTAGGACTGCCGGAAATAACATAACCGTAAACACCGAGTCCGATTAGAATAACAGCGTTAAAAATCATTACCTGAAAACTTTTCATTTTTATATTATTTAGTTAATAATTTTACTATCAGAACAAGTATATCTGATTATTCGTTCAGGATGTGCCCGCAGTCTATGTATATGTTTTTTTCCGTTCATTTGTAAGGAACATTAGGTTATTTTGGAAGTATTAAAAATAAAACCTCAATATGAAAAACATTAAATATTTTATTCTGACTGCATTATTGTCAGTTATGATTATTGGCTGTAAAGAAGCAGCAACAGATAAAGAAAACGCTCCTGTCACTGACAGGACAGAAGTGCCGTTAAGCGGGGAGCAACTTACAAAGACCGGAAGTTTCCAGGATTCCAGGGGCGATTTGAAAGACCGGGATATACCGCAGGTCAAAGACCAGAGAATGATTATAAGAACCGGTACAATGAGCCTTGAAGTTGAAAAATTTGAAGAAGCAGAAAGGAGCCTGACGGAAACAGTGAAAAGGCTCGGCGGATATATGGCTAATTCCTCATTAAACCAGTATCAGAACGGGAAGAAATACGGAACGCTGGTTTTGAAAGTACCGGCTGGGAGATTTGATGAACTAATTACCGAAACTGGAAAGACCGGGAAAGTAATGTCTCAAAATGTTTCATCGAATGATATTACTGAAGAATTCGTAGATCTCGAGTCCAGGCTTAAAACACAGAAAGAACTCGAACAGCGGCTTATAAAGATATTGAATGAAAAAGCCTCAAGGCTTGCTGAAATTATAGAAGTGGAAGAAAAGCTGGCTTCCGTTCGGCAGAAAATAGAAAGTATAGAAGGAAGAATGAAACTGCTTAAATCACAATCTGATTTTTCAACGCTTTCTATTACGATATCCGAACAGGCATTCCTTGAAACAACTTCAGGAGGCGGATTTTTCTATGAAATCTGGCAGGCGGTGAAAAAAGGACTTAAAGGATTCACAGGCGTGCTAACAGTTTCAATAACAGTTCTCATTGCAATATTGCCTGTGATATTCTTTGTGCTGGCAGTGTTTTGGATAATTAAAAAAATGCTTAAAAAGAGAAAACAGTTATCCGGAAAATAGAATTCTAAAAATCTTAAACGACAAATATCATTATTCTTTTAACAGTAATTCCTGTAGTAAAATAATCACCCCATAGGGGTTAGATGTCTATAGAAAAAGAATAGTTTGTTTTATCACCCCGTCAGGGGTGAAACGTCTGTAGATATAGAGGAATATGTAGTGTTTGCACTCCATTAGGAGTGCAACAAAGATGTTCCACTCCAAAAGGAGTGGTTATTTTTTGAATATTATTAAGCTACAGACGTATTGCTCCTACGGAGCAAATATGTTTCATTATTCAACTTTATAATTCACCCCGTCAGGGGTGAAACGTCTGTAGAGATATAGATATGCGCAGAGTTTGCACTCCGTTAGGAGTGCCATGTTAATCATCTTTTAAAACGCATTTTTAATCAGTAATTATCTGTGCTATTGAATATTGATCTTTGCATAATAACCGGAGCAAAGAAACACCCCGTAGGGGTGAAATATTTGTTGAACAATTAAAATATACTCAGATTTTTTCCATGACAACCGCCGTACCGTAGGCAAGGACTTCCGTTACGCCGGACATTACTTCATTTGCATCATAACGCATTCCGACTATGGCGTTTGCGCCTATATCCTCAGCATGCTGAACCATCAGTTCGAATGCCTCACCCCGCGTCTTTTCGCAAAGTTCGGTAAACAAAGTGATATTTCCGCCTATAAGCGTCTGAATAGAAGCGCCTATGGTTGCAAACATGTTCCTCGAACGTACCGTAATACCCCTGATGATACCGAGATTTTTCACGATTTTATAACCGTTTATTTCAAAAGCAGTAGTAATTAATGAGTGATCCATCAGATTTTTATACTTAATTTAAATGTTATAATTGATATCTTAATGTTTGTCCGGAAATACTGAATTTCAGGGCATAAACTAATATAAATTACGTATTTTGAATGTTAAAAGTTAGAATATATTCATTCAGTTATCTCTACGGCGGAATCCCTGCAGATGACAGCGGCAACGGCGGGGGATTTGTGTTTGACTGCCGTTTTATAACAAATCCCGGAAAATTCGATGAATTCAAAAGTAAAAACGGAAAAGACTTCGACGTAAAATTTTTTCTCGAAACCCAGTCGGAAATGAATGAATTTCTGAATAATGTTTACCAGATTACGGATAAAGCCGTAACAAAATACGTTGACAGAGATTTTACAAACCTTATGGTCGCCTTCGGATGCACAGGCGGACAGCACCGTTCAGTTTATGCCGCCGAACAGTTTGTAAAACATATGTCAGGAAAATTTCCCAACGTTATTTGCGAAATAAACCATCTTAAATTAAATTGAAAAAATCATTATTACTGATATTTCTGCTGTCTGCATTGGCATTACAGGCACAGATAAACCCGGTTATTGTAACAACAGATACGACAATTACTAAAAATGAAATTACAAAATCATTTTATTTTAAAAATCCGTCAAACAAGACTGTACAGATTATAAATATACGCACGCTTACACAGCAATTTTATTTTACTACTGCACCGTTCAGCCTGAATCCGTACGACAGCGCGCTCGTGACCATCAAATTTAAATCAAAGCATAATATTACATACAGGGATTTCTTCATCTTCGAAAACAGAGGGCTGAACAGTCCGGTAATATATTATCTGACAGGAACCGCAAAATATCCCGATACTCTTTACAGGTTCACTCAGGGACTGATTGACGAACCTCTGAAAACAGCGCTGAGAACTTTTACAACAACGGGATATATTTCGCTGGGATATAATACTGCGCGTGATAAAATGTTTGAAACAATCGATGATTACGGCGGAGATACCATTGAATGTGTTTATATCGGAAGGAAAATAAAAGCAACGAACAGAACAGAAGCGCAGAACCAGAATTTTAACACCGAGCACACGCTTCCGCAGAGTTTTTTTAATTCAAATGAACCGATGGTAAGCGACCTGTACCATTTATATCCGACCGATGCCGCGCCGAATTCTGCACGTTCAAATTATGCATTCGGACTGCCGGTCACTAACATCACTTATAATGTCGGCGGTTCAAAGCTCGGGAAAGATTCGGAGGGGGAAACAGTTTTTGAACCCCGTGACGTTCACAAAGGGAATGTTGCAAGAAGCCTTTTCTATTTCTGCGTAAAATATCCTGGCGGAATAGGCGGATATATGTCGACTAAACAGGAAAATATTTTGAGAAACTGGAACAATTCTGACACCGTTAATACGAGGGAAATGCTAAGGAATGACAGGATTAGTACTTTTCAGAAGGTCCGGAATCCGTTCATTGACCATCCGGAACTTGTCGAAAGGATAAAAAGCACATTCACTATCATCCCGAATATCACTAAACCGGAAATTTCAGCATCGCCGTTCAATGCAGTCTATGATACTCTGGCAGCTAATGACACGATGAGTTATTACATCGCCGTTATGAATTACGGAACAGGAAACCTGATTATTAATTCAGCAGCATCGAGCATTCCTCAATTCATAGTCGAAAGTGTTCCTGCATCCGTTCCGCAATACGAAATGAGATATATTAAAGTGAAGTTCAGACCATCTGAAATAAATCAGACATACAACGGGATTCTGACTATACAAAATCCCGACAGTACAATAACCGTAAGCCTTAAAGGGTTCAGCAATTCACAGACGGGTATTAACAAAATCAGTTCAGATATTCCGGATGAATTCAATTTGTATCAGAATTATCCGAATCCGTTCAATCCGGAAACTAAAATAAGGTTTGATATTAGTCAAACAGAAATCAGAAAATTGAATACAGTCACAGAACTGGTTATTTTTGACATAACAGGAAGGCAGGTTACAAAACCTGTTAAACAGCACCTGGAACCCGGAAAGTATGAAATATCATTCGACGGCAGTAAGTTAAATTCAGGAATTTACTTTTACCGGTTAACTGCGGGAAATCATGTCTTTACAAAGAAAATGATTCTTTTAAAATAATTAAAGACTGCATTTTAAAATATACATGCAGGAATGAGTAAAAAATATTTACAGGAAGAACATCCGCTGATTAAAGGTGAACTGGCAGAGAGTTTTCCTTCTGACCAGTTTTTTTCCGTTGAGGCATCCCTTGATTCCATGATTCCGTGGATAAATTATATTGGTTCCATAAAAGACAAGGATGTCTTTGTCTTCGGAACCGGGCTGGGAGGTACAACGGTTGCATGCGCAATGAATGTCGGAAACGGCACCGTCTGCGGAGTTGATATCAGCAAAAAAGCAATTGACAGGACTGAATTAAGAGCCGAACTTTACGGTGTTAAAGGTAAAGTGAAATTAAAGCATCTTGAATCCACCTATCCGCTTCCGTATGAAGACGACTCATTTGATATTTCATTCATAGCAGATGTATTAGAGCATATTGTTGATGAAAGAGGGAAATATGTAAGGGAGGTGTACAGGATTACGAAGAAAAACGGCCTCATCGTGATAACTGGCACGCCGAATCTGATTTATCCGAAAGATTTTCATACTACGAATTTATATTTTATTCCCTGGATGACATCTGAGACTGCATATAAATATGCCGTATTCAGAAAGAGGTGGATAAAAGGAGAGAATCTTGATTATGCTGGGAGAAAAGGCGCTACATACTGGAACATCAAAAAATGGCTAAGGGGATGCAAATACGAAATCCTGAACCTGAAACCCGGATTTACTTCAGTTTACCTCTCTTCAAATAACAGGTTACATACATTTAAAAGGAAATTGCTGTTTATACCTTATAAAATCACCGAATTAGTAATGGCAAAAGTATTCAGGACACCGATTACTGCCATTATGCCGTATATAAATCATCTTTTCATAAAGAAAACGGGCTGAGACGCGTTATAAAACACTGTTTTTACAAAATTTTCAGAGCATAAAATCCTTTTACCCTTTAAGATTAATCACCTATTTTTTAACTTAATATCTTATTAGAATCTTTCAGAAACGGGATTGTTTTTACCCTGTATTGTGTTATAAAAGTTAATCAGGGTTAGCACTTTACAGCATGTCATTTAATTCCCCCTGAAAGAGGAGATAAATTGTTTAGAGAAGAAAAATTAAATTCTAAAATGGAAAATACCAAGATAAACAGTGTAATAAACGATGTAGTTACAGCTGAATATAAGAAAGAAGTACTATCAGATTATAAAATTGCAGTCGAAAGCCGCCAGGCAAGCATTCTCGGAAGAAAAGAAACCCTTTTAGGAAGAGCACAATTCGGAATATTCGGAGACGGAAAAGAAATAGCGCAGATTGCCATGGCAAAAACATTCCATAACGGGGATTTCCGTTCAGGTTATTACAGGGACCAGACATTTGCTTTTTACACCGGTATGTCAGATTTAAAACATTTTTTCTACCAGTTATACGGCGATACAGATATTAAGAATGAATACGCATGCGGCGGTCGTTCTATGAATAATCACTTTGCAACACGCCTTATTGATGAAAACGGGAAGTGGAAGAATTTAATGAAAATGAAAAATACGTCTGCTGATATAGCGACAACAGCTGCGCAGATGCACAGGCTTCTCGGACTTGCATATGCATCAAAACTTTACAGACATAATACGGGGTTATCGCATCTTAAAGAATTTTCCGTGAACGGCAATGAAGTCGCATACGGAACAATCGGAAATGCAAGTACGGCGGAAGGTGTTTTTTATGAAGCAATTAATGCCGCAGGGGTTCTGATGGTCCCGATGGCTGTTTCAATCTGGGATGACGGGTTCGGAATTTCAGTTCCAAATATGTACCAGATGACGAAAGAAAGCATTTCTGAAATTCTCAGCGGATTTTCATATGACGAGGAGAAAGAACAGGGATTCAATATATACCGTGTCCGCGGTTGGAATTACGAAGAACTTGTAAGAACTTATAAGAAAGGTATTGCTGTTACAAGAGAGAAACACATTCCTGCAATATTTCATATAACGGAAATGACACAGCCGCAGGGACACTCAACAAGCGGGTCGCACGAAAGGTACAAGACAAAAAACAGGCTGCAGTGGGAAAAAGATTATGACTGCATAGCTCAGATGAAAAAATGGATACTGGATAAAGAGATTGCCGGGGCAGAAGAACTGGACAGTATAGAAAACGACGCAAAATTACTTGTGAAGAAAATCCAGCAGGAAGTGTGGAATGACTACTGCAATCCAATTCGAAAAGAAAAGAACGACCTCAGTAAAATAATACTTGAAGTTGCATCATCTAGTAAAGCAAAAGAAATACTGGAAAAAATCAATACTTCGCTTTTAAGGTCTGCTGAAGCAGAAAGAAAATTATCCGCTGCTGCTGCATTTGAAGCGCTTGCTGCAACCAGAAACGAAAATTTTCCCGCAAGAAAAAAACTCAATGACTGGTACAATAATTACCTGAAAGAAAATGAAAAAAGATTTAACACATACCTTTACAGCCGTTCAGACGAAAGCCCTCTGCTGGTTAAAGAAGTAAAACCGGTTTACAGTGACAATTCTCCGATGGTAGCGGGAAGAGAAGTACTTCTCGCATTTTTTGATGAGGTATTCAAACGCGATCCGAGAGTTTTTGCAATCGGCGAAGATGTGGGGCAATTAGGAGATGTAAACCAGGGAATGGCAGGCCTGCAGGCAAAATACGGAGACATCAGGGTCACCGATACGGGAATCAGGGAACAGACAATCGCAGGGCAGGGAATCGGGGCAGCATTAAGGGGCTTAAGGCCGATAATAGAAATCCAGTATCTTGATTACATTTTTTATGCACTGCAGATACTTACTGACGACCTTGCATCGCTTCATTACAGGACACACGGAGGGCAGAAAGCACCTCTGATTATCAGAACAAGGGGACACAGGCTGGTTGGCATTTTCCATTCGGGTTCGCCGATGGGTACTCTTCTCGGCTGCCTGAGGGGAATTCATTTATGCGTTCCGAGAAACATGACCAAGGCAGCAGGAATGTATAATACTCTTTTAAAATCAGACGACCCGGGAATCGTAATAGAAAGGTTGAATGCATACAGGTTCAAAGAAAAACTCCCATCAAACATCGGAGAGATATGCGAACCTCTGGGAAAACCCGAAGTACTTGACGAAGGAAACGATATAACGATTGTAACATACGGCGCTACGGTTGATATTGTCAGAAGCGCTGCAGTCAAACTCAAAGAATCCGGAATATCAGCGGAAGTGATAGATGTTCAGACTCTTCTTCCGTTTGACCTGCACGGTGTAATTCTTAAGTCCATTCAGAAAACAGGCAGGGTGCTGTTTATTGATGAAGATGTTCCGGGAGGAGCAACAGCATACATGATGCAGCAGGTCATCGATGAACAGAACGGATACCATTATCTGGATTCAAAGCCGCAATGCCTGAGCGCTAAACCGCACAGACCGCCATACGGAGTTGACGGTGATTATTTCTCAAAGCCGAGTATTGAGGATGTGTTTAAATCGGTTTACGGTATTATGCATGAGACAAATCCGGGAAAATATCCGTTATTTTACTGAAGAATGTAATTATACCCGCAGTATTAAGCTGCGGGTATAAAATTTTATAATGTATTCATTAATGCGCCAAATCCTGTAGTTAACACAAGCCAGAAAACCCAGATTCCGAAAACCAAAATATACGCTTTCGATGTATTCAGCTTAAAAATTCTGCTCAATCCTGCGGCTATAATAACGTAAAACCAGATTGTAAAAATATCTAACTTTACGAATAAACCATGAAGAACATCACCCGCAGTTTCGCTTCCCACGAGAAGGGCAGGACTGAGAGTTGCAATCTCACCCATGAAAATTGATAAAATGAGAGTCACTATCGACCCGAATGCATTAACTATTGTTGCAAGTCCGATTATGTTAAGCAGTTGGGTAAAATCCGCCTCTGCTTTAAAAATTTTAAGCGCAAGCAGGTAAACCACGGCAAGAACAAATAACGTAAGAAATGGTATCAATACCGTTGACGCATATCCGATTCCCTGTGTAATATAACTTTTTGAGTCCATAAATCTGCCCGCCATTTCAAGGCTTTGTCTTGCCTGTTCCTCCGTCATTTTCCCTTTTTTCACCTTATCTTCCATTTTCTTTTCAAGTTTCACTTTTTCTTTTTCCATCGTATTCGACATTATCTGCTCGTCCTTGAAAATGAAAAACGTTGTGATTATTCCGATTATGACGGTAATTACAACCGGGATAATCCAGTAATTTTTCTTCGGAGTTACAGCCATTGTTTCAAATGTTTCGCCGGGATCCGATATAACTCCGGTTATTGCGTCTGATTTTGACAGAGGTTCAATTTGTTCATTCTCCGGATTTTCAGGAGTCATGTTTAATTCATTATTTTCGTCCATAGTCTGTGTTTTGTTTTACAAAGATAATAAAGATAATCCTGAAGATATAGTTTATTTATACAGATTGTTATCCCTTATATATTTTTCAACTTCAGGGTCAACAAGATACTTTATGCTTCTGTTTTCGCTTACGCGTTTTCTGATGTCTGAAGATGATATTTCCAGCATGGGAACACTGAGATAACGCGCTTTTCTTGAGAATTCAACGCTGACATCCTGAATAAGAAATCCCGGCCTGTTCATCACTACAACTTCCGCAAGTATGAAAAGTTTGTGGGGGTCTTTCCACTCCGGAAATTCTATCAGGTTATCAATTCCTATGATAAGATACAGCTTAATAAAATCTTTCTGATACATATTATAAAGATCAATCATTGTATCGACAGTATAATTCACCATACCCGTTTTAGCCTTCTGAATTTCAATATCACTGACTTCGAAACTGCTGTCCTTTTCAAAAGCAATTCTTGCCATGTTAAGCCTGTGTTCCGCGTCTGCAAGGGACTGAGGGTCTTTTAAAGCATGTTTTCCCGACGGAATAAATATAACCTTGTCCAGTTCAAGCTGTTCCCTGACATTTTCTGCAAGTATCAGATGTCCTGTATGCGGCGGATTGAAACTGCCGCCCAGTATTCCGTAACGTTTCATTTATGTTTCGGTTAAATTTGTATAGACTGATGCAATTTTATCAGCCATTGTTTTCTCATTATAATTTTCTGATGATATCTGAGCATTAAGCGACAAGTTTTTTCTTAAGTCAGGATTAATATATAATTCTGAAATTACTTTTATTAACGCACCGGTGCTTCCAAGAGTAAAAAGTATTCCGTTCTGTTTATCTGTAATTAATTCTTTGTTTGACGGTATGCTGCTTGCTGCGATACATTTACCGGAAGCCATTGCTTCGATTAAAGTGATTGACAACCCTTCCCATCTTGAAGGGAAGACAAACAAATCCATAAGAGGGTAATAGTTCTCCGGGTCAGGAATTGAGCCTGCAAATATAATATTGTCCGCTATTTTTAACCTGTCTGCCCTGTTCTGGCATGAATCATATAAAAGTCCGTCGCCGATTAAAAGGAGTTTAGCATCGGGAATCAGTTTTAGTATCCCGGGAAATGCATTTACAAGCATCATCTGGTTTTTCTGCTCATCAAATCTTGAAACATTGCCAATTACAAAATCAGACTCCTTAATTCCCAGCCGTGCTTTCAGATTCCTGTCTGTCTGACTATCCTTAAACCTGTTAATATTTATACCGTTTGGAATTAGATGTACATGTTCTTCGTTTACTATTTTATTTTTTACCGCCGTCTTAACATCATCTTTTGACACGCATATGTACGCGTCGCAGTCTTTAACAAGATACTGTTCAATAGCCAGCGAAAAAAATCTGCGGGCATAGTTTTTTGACCTGATGTAATGAATGCCGTGAAGCGTATAAACAACTTTCAGGTTTTTATTATCTCTTTTAAGAAACCTTGCGTACATTCCTGCGACGCCGCCGTGCGCATGAATAATATCAGGCCTGAGCGTTTCGACTAGTTCCGCCAGTTTTCTGAGATATTTTTTCCTGAATATTTTCGGGAGAGCAATACCTTCGAATTCCAATCCTTCTTTTTTTGCGAGTATCCTGAAATCACCGTCGGGATTGGCTGCAATTACAGGCGAAAACAAATTCTTGTCTAGATTCCTGCACAGTGATATAATATGCGTCTGTCCGCCGCCGATGAACCCTCCGTCTATTAATTCAAGCACTTTAATCATCCTGCATCCCCAGAATCATTTTAAAAATCTTTTTATTAACGCCGCCTTTCGTCAGAAACAGAGCACCGAATTTAAAAAACAAATAAATCCTCAGCATAAATATCTGAATTAATCCGTTATGCAGTTTGTAATAAAGCAATTGTGATTTCTTGGAGTGATAATATGTATCACCTGCAAATTTAGAATTAACATTTTCCCCTTTGTAATGCACAAGGCCGTCAAAAGGGACATAATATATTTTATTACCTGCAAGTTTTATTCTTTTGCAGATATCCGCATCCTCATAAAACAGGAAAAAGTCCTCATTGAATCCTCCGACGAATTCAAATACCTCTTTTGGTATTATCAATACAGCACCGCTTACCCAGTCAACTTCCCTTATTGATTTATCGGACGAATATTTATTTATTAATGCAGTATCGCTCTTCTTAAAACTTTCTTCAAGTTTTTTGTTTTTAATTTCACCAAAGAATTTATTCTCGTGCCAGTAAGACAACTGGTAATTCCCGTCAGGATATATTAAACCAAGTCCTGCTGCGCCAAATCCGGTACCGCTTAAACTTTTATCAAAAACCGGGATAAAATCCTTCCTGAATTCTGTGTCTGCATTCAGGAAAAGAAGATATTTCCCCTCCGCTTTTTTTGCGGCAATATTATTAGCACAGGCAAATCCTTTGTTGACGCTTTTTATGATTTTTACATTATCAATTTTATAATCACCGTTATTATCCGAATTGTCAACCACAATAATCTCGTAATTGCATGAAAAATTCTTCCTGACAGAATCGATGCATCTCAAAAGGAAATCCTTCTGGTTATGGTTTACTATGATTATTGAAAACAACAATTTATGATAATTCAATGGTTTTAATTCTGACAATTCTGAGATAAGTTAATGAAATTAAATTCAAGATTTTTTCTAAAAAGTTATCTCCGTTTGCAAATTTACCGCTTAGTTTTGACAATACTTCCTTCTCATCGGCGGTTTTAATTACAGCATATTCCTTTCTCATCTGCTTAATCCATTTGTGATTGCCGAGAATCCAGAAATATGCTTTTGCAACGCCTTTCAGCGAATACCTTTTTGAAAACAGAGAATAAAAAAACTTTATTTTGAAGTTCAGGATGAAAAGAAAGATGTATTTAATCCTGAAACTAAGTGAAAACAGAATAAGAAAGTTCAGAATCCTGTTGCGCTCCTGGTAGAAGGTTGTAAATTCGCTTTTATATTTTTTCATGGTTGAACTGCCTTTGTGGTGGACTACCGACAGGGCGTTGTGCATGATTTTGTATCCTGCAAATAGGACTTTCAACGAAAGGAAAGTGTCTTCTGCATAAGCAAAATATTCACCGATAAACAGCCCATTCACTTTTTCAAGAACTTCCCGTTTTATTATTAGGGAGCAGCCGTTTGCCTGGACTATTTCACCTGTCCCGTCTTCATTAATACTGAATACTTCCATTATGTTATGCCCGAGCAGGTTAATTGTTCCGTTCTTTTCATAATACCTCAGCGGAATACCCTCTGTATAAACAAGGGATTGTGCAATGCCAATTTCATCAGACGATGAAACGCATTTTACAAGTTCTTCCAGCCAGTTGCTTTCCACCAGTGTATCGTTGTTAAGGAGAACAATATACTCTCCTGTTGCATATTCCAGCGCTTTGTTATTACCTCCCGCAAATCCTAGATTTTTATCAGAAGTATGAAGTTTAATCCGTTTGTCCTTAAAGTTATTGAATACAAATCCTGCGCTTCCGTCGGAAGAGCAGTTATCAAAAAATATCAGTTCAAAATCTGAATATGTCTGGTTCAATACGGAAATAATGCAGTCTTTAAGGAATTCCCTCCCGTTATAATTCAGAAGAAGTATTGAAACCAGGCTTTTTCTCATTTGAACAGGCTTCTTATGTATGATGATGAGACTTTTTTGTTTGCCATGATTATCCTTCTTTTATTCAAAGAAGATGGTATTTCCGATATTCCCTTAAAATATCCTCTTACTGCAGAGCTGAAAATTCCCTTCGGGTAAAAGAAGAAAAACCGGAAATATCTTGAACACCTGGCAAGGAAAAACAAAGGTGAGTATAATATGTACAAAAACACAGGGTAGTTTTTCAGCCTCAGGGCTATTAAATTCTTTTCTGAATATTCTACAACAAGTCCGTTTACCTTTCCCGAAGTATCTCCCCGTTTATGGTAACAGATTATTTCAGGGTTGTAATAGCATTTATATCCTGCAAGCTGAAGCCTGAATCCCAAATCAACGTCTTCAAGGTAAGCGAAAAAATCTTCATCAAATAGACCTGTTTTTAAGAATACTTCCGTTTTATAAAATGCCGCTCCCGCGCAGGCGCTGAATATATATTCTGCTTTATCATACTGCCCTTCGTCTTTTTCTTCCATTCCTCTTGCGAGGGGTGAACCGCCGTTTGCTTTTATAAAATCACCTGTATCGTCTATAAAGTCACGGTTGTAATAATTCATCATTTTAACTGCTACGCTTCCTATCTCTGCTGAAATATTAAACGTGGATATTCCTTTATTAAGGAAATCCGTTTCAAGTTCAATATCATTGTTCAGCAAAAGCATGAAATCTGATTTTCCGTTATCCAGAGAATATTTAATGCCGGTATTTATGGCTTTTGCAAAACCTAAATTGTAAGGATTTCTGATAATTATAACATCCCTGAATTCTTTTTCAATGTATTCCACGGAACCGTCTTCTGATGCATTATCAACAACTATAATTCTGAAATCCCTGAATGACTGCCGGTAAAGCGAGTTCAATACGAGTTTCAGATTATCTATCCCGTTGTAAGTCGGTATTATTATGTCTAAAATTTTATCCATTATTAAAACAGTTCCGGATAAACCGGATTTGCGGTTACAATTTTATTTCTCTTGGATATCATCAGAGGTATATTGATTAAACCTGATAATAAACCTTTCAGCGAATACAGGGCTTCTTTTAACTTAGAATTTTTAAGAAGATGATAATACCTTCTGAGTTCACCTTCGAAAAATAAGTGCAATTTACCCGCTGGTATTCCGGCAGGATAGTATTTAGCCCATAACGAAACCAGGTTTCTGCTGCACATTACAGTATCATAATATTTAATTTTTCCGTACGAACCTCCGCGCTTATGATAACAAACCGCTTCACCGGTATATCTGCATTCTTTTCCGAAAAGCTTTATGCGGATTGCCAAATCAACGTCTTCATAATATGCAATAAAATCCTCGTCAAATAAACCGATTTTTTCGAATACATCACGCCTGTACATCCCCGCTCCCGCACAGCATCCCGTAACTCCCGGACCCGTTAAATACTGATTTTCATCTTTTTCTCCATGGCCTCTTGCATACGGATGCCAGAATTTATTCAGCATTATACCGCAGTCATCAATTATTTCCCGATCATAATAATTCAGCATCCTGCAGGCAGCGCTGTAAATATTATCATTTATGAACGCTGTCAGGAAACTTTCGATAAAATTATCTTGACAGACAATATCATTATTCAGCAGAAGTATAAACTTCGTGTTTTGTTTTTGCAAAGCATCTTTTATTCCTTCATTAACTGCCCGCGCAAATCCGTAGTTTTTATCAAGTCCGATTATTTTAACTTCATGATAGTTAATCTTTATAAAACTTACCGAATCATCTGTGGAAGAATTATCCACAACAGTAATATCAAAATCTTTATACGTCTGGTTTAACAGTGAGTTTAGGCACTCCCTGAGATGCTCTCTCCCGTTATAATTTGGTATTATTACAGATACCATGACGTTCATTCACGAATTAAAATGTTTCAATATATATTTATGTACCAGTATTACATTCGGGTCCGATTTACCGAAAAGCGTTTTTACTGATTCAAGCATTATTTTCAGAAGCGAGTTCTTAAAAATTGCGAGAGATATATAATAGTACCTGAACGTTCCGTAATTCAGTCTGAAGAATTTCTTAAAACTCAGAATGAAATAACCATAGATTTTATAATTGGTCTGTATTTCCATGCTTGAACTTCCTGAATGAAATACCTTTAAACCGTTTAGGACTGAAAGCCTGAATTTTCCTGAAAGCCTGTAAGATAAATCAACATCTTCAAAAAACAGAAAATACTTTTCATCGAAACCTCCGTATTCCGTGTAAATATCTTTTCTGATAAAAATAAATGCTCCCGGCAACTGTGGTACGTCTGTCAATTCAGAAGGAATTTCATCATCCGTTAAAAAATTCAGATATTTATTCTTTAATTTTGCCGAATTAATAAAAGGTTTTGAAAGTATTGAATAAAACAGAAAGTACTGTGTTATTGACGGGTATTTCTGGTAATAGCCGTACTGAAAATTTCCGTCTTCGCTGTAAAGTCTTACTCCGGCAGCCCCAATATCCTTGTTTTTTCTGCTGGTTTCAATCAGCTTTTCAATCAACGGTGCTGAAAACATAATGTCGGGATTCAATATCAGAAGGTATTCACCGTTAGCTTTTTCGGCTCCTCTGTTGTTAGCGTATCCATACCCCTTGTTTTCATCAAGATATACCGCATGAATATTCCTGTATTCCCTGCATAAGGAATCAATGATGTTTGTGGAATCATCTTTTGAAGCGTTGTCAACAATAATGAATTCAACATCATTTTTATTTTCATGTTTCAGGACGGATGAAATGCACGGATTCAGATATACGCCTGTGTTATAATTAACTATTATGACAGATACTTTCATTTATCCCGTATTCTCCGAGAGGTTTAAGATTCTCCTTATGATTCCTCTTATGCTGAACATTGATTTCAGTTTTCTCTTTACAACATAACTAAAAGGAAGTTTCTTTACGCTTTCCCTGTATTTATCCCTGAAAGGATTTCCGAAAAGGTTGTTATAATATTCTCCTGTAGCATGGTAAACCTTGAGTCCCTTGAGTATCCCCGTTTTAAATCCTCTGTTGTGAGTCCGCAACTGGTAATCACCGTCTTCAAAAACAAATTTCCTGTCTTTCAGCATAAGCAGTTTACCGCATTCGTTATAGACTTTTCTCGAAATCATAAAGCACCATCCACCAGCAGGACCTTCCTGAATTGTAACCGCCCCACCGAAATATTCCCTGTCAAGATATTGTGCTTCGGGAAATTTTGCACCGTTGGTTTTGTCGTCCTGTACCACATCAGTCACAAGATATCCCATTTCCGGAACTGACTTATAAGCGCTCACCATTTTTTCGACCCATCCCGCCGGAAATTCAATCACGTCATCGTCAGCGCCGATAATATAATCGCCCGTGCATAATTCAGCAGCAAGACTTTTGGCATTATTACCGCTGTTTACTGTACTGTTGAATATTTTTACCTCAGGATATTTTACAGCAAAACTGTCAAGAAATTCCTTAGTGCCGTCAGTAGATGCATTATTATAAATAATAATCTCGGAATTTATTCCTCCGACAGACAGCAGGAGCCCGTTAAGGCATTTCTCCAGAGCCCCGAGTTTATTATGCGTAAGTATAAATATGCTGACTTTCTCGTTTTCGTAATTTTTCAGTTCGTATTTCCTGTCTCTTTTATATTTAGCAGGGATTATTTTTGCAATAAGTCTTGCGAGTACAGTCTTGTTTCTTGTATCCAGATAACCGGATTTAAGAACTAATCCCGTATATAGTACAAAGAAGACTACAAACAGGACTATAAGAACCGCCAAACCCGACAATCTGCTGTTTATGCTGAAACCTGATCTATATAAAACCCAAAGGAAAATGTAAAACAGAATTCCCGCTGTAACACTGATGAGAACAGGATATAAATAATCCCTTAAAACGATTTCCTTCAGATTTTTCCTGAAGAATACCATGGAAGTGATAAAGATGAATAAAGACGAAATTATAGTTGCTATGCCGTTACCATATGCGGCTCCGATAATTCCGTAATATTTTATAAACAGGTAACTCGCAACAACATTGATTCCCAGATGTATCAGCCCTTCAAACATCTGGTATTTCGGAACGCCAGTATTTGGAATTATTGAATTCCCGGGAGAAGAAATTATAAGATTAATTAACTGTGCCACAAGAAGTATTCTGAGAATATGAGCCGAAATTTCATACCCCATACCGAGCCATGTTCTGACAATTTCATCCGCAAAGACAAACATGAATACAGCGACAGGCACTGAAACCAGGGTCAGGTATTTTATGCTGTCGTCGAATAACAATCGAAGTTTTTCCTTATCTTCTTTCGCCTTGAATTCTGCAGCGACGGGCGCAACCTGAATTATAAGCTGCATTGGCAGAAATCTTGCAAGCCTGAGCAATCTTGTGCTTACGTTGAAATAAGTAACGTTATTTAGTATGCTGAAAAACCCCAGCAAAAACTCGTCATATTTTTCCGAGAAGAACCCAGCAAGTTTTGACACCTGCATCTGTACGCCAAAACTGCCCATTTCTCTGAACGACTTCGTGCTGAACAGACCGTGTTTCATGCTCAGTTCAGGAACAGATTTCTTTGCAAGCACGTACAGTACAAAAGAATTAACAGCAGATGTAATCAGCTGGCTTATCAGAATTCCCTCTACCTGAAACCCTGCAGAGAGGAGAATAAAAACAACAACAAGATTCAGGACAGAAGTTATAGTGGTCATCAGGCTGGTAAGATACATCTTCTGGATTGAGATTAGCACCGAACTGTAAATCATGAAAACATTATTTACGAAAAATATAAGCAGGGCTATATTCAGTGAATTCCTTCCTGCTTCTTTAAGCTCAGGAGGAATATTGATAAATCCAAGCAAAAAATCATTTAACAGAAATCCCGATGCACATATTATCAGCGAGAACAATAAATAAAATACAAAACCGGTATTTACAGTATGATTTAATTCCTTAACCTGATTTTTGTTGTAATGCTCGGATATAAATTTAATAAAAGAACTTGAAATGCTGAGGTCAAACAGGCCGAATGAAGTAGTAAATCCTATAACTATCGCATAGATACCGAATTGCTGGCCGCCGATTTTGTAAATTATATACGGCGTCAGGATGAGAGGAACCAATATTGCCGCTATCTGAGAAAATACATAGTAGTATGTATTTTTTATTATCTTATCAGTCAGCGACATTAATAATTGTTATGTTTTCTGATTATTATAATAATAATTCAGGCTCGCATTATAGAACATCATCTGAATATTGTATCTCAATGCTTCTATTTCGCGCTCATAAGCTGTGCGGATATTGCCGCTTAGGTTCCTGACCTGGGAATTCCTGAGCGCAAGCGTAACGGCGCTCTTTACGTAATCTTTCTGGTTTACTCCCTGCGGACACCATCCGTATTTGTTCCTGCGCAAAACATAGGGAAGGTACTGCAAATGTTCGGCAGGAATTAGTCCCCTTGACGATTCCAGCTGAAGTTCCCTGAGTATTGTTTTCGATTCCATAAAAATAGCAATCTGCGAAATTGCCAGCCAGGCAAAGAAGTAAAGAATAAGAAAAAGGAAACCCAGCAATGTTGTTTCTTCAAAACTGACAGTAAGATTCCACGAAAAATGCAGAAACACTGCAAGTATATATCCTATGGGAACAAGGAATAGTTTGAATCCTGCAGGTTTGAATTTAGCATACCCAATAAAACCGCCGAATGTTGCAGTTGCCATACAGTGCATAACTGCCGAAAACAGCGTTCTGATAATTACAAGGACCAGCCACGAAGCCGGTTCCGTACCGTAAGTAAGAAAATAAAGAAAGTTTTCTGTCATGCCGAACCCGAGTCCTATCGCTCCGCCGTAAACAACGCCGTCAACAACGCCGTCGAACTTTCTCGAGAAAGATACAAGAATTACAAAAAGCCCTTTTGTGAATTCTTCGACAAGCGGCGCAGTTACGATTGCACCCGACAGGTCACTAAAAGACCCCGCATCAGATCCGAATATCATCTGAATTCCAAGGCTCTCCAGTTCTTTCAGGATCGGGTTATAGATTTCGGGAACAACGGGCCTGTAAACCCCTTTTAGTGTGATCTTTTTCTCAAGAATTAACTTAACTGCTATTGAGGCGGGTAATGCAACCGTCCTGGCAATAGAGGTGCTGGTTGCAGGAGTGCCATAGTCAACCATCGATGAGACAATTTTTTCCTTTTTGCCTCCCGGATATGAAACTTGAAAAATATGCTGCAGAACAACCATGTCGCGCTCATCATCCTTTAGTGACATCCGGGGGATCATCTGCTGAGCAGTAATTTCGAAGGGAGAAACCTCTTTA
>Ga0208980_10000479_pt1 | contig 22409 bp, 17 predicted proteins | sample WetSurMetagenome_3_FD_187993 | JGI IMG/M metagenome (GOLD analysis project Ga0208980, IMG submission 187993) | Wetland microbial communities from Twitchell Island in the Sacramento Delta, sample from surface sediment Aug2011 Site A1 Bulk (version 2) | ecosystem: Environmental > Aquatic > Marine... | reverse complement strand
TCCTACAAAATTCATATAGGTTCTTTGGGTTAAACCAGAACCTTCATTTTGAATAACATGTCCACCACCCCCACCACTCGATGTTGGGGGAGAAGCCCAAGTTCCATCTGCCCGTAAGAAGTGAGTAACATTGTCTGTAGCTTTTGGCACTAATCCATGCTTTGTATTACTTACATTAAGAGTGGTATTATTAGCAAATGTTATATCATTTTCTACTACTGCTCCAAAAGCAGGATTTCCAGAAGCATTTCCATGAAGTACTGTAGTTGTTGTTCCCTGATTAGCAAAGTCGGCAGATGCAAGATTCAATGTTATGTCAGAACTCAAAGCCTTAGCATTAACTGTTCTAGTAGAAGGAACTCCAGATATTACTACTTTAGTTGAGTTATTTCCAGAATCATCTATTGCTTGAACTATATTTCCAATAAAGTTTAAATTAGCTCTATTAGTTAGTGGGGTACTTTCATCCTGAATTACATGTCCTGCTCCTGTAATTGCAGACCATGTTCCATCATCTTTTAGAAATTTCCCTTCATTGAGTCCTTTAGGAACAAAACCATGTTTAGCGGTACTGAAATCTTTATCGGTAGTATCATTAATCCACATCACACTTTCTTGAATTTTAGCCCAAAAATTTGCGGATGTTCCTCCCATAAGAACATAAGTTTCTGTTCCAGCTTGAAAATCATTTGTTAAAGTTAAAGTTATATCAGAAGAGAGTGCTTTATTATTTATTTTTCTAGTTGTTGGAACATAGTCTGTTCCACCGGAAATAGTTACATTTGTTCTATCATTTCCTGCATCATCGGTTATTGAAACAGTTCCACCCATAAAATTTAACTTGCTTCTGAATGGCATGGAAGTTCCAGAGGCTTGAATTATATGACCACTAGGGGGTGGAGTAGGTAAAGCAACCCAACCACCAGTATCTTTTAGAAATAACCCCAATCCACTTGCTTTAGGAACAAGACCATGTTTTGCCTGTGAAAAGTTTAAAGTTGTATTATCACTAAAGTTTATATCATTCTCTACAACAGAACCAAATGCTGGATTACCGGAGGCATTTCCATGTAATACTGTTGTAGTAGTCCCTTGATTAGAGAAATCAGATGAGGCTAAGTTCAACATAATATCGGAACTTAAAACCTTATTATTTATCTTTCTATCTGCTGGAGTATTAATTCTAACAGCACCACCCCCCAAATCTGTTAGGTCTGTATTTCCTACTACAAGTGTTCCAACTGAAGTAACAGTGGGTGTATTATCTGCTTCTTTTACAGTAAGACTAGTTCCTGTTCCACCACTAGCAGTAATAGTAATAGTAGCTGTATGAGTACCACTTCCAGAGATTGTTACTGGACCTGAAAAGTTTATTATGTTTACATCAGATATAGGATTACTAAAATCTTTTTCTATTGTAACATAACCAGTTCCAGAAATGTCTTCCAAAGCTTTAATTCTATATCTAATTCTATTTAAGTTATCATATAGACTAGCCCCACTAGCAGGAATAGTATTAATTACATTACTTTCTAGATAATCAAAAGTAATCTTATTTTGAGGTAGAAATCCTATATAACCATTTGGTGGACCTCCAGCACCTCCACCAGAAGTAGATACACCACCAAGCAATAAACCTTTAACACTAGCATTTAAAGCGGTTGTATTAAGATAGTCAAAAAATTGTCTTTCAAATAAGCCCATTATTTATATCCTATCATCAACTCTAATGATTGAAATGTGATTTGCTGGTAATCCAGTAGTATGTTCAGCCCATAATGGATTTGGACCCAAGATACTACTATCTCTCTGATAAAAATGCGGTGTTGCACCACTTGTTCCTACAAATAAGTATGGAATATCCTGATGATTAGTTGCCTCAACAGTTGTGACTTCATAAGGAAATGAATGATACATCCCCTCTTCGGAGTCTAAAGTTCCAAATGCACCAGAAAAAACTGTATGATTATTTATACTATAGTTATAAACAGTATTACTAACGGGATAAAGAATTCTTCTATAATAATAACTTTTTCCAGTTCCCCCACTATAAGTAGTTGTATCATAACATCTAGGTCCATTGCGAAGAAATCCTGACATAAACCAGCCACTAGGATAGACGTCTTTATAGGATTTTGTATTTTCTTCTAAAAGATTCATCCAACCATGTGCTGCTCCATCACCCCAAGTTACTATAGGACTATTCTTAGAAGTATCTATACTTCCCTTGAATGGTAAATAACAAATACTTTCAAAACCACCAGTAGTAGTTGGTCTTAGAATACTATATGGATACCAACCCGTAGCCCCACTTCCAATAGGAGAGCCATTTTGTATTAAAACATTACTTCCTGAGCCCTCTTCTTCATTTTGACTCCCATCATAATACCAATGCACTCTATTAAATTCATCATATGATATTATTCCATTTTCATATACCGATGGAAAACGTGGAACTGAACCATAGTTGTTATAAAATTCAGTTGGTTTTGAAAAATTTTTATCATATCTATATATTTTAGGATAAGCGTCCCCACTAAAAGTAACCCTTGCATAGTAATCCCCGGTAAAATCATCACCATATCTTCCCATTTCAAACTTAGTTCCAGAGGGTATTATATATGGGTAAGTATCTCCTCGTCTTCCAGAAGAGTTATATAAACCAACTATACTATTATAACCAGTGACTTTTTGCTGAACCCAAGCAACTGCAGAATGCTTATTAACTGAAATCTGTTTTAAATATTCATCTGTATTTTCATATACTGTATTTCCATTAGAGTCTGTTATTATAGCATCTGGATATCCTGAAACTTTATCATATGCATTTCTTACTGCAAAGTAGTATGGACCACAATAAATAGTATCATTAGCTGGACTATATACAGGTCTACCAATTACATTATTATATGGACTTGAAAAAGAAAAGCTTCCATTATATAACCAATTCATGACTATATAATCTCCGACTGAGTTTTCATACCCAAAATTTCCAACAATTCCATATTTAGTAGCTACAAGAGCTCTTGGATTTCCATTGCCCCATATAATAGCTCCAGAGCCCTTTTGTACTGTACTCCATACCCAACTTCTAGTATTTATATTAGTATGAGGGTCCCATACATTCATCTCTAAAGCCAATAAATAATAGTATTCTTCCCCCTCATCAACTTCTAGATAAGCGACAAACGACCAAGGTTTTAAAAGTACAAATTCTGGTTTTCCATCCCCCTTAACCCAAGTAAATGACATAGATGTCATTGGAAATGTGTTGGGGTCATGAGATTTAAATGGTGGGTTGGGAAAGGTTTGTGTATAGATATCAGATAGGTCTGTACTATTCCAATGAATAACTGCCCCATTTTCCCAATCCCAAACTCTAGTATATGTCATATATTGAAAAAAAACGCTATAACGCTCATCCCAAGTTTCTGTTGTATATTGTCCATATAGAGCGGTTCTACGAATATCCTGATGAATATAACCATGCCAATATCCATATGGCATATCATTCATTCTAACGTCACCTGTTTTCATATTAAATCTATAGTTCCAATTTTTGAAGGAAGTGAATGTAAACTCACCCCATCCAAAAGGACCACATTGAGAACCACTATCTAATGGAGTTACTATACTAGAAGCAGTATTATGCGAATTTTCTTGCATAAAATGTGAGTTAGGAGAAATCCAATCTTTCCAATCAGGTTCAGTTTCATGTCTATATATAGCAGATATGTAAGGATTATCACCATTATGGTCTATATCAAAGGAATAAACATTATAATCAGTTACTTTTATTAGGTTAGCTGTATAAATAGACCTGTTAGTAAAATCTACCAGCCAAGAACGAGGATTTCCTACTACTTGATAATAGGGCTGTCCCATAACCCACCCCTCAGTAACCTGACCATCTAGATTAAAGAGAGCCATGATATGATTATCTAATCTACTGACTGTACATGCTACACATTTTGAATCTGTTGTATTATGAGCAGCACCATTTTCATCTAGAAAACTTGAGGATGAGAATTGAACCCAAGCACTTTCAGAAGCCAATCTTGTATAAAGTTTGCCATCAGATGTTACACAAGCAAATACTCCCCCATAAACTGCCAAGTCAATCACATCTAAATTAGAGAGTCCTTGCGAGTAGTTATACCAAGTATGCTCATAATTAAGGTGTTTTCTCCAAACTCCTCCCCCATGTGTACCTACATATACATAATCACCATAATCATAATACCCAACAATTTTTGGACATCTTTCATCAAGAGTAAGTATAGTTACTGCACTTTGTCCAGAAACTCTTACATTAATGGAAGTTATAATTCCAGCCCCCATAAAATGACGAGAATCTACAAAAACAGTATCCCCAATCTTTACATTTCTAAATCCTGTAAGAGCTACCTCTTTTATATAAGTTATTTGTTGAGTTTCATGAAGAATTTGACTCGCTATTCCTGCTGCAGTTGCATTATCTCTAACAGAAGGTGCTGAAATTAAAACTGTTCTATAATCATTAGAATCCCTATTCCAAGGGGTCATAATATCCATATGAGCAAATACATAATCCTGTGCATCTACATTTCCAGCACCCCACACAATAACTTTATTTCTAAGCATTCCATCATTTTTATTTACTTTTATATCTAAGATATCATGGCTATCATAGGTTTCAACTATATTAGACATGTCTACTGTGACTTTTCCAATATGAATAGTACCATTTCCATCAGCATACATATACCAACCACTTTGCATCAACAATGTAGTTATAATAGAAAGTGCGTAATCCATACCAAAAGAGGAATTATTATTGACTAGGGTTCCAGAACTTGCAGTATCAAAGGTATAACTAACACCAGCCTCATCTAGATATTTCTCAATCCAATATCTAGTATAAGAAGGGGCTTCCCCTGAACTAGTTGTTTCTGGAACAAAATAATCTGCTAATCTTTTAGTAGCATCCTGACAAGAGAGAACTGTCGCATTTCCGGGAACAGAATCCTCCACAGTAGCTATATAAAATTCTCCTTTATCTACTCCGTCTTCTTCTATAGTTATTGTTTCATAAGGAAGAAAGTTATAAGCTTTTAGAGTTGTTGTTAAGCTAAGATTAGACATACTACTGCATAAGTTATGTTCTCTAGTATAACTTAATACTTTAGCTTTTATATCTGAACCTTTATATAATACTCTAAAATTCATTATTGACGTAACTCCAATGAAGTTGTATATCCACCATCACTATACTGATGTTGAACAGTATAAGCATACCAATTAGAGTCTACAGAGAGAAAAGAATTTGTTACTCGTACTATTTCTCTCGCAGTAATGTGTGGGTTTCCTACTATAGCAATTCTCATAGAATATGTTAATCTATTTAGTAAGTTTAAATTATAATTGGCTGTTGTTTGACAAAGATTGCTAGGAAGGATTGTTTGAAGATTGGCTACAACTGTTTTATAAAATCCCGATGGTAAGTAAGGAGAACTAGCCGAAGCTGTTGCATGAGAATCATCAGCACCATAAACTACCACTTTATTTCTTAAATTCTTTTCGTTTTTCTGCCAACTAGCATTAAGACTATCTACAACTGTTATTGTATGAACGGCTCTTACTAGAGGTCTTTCATCAACAGTATCCCCCGGCTGTCCAGTATCTCCGGTCATAATATATGGCTTTCTATTTTCGAAATGAACCTTTCCCGTAATATCACACCAAAGATGCCAAGTTATAATATCTGCTATTGCTCTACAGTAATCATATGCAGGAACTTGGTTTACAGTAAAATCATGAGTAGTGCCAAAAGTAAAATAAGTAGGGTCGTAAGTATAATTTGTTAATCCAGCCATTCCCATAATATTCTGAACCAGAGCTTCAGCAGTTATATTACCGTAAGTTGCAGGGGCATTGGGGTCTTCACTAGCTACAAAGAAATCCACTGCTTTTACCATATCATCGGAAGCAGTTATAGTATACTTAGTTTCAGGAACATTTTTTTCAATCTGTTTTACATATCCACTAAATACGAGGTCATAATCACCTACATATCCAAGATAGATGTTAACGGCATCCCCGATATCTAAACTCGTAGATGTTGCTGTAAAAGTAGCTGAAGCTGTAGGTGATGAATGGCTGGTTGTAATATCTACGCTTAGAACTTTTGGTGTTCCTGTTATACTATAATATGCCTGTGTCATTATGTTTCATGAATCTCCAAACTAACATCATAAACAGGGTCCGTACAATTCAAATCAGTTCTAATGCTCTGTGAAATAATCATTCTAGGGTCAGCAGATATAGATTTTATATAGCCCGTTTTTCTATATCCATAAGCCCCACTTAGAACGTGGGTAGTACCATCTCTTGCCTTTGATTTTAATCTTGATAGGTCTCCAGAACCAACCACAACACAACTAACTTTATAGACAGTATTTTCATACCCAAAGGTTTGAAATACTGTACCTCCAGTTAATGGTTGTAGTCTAACTACAGTTTGACCACCCTCCTCTGGAAGTTTTTGAACATATATTCTTACATCATCTATTACCCACATTATGTTACATACCTCTTAGATGCAGAAGCTGTTGAAGCTTCGAAACGCATCAAATCCTCTATAATATAAGTCTTAATTATTTCTGCTAATGCTCTTCCATCAACATGAAGGGCTGTTCTATTATCAATAGTTAGTTGCATCTTAGTCTGAACTGCTGGCATTCTACCACTGCCCATTGCTTCTTTTTCTCCAACTGTTGGCATAGCAGTAGTTCCACCCCCACCACCTCCACTACCTCCACCACCAACGCCACTAAAAAGTTTGCTGAGCATGCTAGCTAGAAATGCATTAATTCCTTCAAACAGTCCTCCAGTTGTTCCCGGACCCCAAACTGGAGGCATTGTTCCTCCGGGAAGTAGGGGTGGACCGACAGGGGTACCCATATCACTAAATGCTCTTAAGTCCTCTGGTTTCCATGCAGGTTCTTTCCATTGGTCTGCATAAAACTTACTTTGCCAAGGACCTCCCTTATCTTCTTTAGGCATTAATCCACCATCATAATATGGTGAACGTGGGTCCATTGGTGAGTAGTTTCCGGGTGTGGGAGACGGATTCTGTTGCAGTAAAGCTGCTGTATTTGCATTGGTAGCTGCTGTATTTGCATCAACAGCAGAATTATCTAAACCGCCTGTTGGGGTTGTATCTTCTCTATAATTCCAAGCTTGATATGGAAGCCAGAATGACATTCCTTCTGGAAGATTAAATACACCTTCCAGTTGTTTTCTAGTCATATCATTATTTTCTTCCATTAGATGCTGCAATACATCAAGATATCCTACAAAAACTCTTGTTGTCCCATCAGCTAAGTCAAAAACTGTAGCTGTCTGTTTCATAGGTTCTAGAGGTATTCCCGGATATAGTGCCTGTGCTTTTTCTCTTTCTGCCATAATTTTTGCTACTTCTGCATCATATCCAGACATACCCTTATCATATTGTGAGGCTGTCCAATCTGAATACTGGAATCCCATTGTAGTAGGTTTCATAGCTTCTATTAACTTTGCATTCTCATCAATAGTAGTTTGCATGATGGCTTGAGTAAATCCTTCAATCTTTTGCATAGTGCCATCAGTAAATTGAATATAGAATGGATTTTTAGTCAATTCGTTATTAAATGCTATTAAATCATCACCAGTTAATCCAGCTTGCTGTTCTTTTACAGTTTCTTGCATTCCTTTTAGAAGTTCTGGATAGGATTCCTTACCAAGTTGTGATTGAACTATAGTCGGTGCTGGCGTAGCATTAATAATAGCTGCTTTATTTAATGTTGTAACTGTTTGTACATAATCAGACTGTGCTTTATTAGCATTCTCAGTGACCTTTTCTAAAGAAAATTTTTCCCCTGCTATATCTATTTCTGTAACACCTGCTGACTTCATCTCCTCTACTTTGGCAGCCCAAAGTTCCCAAGCTCCCTTAGCGTCTGATAGTTCTGTTATTTGTTCAGTGCTACCCTTTAATAAAATATCTGCAATATATTTATAAGTATCATTTAATGTTTTAACATTGGGTCCTAGTTGTGAATAATTTCCTTGAAGTGGTGCTGCATATTGAGGAAGTGCGGATGTGTATGCCTCAACACCAGCCATCTTATCTCTATACTGTTTAGCACTAATACTACCTTTATAATAAAGTTCGTTTTTTAAATACTCTTCATTTTGAGCTTGTATACCACTGACCATAGCAGGATTAGTATTTTTTGCAGCTACTTTTTCTAGAAATTCTTGAAAAGGTTTTAGATAGGGTTGTAATTCAGTGGCATATTCTTGCATTCCCGGCATTTTCTTTCCAGATATTAGTTCAATATCCATGTAAGCTTTTGCCATCTCTTTGAATCTATCTTTTGTTACTGGTTGCCCCTCTCCAATCTTAGCACCTAACTTTCCAATATTAGTGTCAGGAAAAAATCTAGTCATTAATCCTGTAAATATAGATAAAGCACTTCCAGTAGTACCAGCTACTATTCCTCCCCGATTTGCTCCCTCAGTTAATAAGTAACTAGAGCCCTCCTGTCTTTTAATCTCTTCTATTCCTGCTTGTGGATATGGAGTTCCAGATTGCTGTCCTAGAGCCATTCTCCTAAGCGTAGGATTATTATTAATTAAATCCATAGCCTTCTTTTGAGCTGATTCTTCTGCTGTAAGAGGTAGGTTTTCTTCTTCCTTTTCTTCTATGGTCTTAGGTTTAAATCCCTGTCCAAAAGGATTATTTTCCTCCATAGCTTTTCCTTTATCATATGCTTCTGCCATAGCAGAAACTATTCCGGCTGCAAACATTCCAATTACAGGATGAATAGCAGAACCGAGAGCACCTGCAAAGAAGATTGCAGCACCACCCCAAATATTTCCCTTGGAAGCTTCTAAAGCTCCCATAAATCCTGCGGCTATTCCAACACCTACTTTTGCTGCATTATTTCCAGTCCCAAGCCAGTTTGCTGCCCTATCTCCAACCCCCTGTTGTGGAGTAATTACCATACCGCCACCAGCTACATTGGTTCCGGCAGCTATTCCAGCAAGTCTCGCATCAATAGTTTGTTGATTAGCTGTGGCTTGTGGCATAAAAGTTCCTTTAGCCATAAAGTATGGTGAGGACAGGTTTTTAGCTAAAAAGGAACCAACGCCTTCTAGCTCTGACTTTAATCTATCAGCTTTTATGGCTTTCAATGCAATTCCAAAGGCTATTAGCACAGGTGCTGCAGTTCCCATTGTAGAACTTAATTTAGCTATAAGTTCTAGTAATCCAGAAAATCCTGTAGCCACAACTGTTATAGAATTTAATATTCCACCTTCCATTCCTAAAGTAGTAGCAAGGTATTCAAATGAATTGTTCAATTTAGTAGTAGCAGTATTAACTGTTCCCATTTCCATTGCCAAAGCTTTTTGAGCTTCCGCATGAGCATTTGCTGACTCTCCTGCAACATCATTCATTCTATTAAGAGTAACAAGTGTAGAAACAACCTGTGCCTGTCTTCTATTACCATTACCTATAACCATTGCTATTTTATTTAGTTGGTCTTCGGAAATAAGACCTGCATCAAAGAGTCTCTTGATATCAAACATAACATCTTTGAAACCACGAGCCTCTCCTTCTGAAGTTTTTACAGAAATACCAAACTTCTGGAGTTCTTTCATGGCATTGTCAGAAGAATAACCAGAAATCATAGCTCTTACAGAGTTACCAGTTTCCCTAGCTCCCAAAGTAGTAACTTCGGATACAGTAGCAATTAGACCATTAAGGTCATCAACTGAAAGTCCTGCATTAGAAGCGGCTTCTCCAACAATACTGAAAGAAGTTGCTAAAGTAGCAATATCTACATTTGCTACTCTCGAAGTTTTTACCCACTTATCTAGTAACTTATCCCCTTCTCCCAAATCCATACCCATCTGTCTCAAGGAAGCTACTAGAGCATCAGTAGCAGATGCTTGGTCCATACCAGAAAGTTTAGACAATGTAATAGAATCTGTAAGCAATTTCATTGCTTTTTCTGTTCTTTCAGCAGTATCACCCATAGCACCCGTAGCTCTAACTGCTTGGTTATACCCATCAATAACACCATTCAAACCTTGACCAGTTTGCTGTGCTACTTTATAGGCATTTTCCATAATCTGATTTAATCCAGATTGTGATTGTCCTAAAGTGATAGCAACGTGAACTAGCTTTTCTTGAGATGCTATAGATAAAGCTAAAATTTCACTAAGCTTCTGTAGTGGCATATAGACCAAAGAAACAGCCAAAGACCACCTAAAGAACTGACCGATATTAGTTCTTAAAGCTGTAGTGAAATCTGCAAATCTTCTAGAAGTATCTGCTATTGTATTTCCAAATCTATCTACGGCAACTGTACCAACTTCTACACCACCAAATTCATCTTTTCTAGTTGCTTTGATATGTGTAACACCAGTAGAAGTTGCTGTTGTATACTGATATTGAGTCTTTTCATCATTTACCATTCCCGGCTTCTGCTTCATAAGAGCCATATAGCCCTTCGGGAATTGAGTCATTATAGATTGAGCACCCTTTCTATTCTCCTCAATTTGTGCTGCTTCTTCTTGGGCTGCTTTTTCTACTTGAGCTAACTGGGTTTTTTCTGCTTGAGAAAAGACTTGACCAGCATATTTTCCTGCTGTCTGAATATAGTATACGAGACCTTCAGTAATTGCACCCTTAGCAGTTTTAATAGATGCTGTTACTTTAAGATTATCGGAGTCTTTCTGTTCCAGACCCTTTCCAGTAAACTTGATACCCTGTGTTACTTCTTCGGGGGATATCCCTTTATCAGAAGCTATTTTTGCTATAGCATCAAACTGATTTAAAACCTCTATTTGAGCCTGTCTAAGAGCCTCATCCATTTTCTTTTTCTTTTCAGAGGCTGTTGCATTAAGGTTTGTTGTACCGCCAGTTTTTGTAGCTGCAGCTTTAACCTTTCCAACATCTCCTTTTTCTAACTGATTAACTATATCAGCATTTGCTTCGGCTTCAGTGGCTTCTTTTTCCTTATTCTTAGTTACATTCTTCTCACTTGCTGCACGTTTCTTATTAGCTTCCTTGGTTCTGGAAGTGGCTTTTGTCTGTTTTTCAGTTTCTTTAGAAACATCTGCAGTTATATCATCCTCTGGTTGATTATATTTTTCACCAGCCAATTCCAAGTCTGCATTCTTTTTATCTAAGGATGCTTTTAGAGCTCTGATATCCCTTCTCTTTACTTCTCTAGGGTCTTCTTTAGCTAATCCAGTTGGTCCCTCTATTGCAGGTGTTGGGGGTCCATTAGGATAAATTAATTCAGTAACTGTTTTGAATCCACCCTTTTTTGGAAGAACCTCTGAAGGCATTTTTAATTCTTTACCTTCCCAAGCAACTCCCAAAGAAGCCATACCAGCTTCAGTTACATCCTTATCAATTCTTGCCAGTATCTTTTTAATTCCAATAGCTCCCTTACCAGTACCTAAATCTATTCTGGAAGGTAGGGGTTGTCCTGCCAATATTCTTTGAACTAACTGTTGTACCTGTTGAGTTCCAAATTGACCAAATTTAGCTGTAAGTTCGTCTTCTAGATAACCTTGAAGAACATCATCTGTAATAAGAGGTTTTCTTTTACCACCAGCAACTCTAGACTCTAGACCTCCAGCCTCCTGCAGTTCAAGTAGTGTTGCTTCCAAATTAAAAGAGTTTCCTGTTTTTCCTATAGCTTTGGTTAAATTGGCTCTTAATGGCAACAAAGTTTTTAAGAATTGAAAATCATCCATTGTCATAGCACCTGAATTAATCATTTCCTGAAAATATGGTGCAATTTCTGTAGAAATAGCTCCTGTCTCAATCCATCTTGCACCTTCTCTAGCCCAAATTTCTATAGGTCTAAGAAAATAAGGCAGATAGCTTTGAATATCCTGTTCTGAAAGTCCTTGAGATTTAGCTACGGTTCTATATTCTTTTTCTAGTCTGGCTTTATACTTCTCATTTCCATAAATTCCTTCTATGATTTTTGTATATAACTGTGGGTCAGTGTCAGCAAGTCCAAATTGAAATAGGTGGAAAAACTCATGTACTATAGTATCCTTATCTGGATGAGTAGTAAAACCTTTACTTAGATTCAAAGCCATTGCTCTATCCCCAACACCAGAAGAGGGATAAAGAGGAAATACCGCAGCAAGGGTTCCAGATTTTTTAGACTCTCTTGGAGCCAAATATGGAACCGCTCCCCTTGTGAATAGTGATTCTGGATGCTGCTTTTGATACTCCATAGCATGATTCATCACAATTTTAGTAGCTTCTACTCTATTACGCTTATCAATTAGAACTTGCTGTATTTTATCAAAAGCTTGTAATTTTCCAGTTAGTTTTAATAGTTGAACACTTCCTATTCTATCATTAGATAATGATTTTCTTAGGGGTGTTCCGGGACCGAGATTTGATGCTAAAACAGTTTTATAATGGTCAGTAGCAACAACGGCTCTAGTAAGAAGTTCTGTGGCTTTATTTAAACTTATTAGTTTAATCTCTGAATCAAATTTAACATTAGAGGCATTAGAAACGGTTTCTTCTGCTTTTCTAGTTTCATAGGAAACCAAAGTCAATTCTCTCATATACTGTTCTGAGGCTATGGATAAATTTTTAACTTTATCAGAAAGTTCTGGAGCAGAGCCTGACCCGGCTGTTCCCATCTGTATTACAAGCATACTTAAATCTTCCACTACTCCCCTAGCGGTGTTTACGAGAGGTTGTATAACAGCCTCATTCTCACCTGTTATAGAGGATAGTGAAATTACGTCTTCTGGTCCCTTTGCAAAGTATAGTTCTGGTGGCATCTTCTAATTTCCCACTAAAGTTTTACTCTAGTTCACTGTCTGCTTCATTGATAATAACTCTCCAACTGCCTTCATAAAGAGGTTCCACAGTTGATGTAATATTACCTGCACGTTCTATTAAGTATTGATTAAGTTTATCGTGGAGTTTACCTCCCTCCCTAAACTTAATATCAAAAATCTTATTGAAAGTCTTATCTCTTCCAATAACTTGTATAGTAGATTTTCCTATAAAATTAAATCTAAAATAGTAGCATTTCTTTATATCTGTTTTTAGACTCATCACTCTACCTCATTATCATCAATCACAATATCTATATTTCCTTGTGCATTCCCTAGAACTACATTATCAATCCAATCTTCCATTTCTTCTGGAGAACCATCCCAAATCATTTTTTCAGGAGGTCTCTTATCTTTAGCTACTTCGCCTAAATTATCTATCTGCTGTCTTTTTCTAATAGTATAGGATATTGTATGGGGGATGTCTTCAATATTCCTAATTTTATTGTCCAGAGGTATTTGTAAATCTTTTGCAATTCCCCAAAGATTTACAATGGCGTTACTTCTGGCGATAGTTTTAAAAAATCCATACTCATCTCAAGTCCAGAATATTCAACAATAAATTGATTCTTGATTGGTTCTGGAAGTGATAAAATAGCTTCCATATCAGGAAATAGTTTTTCTTTATATTCAGCATCTTTAAAACATCCATAAAGAATGCAGGAATTTTTAAACTGGGAATACATTTCTTTTTCACACAAATCATTTATAGTATAATCTACATAACTACTATAAAGTTCTTTTACAGTAAAATTAAGTAGTCTTTTTTCCTCTACTTGTATCCTTTTAGAAACCTCAACATGAATGGCATCCTGAACTCGACTTGTATAGCTATCAATAGCTGCTTGATATTCTTCCTGTTCTTTTAGAGGGGCATCGGATTTTGGTTCTTTTGGAAATGGAATATTGATTTCTTTTTGAACATCTGCTAATATCTCTTTAGACCTTATCGTTAGAATTATATTTACTAATTGTTCTTTACCTACAGATGTTTCATCTAAAATAAATCCCACTCTTTCATCTGATTCTAGGTCATTTAATCTCTTTCTAAATTCAGCACTCTTTCTTAATGCGAATACACGAGAACGACCTAAATCAGCGTCTCCTAAAATCCTTATATAGTATTTCATAACCTCTTTATCATCACTATCTACAATTGTGGCTTCTTTTCCCCAATGGAATAGTTTTGAAATATCAACATCATTTCTTTCTGGAGTTATCATTTTTTACCTTTCCTTTTAAAGTATGAGGGACTATAGCTTTGGAATTAACCAATATCTATAGTCCCTTTATTAATCCTTTAACTGACTATTTTACCTTTCTACTCTAATCTATTTTATGGTTTTGCACCACTGTAAACTTTGCAGCTTGCAGATACAGATTTGAAGTTGAAGGTTTGTGTTGCATTCTGATTTACATTTGATGTGTAAGAATCACCAGTAACGGTAATACTATCTAGATAGATAGATTTCTTTACATCAATAGGAGCAACTGTGTCGCATGGGTCTTGCAATGAAATTAATAGTGAAACACCACTTGAAACACATCCTTCACCCGGAGCAAATTCTGTTCCAGATGCTAGTACACCATACTGCAGTAGGCTAATAAGTTCGGTATCGGTGTCAAGCACAGTAATTGTTCCAGTAACTTCAGGAACCTGTTTCTGATATCCAACAATAAACCTATTACCCATTTCTTTTACCGCTTGTGAGTTCAAAGTACCATTAATAGTAATGGATTGAACCCTTGGAATGCTGTTAGCAGAAATCGTAACCAATGCATCCTTACCACGAATGGCTGTAGGAAGCAGTGGGTCTGAAATACTAGCCCAATCAGGAGTGGCTGTAGTTACTTGGTATACTGCTACTGATGTCTTTGCAGTATAGTCTCCATAGACTTTCAACGATGTACCTGCAGAAATCTGATATGTACCAGCTACTACAGGTGTTATAGAAACTTCTGTAAACCACTCCCCATCACAAATAACTGATAGGGCTTTGTTACCATTCTTTAAGGCTGTGGGTGATTGTGACAATGTGTAAGTAGTAACATTTGCACCATATGAACCTGCACTTGCAAATGTATCTACCTGAATATCATTATTAAACCACCTCTTTTCAGAACCGACAGCAGTATAGTCTTCTGTAGACTCTCCATCAACATTGTAAGTAAAAGTGAAATCTCTGATGTAGAGTCGTCTTGCGTGTGCTGCTTTTACATAGCTAGTTAGAGTTGCATCTTTTACGAATATAATCGCATCTATAGCATCTAGAGCAGAAATATCAACCCCTGCTCCCGGATAAGATGTAGAGCTAGAACCTGTTAAGGCAGCAAAAATTTTAATTCCAACGTCCATTGCACTGAAAGTCAATGTAACATTTGGGATGTCTTTAACATCTCCAACATGTAAAGGATTTCCGAGTTCATCAATGGTTGTGCTAGGAATGTCCGTATTCAATCCCAATCTTTGTATACGGGAAGCTTTAAACATGCCTCCCTTTCCAATGATTGCTAATTGAAGTTCTTTTGATGGTATTGCTAATCTTTTAGCCATTTACCTTTTTTACCTCCTCATACTAATTGTGAGTATTCTGTGGTGAATAACACCATAGAACGATAATACATAGCTTCTGTAAGCTCCGGCAAGACTCTGACTATTCTCATTTCTATTATATTGGGAAGTAATGTCCCTATTTGGGGAGGGCTAGTAAAGCCCAAGTCATAGTCATATACCGGGATGGGGTCTTCCAATTCATGCATTATTTTATATCCAAATTCGTCTCTTTGAGCCTTACTCATTGCGAAAACATCTACAGTCCACCTTCTAGTTTCTAGTCTATTTTTGTTTCCTAATTCGTATGGAGTCAGAGACATAAAATCTGTTTCCAGTGCTATTACAGGCAGGGTAAGTTCCTCAGTTGGAAATCCATCTACGATGGATACAAATGGGGCAGCCGTAAAAGAAGTTTTCAACCATGTTAAAACAGATAAATCTTGTTTTCTTTCAATATACATTACTTCCTCTTCATTTCATCCCTAATTAATTTATTATAATACCTTACACGCCATCTATTCATATCAAGGTCTGCTTGCAATGCTGACTGTAAAGCCACACTTTGAACTCTAGAAGTCATCTTAAGATTATCCAGTTGCTCTCGAATTCTTTTTTCAGCTTCTTTTGCTCTAGTTCTAACTCTATGTCCTTCCACACTTCCTAGGTAGAGTTGTCCACTAGCAGGTACTTGACCTAAAATTATTCTTTCCAAAGCTACCAGTTCTTGGGCTTTAAGTTTGTCAGATTTAGTTCCAAGATTTTTTGAATCTGTTACAAATTTTCTTGTAACTGGAAGTATTTCTGTTATTTTAGTAACCAATATTTGTAAAAAATCTAGAGGTTCTTCTTTCCAAACCCTCTCAAGACTATCCATTATAGTGCGTATAATGGTTTGACCAAGTTCAATATGTCTTTGATATTCTGGATTGGTTTCCGTTCTTCTATCTATATTTTCATTTTGTTTCGTAGATGCTTTAGAATATAAATAATTATATATTGCGTCTTCCATTTTTTGAACAAAAAATGTTGGTGCATTTTTTGGCTTTCCATATCCACCTTTATTAGAGTTTAGGAAAACCTCTACATTCCCAAAATGTAATAAATACCAGATGGGAACTTTATCATTGAATGCCTCAATTCTATACTGCATATAAAGATGATATAAATTTTTATATCTAGCTGTTAAATCTTTTTGGGGTTTTCTAGGACGTTGTTTTTTCCCACCCTCTTTCATAGGCTTTCTATACCAGTATTCTTTTCCTAATCGTGCCGTTGCATAGAGTTTATTATACCAAATCCTAGTAGCCATCTCTCCTTGCAAAGTTGTTCCTGTTCCTCTTACTTGAATCTCGGAAGCTTGCATTGCCATTTGTCTTCTAGCTTCTATAATGACATTACTTAAATCTTCTGCGGTTCCACCCATAGAGTATGCATTCGACATTATATCAACTTTGAAATCATAGTTTCCCCGTCCAATAATTTGAATCAATTCTAATCTTGAAAATAGTTCTCGTAATGGGTCTGAAAATGGTTCATATTCACCAAATTCTGGATTAAGTTTAAGAGCCTCTTCTAAATGGCTTTTCATTATCTCCATTATTTCAGACTCGTTTTCGTATAAAATATCTACAGCAAATACTGATAAGGCAGTTGTGTAATCATACTCTACCTCGAGATTTCTCTCATAATATTCTATATCTTCTTTTACTGCACTTACCAAAGTAAAAAGATTGTCTACAGTTACTTTAAATTCTGGTGTGAATTGAGCCCTAATAGCTGGAAAGTTTTCAAACAATCTAGCAAGTGTGGACTTCAAAACTGCTGCATTTTTTATACGATATTCTAACTTAGACATGTTTTATATATTCAAAATCATCACCGAAAATGCTTCTCATAATAGAACGAGTATAATTATTGAAGCAATCCAAAAATATTTTTCTCACTGTTGCATATTCTTTACTATCCTTTCCTAAAACTTCTTCCATTTCCTGCAATGTTATAGCTGTGAATTTTTTATTTTTCTGTCCTACTATAACTATTAAATCAATAACATCCAATCCTTGAATAACCTTGCCTTCGGTCATAATTAAACCTCCTGTGTCAAATCTAGTAAAATTCTATTAAGTTCTGGAGCCCCCCTAAGAATTTGTTTTGTAATTGACATTTTTTTATTATCAACCATAATATAGTCTGTATTTTCAACTACTGACATATTCTCAGTTGTATACCCTATTTGTACCCTACAATCCCCTTCTTTGAGTTGTCCACCAGTAACCCAACCTAACTGGTCATTTCCTCCCCAAGTTATATGAGCTTTTATCGAAGCTCCACTATATGTTACTAATTTTCCTATTCCAGAACAAGTTATGCAAAAAGGATTGGTAGAGTTTCCAGTAAAGGGGTCTATATCACAAATTGGACAATCGGTTGTAACTTCTCTAACAAAAATAATCTCACGACCAATTGCTCCTCTAATTGCATCTATTGTATCTCCTGTATCTGTAGGAAAATAAATTGTCATTATCCCATAACCTCTGTGAATAATTTATCCCAAATTTTTGCTATATGTTCCCAAGAGAATTCTTCACTAGTAAATTTAGTGACTGACTTTTCTGCTAATGAATCATATAATTGCTTATCAGTATAAAGTTTTTCAAGTTGCTCGGCTACATCCTCTGCTCTAACTAAATAACCAATTGTTCCGAATTCTGTACAAAGTTTTGTAATTGTTGGAACAAGTAATCCACAATCTCCATAGAGTTCTGGTTGAACACTGTTAGCCGGAACTACTTGAGGTGCTCCAGTAACTGCATGTTCAATATTTACTAATCCCCAACCCTCACCTAAACTTGTATTTAAACCAACGTCACAAACATTATAAATCCAGTTTAATTTTGAATCTACTACATGTTGCACACCGGGTTCTCTACTTGTAATAAGAAATCTTTCTTCTATGCCATGCCATTTTATAAATTTATATAAATCAATATGTGCATCCAGAACTCCCATATGAAGATAGAGATGAACATTGTCTGGCTTATTTTTAGCAAACATAGCAAAGCCTTCAATTGTAATATCTATTCTTTTTCTAGGTTGATTTCTATTAGCATTTAAAACTATAAAGGAATCTACTAAAATTTCTTTTCTTTCCATCTTAGAGAAGAACTTTTCTTTTAGAAGTCTTCTATCTTTATCTAGTCTAAAGAATGTTCCAGTATCTACTCCGTGAGGAATTATATCAAACTTATAATCCTGCTTGGCAAACGAAGCCACTTTCATTCCAAACATTGAATATACCACTGCCCTATCAACTATATCAAATTCGGAATACCAATCTTCATCATGATGTTCACCATCAACTGGAAAATATATAACTATCTTTGGCTTGTCATCCCTCTTTTCGAACATAACCTTTAATTTTTTTAGGTATTCTTTAATTACCCAAATATCATTAAGAATAAAAATCATATCGGGTTTTTCATGAACAAGTATTTCTTCCATTCTTTCTATACCATAAACATCATAATTTCCCCCGATGCTTGCTGGATAGACTCTCATGTTAAATCCGTGTGGGTCTCCCCAATAATTTATTCCTAACATCACAACTTCATACTTATCTTTATTTAGATGTCCTATGATTGAGTGTGAAACCCTTGAAAAGCCTGTTGGTGTAATTGCATCCGAAATCCACAAAATCCTTATTTTTTTATCTTCCTCTCCCATTTTATAATCCTTTCTAATATTTAGTATCTTTTTCGTAGTCATTATTAAGATATCCGGGTAGACTACCTTTCAAAGTCCCGACTAGTTTTTTTGTTGGCTGCTGCACTAATGACAGTAGTTCATTCCATAACCTTTGCAAATTTGCATCTCTGACTCTCCCACCTTCAAGATTAGAGAAACTAATCTCATTATCTCTCCATGTAGCCAAGTTCCATGCAGAATTTTCCAAACTACCTTCCAAAATGGTCACAGCAGCCAATAGCACAATTGGTCTTTCGTCTGCTTGAAGTAACACTGGAGGTTCCTCTATTGGAAACCAAGTAGATAAATTCCGTGATACCAAGCCAGAACCATCAATTGTGTATTTATTATTAAACCAAGAAGATTTTATAGCACTTTGTAATGCTACTTCTAACCATTCATTTAAGTATCTAAAAGAATCTGGATTAGTGTCACCAATCATAAGGCGAATATAAGGTATTAAATATGATGGATTAACTGTAGCCATTAGACAACACTCTCCCATAAAGTAACATATCCAGAATTTACTGTTGATACATTGGAACCAGCATCTGTTACCTCTGTTTCATATCTATACCAAGGACCAGATTTTAAATTTACCGTATCACCAGCAGCTAAACTAACTTTAATAATTCCACCGATTGGGTTTGTAATTACTACTCCACCAGTAATTGTGGATTTGGTTACTAGAATTTCTTTTGTATCTGCATTATATAAAGCCCAAACTACAGACGCATCTGTTAAATCTTTTTTAGAACCATCGGTATTTATAACCGAAGTGATAAGGTCTCTAGTATCTCCTTTAAATATTTCAAAATTTTGTTCGGTCAGAGTCATATCTTCCTCTTATGATTTCCAAATATATGTATCTAAATTTTCTTCCTTTTTGAATGAACCATTTAATCCTACATTGGGACTAAATACTCCGACAAGTGTTTCGGCTACTCTAGCCTCACCATTTAGATAAATTATTTCTGGAGCAGTGTGAACTGTTAGGAAATTGCACAAATCCTGTGGTGATAACGAATCTATATAACTTGCAGATGTTATATATATAGCTATTGGAGTATCTATTGCTGAAGTGGTTTCTGTTATTCCAACACCCATTGTTGCTATTAGGGATGTTGTATCCAGTGCTGAAACTGACTCTTCTTCTGAAACAGAGGTTATCATAGTTGTAGATGGACTATCAACTAGATTTCCACTTTCTGTTTTATCAGCTAATCCAATAAGAATTACAGATTGTGTATCAGATACTGAACAGGATTCCACTTGCTGACATACTGATAAGAAATCGGTAGTATCTACAGCAGATGTTGTTTCCGTAATTGAAGCAGAAGTTTTAACAAATCCATCTTCTGATTCTACTAAACTTCCAGACTCTATAATTCCAGCAAGATTTATAGCAGTAGCACTTGGAGAATCAACTGCATTAGTTGTTTCTGTTTCAGAGGCTATAGCTACTAAAATAACAGACGGAGAATCAGATGCTGATGTTGTTTCTGTTTGTGAAACGGGGAAGATAACCGTTCTATCTTGAGTTTCTGATAAGCTTCCACTTTCTGTTTGGGATGCTGCTGTTGTTACAACACCATTAGAAGTTTCAGAAGCAGAGACTGTTTCAATGCATACAACTGTAATTATTCCATCAGAGGTATCAGTAGCAGATGTAGTTTCTGTTTGTGAAACTGGCAATACTGCTGTTCTATTGGAAGTCTCTGAAGCAGATGTAGTTTCATCTTGTGATACAGGAAATCTTGCTGTTCTATCAGAGGTATCAACTGCTGAAGTACTTTCAGCATGTGTTACTAGATACTGTCCATTCGAAGTCTCTGAACCAGAAGTTGTTTCTGTTTGACTTGATGCAGTTATAAAAGTTCTATCGTGTGAATCTACTGCTGAAGTAGTTTCTGTTTGACTTGCTGCAACTAGAAGTCCTCTATCTTGAGTATCAGCAGCAGAATTTGTTTCTGTTTGTGATACTGGATATCGGGCTGTACTATCTTTAGTATCTACTGCGGAGTTTGCTTCCGTAATGGAAACAACCCCAATCATAGTATTACTACAAGAATCTACTGCTGATGTGGTTTCTGCAATATCAGCAAACTTGATTTTACTAGAGGGGAGTCCAGATATTGGAGCTTCACTGATACTACTGAAACCTAACATTTATTACTCTCCGTAATGGTTGTCTTCTGAAGAAGAGTTTTCCATCATCTTCTTATTTTCCTGTGCCTTTTTATAGATACCTCTAAATTGGGATGAAATCAATGGTAATGTTTTCCAGTGAACTACATCAGCAATTGGGTCACACCAAATTGGGTATCCTAATTGTTTTACCCTTCTACAGAATCCGATATCTTCATTAGTAAACTGTCTACTTCCATCCTCATTAACAAAAGTTCCATTTTCAAACCAAGGATATTCTAGTTTATCATAAACAGACATGTGACATAAAAGTATCCCTGCTCCAACAGCGTCTACTTCAAAAGGTTGTAAATCTTCGGTTGGGATAATGGTTGTATATTTACCATCCTCTACTTCTCTATAAATGCAATTTAAAGCTTCGAATCCTCCATCTCCTCTCACATCCCCCACATTTACATATAGTCCAGCAACTATTGGTCTAGTATCCTTATTGGCAGTTCTCATAAGAATTCTAAGAAGAACTTCTTGAAAACTAATATCCGAATCAATTTGTAATAACCAATCTACTTTTAATTCCTGAGCATACTGAACAAGTTTATTTCTATTTTCTGAAATATAAAGTCCTAATTCCCCCTCTTCTCCGATTAATTCATATTTATCATTTTTAGATGTTAGTTCAAATCTTTGCAGATGTAACATACTTTGCATAAATAAAGCATTAACATCAAATCCACTTGGATATCCTATTAAAACCTTTTCCATTATAAAAATCCTTTCTATTTAGGTGTCACTTTCAATGTAAATTCTAGTTAAGAAAATAGCTACTGCAGAACCAGCACCACCAGCTACATTACGACATTCGGCATGTGCATAAAGAACTGTTGCAGCAGTTGGAAGATTAGATGATTTTTCCACATTATTTACAAGAACTGTATCTGTTGTCATGTCTACCATTCTAACTGTTATCTTAGAATCATTTGGTTTACAGAAAGCTGTAAAATCAAATATATCTGTGGATGCAGCAGCAACAGTTGTTCTTCCAGAAGAT
>Ga0208980_10000478_pt1 | contig 22446 bp, 16 predicted proteins | sample WetSurMetagenome_3_FD_187993 | JGI IMG/M metagenome (GOLD analysis project Ga0208980, IMG submission 187993) | Wetland microbial communities from Twitchell Island in the Sacramento Delta, sample from surface sediment Aug2011 Site A1 Bulk (version 2) | ecosystem: Environmental > Aquatic > Marine... | reverse complement strand
CAGGCAGCAAACTGACCCGGAGCGATTCCGCGCTGAAGTTTGTCAAAAATGATATAAATACCTTTATCCCTGCAATAGAGCCGTGCCTTCTGAAGCGGTTGCCGGTACCTTATCCTAACCATCAGGTCGCGGTTTTCACCGGATACCATCCTGAGGTCAGACCTGATCCAGTGTGTATCATCATCCCTTATGAAGAGCCCTTTCCTGTTTAATCCGGGATGATCCTGGCCTTCGCCGACATAAACAATATTGTTTTCAACATCAGTCGCTATAACAAACAGAGGTTCTTTGTAACCTCCAATGCTCATTCCTTTTCTCTGCCCAATAGTAAAAAAGTGTGCTCCGTTATGAGTACCGATAATCTGCCCGTAATTAGCTTCATATCTCATCGGTGCTGTTAAATCTGACAGGATCTTTTCAGCTACTTCCATTTCAGGAAAACCTGCTTTTATATCTGAATATAAGCTGATGTCCTTAATTTCAATAATATTTCCCTTTTTTGCAGCCAGTTTCTGCTGCAGGAATGTAGGCAGATGGACCTTCCCGACGAAACAGATTCCCTGTGAGTCCTTTCTCCTTGCAGTTGCAAGACCCAGTTTTTCAGCTATCTGGCGTACTTCAGGTTTTTTAAGATTACCGATAGGGAATAGTGCCGTCGCCAGCTGCTTTTGCGTGACCTGGCAAAGGAAATAACTTTGATCTTTATTGTTATCTATACCTGAAAGAAGCCTGTAAATTGTTTTATTATCATGCTGCAATTCCTCTTTCCTGCAGTAGTGTCCGGTAGCCACAAAGTCACCGCCGATTTTCCATGCTTCGTCTGCAAATGAATCAAATTTAATTTCCCTGTTACAAAGAACATCGGGATTGGGAGTTCTGCCTTTTTCATATTCTGCAAACATATAATCCACTACTTTCTGACGATAAGGCATACTGAGATCAACCTGGTGAAAAGGTATTTTAAGCTTTTTGGCAACCATCTCTGCAAACATCAGGTCATCTTCCCAGTGACAGTCACTTTGAATCAAACCGGTGGTATCATGCCAGTTCTTCATAAACAGGCCAATAACTTCATATCCCTGATCTTTAAGAACCCATGCTGCAACACTGGAATCCACCCCTCCGGATAAACCTATGACTACTTTTTTCTTCACGGTGCAAAGATAATAAAAAGAAGTTTGGCCTCCGGTCCTCCTGAAATGGGTAAAAAACGGTAACTTTAACCCACCATGGGAAAAGGTACCCTTACAATATACAGCGCATCTGCCGGATCTGGCAAGACTCACAAACTGACAGGAATTTACCTTTCAACCCTGTTCAAATCGAGGTATAACTACAGGAAGATACTGGCTGTTACTTTTACCAACAAAGCAACTGCCGAGATGAAGTCAAGAATTCTTGACAATCTCCACAAACTCGCAGCCGGAGAAAAATCTGAATATCTGAACGATCTGGTTAAATCGACAAATAAATCCGAAGAATGGATAAGGACTGAGGCAATGGGTATTCTGAACTCAATACTTCATGATTTTTCAAGATTCTCAGTATCGACCATTGATAGCTTTTTTCAGAAGATACTGCGCGCCTTTGCGAGAGAGATCGGGCTTCCTTCCGGATTTAATATTGAATTGGATCACAGTGCAATACTATCGTCTGCTGTTGATGCGATGATAGCATCATCGGCTGAAGATATTCAGCTCAAGAACTGGCTGACTACCTATGCAATTTCTAATATTGATGATGAGAAAAGCTGGAATCTGAAAGAGGGCATAATAAAGCTCTCAGAAGAGTTGTTTAAAGAAAAATTTAAAATCTTATCCAATGAGGAGAGGTCAAACCTCCGCAATAAAGAATTTCTCCTCGGTTATATTAAGAAGATCAGGGCATTGTCATCTTCGTTTGAAAAGAAGATGGTGGAATATGGAAACTTAGCCCTTATGATTTTCTCCACTTTTGATCTTTCTGACGATATGTTTTACAGGAAGGGTCAGGGAGTACCAAGGTATATCAGATCCCTCGCCGGAGGAACTGTCATCATGCCAAATAGCTATGTCCGTGAAATAATGAATGATCCGCCGCGCTGGTCTACGGGAGCACCTGCATCTCAATTGCTTGATGCAATTGATAACGGACTGGAAAGTATAATGCGTGAAACTATTAATTTTTATGATCAGAATATTGTTACATACAATAGTTCGAGGGTTGTACTCTCATATATTTTTGCTCTCGGGATATTGTCTGATGTATTAAATAATGTTCATAAAATAACTACTTCGGAAAATACCTTTCTGCTTTCAGATGCTGGTGAAATACTGAATCTTATTACTGGCAGCGACCAATCTCCTTTTATTTACGAAAAAGTCGGGAACAGGTATGAAAATTATATGATTGATGAGTTCCAGGATACATCCATAATCCAATGGAATAATTTCAGGCCATTGATTGAAAACAGCATGGCGGAGGGCTTTGATAACCTGGTTGTAGGTGATGTGAAACAATCAATTTACAGGTGGAGAAACAGTGACTGGCAGATTCTTGGTAAAACACTTGATAGTCAGATAGATAATGACAGGATATTTAGTAAACCATTAACAACAAACTGGAGAAGTCGTTCAAATATAATAAAATTCAATAATTCACTTTTTACAATAATTCCTTTACAGATTGATCAGGCTCTTTCAAAGGATTCTCTTCCTGTGAGTTTTAAAAAACTCTATTCTGAAGCTGCGCAGGATGATCCCGGTGAAAAACCTGGTGGATATATAAGACTGGAGTTTGTTGAAAATGATAAGGAGAAGAAATGGAAGGAAACGGTTCTGGAAAGGATCCCAGGGTTGATTGAATCATGTCAGGACAAAGGTTACAGTGCATCCGATATTGGTATTATCGTAAGAGACGGAAAAGAGGGGGCACATGTTCTGAAGAAGCTAATAGACTACTCCAATAATAGTCCCAGTGAAAACAGGAAGAAATATAATTATAATGTTGTCTCAAATGATTCTCTGCTTCTTTCAAATTCCCCGGTAATTAACTTCATTATTTCTGTGATCACAGTGGTCAATAATCCTCTTGACATGATTAGCAGGGCAGCAATGTTAAGGTTTTATCTTCTGGCAACAGGTGATAAAAATGCTGAAAATGCTTCCCTTTCCAGTAAAAAACTGATTGAGGGATCAAAAGCATATTTTCCGGAAGGCTACGAGGCATTTCTTGAAAAGATTAAACAATTGCCCCTTTTTGAGGCCGTCGAAAGCATCATAGGATATTTCAGGCTTGGTATGTATTCTTTTAATGTTGCATACCTGAATACATTCCAGGATTTTGTAGTCAGTTTTACAGGGAATAAGAATTCGGATATCCAGTCTTTCCTGGATTGGTGGGAATCAACAGGCACAAAGAAATCGGTCGTTCTGCCTGGAAATCAGGATGCAATAAGAATACTCACAATCCACAAATCGAAAGGGCTTGAATTCAAAGTAGTAATTCTTCCGTTTCTTTCATGGGAACTTGATCATTTGCCCTCCAAACAGCCTGTTCTGTGGGTCAGTCCTGGTGAGGAACCATTTAATGAGCTTGGAGTTGTCCCTGTCAGGTACAGTAAAGAATTGACTGGAACAATCTTCAGCGATTATTATAAGAACGAAAAATATTCAGTTTATCTCGATAATATTAACCTCCTTTATGTTGCATTTACTAGGGCAAAAGATGTTATCCATGCATTTTCAGTCAGTAATCCAAGGTCAGAAAACAATATCGCATCCACACTGTTGAATGCTATTGCATCTGAACCAGGGATGACTGAAACATCAGGATTTAAACTAGCAGACTTTTATAATGTGGAAACTCATGTTTTTGAACTCGGAGAAATGACCGAAAACAAAAATAAACCACTTGATAATATGAGTCTTACCTCATCTGAATATAGGGTAAGCCAGACTATGGAATCTTTGAAACTGAAACTTCACGGGGAAAATTATTTTTCCTCAGATAGCGTGGAATTAAGAAAAAAAATAAATTATGGAAAGCTTATGCATGAGGTTTTTGAGGGAATTGAGACTTCTGCAGATATATCCTTTGCGGTAAGAAAATTGGTTCTCGAAGGTAAATTGCCCGAAGAGGAGGCTGACGCGATTGAGACCAGAGTGAACCAGCTTATAAAGACACCCGGGGTTTCAGAATGGTTCTTACCTGGAAATGAAGTATTGAAAGAGGCCGGAATACTCTTGACAACAGGACATACACGCCGTCCCGACAGAGTGGTTATTAAGGATGGTAAGGCTATAATCATAGATTTCAAGTTCGGTGGGGAAAACCACCTTTATATTGAACAAGTCAACCTTTACCGGAGTTTACTGGCAGATATGGGATATAAGAATATCGAAGCTTATATCTGGTATGTTGATAAAAATAAAATTGTATCTGCTTAGATGTCAATAGCTGATAAAGAAAACCGGATCTATCCATGGGGACATAAACGAAGGTTTAATGCCTACTCAAATTATTTCCGGAGTATCTATGGAGCCCGTGTCCAGAAGGTTTCCATTGATGCAGGATTTACCTGTCCGAACCGCGATGGTTCAAGAGGATATGGTGGTTGTACCTATTGTAACAATGATGCATTTAACCCATCTTACTGCTTATCTGAAAAGCCAGTTTCCCGGCAGATAGAGGAAGGCATAGAATTTCATAAACGGAGATACAGCGAAGCGGTTTCATACCTTGCATATTTCCAGGCATTCTCAAATACATACGCGTCGCTGGATATTCTCAAAAAGCTCTATGAGGAGGCTTTGAGTTATCCCGGAGTTGCTGGTTTGATAATAGGGACAAGACCGGATTGTATCGATGATGAAAAACTTGCCTATTTAAGGAAGCTTTCTGAAAGGTATTATATTGCGATTGAGTATGGTATTGAGTCTTGCTATAATAAAACACTGATCAGGATCAATCGCGGACATACATTTGAGGATGCAGTATCTGCTCTTGAAAGAACTGCGAAACTTGGAATCAATACCGGGGCACATTTTATTTTTGGATTGCCTGGTGAGACAAGAGGGGAGATGCTGGATCAGGCATATATTATCTCTCGTCTGCCTCTTAAGACTGTTAAGTTTCATCAGCTACAGATTATCAGGGGAACAGCTATGGAAAAGGAATTTAAAGATAATCCTTCCGATTTTGAGCTGTTTGGGTGGGAGGAGTACCTTGAATTCTTTATAAAATTTCTTGAAAGGCTAAATCCATCGATTGTAGTTGAACGTTTCACAGGTGAGGCACCTCCCAGGTTTTTAACCAGTGAGCGATGGGGGAAAAAACGTACCGACCAGATTGTCAATCTGATTGAAAAGCGTCTTGAAGAGCTTGATACGTGGCAGGGCAGGCTGTATGAAGACAAAAGTTAAAAGTTGAAAGGATATAAGTAAAAGCCTTTAGCTAAATCAGTTATCTGATTATTATTCTAATTGTCTCTCCTTTTTTGATCTTTACAGAGTAACCATCCATCAGTTTTTCTCCGGTCATTTTCTGAACGTTATGGTTGTCTGGTGTTTCAATTGAATAAGTCTTCTTTTCTTCCACCGTAAAGTATTCAGGGAATTGGTTTATCCTTGGCCAGTCAAGCGGGAGATGCATAAAATCAATGTGTCTTTTCCTGTCGAACTTCACTTTACCATCCCAGTCCTCTTTGGCAGATAAAGAAAGATAAAGCACATTATCCTTCATGACAGCTCCGATTTCAAGATCGTTACGCCATGGAATAAGATAGGTGCCCTGACTCTTCCACAGGCAGTACATAATGGTAGTACGGGCAAAATTCCCGTCACCATGCCAGCCTTCAATTATTCCTGAGGACTGCTGTTTGTTCCACATGACTTTTATTTCACTGTCAAGCCATTGTTCTGCAGAAGGAACTGCTTCCCTTCTGTATAGATTGAGAGCTCCTTCAATGGCATCTGCATAACCGTCAGAACTGGTTCCTTCCCAGGCGTAATTTCTGTATTTTTCATTAAGTATACCAAGTGCTTTTATAACCGGTTCCCTGTATTTTTCAATCTTATCCAGAAGGTAAACTGTATAAAAACCGTTCAGCGTATATCCGAAGTTATCTGCAATTCCTGCATCAACTGGTACTCCTTTTACCGGATCTACCGAGTTATAAAATAATCCGTCGCCGTTGCGGCCAATCTCAAGAATCCTGTCAAGCATATCATACAAAGGTTTTTTGTATACCAGCTGCTTTGCTTTGTCTGCAAAAGATACGGTCGCATAAAGCTCACAAAGTCCTGAAACGATTTCACAACCATGATCTCTCAACCGGAGAACTTTGAAATTACGTGTTGGATGATTATTCCCCAAAAGATAGTAGTCACCAAGCCTCATAGCAAGTGTGAGGTATTTTTTGTCGCCGGTTATCCAGTATATCCTTGAGAGCGACTGAAGCATATCACCGTTAACTTCAGGATCATCAGAAATAATATTTCCGTATGGTGTCCTGAAAGGAGCATATTTCCAGGCGTCGTCAATAATCGAAATCATCCTTTCCGACCATTGACTGGGACCTAACCATTCGAAAAGAGGGATTAAACCATCCTTTACATATTCGGCAGAACCGAAAATAATATCGGAAATAACTGTATCCTTGTTTAAGAATCCCTTTTTTGAAAATGAGTAAGTATCAGGCAACGATCCGAGCCTGGAAGTCAACCTGGTTTCTGTTTTTAGCATTTCAATCATCTTCCCTTCATAAAGTTTGCGGTCAAGTAATGCTGAAGTCAATACCATGAACGGGTAATTGTCAGCAGCACAGTCCTTTGCGTTCCATATATCCCTGCTTGGTTTATCATTTATATTACGCGGGATCAATCCTGTTTCAGGATCAGCCAGATCAAGCCAGCCATAAACAAACTTCAGACTACGGTTAAAGCCTTCATTGACAAGCTTCCCGTTAAGCTCTGCTTTTTTAAAAATCTCTCCGTTATCATCATCGGAGGTTTTATCAACCTGACTATTTCCATCAAGTACCATGATTATACTTAATATTATAAGGATATCCCTTTTTTTCATAAGTAACTGTTTTGATCCATAAACAAATATAATCACTTTGCCGCTGTCAGTTTGTCGGGTTTCATTAAATTTGATAAATTGATATTCAAATAAAAACCTGAAGCCAGACTCCTGCAGCAGGCAACCTGGTGCCGGAAACCTTATTTTATTCTTATGGAATATTTCCTTGAGAACATTGCCCGCTCACTTCACAAGGAGTTCGGAAATACTCTTAACCGGCATTGTCTTGTTTTTCCAAACAGAAGGGCAGGACTTTATTTCCTTAAATATCTGGGTACTAAGATTGAAAAACCCATATGGTCACCGTCAGTTTTAACAATCAACGAATTGTTCAGATCCTTCTCATCACTTCAAATGGCAGGTAATGAGATACTTATATTTGAACTATATAAAGTATTCCGAAGAATAAAAAAATCACCTGAGAGTTTTGATGATTTTTACTTCTGGGGCGATATGTTGTTAAATGACTTTGATGATGTTGATAAACATATTGTTGATGCCTCTTTATTATTTCGCAATGTTCAGGATCTTAAGAATATAGATCAGCAATTTGGAGGACTCTCCGATGCACAGATAGAAATCATAAAGAGGTTCTGGATAAACTTTGATCCCTCAAAACCAACAAATGAAAAATCTGGTTTTACTGCTATCTGGTCGTTACTTTATGATCTATACACTGGATTCAGGATCTCTCTTAAGACACAAAACCTGGCATATGAGGGGATGATATTCAGAGAACTTGCAGAAAACGCACAAGATGTCTTCAATTCGGAAACGCGCTGGGACATGCTGCATTTCATCGGATTCAATGCCCTCAATGATTGCGAGAAGGTAATAATGTCCAGTTGTAAGAAAGCTGGTAAAGCACGTTTTTATTGGGATTATGACAATTCCTATATTAAAGAAGGGAATACAAACTCTGCTGGATTTTTCTTGCGTGAAAACCTGAAGCTTTTCGGAAATGATATGCCCACCGGCTGGAGTTATGATACAATGCTTTCGGCTTCAGCTTCTGAAGTCAAACGCCATGTCATTGAGACTTCATCTGATGTGGCTCAGGTTAAACTGATTTCTCCTTTAATAAATGAGATGGATGGACTCACATCTCAAAATGCACATCACACGGCTGTTGTCCTTGCTGATGAGAACCTTTTAATGCCTGTCCTTACCAGCCTGCCGGAAACTGTGGGAGATATTAACATTACGATGGGTTATCCTCTTAAACTGACGCTGGTTTACACTCTTGTAAAGCATTTGATGGACCTTCAGAGAACAGCTGTTAAAACGGAAGACGGCATACTGTTCAGTTACAGGAATGTATTAAGCATCCTCAGAAACACATTGATGAATGGATTAATGAAAGGATCAGATTTTGAGATAACAAACCAGATTACAAAAACCAATCAGGTCTGGGTACCCTCTGAGCGATTTGCTGAATCTCAATATCTTTCTGGAGTCTTCAGGAAGCCTATGACCCCGGCATTACTTTCAGTTTATTTTAAAGATATTCTTTCTCTTATTGCATCAAATGATATAATGTCAGATGATGATCAATCTGCCGGGCGGGTTCAGCAAAATATCAGAAATGAGTTTATCTATAGAATAGTTTTGTCGATTAACAGACTTGAAGCTATAGTTAATAGCCCGGATTTAGTTTTTACAACGGATACTTATATTAAAATTCTTGACAGGATGCTGAGGATCCAGTCCGTTCCTTTTTCAGGAGAGCCTTTGTCGGGTATACAGATAATGGGAATTCTGGAAACCAGAGCGCTGGATTTTAAAAACCTGATTATTCTATCTGTTAACGATGGCATTCTGCCGTCAATTTCTTCAGGTTCATCTTTCATTCCTTTCAGTTTGCGTGAAGCTTTTGGCCTTCCATCGGTAAATCACCAGGAGTCAATTTATGCGTACCATTTTTATCGTCTTCTTCAAAGGGCTGAAAATGTTACATTTATATATAATTCCAATTCAGAGGGTCTGAGAAGCGGAGAGATGAGCCGATTTCTTATTCAGATGAAATATGAAAAGTCTCTCAAACCTGATTTCCTTGACCTTAGTTTCGAGATAAAATCACATAGCATAATCGGAGAAATTATTGAGAGGAATGATGAACATATTCAGCTATTGAACTCACAGTTTACTGATAAGAGTAAAAACCGCGTTCTTTCACCATCTGCTATAAATACCTGGCTGCACTGCAGGATGAAATTCTATTACCGTTATGTAAACGGATTAAAAGAACCGGATAAAATATCAGCAGATATTGATCCTGCAATGCTTGGTAACATTTTGCATGAAATCATGAAAAACCTGTATAAGGATTATATCGGCCAGGTACTGACTGATGAAATTCTTGGCCGGATTATCAAAAATACTGAGGCATTACAAAGGATGATAAAGGAAGCTGTCCGCGAAAAATTCAAAAATGGTGGAAACGGCTTAGAATCTGGAAACGAACTTATAGTAAGGGATGTATTGATGGCTTATCTGAATAGAATACTCCAGTGTGATAAAGCAATAGCACCAATAACCATACTCAACCTTGAGGATAATTTCAATTTTATGATGTCTGTTCTTACTGATGGAAAAGTGATAGAACTTCTTACCGGAGGTGTGGCAGACAGAATAGATGTTATTTCAGGTGTTACAAGAATTGTTGATTATAAAACCGGAACAGTTTCCGATTTTTTAACTTCAATTGGGGACCTCTTTTCGGACGACAGGAAAAAGGATTATGACGGCTGGTTGCAGACATTGCTCTATTGTGAAGCATATTTGTCAGCTAATCAGTCTGTTATTGTGAGACCGTCAGTTTACAAGATTAAGAAATTATCAGGTGGATTATTATCAGATGTGTTAAGATTGAAAACAGATAGCAAAACCGAACTGGCAGTTGATGATTACAAAATTGTCAGGGAAGAATTTATATCAGGTCTCACAGGTATTATTGCAAAGATTTTCAGTAGTAATGAGCCATTTATTATGACTGAGGATATCAGGGGGAAATGTGAATACTGTTCTTACCGGGCATTATGTAATCGTTAATTTCTGATATATGCAATATTGGATAGTTTTTTATTTGTCTTAACTTTTATAAAACATTAATAATGGTCAGGTTATATTCAAACTATCAGGTAGAGATAAAGGACATAAAGTATATTGCTGATGATGGGCGAACATGCTCAAATACAGCTGTTATTACACTTCATAACGACAAAGGTGAAGAAATTTCATCCGAATTATTTGGTGCTGTGGATATAAATGAGGTTTATAAGATGATAAGGGAAGGAGCAGACCTGAATCTTGATAATTATTACATATCTGAATTCTCACTTACTTCATACAGGCGCCTTAACGGGATTGAAAAGAAAGAACTGGTACTGATCAAAGGTTTTTCTGCAAAAAATGCATTTTTTGAATCAAAGGTTTGTACTGATTTTTCATTTTCTTCCTTTCCCGATGGTGAATTGAGCTTTGAAGGAAGCCATTTCGCAAGGGGAAGGGTACTGTTTACAGGATCAGTATTTGGTAAGGGGAATGTCAACTTTTCAAATTCTTTGTTCAGGGATGGGAATATCGAGTTTACAGGCAGCGTTTTTGGTGACGGTGATTTTTTTTTCAAGAATGTTATAGTGAAGGATGGAATCAAAGATTTTCAGGATATTCAGTTTGGAATAGGAGAGGTAAGCTTTGCAAACACTGAGTTTAACAGTGGGGAACTGTTGTTTATTAATTCACGGTTCAACAGCGGCAGATTTAATTTTAAAGTAACAAGGATTCTTGGTGGCAAGGTGGATTTTCATTATTCGGTTTTTAAAGATTGTGAGATAATGTTCGAAAGAACGGAATTCGGCAATAGCAGGGTAGACTTCAGGACCGTAGATTTTGGTAGCGGAAGGATAAATTTTAACCGGTCAGTTTTCGGGAACGGGGAGGTAAATTTTGAAGGTGCATCAAGTAAATCGGGCAAGATCCAGTTTAAAAAAGCAGAGATGGGTTCCGGTCGTAAGTATTTCAACCTTATGGAAATGGAGGATACTGATATCAGTTTTGAAAGGACTGAATTCGGAGATGGCGATATAAGCTTTTATGAATCAAAGTTACATTCTTTATCGTTTAAATCATGTTATCTCGATCATTACGTTGATTTACGACTTTACAAGGCTGAGTTGCTCGATTTATCTGATACCATCGTAAGAGATATAATCGACCTTGAGCCTTATGATTTTCCTGTCCAGATTAAAGTCCTCGACATGTCGGGTATGAGGTTGCTTGGAAAACTTTATATCGACTGGAAACATAATAAATGCAAAGAATTAATTATTAATCAGGAAGGAACTACTTTACATCAGAAATCAGAGCAGTTCAGGATTCTGAAAGAAAACTTCAGCGGCACAGGTAAGTACGAGGATGAAGATAAGGCATATATTATGTTCAAGCGGTATGAATCACAGTCATGGCTTACAGAACAAAAGGAAAAAGGAGGAATAACAAGATTATTAAGCCATATTCCTAACGGCTTTAAATGGTTGGTATTTGACAAGATCGGACTTTATGCCACTTCTCCCGGCAGGGTACTGTTAAGTGTTGTAATTTTCTGGTTTGTCTTTGGATTATTTTATTTTCTTATCGATCTGTCGGGTTTGGGAAAAACTGTATCCGCAGTTAACAATCCTGACAATTTATCTGTATTACTGCAATCATTTTATCATAGTGCAATTACCTTTTTTACAATAGGTTATGGTGATGTATACCCAGTGGGGCTGACCAGGTTGGTTTCCGGACTGGAAGGATTTATGGGAGTGTTTATGATGTCCTACTTCACGGTTGCTTTCGTGCGCAAAGTGTTAAGATAGGATTACTTTTCCATATCCTGTTGAAGGGCAGCCATTTTTATAGCAGTAACAGCCGCTTCATCGCCTTTGTTTCCATGTTTGCCCCCGGCCCTGTCGATTGCCTGCTGCTGGTTATTTGTCGTCAGGACTCCGAATATAAATGGAATATTATACTCCATATTAAGTTGTGTAATACCCTGAGTAACTCCCTGGCATATATAAGTGAAATGGGGTGTTTCACCCTGGATGACACACCCCAGGCAGATTACTGCATCCAGATCATCGTATTCTGCGAGAAACTGGGCACCGAGTGTTAGTTCAAAACTTCCCGGAACATGCTTTACTACAATATTCCTTTCAGCTGTCCCGTGTTTTTTTAATGTACTTACAGCACCAGTAAGCAATGACCATGTAACCTCTCTGTTCCAGTCAGATACTACAATACCAAATCTCATTTTACCTGCGTCCGGGACACTATCCGGATCATAATCCGATAAATTGGTTGTGCTCATTTGAGTAGTTTATAAAAATAAAAACGCATCTGTCTCCAAAAATATTGAATCTGATGCGTTGAAGAATTAAATACCGTAACTTCTTAATGCCAGTTATTTAATGAGAACTTTGACCCTGGCGATGTACTTTTCTATTGATGCCCCTTCGGTACTCTCAGGATAATCACTTTCTATTCTTTCATAGATCTTCAAAGCATCAGAATATTTTCCTGTCAGTTCATATAATTCTGCTGCCTTCATAAGGAATACAGGTGTGTTGAATGAATTTAATCCAAATTCTGCAGCTTCTAAATATTTTGAGATTCCTTTATCAGTATCACCAAGCTCGACATATGCATCACCTGTTGCTCCGATAGCCAATGATCCGATAACTTTATCTTTTTTGGAGTATTTATTCAGGAAATCTATTGCTTCCTGGTACTTTCCAAGATGCAGATAACAGATACCTGCATGGTATCTAGCCAGATTCCCGGCATTGGTCAACTTATAATCCTTAATAATATCAAGGAATCCCAGATAGTTACCGTCACCATTAAGTGCCAGATTCAAAGAATCCATCTCAAAATATCTTTCTGCCTGGTACATCTGAGACTGAGCTTCATCGTTTTTCTTACCGAGATAAAGTCTGCCCAGCCAGAAAATGCCTACCAAAACAACAATTACTCCTAATCCTATTAATAAGGTCTTATAATTTTCTTCCAGAAATTGTTCTGTTTTTGTCAGTGTCTCCTCAACGTTCGAAATGGTCTGTGGATTTACATCCTTTTTTTTGTTTGCCATACTGGTCCTTACTGTTTAACTTCAAAATTTACCACCGCAAAAGTAATTTTTTTCAGGTAATTCTGAAACAAATATTTTAAAAAATAGAGAATATGGTAAAATATCCAGTAAACACATTCATAATCAATTGTTAAAGTTCATGTGCAAGTCAAATTGAACCAACAGGATTTTGAGCCATTGAAGTATAATAAAATATCAGCTGTTTCTTTCTACCTTTGCCAGCAGAACTGATCTTATATTTTATTATTGAATGTACTTAAAGAGCCTTGCACTGACCAATTTTAAAAACTATGAGCTGAATGAGCTTGAGTTTTCGTCGAAAATAAACTGTTTTACGGGCAATAATGGAGTCGGTAAAACCAATATCCTTGATGCTATTCACTATCTGTCACTTACAAAAAGTTTTTTTAATAATATTGACAGTATCAGCATACGGCATGGAGAGGAATATTTTATAATCCAGGGAACATTTGACAGGGATGGTGAAGAAGATCGCATTTACTGTGCCTTTCAGAGGCAAAAGCAGAAATTATTAAAAAGAAACGGGAAAGAATATCAAAAGCTTTCTGATCATATTGGCAAATACCCTGTAGTAATGATTTCACCTGCTGACAGTGCCCTGATAACTGAGGGAAGCGACGACAGGCGCCGATTCATGAATAAAATTATCAGCCAGTACAATGGTGAATATCTCGATGCTGTACTGAAATATAGCAAGGCTCTTCAACAAAGAAACAAGCTTCTTAAGGATTTCAGGTCCTCAGGCAAATTCGATAGTGATGCACTATCAATTTGGGATGCTCAGCTGGTCAAATATGGGACTTATGTGCATAATGAGCGTACAGTCCTTGTTAATGAACTTATTCCCGTTTTTCAGGAATATTACTCAAATATCTCCTCAGGGAAGGAGAAGGTCAAATTAGATTACCGTTCGCATCTGTCAGATGGCAATTTTCAGGAAGCCCTTAATAACTCTTTAACCAAGGACAGATTTCTGGAGTATACTACTGTAGGTATTCACAAAGATGACCTTCATCTTGAGATGGATAATTATTCAGTGAAATCATTAGGTTCCCAGGGACAGCAAAAATCATATCTGGTGGCCCTGAAGCTGGCAAAGTTCGATTATATTAAAAGAAAAGCCGGATTTTCACCGATTCTGTTACTGGATGATATTTTTGATAAATTCGATGCGGAACGCGTTGAACAGATAATCAAACTTGTCGGAAATCACAGATTTGGGCAGATTTTTATTACCGATACACATCAGAGCCGTTTGAAGGAGATATTAACATCGCATAATACTGATTTTAAACTGTTCAGTATTTCAGACAACGGGGTGAAGGAGGTAAAGCAATAAGGAAAAAATAAAATGAGACGAAGCAAAACTATACCACTGTCTGAGGCAATAAAAGATTACATCAATGAGATGAAGCTGGGTGGAAAACTTAGTGAGGTTGGTATTATTAACTCCTGGGAAGAAATTGTTGGCAAAGCAATAAGTTCACGCACTACCAGGATATACATCAAAGACCAGATACTATATGTCCATCTTAGTTCTTCTGTTGTCCGAAATGAATTGCTGATGCTGAGGGAAGCTCTCAAAGAAAAATTAAATGAGAGAGCAGGCTCCGAAGTAATTAAAGAAATTATCCTGCGCTAGCAGATTTTGATTAATCTGGATTATATCCCATTACATTTTTTTCGAAATAGCCAGAGAAGTTACTGATATAATTTTCAGTAATTACGAAAAAATATATAAGTACTTTTTTGATTTATAAAAAGTAAAAACTACATTTATCCGTCTTTTTGGTTTGTCTGGTGAAAGCAAAGTGAATTTTTACATTTTATTTATTTTGAATAATTTGATAATAGATGTCTGATATTTCCATGTTGTCTGTAAAGAAAATTGATCCTAAGAAGAAGAAATTTCTGAAATATTTAGTCGATACAGGAGGTCCTGAACTTCACGATTACGATAAATTCACTTCTGTTGTCGATAACCTGAGTCCGGAACACCTGGAAAGTTTCAGGGAAGTTCTGTTACCGGTTCTCGATAGAAATACACTTATCGGCCATGGATTTGAAAAACCTTTTGGATATCCCGGTGATTTTTCATTAATCAATAACATTTACTATTTACATGTTAATCCTGATGAAAGATACCGGAAATGGGATGTTTTTTTTCAGAATCAACCTGCTGCAATTGCTGTCAGGAACAGAAAGGAATATTTTCTGAATTATTGTAAAAAGTTAATGACCCAGAATAAAGGTAATATTAAAGTACTTATTCTTGGCTCAGGTCCTGCAACTGATGTAAATGAATTTCTCTCCGAATATCCCGGTTGCAGCATTAATTTCGATCTGATTGATTTTGATCAGAATGCAATTGATTTTTCAATGGAAAAGAATAAGAAATTCAATGGCATGATTTCATATAACAGGATAAATGTGTTACGGTTCAAACCATATAAGATGTATGATCTGATATGGAGTGCCGGCCTCTTTGATTATTTCAAGGATAAACACTTTATTTTTCTTCTGCGTAAGTACATAAACTGCCTGGCAGGTGAAGGTGAGTTTGTCATCAGTAATTTCAGTACTGAAAACCCGACCAGAAAGCTTATGGAAGTTTTATCGGACTGGAAGCTGAATCACAGGAGTAAATCCGACCTGCTCAATATAGCCTCAGCGGCTGGTATCGAAGAAAATTTGGTTAACGTTGATACAGAGCCTCTTGGAATAAATTTGTTCCTCAAAATTCGCGCTGTTAAGAATTGAAACGTCAGTAATTATTTATAACTACCCAGATGAATTTTCTTAAAGGCAAAACAATTAACTTACTGGGACTACCTTCTGCCTCACAGGGATTGTTGACCTTTAACCGGTTAACTCTTGCTTTCTCCGGTGATATGGCTGTATATGAAAAAGATTATCTTGAGGATTATTTTGTAAAATCTTTAATTCCATTCAGGTTTTCTCTGATACTTGCCATGGTCTTTTACGGTGCATTTGCATTTCTTGATGCTGACACAGTTCCTGACCTGAAAGAAATCTTCTGGTTCATAAGATTCGGGGTAGTATTTCCGGTTTTAATAGGTGTATTCGCTTTTTCTTATTCCAGAGTTTTTAAAAGATATATGCAGTTCATAATTTCATGTATTATGTTCATCACCGGATTCGGGATAATTATCATGATTATTCTTGCTGCAACAAAAGAAAATTATTCTTATTATGCCGGCCTTATATTAATCTTCATTTTCGGATATACTTTTATCAGGGCAAGGTTCATTTATTCTTCCATTTCCGGATGGCTGATTGTTGTGGCTTATGAAATCTCTGCCATATGGATATCTGATACCCCTATTAATTACCTTATCAATAATAATTATTTTTTCATAAGTGCCAATGTTATTGGCATGTTCATCAGCTATTTTCTGGAATTATCTTCACGTAACGACTTTTACATGAGGAAATTATTGCAGCTGGAGCAGGAAAAAGTACAGATCGCAAATAATGCTCTTGAAAAAAGGGTAAGGGAGAGGACAGAACAACTCACAAATGCAAACCAGAATCTGAAGAAAGAAATAGAGACACGCAAGAAGTATGAAGTTGAAAGAGCTGAACTTGAGACACAACTGTTTCAGCTCAAGAAAATGGAAACAATTGGGACTTTAGCGGGTGGTATAGCTCACGATTTTAATAACATTTTGACGCCGATCCTGGGATATACTGACATGGCCCTTGAAGAACTTCCCGAGGAAAGCACACTTAAGTTTGATATTGAACAGATAAACAGTGCCGCAACGCGCGGAAAGGACCTTGTCCAGCAAATACTCACATTCAGCCGCGAAGTTAATTTTGATAAAAAACCTATTCAGTTAAACCTCATAGTTGTAGAGGTTTTGAACCTTCTTAAACCATCTCTTCCACCAGGGATTGAAATCAGGCAAAGTCTTGAGCAGGATATCGGTACTATTCTTGCCGATTCCACTCATATGCATCAGATAATAATGAACTTATGCACAAATGCAAGCTATGCAATGATGCAATCGGGTGGAATTCTTGAAGTAAAACTCGATGTTATTAAAGTTGATAATAAACTGGCAAAACAGATTACAAATCTTAAAAAGGGCAACTATATCAGATTGATAATATCCGATACCGGCCATGGTATGGATAGCAAGACGAAAGAAAGGATCTTTGAACCATTCTTTACCCGGAAGGAAGTAGGATCAGGTTCAGGGCTGGGCCTGTCGGTTGTCCATGGCATAGTAAATAATTATGATGGCGCTATCACCGTTGATAGTACACTCGGAAAAGGTACTTCATTCACTATTTACCTTCCTCAGTTTGGAACAAGTCTGCTTAATCAGGATGAACTGAATAAAACACTCAAAAAAGGGCATGAATATATTCTGTTTGTTGATGATGAACAGGAAATTACCTATATGGGTAAGAAGATGCTTGAAAACCTTGGATATAAAGTCACCATTAAAAGCGACAGCCTGTCAGCACTCGAGGAGTTTAAGTCGGATCCTATGAAATATTCGTTACTGGTAACTGACCAGACGATGCCTAAAATGTTTGGAACTGAACTCGCTGCCAGAATGAAAGAGATCAGGCCAGAAATGAAGGTTATAATAATTACGGGATATATCGATAAACTTTCGGAGGATCTGTTAACTAAAAACGGAATCTCGGAAATTATTATGAAACCAATCGTTTTAAGTGATTTCAGCAAGGTTATCAGGAAAGTCCTGGATGAAAATTAAAAAAAGAAATAATCGGAATGGCAAAAATCCTAGTTATTGATGATGAAACTTCCATTGCAGTCATGATAAAAAAAATGCTTGAGAAAGCAGGACATGAGGTTGAAATTGCGTTAAATGGAAATGACGGATTGATTCTTTTCAACAAATTCCATCCTGAGCTTCTTATTACGGATATAGTAATGCCTGAAAAAGAGGGACTTGAATTAATTTTTGAACTCAGAAGAAAAAACCCGGATTTAAAAATTGTCGCAATATCAGGTGGCGGAAGATTTCAGTATGAGGGATACCTTACAAGTGCAAAGCATCTTGGAGCAAATATGGTTTTCCAGAAACCGTTAGATCATAAGGAATTCATGGAAAGCATATCAGACTTATTAATAGCAAAAGACTAAATTGTCAGACCGACTATTCAATGAAATAATTTTTATAAGATATCCTGACCGACTTTTTGAATGACTTATGTGATGTGAAATGAAAAATATTTCCCAAATAATTCAGGTTTACTTTTTTGTTTTCTATCTCGATTGAGATTATTGACGTCCTGTCATCGTCTATAAGAAAATCTGCAAGTAACATTGCTTTTTCTATCCCGTCACCGCGTCTGAAATTCCAAACCTCATCAGGCAAAGCTAATCTCTTATGATCATAAATTGAATCATCCGGCATTGTTGCAAGTATGTTATATACTTCTGCTGCAGTTTTTCCTTTGAGGTCAGTGAAGCAGACCGGATTCCTTTCAATTGAAGCCTTGATATAAGGGAGCCAGTCGATCTTATCCATTTGTCTGTAAACATATAGTGCAAGTAATGCCAGTTCTGATTCTCCGGAGTGTTTATTAATCAGTGCGATTATTCTTTCCCGGCTGTCAAGGGTCGAAATAGCCAGCCTGTCTGTACTTACATAATTCTTATTGATATCCGGGATCTGGGGATTGGTGCATATGAAATCACTGATTTCATTAAACATTTCGTGTATAATAGTACTAAAATCAGAACCAGCTGCCTTTATGAATTCATTTTCAATATCGCTGAGAGTCTTCCCGGTATGTGCATCGAGTATCTCTTCAATATCGTTAAGCATGATTTTGCCCTGTATGGGACTCAAATGAAATTCATCCCCTTCAATCTCTTTTACAAGGGAATAACGAGTTTCTGACGAGACATTGAATTTACTGGTATGTTCATATTCAAACATCTTCTCAAGCGAAATATAACGTTGCTTTCCTGAACAATCGCACATGTATTGAAACAAAGTTTTATACTTCGATTTAAAACGCAGGAAATTTATGAAAATATGCTTGTTCAGATCTGTAACAAGAAACTCCTTCAGCTTTACAGAAAAATGTTCATATGCATCCGGGTCAATAGTTGCTTCCCGGTACAATGTATGTATATATCCGGAAATATGTGAAACAATTGTAACCTTCTCATTCTCCATTGCCCGCCGGGCTTTTTCGGAGAGCGAAGTTCCGTTAAACCACATATTCTTTGTTACAATTCTCCTGTTATTGGTAATTAATCCATCCCTTTCAATAATGAAATTCTGTGAATGCAGCGGAGTCGCAATCAGGAAAATCTTCTCGAGAGGGATCCTTCCAACAACAAACATTGCAGCTGCATACAGAGCTGACAATGAGACACATTCTCCTGCCCCTGATGTGAAATTCTCTTTATACCTGAAAGCACCCATTGCCTCGATGGTTTCAGTCTTCCAGTATGGAATAATATCAGAATCGTACTTATCGAGACCAAAATGTTTTCTTATATCGATATCGAAATAGTATTTATCCCCCTCATAACCGAAGAGTGCATTTGACTGTTTAAGCATTTCCATATCGAAAAAATCACTGAACCTTCCTATTTCTGAAGTTTTAGTGGTCAGACCCCATGTTGAGAGATCCAGGTTAAAGACATAATTTTGTATAATGTATTGTTTAATCCGGTTGGCTTTATGTGTAAAGCTCTTCTTTTCGATATCCATAAACCATGGATCATCTCTCCATTTCCACAGTTCAGGCGACATTATATCAGCAAGAATCAGCGGAAAGAAAAGCTCCGGAAAGATAAAGATCTCCATGTCAGAAAGGGTAAAAGCAGAGGAATACTTTTCCAGTATTTTTCTGTCGGAAAAGTCTTTAACCAAAAATGAATCCATAAATTGTTTTGTTATTTACTAAGCTAATAACACAGAATGGAGTCTAAAGTTTAAAACCTGTCAATTTCCGAAAAGAAGAAATTAGCTTCCCTTATCGCATTTTCATCACTGTCGGATCCATGGACAGCATTCATCTGGACAGAAACAGCAAAGGTCTTTCTGATTGTTCCCGGCTCAGCTTTATTCGGATCTGTTGCACCTATTAGCTTTCTGAATTCGTTCACAGCATTCTCGTGTTTTAAAATCATAACAACTACCGGCCCTGAGGTCATAAACTCTACAAGCCCCTCGTAAAATGGCTTCCCTTTATGAACAGCATAGAAAGATTCAGCCTGAGGAAGTGTAAGTCTTACCATCCGCATTGCAGAAATCTCAAATCCACCTTCATTTATCATGGCAAGGATAGGTCCTGTTTTTCCTGTCCTGACAGCATTAGGCTTAATGATGGAAAAAGTAATGTCATTATCCATATTATATTATTTTTGATGCTTTACAAAAAAATTGGCCTTCGGGATTATTATTTATCTTTACCCACTTAAAAATACAGTCGTAAAAGTGATAGATTTATCCAAATATACCAAAGAATTATCGAATCTTTTTACAACATCAGGGAATATATTGCTGATATGCCATATCAATCCTGATGGTGATGCGATAGGCTCTCAGCTGGCGTTGTACCATTACCTGAAAACAGGAGGCAAAACTGTAACTATGATGGCTCCGAATAATCTTCAGGAGTTTTTAAAATGGATGGATGGAGCCGATCAGATTAAGATCTTTATAAAGGACAGAAAGGGATGCAGAAATCTGATAAAGGAAGCAGATCTTATTGTGATGCTCGATTTTAACCAGTCGAACAGACTGGGAGAGGCCGAAGAATTAGTAAAACTTTCGCGTGCAAGAAAAGTAATTATTGATCATCACCTCGATCCCGGAAACTTTGCCGATTTGATTATTTCGGTACCATCGAAATGTTCGACATCAGAACTTGTTCATGAACTTATCTGTGAGATGAATGGCATACAATTTATTAATAAACCCTATGCTGAAGCTCTTTATGTTGGTATAATTACGGACACAGGTAACTTTGAATATGGTTCTTACTCTTCCAGAACATTTCGTATAGTAGCTGACCTGCTCGATACCGGTATTGAAAAGGAGAATATCCTTAACAAGATTTATAATAACTTTTCTTCTGACAGGATAAGACTGCAGGGATATGCTCTGAATAAAAGGATGGTTGTCCTTCCTGAATTTAAAACAGCCTATATTTATCTTACAAAGGATGATTTAAAGGAATATAATTATGTAAAGGGCGATACAGAAGGATTTGTAAACATGCCCTTATCAATTAAAGGAATACATTTCTCAGCATTTTTTATTGAAAAGGACAATTTTATAAAGATATCCTTTCGCTCCAAGGGGGACTTTCCTTCCAATGAATTTGCTGCACTGTACTTCTCTGGTGGTGGCCATATGAACGCTTCGGGAGGAGAATATACTGATACACTTGACAATACAATTGATTATTTTCTAAAAGTTCTTAAAGAGAATGTGTGGAGGTTTTAATAAAAGATTTAATGATAGGACATTAAATTATTTAATTTTCATATTATTAACTTTAATGACAATTTCATGCAGGAACAATCCTGGAAAACCGGTACCGGAACACAGGCCTGGCAAGGATGAAATGGTTGACCTCAACAGGTTCCTTGTACAGAAAGATCGTGAAAGAATTCAGAACTATATTGAACGAAAAAACCTGAGAATGACTGAATCTCCAACCGGACTCTGGTACCAGATTCTTAAGGAAGGTGAAGGAGACAAAATCACTGATAATGAAAAAGTTGTCCTTGAATATGAGTGTTCACTTCTTGATGGAACTAAATGTTATTCATCAAAAAACCTTGGTCCAAAGGAAGTTATATTGGGAAGAAGTAAAATGGAACCCGGGCTCGCTGAAGGTCTACGGATGTTGAGACCCGGAGCAGAAGCAATTTTCATTATTCCTCCGTTTTTAGCTTATGGATTACCGGGAGATGGAAAAATGATTCCATCCAGAGCTGTCATTGTCTATAATGTTAATATCTTGCGCGCCAAATAATATTTGGAACGATTTTTGCGTTTAATACCCGAATTAAATAAAAATCAGTAAAATTTCAATTTATGTTAAGATTAAATGGTTTGACTTCACTTCTGCTTCTTGCAGCTGTTTTAATTTTGTCACTTGGTTCATGTGAACCTGGAAAGAAATATGAGAAAGCTGAAGAAGCTGAGATTCAGGATTATCTCAGTAGCAATCCGACTCTTGCTTTTGAATTA
>Ga0208980_10000476_pt1 | contig 22461 bp, 14 predicted proteins | sample WetSurMetagenome_3_FD_187993 | JGI IMG/M metagenome (GOLD analysis project Ga0208980, IMG submission 187993) | Wetland microbial communities from Twitchell Island in the Sacramento Delta, sample from surface sediment Aug2011 Site A1 Bulk (version 2) | ecosystem: Environmental > Aquatic > Marine... | reverse complement strand
CCAAAGATGCGGAATGGCTAATCGAAGAGCCAACGTCGAATAACGTGGAGGCGCTCGTCATAAAGATGGCGGGCCATGAGCTGGGTCTGATCCATCATATGATTCGAGTAGGGCGACTCAGGGAGCTAGCTGAGATAAGAGCGAATTCTACCCCGTGGGGGATAGCGGCAATGCGGCTCTTCGATTTGGAAGGCTATTCCCTCCAAGAATCCCAAGCCTCGGTGACTGGTCCCCGTTTCTATGCCAATTCGATGCAATCTCTGAACCGACCGGACGTCGCGAGGTGGAGAAAGCGAGTACTGGATCGCTGGGTCCCTTCCCCCCATAAGAAGATACTCCTTCTTCTTCCCTGCTCAGCCAAGAAGCCGTATTTCACCTCTAAGACCCACCAGATCTTTCGTGAATCGCTAATGCGCGTCTCTAATAACGACGTGGTGCAGGAGCTTATCATTACATCTCCCTTAGGTGCCGTCCCAAGGGAACTTGAGCTTTACTACCCAGCAGCGCAATATGACATACCCGTCACCGGACATTGGGGAATGGAGGAGGAGAGAATGGTGCAGCAGCTGGTGTCCTCAGCAGCCTCCAAGGGCTTCGAGAAAGTGGTCTGTCATCTCGGACATGCCAATGACTTCGTAAAAGAGGCGGTTGACTGTATCGATACCTCACAAGGCAGTCCCACCTCTAGGGAGTCCCTCAATCGATTGGAGGACACCCTCTCAAACCTCGCACGAGATTATGAGAGACCTGCAAGGGGAGTGGAAAGGACAATGTCCCTTGCATCTGCGGCAAGGTTCCAGTTTGGCGAGGGTGGCGATGCAATTACTGAAGGCTGCACGGTCAGTGGCAACTACCCATATTCCAAGATTTTCTTCGGGAGAGAGCAGATGGGGATGCTAACGCCCGAACGTGGGATGATCTCCTTGACCTTGGAGGGTGCATCCAGGCTCCTGTCCAAACGCATGCATTGGGTAGAGATGGAGGATTTCGAGCTCTCGGGCAACCTGTTCGCCGTCGGGGTCAAGGATGCCGATGAAAGGATACGGCTGGGAGACGAAGCCATAATCTCAAGAGAAGGGGAGCTCGTCGGAGTAGGCATTGCTGCAATGAATGCTAGGGAAATGATCGATCTAAAGCGTGGAGAAGCGGTCAGGGTCAGACATAAGAAGAAAACGACCCAGAATCAACATTGAGGCATTTTCGGAGAAAACGGCCGCTTCGATCTGTGCCAGGGCGATCGAATTGAATGGTACTTTCGGTGCCCTCTCTCGCTCGCGCATATAAATGATGGGAGCAATCTAGAATCCGTGAGCGTCATGGAATCCGAAGCGGAGGACAACGGTTGGGAGGACATCTACCGACTGTATGGCGTCTGCACGGACATCATCGACGACGCTCGACCATCCCATGGTGAGAACGGGAGTAGCCCCACTCCCATCACCAACTTTTCCCATATCAATAAGTGGTTCTAGGGAAGGGCTCTCCTCCCTTTCCGCTCATCTTTTTTTAAAGGATCGGATAGCGTGGCCCCCATTCCTGAACGAGGCCATAGGCAGAAGACAGGGCGATCAGCTCGATAGATGATGATTTAAATCAGGAATTGAATTCGATTCCATTCCTTCATCCAACAAGGTGCTCTCATGGTCGATAGCTCAAGCCTAAGGCGATTGGGTCGATATGCTAGATTCTCCACCGACGATCCAAGCGGAAGGTATATCATCCTCACTTTCTGGATAATAATCATTATCGCCATCTTTCCCTACTTTGTGAATGGCAACCTTGGCCTTTTCGTACTCTCTTTGCTTTTATCTTTCGTTTTGATATCGGCCGTCTTCACCATCACTGGAAGAAGCAAGTATTCCATATTGGCATTGATATTGATCATTCCAGCTCTGATAGCCGCTTGGACCAGTTTCTTAATCGATTCCGATCTGCTGCGGGAAATCTCCAGCTTGCTTTCCTTGACGGTCATGTTCTTGGTGACATTCTCCATCTTCCTTGAGGTCGTAAGAGCGAAGACCCCGATCCCCAGGCACATCATTTGGGGAGCGATCTCCGTCTACCTTCTGATAGGATTAAGCTTCGCAACGTTGTACTATATGACCTATATCATCACGCCCTCATCATTCTATTACAGTGTGGATCCCAGCCTGGTGTTTAATTTCTCGGACTTCGTCTACTTCAGTTACGTTACGCTGGCGACCCTAGGCTACGGTGACATAGTGCCATTGACCGACCAGGCTAGATCGTTCGCTATTTTGGAGGCGATCACAGGCTCGTTATACCTCGCGGTATTGATCGCTAAGATCGTCAGCCTGAGCTTAGTCTCAACCATTGACAAAGGCAAGTGAACTGAACTGAGGAAAGGAAGAGCAAAGAGTGCAGGTGCCGGGATTCGAACCCGGGTGTTTAGCTTGGAAGGCTAAAATCCTAACCGCTAGATTACACCTGCAGTGGGCCACCTAATCTGCGTTTTCTATTAAAATCATTCGTCTGGTGCTGATTTGCGATGGTTCCTATTTTAAATAAGAGGTCACGAAAAACATTGGCAATGATTAACTCCCCCTTGTGCAATACCCCTCAAGACTGGTGAATGGATGGGTCCGTCGTCGCTGGAATCATACAAGGAAAGGGTCAGGAGCGCTGAAGAAGCAGTGCGTATGATAGCTCGCGGCAAGACGGTGTTCATCGGTACCGCCGCTGGCGAGCCTCAGGCGCTGGTCAAGGAACTGGCTAGGCTCTCGAGCGAAATGGGCGACAACGAAATCATCCAAGCTTTATCGCTGTTCCTTTCACCGCAACGCGAGGACATGATGAAGTACAACTTCCGCTTCAACGCCCTCTTCGTCGGACCGGAGGTGCGCCTTGCGGTCAAGGAAGGCAGGGGAGAATACACCCCCACCCACTTGTCCGAGATGGCCAGCCTTTTTGAGGACGGCCTCCTTCACATCGATTATGCTCTGATCCAGGTAGCACCTCCCGACGTGAATGGCAACTGCTCCCTTGGCGTGAGCGTGGACATAACCAAGAGCGCTGCCAAGGCTGCGGACTTCGTCATCGCCCAGGTCAACCCCCAAATGCCCAGCACCACCGGCGACTCGTTCCTCAACGTCACGGACATCGATGCCTTGGTCTGGTGTGACGAGCCTTTGCTGGAGTGGAAGAAGGCTCCTGAGGAGCTGGAGTATGTTCAGGCCATCGGCAAACACGTGGCCGCGCTGGTCGACGACGGGTGCACGATCCAGGTCGGTTATGGGGCCATACCGGACGCGGTCCTGGCCTATCTCGGTGAAAAAAAGGATCTGGGAGTGCATACGGAGATGTTCTCCGATGGGCTGATCGATCTCATCGAGAAAGGGGTCGTGACCTGCAAAAAGAAATCCTCTCCCCCCGGAAAGATCCTAGCATCCTTCTCCCTGGGAAGCAAGAAGCTCTACGATTACGTCAACAATAACAACTTCTTCGAGTTCTATCCCTCTTCATACATAAACAGCCCCTGCACCATCCGCGCCAACAAGCACATGGTGGCCATCAACTCGGCCTTGGCCGTGGACATGACCGGGCAGGTCTGCGCGGACCAGCTGGAGCACGAGTTCTATTCCGGCATTGGCGGATTGGCCGATTTCATGCGCGGCGCTTCCATGTCCAAGGGCGGCAAGGCCATAATCGCCCTCCCCTCGACGGCGCAAGGCGGAACGATCTCCCGCATTGTGCCCACATTACCGGAAGGTAGCGCGGTCACGGTCAATCGTTGTGATGTGCATTACGTGGTCACCGAGTATGGCATCGCCGAGCTGCGGGGGAAGAGCATCGAGCAGAGGTCCTTGGAGCTGATCGAGGTCGCCCACCCCAAGTTCCGTTACAACCTCCTTGAGCAGGCGAAGCAGCTAGGTTATGTCAGGAGCGGGCTCTCCACCGCACCCTTCACGGGCAAGCCTTACCCTGTCCAGCTGGAGAGAAGCATCGTCATCAACGGCGTGCCGATACGCCTCCGGCCGCTGAAGTCCACGGACGAGGAGCTGCTGAAGGAGTTCTTCTACTCCCTCTCGGAGAAGAGCGTTTACGACCGCTTCATGTCCTACGAGAAGATGATGCCGCGCGAGATCCGGAACCTAATGGCCGTGGACTATGGCTCGCGCATGGCCATGGTTGGGCTCGTCCGAAAGGAGGAGGGCCCGGAGATCATCGGCATAGGGACCTTCGATGTCGATCCTGCCACTGGATGGGCAGAGGTCGCCCTGGCGGTAAGGGACGAGTATCAGAACCTCGGCCTAGGAACGGAGCTGTTCCGCAGCCTGATGGAGTACGGGAAGGAACTTACCATAAGAGGCTTCACGGCCGAGATCCTGGCCACTAATATCCGCATGATTAATATCTTCCACTTCTCCGGACTGAAGGTGGAGTCGAAGATGGTGGACGACGTCATCGCCCTACGTGCGTTCCTCTGAGCTCACTTCTTCTCAGGGGATATCCTGCCTTCGATCAATCGGTCGACCACCGTCGGATCCGCCAGGGTGCTGGTGTCGCCAATGCTTTCTGTGTCTCCGGAGGCGACCTTCCTCAGTATGCGCCTCATGATCTTGCCGCTGCGGGTCTTGGGCATCCCATCCGCGAATTGGATGATTTCGGGCGTAGCGATTGGTCCCACGACCTTGCGCACGTGCGCAACCAGTTCCTTCTTGAGCTCTTCGCTGCCTTCCACTCCCGTCTTAAGGGTGACGTAGGCATAGATGGCCTCCCCCTTGATCTCGTGCGGGATGGGCACAACCGCCGCCTCTGCCACCTTCGGATGGGAGACCAGAGCGGACTCGACCTCGGCCGCGCCGATGCGGTGCCCAGACACCTTGATGACGTCATCTACCCGACCCATGATCCAGATGTAACCGTCCTGGTCCTTACGGGCCCCATCTCCAGTGAAGTAGATACCATGCCAGCGTGTCCAATAAGTCTCCACGAAGCGCTCATGCTGGCCGTACACTGTCCTCATAATACCGGGCCAGGGCCTCTTGATCACCAGATAGCCTCCCTCGTTGGGCGCCGCCTCCTTTCCGTCATCCTTGAAGACAGCTGGCTCGATGCCGAAGAAGGGCTTGGTCGCCGAACCTGGCTTGGTGGTTATAGCGCCGGGCAAGGGGGTGATGAGAATGCCCCCAGTCTCGGTCTGCCACCAGGTGTCGACGATGGGGCATCTGCCTTTTCCAACGTTAAGATGGTACCAGATCCACGCCTCGGGGTTGATGGGCTCCCCCACCGTACCCAGCAATCGCAATGAGCTCAGATCTCTGGAGGCTGGCCATTTCTCGCCCTCGCGCATCAGTGAGCGAATGGCGGTGGGAGCGGTGTAGAAGATGTTCACTTTGTACTTCTCCACTATCTGCCAGAACCTATCTACCTGAGGGTAGGTTGGCACGCCCTCGAACATGATGGAGGTGGCGCCGGCAGAAAGGGGACCATAGAGGATATAGGAATGACCAGTGATCCAGCCGATGTCCGCAGTGCACCAAAAGGTGTCCTCGTCCCGGTAATCGAAGATGTACTTGAAGGTGGTCGTGGCGTATACCATGTACCCGCCAACGGTGTGTAGCACCCCCTTGGGCTTGCCCGTGGAACCGGAGGTGTAAAGGATGAAGAGAGGGTCCTCGGCGTCCATTGGCTCGGCCTCGCAGACATCCGAGGCGACCTTCATCTCCTCGTGGTACCAATGATCTCGGCCGGCTTTCATCGCGATGTCGGCGCCAGTGCGCTTTACCACGATGACCTTCTCCACCGTCGTACCCTTATCCAAGGCGACGTCGGCGTTATGCTTCAGCATTACTTGCTTCCCCGAACGGAAGGAACCATCCGCGGTGACCAGGGTCTTGCATCCTGAATCGTTTATGCGGTCCCTAAGGGATTCGGAGCTGAACCCACCGAAGACCACGTTGTGGATCGCACCAATTCTGGCGCAGGCGAGCATGGAAATGGCGAGCTCTGGGATCATAGGCAGGTAGATCGAGACCCTGTCGCCTTTCTTCACACCCATTTTCTTCAAGACATTGGCGAAGCGACAGACCTCGCGATGCAGCATCTGATAGGTCAGCATGCGCACGTCCTCTTCCGGCTCCCCCTGCCAGATGATGGCCGCCTTGTTCTTCCTCTCCCCCATGACATGGCGATCGAGGCAATTATAGGAGGCGTTGAGCTTGCCACCCTCGAACCATTTAATGATGACTTTTTCCTTGTCCCAGGAGAATGCGTTGGTCCATGGTGAGAACCAATCGATTTCCTGCTTAGCAATCTTCTCCCAGAACTTGACGGGATCGGCGATGGACTCATTGTACATACGCTCGTATTCTTCATAACTCTTGAGCCTGGCCTTCTCTCTGAACTCCTTGCTAGGCTCGAATGTTCTATCTTCTGCCATCACTGACGTAATCGTCTTTTCGTCCACGGAGCTTCCTCCTAAGATTTTGACGGCCATGGGCGGCTAGAGCGCCCTAACAACGGCCATACTATCACCTTAAGATTTCAGAGAAGGTAAAGTCTAGACTATATAACCATTTTCTGTGGGAATAAACCAAGATAGTGGACGAAAAAACACCAACTCATATGCTTGATGCGAAAAATCGAAGATAAAATGGTTCGGAGAGGAGGGCATGAGGTGGCAAGCCCTCCTCTGTCATCTTGATCAAATCGCCGAATGCTGGTCGTCCGGGTGATAGTGTCCTTGGTTGGCATGTTTGTGCCAATCCTTCTCTATCGTTTTGAGCTCCTTGTAGAACTCCTTGATATCCTGGGCATCTTCTCCGTGCTCTTCCACCTCTTCCGCCAGAGCTTTGATCTCATGGACACTATGCGATTTCATCCAAGCGATAATGTCCGGTTCGAATTCAAGTCCCTCGACGTAGACGTCCTCTATTTTCGTCCTCATCGTTGCATCCCATCCCAAGAGGTTTGGTAATCGGTTTGCATCCCATCCCTAAGGCGTTTTGATTTTGTCATTGTCCGACTTACGTCAGACAAATATGGATAATATGTCATACATTATATATAGCTTTCCCACAAAACGGAATTTGAAGAAAATCGCATTACCAGTATATTTATTTATTTCGCCTGGATGGCCTCATGGTTTCGTCTGACAAAATTATCTCAGAGATTTGGTTACTCCATCTGAAAGAATGTTCTTTTTATATTCCCAGGCGAAAAGATTTTTTAGCACTGAGAGCCAATGCCCCATCGGAATGGGGTGCATTAAGTGGGATTTCTCGACTCGCTGACAGATAGAGAGATTAAGGCCATTAAGAGGGCTCAGAAGCTGATGGAGGGGCCCGAGGCTTTAATCCAGTACGACAATTTGAAAAGAGCCGAGGATGCCCTAATCGAAGGCAGCTCTGCACCTACTGTTACTCATAAACACGAGTTCAGCGATGCCTATGCTAAGCTTTCCGAGCTCTACTTGCGAATAGGTCGGACAGATGATGCCAATCGTGCCGCTGACAGAGCCTTATTGTTCTTCCCTGAGAGCGTAAGTGCCATCATCGCCAAGGCAAGGGCGAACGCCACTGCCGGCAAGACCGACGAAGCCTTGACCGCCTTGGAATGGGCCATCGCCCATTCTCCCTCAGACAAGGACCTTTGGCTGGAGAAGGCATGGACATTGGATCGTGCTAATAGGGTTCCGGAGGCGGTCGAGAACTTCAAGAAGGTCCAGGAGCTCGATCCCTTGGACGTGAACATCTATGAGACACTGGCCAACAAGACAAAGGACAGATTGACCTGGATGCGCCGAAAAGCAGAAGCGTACATGTCCAGCAACCGCTACGAAGAAGCCATAAAGTTCTACGACGAGGCGCTGTCCATCGACCCCAAGGATGTCCAAGCGCTCTTAGGGAAAGGAAAGGCTCTCATGCTCTCAAATCGCTATGATGAGGCCTTCATCGTCTTTGGACAAGTCCTTCAGGTAGATCCCCGCAATTTTCAAGCCAACCTCAGCCGAGCGAGGATTCTCAGGGAGAAGAAGGACTTCCAAGGGTCTATACAGCATTACAAGGAAGCCCTACGTTCCAATCCAGCTGATAAGCATACTTGGATGGAGATCGCTTCGCTTCTCGAATCCTTGAACCGCTACGACGAGGCGCTCAAGTCCTACGACCGTTCCTTGGAGCTTGACCCAGATTACTTGGAGGCGCTGGAAGGCAAGAACAATGTTCTGCGCGCCTTGGATCGTCACAATGAGGTCGTGGCCACCTCTGCGAGAATTCTCGCGATCAAGAAGGACGATCTTCTCACCGAAACCATCATGATCGGCGCACTGATGAAGTTAGGTCGTTACGAGGATGCCCTGGAGGCAATCAACGATGCCTTGAGCAAGCACCCCAACGACCGGGACCTTTTAGAGAGAAAGCGCACCGTGCTCAAGGAACTCGGGCGTCATGACGAGGTCATCGCAGTGGCGAGCCAGACTTTCGAGCACCACAGCGAGGATTCCAATACCTTATATGATCTGGGAATGGCCCACTTCCTCAAGGGCGAGTATGAAGAATCAGTGAAGCCCCTGGAAAAGGCCATCAAGATTCAACCCGAGCGCGAAAGCGCTTTGATAGCGGCGAAAGAGGCCTACAAGCACCTGGGGCGGGACAAGGACGTGCTGCGGAGCTGCGACAGGATCCTCGCCGTCAACGCGATCAACAAAGAAGCATTGGAGGATAAGGCGATAGCCCTGGACCGTCTGGGGAGGAAGGACGAGGCAATCGAGGTATACTCCACCATATTGGCCAAATGGCCCGAGGATCAGGAGGTAATGGCCGACCTGTCCATCGCCCTATATTCTAAGGAGAGATACCAAGAATCCTTGGATATTGCCATCAGGGGTTCTGAACGCTACCCCCTCAACGTGATTTTCTGGAGGGTCAAGGGCGATGACCTGTTCGCCTTGGGAAGGGCGGACGAGGCCGTCGAGGCGTTCGTCTACGCGACCCAGCTGGCACCTGGTGACAAGCGCTTGCTGTACTCGAAAGGGCTCGCCCTCGAGGGGGCGCACCGTTACGAAGAAGCGATAGTCACCTATGATCAGGCGCTGCAGACCAATGCCAACGACCCGCACCTCTTGACCTCTAAGGGGGTCGCCCTCGAGTTCCTGGACAGGTGCGATGAGGCGCTCAAGTGCTATGACATGGCGTTATCTCTGGACCAGAAGAACCATTTCCTCCTGGTGCGGAAGGGGCGAGCATTGTCCAAGCTTGGCCGATATGAGGAGGCGGTTATCGCCTTCGACGAAGCACTTGACCTGAGCGCAAAAGACATCGAGGTGCTGGAAGCAAAGAAGGACTGCCTCAAGCAGCTCGGCCGCTACGAGGACATCATCAAGGTATCGGATAAGATCGTCAAGCTGGACCCCAAGAATGTGCGGGCATGGGTGGATAGGGGGCTGGCGGAGCAGAAGCTGGACAACTTCGAGGAGGCCATACGTTCCTTCGACCGCGCCTTGGAGCTGGAGCCCAATTCCATCAACATATTGGAGCTGAAGAAGACCGCGCTCTTCCACAATGGTACCCCGGAAGAGATATTGGACGTGTGCGATGCCATCATCAGGATCGACCCGAACAACCGGGCGGCGAGGGCGGACAAAGCCCTGGCGCTCGACAAGATGGGCCGGACGGAGGAGGCGGTGGCGGAGTACGACGCCGCGCTGAAACTCGACGAGAACGATAAGATAATTTGGAACAAGAAGGGGCTGGCCCTGGTGAGCTTGGGACGGCACGTGGAGGCCGTGCAAGCCTTCGATTCCGCCTTCAACCTCGATACCAGCGACTCGAGGACATTGGACAACGCGGGGCGTGCCTACCTCCTGCAACACAACTATCCTTCGGCGCTGGAGATATTCGAGCGTTGCATCAACATGAACCCCGAGGTGGCGCAATACCATTCCGACAAGGGCAGGGCGCTTGCCTCCTTGGAGCGATATGACGAGGCTATCGCCGCCTTCGATAAGGCTTTATCCCTGGACCACCGCGACGGCCAGATATGGAAGTACAAGGGCTTGGCAATGCTCAAGCTCGGGCAATACGCCCAATCCGTGCAATGCTTCGACCGGGCGGTTGATGTCGGCCTAGAGGACCCGGCGGTCTACAGCTCGAAGGGCAGGGCCTTGGAGGAGTTGCAGCGCCCACAGGACGCGCTGCAAAGCTACCAAAAAGCCTTGAGTCTCGATGATCAGGACGGAGGCATCTGGACTCGGCTAGGCTCGATGCATGCCAAGCTGGGCGAGTATGACGAAGCGGCAAAGGCCATCGACCGCTCGCTGAAGCTCGATTCGAACAACAAGAAGGGCTGGATCGCTCGCGCCTCCATCATGGAAAAACTAGGACGCGATGACGATGCCTTGAAATCATACGACACGGCAATCGGCCTGGACCCCAACGATGCGTTCTCCTGGAACGGGAAGGGAATGGTGCTCTTGCGCATCGGTTCCGCCGACCAGGCCACTCGAGCTTTCGAGAAGGCCTTGGAGCTGAACCCGGGAATGGAGTCCGCCCAAGAGGGGCTTAGGATCGCCGGAGAGCGGCGCCAGCAGGAACAGGTGGACAAGTACGCCCAGAAGGTCCTGGAGGTCGAGTTCAGACGCGGAGGAGAGCTCTCCAAGGAGGACGCGTTCCGGGAGTGCGGGATACCCTATTCCGAGCTGGACGAGGTCTTCGCCTATCTGGAGGAGACGACGCCAATATCCGTCGCGGGCCTGTCCCCCAACGAGCTCAAGGAGTACGAGAGCGCCTCGCGCACGGTATTGCTAGAGGCGTACAGCAACCCCTTCGTGGCGCAGCATGGCCTGAACCTGGCCGATGTCAAGGCTTATCTGCCTGGCATCGACGTGGCCGGGGCCAAGAAGGTCCTTTCTTACATCGAGGCGGTGAATAAGATGGAGTTCTCCGCTGACAAGCCAGACGCCGAGACCGAGAAGCTCCTGCGCCAGGTCATGAACCTGCCCGAGGACCAGCGCTCGGTCATCGGCATCATGCACAATATGCAGGTGGGCATCTACACCGCCCGGAGGCTCATGGCCTACTCGGAGACCTTCCGCGGACGACGCGGATACAAGGCCCCCAAGGTCAAGGTGCGGGAGCTGCACGAGGAGCCAGTGGAGGCGGTCGAAGTCCCTTCTCAGGACCTGGTGGAGCGGGCGACGGCCAAGGCCGAGGAGGAGATGACGGAGGCCCCAGCACCCAAGCGCAAGTCCGCCTACGATGACCCCGAAATCTACAACAAATCCTACAAGGAGGAGAAGCGGGCGGCCGACCGCAAGACCCAGGAATCCGACCTCAAGGGCAGGAGATGCCTGTTCCACGGCGGGATCGCGGTCATGAAGTGCCAATCCTGCGGCTCGGTTCTCTGCAAAGAATGCACCTCATCAGGTGCATGCCCCAGGTGCAAGGCCGACCTCGGCACTGGTCCGGCGAAGAAGAAGGCGTCGGCAAAGGCCAAGGAGGTCCTTGAGGAAGAGGAGGGACCCGAGCCATCTGAGGAAGAGCCTCAAGAGGAGGAGAAACCCGAGGAGGAGCAGGCGCCTGAGCCCCAGCCAAGGGACTGGAGCAGGCTTTGAAGCGGGCATCACCTCTCTTCCGCATCTTCCGTCGATTCCAGATAGGTAGCCCGGTCAGCCTCGATCATGTCTTCCTTCATGACCTCTCGCAGGAGGCAGGTGGCGTAGCACCCCTTCCCGAGCGAGAACGACATTTCCAGCGAGTCCTCAAAAGCCTGTAAGCTGAGGTCGTGGAATTGCGCTACCAGCTCCCTCCTGCTTCCAGTGGATGAGCACTCAGGGATCAGGGGCACGATAAAGTCCTGCCTGCTCACGCCCTCCTTCTCGATGATCGAACGCTCTATCTCCCCTGGAGCTCCTTCGCACAGGGCGCTCTCCGAGCCGAAAAGGACCGCGCTCACGCTCGCCCTGCGGTTCTTGACCTGGAAGGCGACCAGGTCCAGGTTATGCTTGGTCACCGGAACGGGCTTATCATGATCGGGCAGGCCGTGCCTGTCCATTGGCAGCACGATGTCGCCGGCCACCGGCGCATCGAGTGGAAGGCCGCGACGGACGCGTTCGCTCAGGATGCGATTGAACATGAACGCCTGGTAGGCATGAACGAACATCATCTGCAGGTTCCTGGGCAGAGCGCGTATCGCTCCAGTGAAGTCTTGGGGGTCCTTGGCCAGGTGCTCGACGACGGTCCTCTCGAACATCAGGTGGCGAGGAAGGAGCTTGAGAGCCCCCGGGTAGTCCCTGGTGTCTTTGATGAATTGGCGCGCTTTCTTGGCTTCCTCGCTCTCCTCGGGGACGGGGTTCGCCGCGTAGGCCAGGCAGGCCTGTTCGAACTCCCCGCGCACGATATGCCTTCCCACGATGTGGGTTATCGGGCGCAGTGAGCCGAAGCGCTGCACCCCGAAGAAATTGGGGAATCCTCCCAAAGACGACAATCTTTCTATGGTGGAGTCGGCGGCGGAACGCAGCTCCTCGCCGCTGAGGGCGCAGTCCCTCACCTTGATCTTGAAGGAGTTACCGATCAAATCCCCGATGGTGAGGTTCTTGCGCGACCGATAAGCGCCCTCGATCAAGACCTGATGCATCCTTAGTCCGAGAACGTCCTCCAAAGGAGCCTCGAAGCATATGAGCTGCGAGGTCACCGCCCTCTTGTCCTTTGTGCCTGCGAAGGAGATGCGGTTGCGGGAGATGCCCAACTGTCGGGCCATTTGGCGCACCAGCCGATTCGTTTCCCAATTGGTGGAGGTGACCTTGGCGATGGTGTACCTACCAGAGTCGTCAGCCGGCGGGTGCCGCGATATCTCGTCCACGACGAAGTCTTCGACCTCGCGCTTCAACCTCCCTTTGGTCCCAGGGGTGTCGGTGAAGAAGACCTCGAGCCCTAACAGGGCCTCCGCGGTGGTGCACTCCAGGAATCCCATGAGAAAATGATCACTTCAGTTCCTTAGCCAACTTGTCCTTCGCTTCCTTGAAGGTGTTGGAAAGGGACTTGGCTGCGCGCTTGAGCGCCGTCTGTGGCTTGCCGCTGCTCACCTTGACGTACAACGTGGGGAACCCGATATCGGGATTCGCTGCCGTGTACTTGACCTCAGTGACCAGCTCGTCCTCCAGTAGCTCTTTGACCAAGGGTGAGATCAAGGTCATGTCCGCCTCCTTGATCAGGATCTTAATGGAGTCCTTGTCCTTTTCGAGAAGCTCGATCTCCATGGTCGGTGGCTATATTAGGCGCGGTAATAAAGTTTTGGATGGAAGGAGGCGGTGACTGGCCTCTCTTCCATTCATTATATCGGTCACTTACCCGCGGACTTCATGTCCACGCCGACCGCCTGCGTCTTCTCCACTTTCTTGACCGGGCACATCGGGACCAGCTCCCGGCCATAAACCTCATTCAGGACCTGCCCCAGACCCGCATACATCGCCGACAGACCACAAATGATGCCTATGATTCCCGCAATCTGGGTGATAGTGGGGTCGTTGAGGGCGTCTCCGAGGGCCAGGGTAAAAAATAAAAGTGCCAACGATGCGAACACGAACTGGAGAGCGCGGTTCATGCGCAAAGTGGCGATAAAGAGCACAGCAGTGAAAACGCCCCAAAGCCCGAGGAACCAGGCCATTGTGGTCTTGTCGGCCGCTTCGCCTATCCCTAGTTCTGGCAGGATGAGCAGTCCTACCAGAGCAAGCCAGAAAAACCCATAGGAGGTAAAGGCTGTGGTTCCGAAGGTATTCCCCTTCTTCCATTCCATCATTCCTGCGATAACTTGGGCGAGCCCGCCGAAAAAAATGCCCATTGCAAGAATGGCCGTGCTCAGGCCGAACGCTCCAGCATTGTGAAGGTTGAGTAGCACCGTCGTCATGCCAAAGCCCATCAACCCTAAGGGGGCGGGGTTCGCAGTCATATCCTTGACCGCGATCTTCCTGATCCCAACTTCCTCGTAATCTGACATCGCAACCATATCCAAGTTTTTAATCGACAATATTTAAATGGCTTACGTGTTTATAAGTCATTCCTACAAAGAATACGCTTTTTTTCCGTTCTAATTACAAATACGGGCGCATTCTTTTCTTGTTTTAGCTTTCAATCGTCTTGAGTTGTCTCCGATACATGGCCTCGAGCTCAGCGCTGGTAGTGGCCTCCCTCGCGTCCTTGTCGTCCCTTATCCTCCCGGTGAAGCGAGGGAACCTTATCGCTAAGCCGGCACCTTCCCTGATCTTGGACAAGGCGGTGGTATGGATCGGGCTCACGGTTATCTCCGCTCCCAGAACCTCTAGCACCACCGCCGGTTCGAACCAGTAGTCGGCCTCCATTTTGGACCTGACTTTATGATGTGGAGCGTTCGCTCTATGCTTGTCTAGAAGTAATGGCAACTTTGCCAATGTTACATCATCGAATCCGGAGCCAAGCTTGCACACGGTCTCGAACACATCGTCCTTGTCATTGTAGGTGGCCATCAGCAACGCGCCGTAGACGCCCGCCCTCTTTCCCCTGCCAGCAAAGGCGCCCACCACCACCAGGTCCACCGTGTCGGTCATCTCAGACCGGTATTCCTTCTTGTACTTGATCCAGAGGAAGCCTCTAGAGCCCGCGCGGTATACTGAGCCCTGCTCCACCGACTTGGCCATCAGTCCTTCGCAGCCGTCCTTGAGCGCCTCTTGGAAGAAAACCTCCACCGCGCCCTCGTCGTCCAACACCTTCATCTCCGAGAAGCGCACCTCCTCTGTACGTTCGAAGCTCCGCTCCAGCAGCTCCCTCCTCTCTGGGAACGGACGCGAGGTAAGATCCTCACCGTCTTTGAACACGCAGTCGAAAAGGAAGACCTTGACCGGGTAGTCCTCGATCGCGTCCTCCAGCCCGTGTTTCCTGCCGCGGCGATGGGAGACCTCCTGGAATGGCAGCATCTCGCCGGTGTTCAGGTCCACTGGCACGCATTCGCCCTCCACGATGGCGCTGTCGCCCTTAAAGGCCTTGCGCAGCGCTTTGGCCACGTCGGGGAACTGCGCGGTGAGGTCCTCGAGCCGGCGCGAGTAGAGGGTGATGCCCTTATTGGTGACGTGCGCCTGGACCCTCACCCCGTCGTACTTGTACTCGAAGGCCGCCTTGCCCCCCATCCTTTCCAAGATCTCCTTGGGCGAGGGCAGTCGCTCGGCGAGCATGGCGCGCATCGGGCTGCCGACCTGGACCTTCATGTCCCTGACCGATTGTATTCCCTTAGAACATAAGACCTGGCCCACCTTGCCCAGGTCCGAGGAGATGTTGAAAGCCCTCTCCACCGCGTCCCGGTCTTCCTTGGTGGCGAAGGCGATGGCCAGGGCGTCGACAACGGTCATCGCTGCCACCCCCAGGCGCATCTTGCCGCTCACGATGCGGGATATGAACTTGGCCTCCTCCACCGTGGCATCGCTCAGAAGCTTGGCCAGGAGCTTCATCTTCAAGTCCTGTGAGCCGCCGCCCTCCGCTTCGGTGATCTTCACCAACCCATCATACACCCTTTCCAAAGTGAGCGGTTCCGAGAAAAGCGTCTTCTGCTTCTTGGTCTGGAAGACCTTCTGCGCCACAATCCCGGGATCCCCTTCCTTCAACCATATCTCCTGGATCTGCTCCTCCTTCAATCCCGTGGCCATCACCATGGTCCTGAGGAGCAATCGATCGGCCAGCCCCAATTTGTTGGGATAGAAGTCAGGATATAGCTGGCCTTGAGTGAGGTATACGACCTTGGGCAAGGAGGCGCAGTCCACGCGGCGGAAGAAGTCGGCCAGGATGTCGGTCATCTCCAACCGGGAACTGCGCGCCTCGACCTGCTCGTAGACTTGAGCGAGCTCCTGGAAGAGCATGGTACTCACAGCGTCTGGTGACAGATAAAGGTAATTCCGATGGAGGACGAAAAGCGCTCATTACCTAGGATTAGAAGTCCTGAAGGTGGCTTTGCGTGCGCTTCTTGGCGCTTTCCTGATCGGTGGCCCCCTCTTTCTCGGCTTTCTCAAGCGCAGCCTCGATCTCCATGTTGTGCTGCAGCTTGCTCAGCCCCTTCCTCATCGCCTTCTCCTTGTTGATGCTGGCATACAAGTAAGCCTCATCCCTGGTTCCCCTGGTCACCAACACGACGACCCTCCCCGAGCGCTTGCGGCCGGTCCTACCCCTGCGCTGGATGGACCTTATCTCTGAGGGCACTGGCTCATAGAATATCACCAGGTCGGTGTTGGCCACGTCCAAGCCTTCCTCGCCCACGCTGGTGGCTACTAGCACGTTGTTCGTGCCATCGCGGAACTGGTCCAGTACGCCGATTTGCTCTTTCTGCTTCAGCCCCTTCCCCGCTCCGCGGTCCGCCTGGCCCACCAGCTTGGCCACCTTCGCGCCCTCGATCTCGGCCAACTTCGAGGCCATCAGGTCGCAGGTGTCGCGATAGTGCGTAAAGACGATGATGCGCGCCTCTGGCCTCTCTTGTATCTGGCGCGCGACAATGGTCATTATCCTGGAGAGCTTGGGGTGCTCACCGCGCATCTGGTGGACTAGTTCGAAGGCCTTTACATACTCGGCTGCTTTGACTATCTCCCGCGATGCTTTCGACCCCTCATCCGACTCGGCCTCGGCGCGCAGGCGGTCCAGGTATTCGCGGAGCGCGGTCGCCCCCTGCGTCTCAGCAAGCTCGAGCGCGTGATCGACCTTGACGGCCATGGCCTGGAGGCTCATGGCTCGGAACAGGTTGCGGTGTTTCTCCCCAGACCGGGAGCGCTGCTGCAGCGCCCTCCCCACCTCAAGCAGATACTTGCGATTGGCTGGCCGCTTGGGGTCGAGGGCCCTCAACTGCACCAACTCGCCCACATACTTGTCAAAGAGGGAGCGGAGTACGAATATCACCTTCTTCATATCAGAGGTTACCTCGACCTCGATGGCGTCTATCTGGATGTCGTGGACGTACTTGGCCACATCGGAATCGGTCTCGTCCCGAAGCTCGATGTGGTCTATTCCCAGGTTCGCGCACACCTCTTTGATCCGGGCGCGATTGCACCCGGGAGACGCGGTCATCCCCAGCACCAGACCATTGTAGTCGCGGTAGGCCTTGGCCACGTCCACGTAGGCGTAGTTTCCAACGGCTCGATGCGCCTCGTCGAAAATTATCAATTTCACGTCGCGGAGATCTACCCTCTCGTAGCGTAGATCGTTCGCCACGACCTGAGGAGTGGAGGCGATGACGTCGCTTTCGATCCAGATGACCTCTCGCTCCTCGGGGGGGTTCTCCCCGGTCATCACGCCGATCTTCTTCCCGACCAAGAACTCCTTGAGGTAGGAGGCGTGCTGCTCCACCAAAGGCTTGGTGGGCGCCAGAAAGAGCACCTTGCCGCCTTTCTGCAGAACCTGGGCCACCACCCTGAGCGCCACCACGGTTTTTCCCATGCCGGTGGGGAGAACCACCAGCGTGGACTGCTTGGAGGAGATATCAGATAGCCTCTTTTGGTACTCGCGCTCCTCGATGGCGCCCGGTTTGATCAATTTGTGCTCGACGAACACATCTAACCGATTAAGGAGAAGGATAGAAAAGGATTGTGGGTGGGTGTCCGTTTCCTTAGTGGCATCCGCCGCCACATGTGTTACAGCTCGAGGCGTTGGGGTTGTTAACGATGAGACCAGAACCGTAGGGGGTCTCGATGAAGGCAACCGTGCATTCGTCCAGAAGCTCGCGGGTCTCCTGGTCATAGAAGACGCTGAAGCCATCGGTCTTCTGCTCCAGGTCTCCCTCCTTCTTGCCCTCCTGGAAGGACATGCCGAACTGAGGGCCAGAGCAGCCCATGCCTGAGAGGTATATCCTGATGCCGTAGCCTTGCTTGTTGTTCTTCGATATGAGGTCGTTTATGTACTTGTTAGCCTCGGGAGTGATGGTAACCATTTGATCGTCACCTTGACCCACATCAACAACATTCACTATTTAAAATCTTGGCAGAAATACATCGTTCTTGGATTCGGCTCTCGCATTAGGCCAGCATCTTGGAAATATCTGCGAAGAGTTTATTTCCATCGCCCGCTTAAAGGGCCTTCGTGAAGCCACCTTCCTGCTACGGCCCGCTCGAGCGAGGGGACATACCCTACCTTCTGCGCATAACCCGGGAAAACATGTCCCAAGTGATCCTCTCGGCCTGGGGCCTGGAATGGAAGGACGAGACGCTATTAGAGACCCTGCTCGACCAAGGCCTGATGACCGAGGTCCTGAAGGATGGTGATAGGATCGTGGGCTACTACTGCTTGGACCGAAGGGGCGATTATCTATTCGTCGTATCGATCCAGGTGGTAAGAGACCTGCAGCGTACGGGGGTGGGCAGGAGCATGATGGAGCGCATCGAGGAGCTTGCGGGTAGATCTGGCCTGGAGGGCGTCGAGCTCTGCGTGCAAAGCACCAACACATCCGCCAAGGGATTCTACGAGCACCTAGGGTATCGGCTGGTCTCCCGCGAGAGGAACAATCTGATCATGCGCAAGCGGATCCAACTGGAGGCCTGAGCGCATGGCTAAGCACAAGGTGGAGATGGCCAAGAGCAGGGTCCTGATCGAAGACGGTAAGGTCAAGGTCCTGAGCCCACCGATGGTGAAGCGCTGTCCACTTAGACAGCATCTTTATGGTTGCGAGAGCGAGAATGCCACTACTGTCAAGCGGGTATTGGAATCCCATATCCAGGAGCTCGGGATGTATACTTCGAAGAGGGTCCTTTCGCTAAGGGACGACCCAGTGAGCTTCGGCGCGTCCGAGATGATGAACGACGCGCTGCGAGAAGGTCTGTTGGACGCGGCCGTGGTGGTGTGCGAAGGCGTCGGCACGGTGGTCACGGCAAGGCCCGAGGTCCTCCAAGCGGTCGGAGCCCACATGACCGGCGTTCTGGAGACCGAGGAGATACCTTCCACCAAGAGAAGGCTGGAAAGGAAAGGGGCACTGACCCTAGGCTCCTGTCAGATCGATCAGGTCAGGGGATACGAAATTGCGCTGGAGCATGGATATGAAAGGGTGGCGGTGACAATCTCGGGCGATCGGGCGAGCGACGCAATTGCCATAAGGGCCAAGGGAAAGGAGCTGGGCAATCGTCCCATCATCCTCGCCGTCCATACTACCGGCATAAGCAAGACCAAAGCGACGCAGCTGGCGAAGGGATGCGACGTCGTTTGGGGGTGCGCCTCCAAATGGGTCAGGGAAGTGGTTGGTCCGAAAGCCCTCATCCAAATAGGCACGGGGATACCGGTGTTCGCCATGACCATTGAGGGAAAGAAATTGGTCCTGAATCGCGCCTTGCACATGAGTGATAAGCTCCTGATCGGACGCTCCCAGCTTCCCGCTTTGGATAAGAGAAAACAACCCGAGCCTTTGCTTTGATTCCATTTCAAGCGTACATATCTTTGCGCTATTTCAGCAAAGATTCGATGCTATCCAGTGGTCTCTAGAACAAGGCAAAGCATTATCTCGCCGACTCATAATAAACCCAATCCATAACATGGTCGAGCGAATAGAGGTCGGTAAGCCGCCCAGCAAACACTCGGGCGGCGTCGAGGTCACTCTCCGCCGAGACCTCGGCCTCCTCGAGGTCCTGATGATCGGCATCGGACCCAACATCGGCTCTTCCATTTTCGTGCTCATCGGCATCGCGGTGGGCATCGCCGGGCCAGCCATCATTTTGGCTTTCATCCTGAACTTCTTCGTAACCCTTTTTACGGCCATGGCCTATGCGGAGCTGGCTAGCGCCTTCCCGGAGACGGGCGGAGGGTATCTCTGGATACACGAGGGCCTTTTCCCCCCGTTCGGCTTCCTGGGCGGGTGGATGTCTTGGATTGGCCATTGCATTGCCTGCGCAGTGTACGCTCTGGGCTTCGGGGTAGGGGTGACCGCCCTTTTCGAACAGTACAACATTGAGTTCTTCGGGTTATCGTCAGCATGGGTAGGGAAGATTTTCGCCGCCCTGATCGCAATCGGTTTTATTTACCTGAACTATCGAGGGGTCAAGGGGGCGGGGAGATCGGAGATACTGGTGTCAATATTCCTCATTGGGATACTGGGGCTTTTCATCGCCTTCTCCATAGGTTACGTGCTGGGAAACGGGGTAGCTCCGGACGCTTTTACTCCCTTCTTCATCACAACCTTCTGGCCTATGAGCGTTGCTACCTCGATGGCCTTCACTTTCATGATCTTCGAGGGTTATGAGGTAGTTGCCCAGACTGGTGAGGAGGCCAAGAACCCGGAAAAGACGGTCCCTCGGGCAATGTTTCTCTGCATCGCCATCAGCTGCCTGATTTTCGTGGCCGTGGCAATAGTCACCTTAGCTGTATTGGGATGGGAGGACACGGCCGCGCAGGGCGAATCGGCATTGATAGCTGCCGCCGATCTCGCCGTCCCCGTCCTGGGCGGAGCGCTGATATCTATCGGTATAATCATAGGTTCAATAGCTGCGGTAAACTCCATCGTCTTCTCGGCCTCCAGGGTCTCCTTTGCTATGGGAAGGGATGGAAATCTTCCTTCTCGCTTCGGCAAGTTGCATCCCAAGAACCAGACCCCTTCGGCATCCCTTATCTTCAGCGGCGTTATCATCGTCTTCGCTGTCCTGGCCCTGCCACTGGCCTCGGTGGCCGCAGTGGCAGATATCCTCATTCTTATCCTATTCACTCTGGTCAATGTCGCGGCCATCACTCTAAGAAAGAAGAGACCGGATGTAAAGAGGCACTTCATCACCCCTTTCTTCCCAATAATCCCTCTGATCGGCATAGGAACCAAATTGTTTCTGGCCGTGACTCTCTTCTGGTACGAGCCATTTGCATGGTACTTGGCCATGGCCGTGGTCTTCGTTGGATTATTTATCCATTACTTTGCAAAAGGCCGCAAGGAAATCGAACGGGTGCCCCTACCAGAACGCGTGCCTATGACATCGGCTGAACTCAAGAAGTACCGCGTCCTAATCCCGGTCGATGAGCCCAATCCAGCCATAATCGACATGGGGTGCATATTGGCGGCCAAGCATAATGGTGAGATCCTCTTCACCTCGATCGTCGAGGTTCCCACGGCCGTGCCGCTGGATGCTGTCGATCAGCAGCTCCTCGAGGATAAGAAGAAGATGCTGGAAAAACTTAAAAACCAGACCGAGTCGCGTGGAGTCCCCACACACGGATTGGTCGCCGTTTCTCACGAGGTGGTAACGGCAATAATCGAGACTGCTCAAGAAGAGCACGCCAACATGATCCTGATGGGATGGAAGGGATTTACCCGAACCAAGAAGCGGGTCCTCGGGCGCAAGATGGACGAGATGGTAAGACGAGCGCCATGTGACGTTATGGTGCTAAGGGCAGAGGAACGCCTCAGGCCTGAAAGCATTCTTATCCTTTCTGGAGGTCTGTGGCATGTCTCGTCAGCCACTATTGTGGCGGCGGACATTGCAGTGGAAAATGGCTCGCGGGTCACGATCCTAAACGCCATACTCAACGAGAAGTACCTCAACAAGGCCAGGGAGTACGCCAAGCGCCTCACCGGCATAATCGAGGACGCAGGAGTCCCGGTGATTACCAAGGAGATCCACCCTGAGACCATCGTCGGCGGCGTAGTGGCCGAGTCCCTCGAGTACGACCTGCTGGTCATGGGCACCTCTGCGGTTAGATCTTGGGAGCACTTCGATTTCGGTCCTATCCAGGACAAGATCATCAAGAATTCCAAGTGCCCGGTTTTGATTTACAAGCGTGTCGTCGCCTCTACAGTCGAAGAACGAAAGCAGAAGGAAGAGGAGGAGCGCGAGGAGATCGATGAAGAGAAGGTCGAAAGAGTCCAGGAGAAGGTTACAGGGATGAGATAGATATGAATCTCTGCAGGAAGAGGTCGGTCGTCTCCACTGGGATGCGTGCTCCTGCGCTCGTGGGATGACCGCCACCGTCCACTCCATACCTGTCTGTGAACTCCTCCACGAATCGTCCGAGGTTCACACCTCCTGGTGTCAGGCCTCGCATGCTCACCGAGGAATGTTGCTTTCTCTCATTGACCATTACCGCATAGCTGCATCCCCTTTCTTTGGCCACCTCTACCAATGCCCGAGTGCCGAAACCATACAGCGAACGGTTCTTATCCCGGCAATGCAGCAATCCGGTGCTCCCTCGAACCGTCATGTTACCCTCAACCCTGGCCAAGGCCTTGGGCCAACGTTGCTCATTGACTACCTGAAGGTAGCGGCGCTTGATCATTCCCACCTCGCTCGGCCAAAGTCCTTTTGACAGGTGCATCGAGGCCTGCGTCCGGTATAGGTCATCGTCGATGTCGAGTCGCCAGGAGAAGTCTAGGGTTCTAGCCTCATCCTCGATCTTCTTCACGCCATGGAAGGCCTCCATCTCCCCTAGTAGGGGCGTACGGCAGAACTCCACCAGGTCGGCGATAGCCACCAACTTCTTGAATTGACCATTCAGGCGGAAATGATGATACAGTACCGAAGCGGCGCTGACGCCTTCC
>Ga0208980_10000474_pt1 | contig 22468 bp, 22 predicted proteins | sample WetSurMetagenome_3_FD_187993 | JGI IMG/M metagenome (GOLD analysis project Ga0208980, IMG submission 187993) | Wetland microbial communities from Twitchell Island in the Sacramento Delta, sample from surface sediment Aug2011 Site A1 Bulk (version 2) | ecosystem: Environmental > Aquatic > Marine... | reverse complement strand
AATGTCCTATAAAAAAATACTGTTGCTCATCTCACTCACTTTTCTGCTTCTGTCTCCCATACAGACAAGGCCGCAAGTTACAATTCGACCGACCGCCGGGGAGGAGATTATTCTGGCAGTCGCTGATGCGCAGCCGGCTTCGCAGGAGCACGCCGGCGAATTGGCGGAATCGCTTAAGACTTTCAATCAAGTGCTATGGAATGATTTGAAGTTTGCAGGCTATTTTACTCTGGCAGGAAAGAGCTTCTATCCGCCGCAACCGATCGTAAATCCAGAGGACATCAACTACGATTCGTGGAGTCAGCTTCCCTTCCGCATCAGCTTCATGTCGGCGGGAAGCGTTGATGTTGTTGGCGGTGTCCTGCGGGCGGAGTTGCGCCTCTTCGATATGAAGCAGCGGACCATGACATTTGGCCAAAGGATATCCGGCGATACTGATCAAGTTCGTGCCATGGCGCACCGCTGGGCCGACGAAATTGTCTACCGCTTGACTGCCGGCGCATCTCGCGGAATCGCTTCCACAAAAATTGCGTTTGTATCACGCCATGGAAACGGCAAGGAAATTCATGTAATGGATTATGATGGTTACGATGATCGTGCTTTCACGCGCAATTCGTCCCTGAACCTGATGCCCTCCTGGGCACCCGATGGGTCTAAACTGGCATTTTTAAGTTATCGCACCGGAAAACCAGAAGTAAACATATATTCCTATCTGGATGGATCGCGGCTCCCGTTCCCGATGTTCAACACCCTGGCAATGGCGCCGGCAATTTCGCCCGAGGGCACGGAAGTTGTTTTTGCAATGAGGACATCCAAGGGCGACACCGATCTATTCGTCACCAAGCTGGATGGGTCGGATCGACGTGATATCACAAACCACTCAGCGATAGACACATCGCCGACCTGGTCCCCATCCGGAAAGCAAATTGCATTTACATCAGACCGGATCGGAGGAGTAAACCAGATTTTTATTTGTGATGCGGATGGTGCAAACGTCAGGAGCATAATCAAAGAAGGAGGAGATGCTGACTCGCCCGCATGGTCGCCGGATGGGAAATATGTCGCGTTCCATTGGAAACCCCGTTATGGAACCAGTTATGATCTGTTCCTGGTCGAGGTAAGTTCGGGCCGAATCAATCAACTGACGAGCGAATCGGGGAGCAACGAATCGCCGTCCTGGGCGCCGGACGGCCGACACTTGGCGTTCGAATCCAATCGGAACGGGAGCAAACAGATTTATATTATGCTTTTGGACCGCTCTGAGTTGCGCATGGTGACGTCAAAAGGCAGCAATACTTCCCCCGCTTGGGGAGGATATCAGCGCAAGGATTAATAAAAGCTGTTTCATGCTGCTGAGTACTAAAATAGTCGCTATTTTTCCCTGTGGAATCGGGGTAAAGTGCTATACTGAAATTTCTTCGCAGACAGACTGCTGTGAGCCCCAAAACGGAGCATCCGGCAGATCATTCGCAAACGTTGAACTTGACTAGATTGTAATGGAAGGAGGCACACGCAATGAAAAGATCCTCGGGTATGTTATTTTTATTGGCATTGTGTTTGGCGGCAGTTGTGTTGATGGGAACCGGTTGTGCGAAGAAGGTGACTCCACCGCCAGCTGTTGCGACAACTGAAACGCCGACACCGACGCCGACCGCCCCTGCCCCCACCATCACGCTATCGGCATCGCCAGCCGCAATCGAAAAAGGCCAAAGTTCGACGCTGACATGGAACACGACCAATGCAACAAACGTCACCTTCAGTGGCGGGATCGGAACTGTTGAAGCAACCGGTAGTCGCAGCGTAAGCCCTTCAGAATCATTCACATACACGGCAAGAGCCAGTGGGCCAGGTGGAACGGCGATGGCTGAAGCACGCATCACAGTTTCGGAAGCGCCGGCCGCTGGAGTCCCCGGTGCTGTGCGAATCAGCGATGCGGAGTTCTTTGCCGCAAATATCAAAGATGTCTTTTTTGATTATGACCAGCACGACATTCGAGAGGATGCTCAGGTTACATTGAAGAATGACGCGCGAGCCCTATTGGATGCGGAGCACTTGCGCCTTCGTTTCACCCTTGAAGGACATTGTGATGAAAGAGGATCGGAAAAATACAACCTGGCATTAGGCGACAGGCGTGCAAATGCGGCCAAGGAATATCTGGTTGGTCAAGGTATCAGCGCCGACCGCATCGACACAATTAGCTACGGGAAGGAAAATCCATTCTGCACCGAACAAAACGAGGAATGCTGGCAGCAAAATCGGCGAGCGCATTTTGTCCTCAAGCAGTAGGCCCAGCAGCACGCTTCGCTTTCGGTCGTGCCGTAAGATGCCGTGGCAACGAAACGCTATTTTGTTCTTCGAATATGGCGTGCGATAATCAAAATATTACATATTGCGGAGGAGTAGCCTCATGAGGCGAAAAGTTCTGTATTGTTTCGTGGGTATTCTCTTCACCGGACTGTTGCCGGCGCGCGCCGGTACTAAAGAAGAAATCATGCGTCTCCAAAACGATGTCCTTGCGCTCCAAGAGCAGATTCGGACAATGGAAAAGGGTTTTGGCGAGCAAATGGATGCTCTAAAGAGCCTTGTCATCCAGCTAAACGATCAGGTGGGAAAAGAGAGCTTGATGATTACGCGCATATCATCAACACTGCAGAGTCAAACATCCGGTGGAAATCAGGCCAATCAGGCCCTGATAGAGGAAATGCACAGTATTTCGACACGATTGGATGATGCCTCAACCCGCATATCGGCTCTTGCCCAGCAGGTGGCCGATCTAAAGGTTCAGGCAAATCCGATTTCCTCCATTTCTGGACAATCGGAGGCCTCCGCGACAGGTCTCTCAATCGATGAAGCCTTCAGCCGGGCATACAACGATCTCGTCCAGGGCAGTCTCGATATGGCTATTCAGGAGTTTACCACGTTTGTAAAAACCTATCCGGGCAGTGAGAAGGCAGATGACGCGCAATACTACATCGGTGAGGCCTATTTCAATCAGAACAAATTGCCGCAGGCAATCGCGGCCTTCACGAAGGTGCTTACTGATTATCCGGCAGGCGACAAAATCCCGAGCTCCTTGTTTAAGCGCGGGAAGGCAGAGCTAGCGCAACAAGAAAAACAAAATGCCACGGCCGATTTCAAAGCCGTAATTCAAAAATATCCATCCTCGCCAGAAGCCGCTTTAGCGCAGAGCGAGTTGAAGAACCTGGGAGTCGGCACCACCGCTCCAAAATCCACACCCGTCAAGCGCAACGCACGCTGATGGTAAAATCCAGATTCGAGGAAATGTAACATGAGCTCTCTCAACAAAGTTATGCTTATAGGAAATTTGGGCAAAGATCCCGAGATCCGATACACACAGGATGGATCGCCCGTCGCAAGTTTCAGCTTGGCTACGAGTGAGAATTGGACCGACAAAAGCGGGAATCGACAGGAACACACTGAATGGCACAATATCGTCGCCTGGACGAGACTGGCGGACCTATGCAAGCGATACCTGTCCAAGGGGAGGCAGGTCTATGTGGAAGGCCGGCTGCGCACAAGGGAATGGAGCGACAAGGACGGCAACAAGCGGCGTACGACCGAGGTAATAGCCAGTCAAATGGTCCTGCTGGGTGGACGTCCGCAGGCGGAAGGCGGGGCTTCATACCCGGCGCCGCTCCAGAAAAGCCCAGCTGAATCGATTGATCAGAGCTTCAACGAAGCTGGCATTACCGACGAGGATATACCCTTCTAAGCACCAGGAATCGGTCCATCTGCCTGCGGGAAGGATTTTCCGATTGGATTTTTCTGCGATTCACTCCATAGCCGTGCTAGCGCAGCGAGCGTCGGATATTGCGGCTTTCCAGGAAAGTGCGCAACTTTGATTCGTATTCAACATCTGTACTGAATTCTATCCAATCCACGCCGCTGCTTCCCAACAAGCTTATTAATTCTTGGCGTCGCTTCAATACGTTCTGCTTGTAACCTTCACGCACCGCGCGCTTATTTGTATTAACAATGCGATACTGCCCCGATTCCAGATCTCCCAGCCGAATGCGCCCAATGCTCGGCAAGCTCCACTCCCTCGGATCCGAAACCAGTATGACCACGATCTCATGTTTGCGGCAACAGATGGAAAATTCGTTCCCGGAACTCAGCGGTGCCTGGAAATCCGTCAAAACCAGCACCAGGCTCCTGGGCATGCAGGGAGCGTTTAAAAAGCGCCATGCGGACTCCAGATCGGTTGCGCCGCCGGCGGGTTTCTGGAGTACCATCTCCCTGATCAAACGGGCCGCATGGACCGGTCCTTTTGCCGGAGGAATGTAACCTTCAATTTTGGAGCGAAGGAATCCCAAACTGACCCTATCTCTTGAATAAAACCCTGCCAGCACAAGGAGGGCCCCAATTTCCGTCAGCAGATCGAATTTTGACTGGCTGGTGCTGCCAAAGGCAAGCGAACCTGAGGTATCAAGCAGGATCAGGACGTTCCTTTCCCTTTCCTCGGCCATTCGCTTGACATAAAGAGACTGACTCCTGGCCGATACATTCCAGTCAATCAGCCGCACATCGTCCCCTTCTGTGTATTCCCGCACTTCCACGAATTCCATTCCCTGGCCGCGAAAGGCGCTCTTATACAGCCCAGCGTATCGTGATTGAGCGAGATGACGAGATTTAATCGTTAAACGCTCGGCCCGCGCCATCAGGCTGCCAATGTCCAGATGTTCTCGTTCATCTTTAGTCATTTTGGCACAGAGGGGTCCATCCATGTTCCTAAAGCCGGGCCGGGCGATGCAAGTAAATGAATGCGCGCTGGATGCGCGCAGCCTTGAATTCCGAACCCACGGCTCGGCAAAAAATCAAGGGGCAGGGATCGTGCCCAGGATTTTTTGTACGATATCGTCAGACTTCATTCCTTCGGCTTCCGCTTCGTAGGAAAGGAGAATGCGATGCCGCAAAATGTCAGCCGCCACGCTTTTAATGTCATCCGGAATTACAAACCCCCTTCCTCTGAGAAACGCATGCGCTTTGGCAGCACAGAAAATCCCGATGCTGGCGCGCGGTGACGCTCCGAAGCGGAGAAACTTTTTCAGATTGAGGTGGTAGTCTTCAGGATCACGGGTCGCAAAGACAATATCCAATACATAGGTCTTGATGCGTTCATCGATATAGATTTGGCCGGCAATCTGCCTCATGCGTTGAATTCTTTCGGGAACCAAAACCTTTTTTAAAGTGATAGCTTCGCCGCCCGCAAGCTGCGCAGATAATCCAGCGGTCGAGGCTAACCGGTTCATGATCTCCCTCTCCTCCTTGCGGGTTGGATACTGAAGCACTATTTTCATGAGAAACCGGTCCATCTGTGCTTCCGGCAAGGGGTAGGTGCCTTCCTGCTCAATCGGATTCTGTGTTGCCAGAACCATGAAGGGCTCTTGCAGGCGAAAAGTATGATTTCCAAGAGTCACTTGTTTTTCCTGCATGCATTCCAGCAGCGCGCTTTGGACCTTCGCGGGCGCACGATTTACTTCATCCGCAAGAAGAAGATTGCTGAACACCGGGCCCTGACGCGCAATGAACGTTCCTGTCTTTTGATCGAAAATCATGGTGCCGATAAGATCGGCAGGCAAGAGGTCGGGAGTGAACTGAATCCGGCGGAATCCGACATCAATAGCTTCCGCAAGACTTTTTACCGCCAGGGTTTTTGCAAGCCCCGGAACTCCTTCCAAAAGAAGGTGCCCTCCTGTAAGCAACGCAATCATAAGAGAATCCAGCAGGGCGGTCTGCCCCACGATCCTCTTCTTGATTTCACTCTGGACACGCTCGAGGTAGAAGGTTTCTTCTTTGACCAGAGGCGTCAGTTCATCGGTGGCTGGTTTCATGGTCGGAATCTGTACCCGGCTTGTTTGTAGACCTTGCGGAAATCTTCTCCACCTATTTCCACAACGCTGCACATTTCATATAGACGTGAACGCAACCGCGCCTCAATTCTGTCGGTCAGCGTTTCCTCTCCCATTCGGTTGGGATTATCAAGATAATTGGAAGTGAAAATGGTTATGTTCTTTTCGTTATAGCGACAATTGATGATGTGCGAAATAGTGTCGCGAACCCAGACCGTAGGTTTGTTTGCGCCCAACTCGTCGAGGACAAGGATTTTGGCGTCAAGAACCGGTCTCAGAACTTCGAGCTCAGACGTTTGCGATACGCTATTCCAGGATCCCTGGATTTCACGCAGCAAGTCCCGGAAATCGTAGAAGAGTCCCCGGTCCCCTGTCTTTCTGATGACCTCCTTCAGCAGCGCTACTGCAAGATGCGTCTTTCCTACGCCGCAACCTCCAAGAAACAGCAAACCCACGTCCACCAAAGGGTATTGATCAATGAACTTGGAAACGACCATCTTTGCGGCTTTTTGACTAGGATCATTGGGGATATAAGATTCCAGGTCGCAGTGCTCATAGCGCTTTGGGATATGAGCGTCATTCAACAGGATCTTGAATCGCTCCTTTTCATTGCAGACGCAATGGCGCACCGTTCCGCCTGGTTGCACCCGTTCCCACCCGGTTCCCCCGCATCGGGGGCAAGATTGATCAAATGCTTCGCTTGTATCCATAAGGCCTTAGCCTATCACAAACACCTGCGTTAAACGCCTGAAGTCCTGCACACCTCACCCATGCTACTGTTTTTCAACCTCGCCGTTCTTGGCATCCTCTGATGAAATGACAGAGGGCGCGGCTTCAGGCATTTGTGCCTTCAGCTCGGTGTACATTTGTTGCACATTCGCACTGAAAAACTGCTGAAAACGATAAGACGAATATTTTTCTGGAACCCTAGTGTCTCGGATAACCTGATCCACAGTATCTCCACGTATGACTGCTGGCTCAACCAGACTCTTGAGCTCCGCGAGATATGCCAGGAAGGCAAGAACATCGCTTTTTGTGCCGATGGAGCCATGTCCCGGGATAAACTTGGTCGCATCTAGTTGAGCAAGTGCGGACAGGGTTTTCATCCAATCCAAGATACATGCATCCTGGGTATTCGGCAATGCGGCATTGAAGAAAATGTCTCCGGCGAAGACGATCTTTTCCAATGGCAAATAGAGAATGAGATCACCATCCGTGTGTCCCCCGCCAAGTGAAAATAGTTCGACTTCCCGTTTGCCATCCCTAACAATAAGTTTATCTTCGACAGTAATCACCGGGGGAAGCACCTTCAGGCTAGACATGCCTTCAATAAGCTCCTGACGTGTCCGAATCTGGGCTGCTGTCCGGGCTCTGGCGGCAGCATCCGTTGCTTCCGATAAATCCTTCTGAAGCTTTTTAATTTGTTCTTGTGAAGCGTTAAGAGCGCGCTTCAGCGCGGCGGAATCCTTTTGGAAAGCGTCCCGCCGTGTCGCAACAGTCCCGATAATTTGGGATGATCCGGGAAAGGCCTGATTTCCGTGCGTGTGATCCGCATGATAATGGCTGTTCACAACAAAACGCACGGGCTTTGGAGTAATGGAGCGGATTTTTGCAAGAAGCGCCTGCCCGGCCTCCGGCGTGTAGTGCGCATCAAATACCAATACGCATCTGTCCAAAATCACAAATCCGGAATTGCTTACAACGCTGTCGTCGCCCGGGCGTGCGATCCGCGCATACACACCCTCGGCAAGGTTTTCGTATTCGCTGGTGTTTTTTTGCGGAGAATCTTGTTCAGCGCAAAAAACGGCGTCTGTGCCGCAGGAAATGAAAAACAAAACCGACGGCAAAACAAATCGTAATATGGGCGCTGGCGACATTGGATTTGGACTTTGGATGAAACAATCGAATAAGCGTCGTGTTTCGTTTGAGGTTAAAAAGTTATGTTGCGCTGCCGAGGAGCTTCGACCAGTAACACATTCAGATCCATTTTGGTTTGTTGCCGATAGATCGTTACCTTAATGGTTTCGCCTGGTTTTTTTGGCTCCAACGCCAATCTCAGCTCATCGGGGGATGTGATCGGCTTGTTGTCAACCGCAACAATGATATCTCCTCCCACCAGTACGCGTTCGTTATAGACAGCGATCGCTCTGCTGGCGCCGCGAATACCTGCGTTTTCAGCAGAGCTTCCTTTGCGAACCCTGGCTACCAGAATGCCGCTTTTGACAGGCAATCCGAGCACTTCGGCAAAATCATCGGTAACGGCGTATCCCTCGACTCCAAACCAGGGACGCACAACACGCCCCTCCTTTATGAGGTCCGCGACCACGCGGCGAATGGTGTTGACCGGGATTGCAAAACCAACTCCGCTGCTAGCGCCGCTCGGGGATACAATCTGCGTATTGATTCCGATCATTTCCCCTGCAGTATTCAGAAGCGGTCCACCGGAATTCCCCGGGTTGATAGCCGCGTCGGTTTGAATTACGTTTTCTATCAGAGTATCGCTTTCAGTCCGGATTCGCCGCCCCAACGAACTGATAATTCCCTCAGTCAGAGTATTCTGAAGCCGGAAAGGATTGCCGATTGCCAGAACCTTTTGCCCGACTACAAGCGATTCTGAATCACCGAGAGGGATCGGATGGAGACGTTCCTTCGGCACGTCGACAAGGCGAATGACGGCAATATCATTCTGACTGTCGTAGCCAACGACTTTTGCCCGGTATTTAGTTTGATCAGGCAAAGCAACTTCAAGGCTGTCGGCATTTTCGATGACATGATAGTTTGTAAGGACATTTCCTTCGAGGTCCAGGACGCTTCCGCTTCCGGTTGAAGGCGAGGCAATTGGAGAGAAAAAGAAATCGTACTCAATAACAGTTGAGGTGATGTTGACTACGCCAGGGCTGACCTTCTTGTAAACCTGAATGTTGGTTTCTTCGTCGGATGTCAACGGAGGCTGGCTTTTTACCGTTGATGCAAGAGCAGCCTGCGTTTTTAATACCCTATCCGTTTCCCGATAGCCGGGCACTAAATCCCAACGCAGCATTACAATGGTAGCGGCGCATGCAAGAAGAGCCGTAACTGCAACCAATTTAAAATGCTGAAATCTCATATTCAAAATCGCAAAAGTGCGCCGCGCTTCTGCAAAGCAAGCTACCTCGCGTTAATTGTCACCCCACCGGAGCCGATATTCATGTCGAGCACCAGGGCGCTCTTGGCCGCCTTGGGAATATTGACTACTGTCGACATTTTGAGAATAGTCATATTCAATTTATACTCGCCAGGAGGGACCGGGGTACTAAACTTACAGCTGCCCCTATTCCCGTCCGTGAGGATCGGTTCTGACGAATAGGTCCCTGCTGAACCAACCAAGACAAGAGTGTAACCATCCAGCCTCGACATATTCCAGGAACCGGCGCTTTTTACGATATTGCAGGTGATCGTTTTGGGCGTCGATTTCAGCGATTCATCCTCGCTGTATTTCGTTATCGAAGCGCCGGCTTGTTCCATGACATCTTGAAACCACTTTTTCGGAAGCGAGTCAAGTGTCCCATCCGCTTTCAATTTATCCAGTGTTTTATTGACCGATGCCAGCAGCTTTTTTTCGTCTTTGCGCGCAACAACGGCATACTCATCGGTTGTCAACTTAGCCCCCGTGGTAATAAGCATCTCGAAACTCTTCCAGATGCTGTAGGTCATGATACGGTTGTCTCCAACCACGGCGTCAATTTCGGTTCTGTTCAAAGCACCAAGAGCATCATCCAGGGTCTTGAATTTGACAAGCGTTACATTGCCGGCAACAGTCTGGGTTTCCATGAATTTTTCGCCCATGCGCCCTGTCTGCACACCCACCTTCTTGCCGGCGAGACTGGCAAGGTCCTTGATTTCCGGCCTGTCTCTACGGTGGGCGATAGTGTTGCTATCCTGAAAGTAGGATTTTGAAACTGCAAATTGCTGTTGCAGTTCAGGTGTAACGGCGACGGCAGAAATTGCCAGTTCCGCCTCTCCTTTCTGAACTATCTCCAGCAGGCGATCATAGGAAATCTTGACCCATTTCACCTCATATCCGAGATCTTTGCCGATGGCGTCGCCAATATCGACGTCAAAGCCCTGCACTCCCGTTCCTGAACCAAATTCGAACGGCATATTCACCGCATCGGTTGCAATTCTCACAGCCTTGTATTTCTGCATCTGGGAATAGGCACCCGGAATTTCTTTATTCTCTCCGCAAGCGATAAATGCAACAGTTATGCTCAAAATCAACAACGTATATTTTACGATCCGCAAAATTTGCCTCCTTTTGGAGAATGCACAGCTCAATCAATTATAAAGACGTTCCTACCTATTCTAGCCAAATTGGTGTTCATGCAAAAGCTTTTTCCAATTCTATTTTGCCTTCAGTTCTCTGCCGGTTTCGCACGGCACTCAATTTCCTTGCCTCCCCGTAAAATCCGCAGGCGTCTTCTAGGTACGCTTATCACGCAGCAAAAAAATCATTCCAGCCGCCGCCATGTTTGCGGCGGCGCAGAGTAGGCATACGGCTAGGTAGCCCGAACGCTCAAACAGCAAGCCCGAAGCCAATGCGGCCAGGGCAATTCCAAGCTGAGAAAACGAATTTTTGAGGGCGACAAATGTTCCGCGCATTGCGGTGGCGACGACTTCCGTGAGAAGAGCTTCCATGGGCCCTTGTCGGAAAGCGGCTGACAGACTGATTAGTCCACATGTTCCAAAAAGAGTTATCTTTTCATTCGACCCTGGAAGGATTATCAGGAAAATGGCAAGGCTTATGTTGCTCAATATAAACTGCCGCCGTTTTCCAATTCTGTCAGAAAGGGATCCGGCAAAGGGAGATGCGAGCAAGGCAGCCGCTCCCGATACCAAAAAAACAAATCCCACTTGCTTTGAGGAGATGCCAAAAGCGTCGTACAACCAGACCCCAACATATGCCAGAAAGCCCATTGTGCCCGCCGAGGCAAAAAATGCACTCAGCAGTGCATTTCGTGTTGTGCTGAATGTCAGGAAGCCAGCATAAATACGCAATTGATTGAGGAACAATACATTGCCGGCCTGCCCGGAATGTCTGGCTCCCAACGAAGGCAAAAAGGCATATATCACAACCGACAAAAGGATGACCACTGTGGCAGTCATGCCGAAGATGGCGTTCCACCCATATCGCTCTCCCACCCAGGTTCCTATAGGGACACCAAGGATCAGTGCCGCAAAATAAGAGGACATGATTGAGCTCATAGCCCATCCTCGATTTGAATATGGGAAAAAATCCGCTGCGTAGGAGATGGCATTAAGACTAATCATACTCGCACCCATCCCCGTTATGATTCTGCTTAACAGCAACGGTTCAAAAGTTGATGATAGAAATGTTGCGATCGATCCCAGGGAGAAAATTATCAGACCTGCCAAAAGGCCGCGTTTGCGTCCGAATTTGTCCGAAAGGGGGCCCCAGAAGAGGACTGACAAGGCGGCCGACAACGAGTATCCAGTGAAAAGAAGTCCGACAGTCGAGGACGATTTGCCGACTTGAGCTCTGATTGTGGGGAGAAGCGGGCTGATGATCTGGCTATCCGCAACGCCCACAAACAGAATTACAAATAGACAGAATACAACTCTAAGTCCACCTTCAGCGCGGGAAGACATTGGCACCTATGGGAAATGCTTGATGCGCAAGTGCTCGGCGGCAATATCCGTTAAGTCGACGACTGAGGCAGCTGCGACGCCCATAGCTATTGCAATGGCTTCGCTTATTTCCTCAGGAGTGGCGCCAAATTTTTTCGCTTTTTTGATGTGGCCGTTGAGGCATCCCTGACACTTGAAGCCAAGTGCCGCCGCTATGGCTATAAGTTCTTTGGTTTTTCTGTCGACGTTGGTTTTTTTATAGGTTTCCTGGTAAAAGTCGAAATATACTTTTTTCATTCGTTCTTCTACCATGGTGTAAGAAGGCCAACCCGCTTGCGGTTCCGGCGTTGTTGGTTGTTTCAAATTGGGATCTTCAGTCGGCGTTTTCATGAACCATTATCCATCCCTTTTTATCGGCGTTCCATAGTTTACAGCATTTCTAAAGCTACAAAACCATGCTACCATCAATGTTGTGGTGACTCAAGGAATCGGCTATACGCACTGATTAAAAAGATCTCTTTCCGGTTATAGTCTGCGCTCCATTACCCAGGCATCTTCAACAGGATTGGAATAGTAATTCAGGCGTGTGCCCGCAATTTGAAATTTCTGCGCATAATAAAATCGAATTGCTTTTTTATTGGATTTCCTGACTTCGAGAAAGCAGTGGAGGCAACCCCGGCGAATGCCCTCCGCACAGGCATACTCCATCAAATGCCTTCCTATTCCTCGCCCCTGAAACCGCTCATATATGCCGACCTTCAGGATTTCGAGATTTTCAAAGAGGGATCGGGCCAGGAAAAATCCTATTATAGAATGTTCGAGATTTTCGTCGATCATTACGGCTTTGCAGCCAAAATATTCCGCATATTCCTCGAGGAACTTGTGGTAATTATCTTTTCCCCAGAAAGAGAGTTGCGTTTCATTTTCAAGCGGCTCCAGGGACGGAATATCTTCCACCGTAAGCGCAGAGATATAAACACCCATGGGCATGTTATCGTCTTTTGAATTTGGATTTGGCAGCATCGGGTGGCCTGATATAAAGCGGTTCGGACTCAAGCGCCGCTCCGGTTTTCCAGCTTCTCTTTCGGCGTAGTGCCAATCTTCCTATCCCATCCGCAATAAACAGATCCGTCATGACAAATCGGGGGCGATTGCCCCGCGAGGTTCCCAATCCAGAAAAATAGCGGTAGGCGCCGTCACCGATCAGGAAAATGCTTTTCCGTTTGAGTTGTTGCTCGATTGCAGCTGGATATAAAAGCAATGGTCTTCCAACCCTGCGAATCCTACCCTCGTTGTTTATGTACTCAGCATAATAGACTTGCGACCGCTGGGCATCCATAATGACCGCAATGTTCCCCCGGAGAAATGGATTCTGGCTGGCAAGAGCATCCATTCCCGACACTCCTGCAAAGGGAATACCCAGTGACTGAGCCAATCCCAACGCCGTGGCAACTCCGATGCGGATTCCCGTAAAAGAGCCAGGCCCTATTCCCGCGGCGATAAGACTCAAGTCTTTTAAATTCCAACCGGCAGTTTCGAGGAGGAAGTCTATCGATTTCAGCAGGCGGGACGAATGGGTTTCGAGGGAAGCAAGGCGCAATTCCCCGATCAGCTCTTCCCCATTAAGCAAGGCGACACTGCCGCGCACGCTTGAGGTATCCATGGAAAGTATCTTTAAGGCTTGCTTTTGGGGCATGGTCCTTGACAATCGCAGGAGATGAATTATATACTGCATTTTCTTTATTTACAAGGATTAGAAATAATTCCAGGTTACCCCATCCGCTCCTGTCGGTGAGGTTCGTTTCCTCTGCGAACTAATGCGTTCGATGGCATGCGCCCCTGGCTGAGAGTTCAGGGACCGACCCGGATTGTGTGACGCGGAGCGCACAATGCCCTTTATTGAAGACCTCACCCCCATGATGAAGCAATATCATGAGGTCAAGCGTCGCTTCCCCGGAAAGCTGGTATTTTTCAGGCTGGGCGACTTTTATGAGATGTTTTATGAAGACGCCCGGGTTGCTTCCCGAGAACTGGAAATCACCCTTACAGCACGCAACAAAGACAAGAATGGCGCCCCGATTCCAATGTGTGGCGTTCCCTACCATTCGGTGGACGGTTATATTGCGCGGCTTCTCAAGAAAGGTTTCAAGATAGCAATCTGCGAACAGGTTGAGGACCCGAAAACCGCAAAGAAACTCCTCCACCGCGAAGTAACACGCGTTCTAACGCCAGGCACAGTGGTAGAGGAAATGCTGCTTGAACCCAAAGACCACAACTATTTGGGAAGCCTGATTTTGACCGGTTCAGGCATAGGGCTGGCTTTCATGGATCTTTCCACAGCCGATTTTCTGGCCACGCAGTTTTTAAGCGAGGACGCGTGGGAGAAGACCGTTGACGAACTGACTCGTTTCTCTCCCAAAGAACTTATCCTTCCGGATGACACCGCCGATGATTTGCGCCAGAGGCTCACCAAGGATTGGCCGGGAGAATGGGTGTCCAGCCCCTGTGACGCCTGGGCTTTCAATCTTGACTACGCCCAGCGCCTTCTTTTGGAGCATTTTGACGCTGCCAGTCTTGATGGTTTCGGAGGCGAAAGTCAGTCGATGTCGCTCTGCGCTGCGGGCGCTTTGCTTCATTATTTGCGCGAATCCCAATTGGCTCAGGTGGGGAAAACAGCATCCTTGCGATTCTATTCATCCTCGGAATTCTTAAGGATCGATTCTTCCACGATCGCCAATCTCGAGATCATTCAGACCCTGGATGGCAGTCGGAAAGGATCTCTGCTCCAATTTCTGGATCATACTCAAACTGGAATGGGAGGCAGACTGCTGAAATCCTGGCTTCTGGCGCCGTTGCTGAATCTTGATCAACTTCAACTCCGCCTTGACGCCTTGGACGGCCTGACCCATTCGGTCGAAGTTCATGATCGGATCATGCAGAGGCTATCCCAGGTTCATGATTTGGAGCGTCTCCTGAGCCGGATCCTGGTCTCAGTAGCAAACCCTCGTGAAATGCTGGCGCTGAGAGACTCCCTCCTTCAGATCCCACTCATCCAAAATCAACTCGCGGTTTTTTCCTCAGAGCGCCTGTGCCGGGTCCGCGAAGAATTGGACGAGCTGAGCGATGTAGTGCAAATCATTGAGAATGCCATCGATGAGGATCCCCCCGCTTCTATCAATGAGCCCGGGATCATAAAGGCAGGTTACTCCGGCGAGTTGGACGAATTGCGCGCCATCCGTCACAGCGGTAAAGGATATATTGCCTCCCTGGAGGCACGCGAGCGCCAGAAGACCGGGATTCAATCCCTCAAGGTAAAGTTCAATCAGGTGTTCGGCTATTTTATTGAAGTAACCAAGCCGAACCTTCCGCAAGTTCCTCCCGACTATATCCGCAAACAGACCTTGGTGAATTGCGAGCGTTTTGTTACGGAAGAGCTCCAGAGCTACGAGGAAAAAATTCTTGGCGCAGAGGAACGCATCGCCGCTCTTGAAAAGGAACTCTTCATCGAGATAAGAAAATCGACCGGCGCGAAGGGAGACCGCATCCAGAAATCCGCGCGTCTTCTGGCCGAGCTCGATGTTTATTCATCCCTGGCGGAGGTCGCCCTTAAAAACGACTACGTGCGCCCGCAGATTGTGGACGGAGACGAGATTTATGTCAGGCAGGGACGGCATCCGGTCGTGGAATTGATAAGCCGTCCATTTATTCCCAACGATGTTTTCATGAATGTGACATCCGATCAGTTGTTGATTTTGACCGGACCCAACATGGGCGGAAAGTCAACGTATCTCCGCCAGACCGCATTAATCGTGATCCTGGCGCAGATGGGTTCCTTCGTCCCCGCGAAGGAAGCCCGGCTCGGCCTTGTTGACCGCATTTACACAAGGGTGGGTGCATCCGATAATCTGGCGCGGGGTCGCTCTACGTTTATGGTCGAGATGATTGAGACGGCAAACATTCTAAACACCGCAACCAGCCGAAGCCTTATTTTGTTGGATGAGGTCGGACGCGGCACCGCCACATTCGACGGGCTTTCAATAGCCTGGGCAGTCGCGGAATACCTGACGAATAATACCTTCCATCGGGCCAAGACGCTCTTTGCCACCCATTATCATGAACTGACCAAAATGGCCGACATTCATCCGGGAGTCAAAAATTATTGCATGGCAATCAAGGAGGCCGGCAAGGAGATCATTTTTCTCCGTAAGGTGACTCCAGGAATTGCAGACAAAAGCTACGGCATTGAAGTGGCTCGGCTCGCCGGGTTGCCACGCGAGGTTTTGGTTCGCGCCGCGGAGATCCTTGAACGCCTGGAGCGAAAAGAAATAGATCTGACCGGACGATCGCACTCACGTTCCGCAGCGAGCGTTTCCGATTTCCAGAAGACACTTTTCTAGTATTTTTGAGAGGATTGTCGCATTTCGGCGGCACGGATTTGGCAGCATAGAAGCCGGGTTTAAAGGAACTTATTGATGAAAAGCAAAATCATTGCTCTGCTCAAGACGGCCGTCACTCTCCTGCTTTTCTATCTCCTTTTCCGCAAAGTGGATTTTGCCCAATTCGCCATGATCCTGCGCTCTGCGCGACTGGATATCCTGGCCCTTGGATTTCTGATCATTTGGCTGGGCCACTATATATGCATTTTCCGCTGGCGCATGCTCATGCGACCTTTGATGCCGGTCTCATCACTGGGGCGGCTTTTCGCAATTTATTGCATAGGCCTTTTCTTCAATTTGACTTTTCCCACGGTTGTGGGAGGCGATGTGATCAAGTTTTATTATGCAGGACGCCCTTCCAAACGTTATGCGCAGAGTTTTGCTGCGACATTCCTGGATCGCGATGCCGGCATGTTTGCCATGATGATCATCGCTTGCATTGCCACGGTTATTCACCCGGTAACCGTCCCACGGATTCCCATTAATATTATCATCTGGGGAACAACGGCAGGTTTTGTGGTCGCCAATGCTCTGATTTTTGCCCCATCGCTCCATCGAATCTTAACCAAACTTTTGCTGGGTACAAGGTTGTCCCGGCTATGCGCGAAAATCGACGCCCTATCCGATGCATTTCAGATAATGGGACGCCATCGGTTTGTGCTCATCAACTCATTTATTATTTCGCTGGTCAACCAAGTGCTGGTGATTTTGGTTGTATGGATAATGGCACTGGGCTTGAGAATTCATATCTCCCTACTTTACTACCTGGCGTTTGTCCCGGTCATAACTTTAATATCCATGATTCCCATTAGTCTGAATGGTATGGGTCTGCGCGAATACGGGTTTGTAAGCCTTTTCGGAGCTATTGGTTTACCAGCCGCTTCCTGCATGGCCATTGGCTTGCTCTCATCCGCGGTAATAATCTTGTCTTCATTGCCCGGGGGCGTGCTGTATGTTCTCTTCAGGGATCGCGAAGACATGCATCAAATGGCTGAGGTGGAATCCGGCTTTTCAGAAGCAAAATAAGCAGGAACAAACGTCTGATATGATATAAGATTGCCACTGTCGCAGCCAGTCCATTGGTTGAAACGGTGAATCGGCAGGATAAACCGATCGCCTTAAATCGTCACGAAGAAGGAATTTGAACTTGTTTTCAAAACATTTTGCTTTTCAAATGCCTGCCGTCGTCAATTTTGTCGGCGGTGGCGGCAAGACAGGACTTATCCTAAGACTGCTGGATGAATTCGCTGAATCAACCTCGGCCATCTACACTACAACTACCCGAATGCACCCTCCCGACCCCGGTCAGGGGCTGGTGATTCTGTCAGGCGACAACATGCAGCTTTTAAAGAGCGTCCTGAATAAGATAGCGGGTGCCTGCGCGAGCCCACATGCAAAATTCGTGGTCGCAAACCTCCCTATTGCTAACAGTCATAATCTGATCGGGGGAGTTCCCGCTGATTTCGTCCATGGCATCAACACGAATTATTTTTCAATCATTCTCAATGAGGCTGACGGCGCGCGCAGCATGTCGCTCAAAATGCCGCGGGCGGGAGAGCCGGTGTTAATGGAGGAATCAACCTATCTTGTGCCTGTAATTGGCATGGATTGCCTGCTAAAGCCGCTTGGTCCGGAGACACTCTTCCGCTGGGATATGGCAGCTGCACGTTTTTCCCTGAAAGCCGGACAAATTATCACCCCCAAATTGGCTTCAGATCTCCTGCTGCATAAAGAAGGCGTCTGTTCCGGTTACAAGTCGGGAATGAGCATTATTCCGTTTATCAACAAAGTCGATGATAACAGCCAGGACTCCCTGGCACGAGAGCTGGCCCTCGCCCTTCTCCACAACGCGCACTTCCCCGTGAGCAAGGTAGTGTGGGGAAGCTTATTCGGCAGCCGTGCCGCTTCCCTCTCTGCCGTCGCACTGTAAGCCTGCAATGACCATCATCGAGCTGACAAGCAAACATAATCCCTTATTTAAGAGAATCCGGCTTGTTGCTTCGCAATCCCGCAGAGCACCCAAATCACTTGTTCTAGTTGAGGGAGTCCGCGCCCTCGAGGAAGCCGCAAAAGCCGGATGTGTCGCTGAGTGTGCCCTTATATCCGAAAATTTCGGGAATGCTGCGCGAGAACTCGATCTGCTGAAACATTGGAACCTCCAGGGAGCTAAGCTATACCGGGCAAGAAAAGCCTTAATCGAATCCGTATCTGAAGTGCAATCGTTTCAGGGAGCTCTCGCACTCGTCCGGGTCCCACCCCAATCCCTGAAAACGATGCTCATCGGACCCAATCCGCTGATTCTCTGTATCTGCGGGATACAGGATCCGGGAAATCTGGGTACGTTGGTTCGCGTCGCCCTGGCGGCGGGCGTATCCCTGGTTTGCACAACCAAAGGCAGTGCCTCCGCAACAAACCCGAAATCCATAAGGGCAAGTGCCGGCGCCTTTTTCCACCTGCCGCCTGTTGAAAACCTGACACCCTCAGAACTCATGGATTTTTTGGCTTCCCACAGGATTAAGATCCTGCGTGCCGATGCTCGCGGCGAATTGCCATACATGGATTACAACTATCGTTCTCCGTGCGCAGTGCTGCTCGGCAATGAAGGACGGGGGTTTTCTGCCAAGGATTGGAAAGGAAGCCAATCCGTGGTCATTCCCATGGCGAGAGGAGTAGAATCCATAAATGTAGCCGTCGCCGGCGCGGTTATTCTTTTCGAAGCGTATAAACAAAGATCGCAAGCGAGCAGGTAGCCCGCGCTTGACGCCGTGAGGAGATCAGACAAGCTTTATGGTGCGTTCATTATTTCCCGATTCCGTAACCAAGGCCGGACCCGGAGTTCCGCTTGCCGATCGCATGCGTCCGCACGACCTGGACGAGATTGTCGGACAAGCCCATCTAATCGGCGAAGGTAAAGTCCTCAGAGAAATGGTGCAGCAGGGGAACCTCATGTCGATTATTCTTTGGGGTCCTCCCGGGACAGGAAAGACAACGATGGCGCGAATTCTGGCAAAGGAAGTCGGAGTTCCGTTTGTTGCCTATAGCGCAGTCCTCTCCGGAATAAAGGAAATCAAGACGCTGATGGCTGAGGCTCAAAACCACTTCCGTCGCTCGCATCAGCAAACCGTAGTTTTTGTGGATGAAATCCACCGCTTCAACAAGGCTCAACAGGATGCCTTTCTTCCCTATGTCGAATCCGGAGTCATCATATTGATAGGTGCTACGACGGAAAATCCGTCCTTCGAAGTCATAAGCGCTCTCCTTTCCAGAGCCAAGGTTTACGTCCTCAGCCCCTTGTCACCGGAGGATATTGAGCAGATCTTAGCCCGGGCGCTCAACGATCCGGAGCGGGGACTCGGAACGATATCGATTGAGGTCTCATCTGAATTAATGCGCCGTCTGGCGCTATACTCAAACGGCGATGCCAGAATTGCGCTTAACGCATTGGAGATCGCTACTTCACTGGCAAAAGCGCGCACGCACGCCGGCAAACCGGTCCTTTCGCTCACCGATGTTGAGAACGCGCTTCAACGCAAAATCCTGCAATATGACAAATCGGGGGAAGAACATTACAACCTGATCTCAGCGCTGCATAAATCCATGCGCAACAGCGATCCCGACGCAGCTATGTACTGGCTTGGACGCATGCTCGAGGGCGGCGAAGACCCGGTTTACATCGCAAGGCGCATGGTTCGTTTTGCCTCTGAAGATGTGGGACTGGCGGATGTGCGCGCCTTGTCAGTCGCCTTGAATGCGACCGATGCGGTTCGTTTGGTCGGCATGCCGGAATGCAAGCTGGCGTTGGCTGAGGCGGCAGTCTACCTTTCTCTTGCTCCAAAATCCAACGCTCTTTACACGGGCTACTCACAGGTCATGGAGGACGTGCAGAACACTCTCAACGAACCTCCTCCACTACACATCCGTAATGCTCCGACTTCACTGATGAAAGATTTGGGATATGGTGAAGGATATCAATATGCGCATGATCTTCCGGATAAGGTCGCGGACATGGAATGCTTGCCGAAAAGCCTGAAAGGACACCGGTACTACCATCCCAAGGGGCAAGGGATGGAACGCAAGATTCAGGAGGTTCTGCAAAACATCAGGGAGTTGAAGCAGCGCAACAAGAAGTAACGGTTGTCAAGAAGAGTTGTGGCGCCAGACCATCCAGAAAACACCTTTGCAAAGCCTACAGGGATTGGATCTCCACTTTCCTATTTTGCTGGAATCGCGGAGGAAGCATCGGGATTTGAGGGAATCGCAGATGGAGCTTCGGGAAGAGATATGCCTTCGACGACCAGGATAGCCAACTGTTTGGGCAGCGACCAGAAAAGCAGTTTTGCTTCGTTCTCCGAAAGCCAGAGTTGAATTCTGACCTCGCTTTTTGCATTCCGCGATGCCGTCAAGCGGCGATATCGCTCAACCAAGCGGCGATAAAGAGATTTGCCCCACCTGGCAATGCGCGAGCTATCCTGTTGCGATGGCAGCGATCGAATTTCCAGCGTCTTATCGCTGTCGCAAATCAGATCATAATCCGCAGGCATTCGATCCGGACCCCACAGTGCTTGTTTTGCGGCTTCTGCGGCAGCTTCATCGCCTTGACCTGGCAAGACCTTGGGGCGCTCGCTTTTCGCAAAAGGTTTCTTCTCTTTCAGCGCCCATGTTGAATTCAGTGCTGCGGTGACAGACCGTTTGTCCACCTCCACAACTTTGAATGCGCGCAAACTGCGTCCCCTCGCCCGCAATCCGATGCTGTGGCTTGACAGGTTGACGATCAAATAAGGAGAAGGGTTTTGAGCCAGGGAGTACTCGGCGGCAAGCACCTGTTGTCGAATTGTAAGTTCTGCAACCTGTTTTCGAAGCTGCTCAATATTGTCAACGCTCCCTTGCTCGCCGGAGCCTTGTTGCCGGCAGCCGCAGGCAACAAGGCAGACCAGGAGGATCGTTGTCAGTCCAACAGCGCACCGCAGAGGTATCCCGCAGGTCGGCGAATTTGCCTCTAAACCAGGGGAAGCTTCCGATTTATTAGAAAATGTAGATCGGAGTACCCGGCTGAGCCGTCTCATATATCTTTTTAAGAGTATCATCATCGACGCGGATGCAGCCGTGAGTTACGCTGGTGCCGAGCATCCGGGTGTATAGCGTTCCGTGAATAAAATAGCCGTCGCCGAATGCGATCGCATAATCGCCAAGCACGTCTGCAACGGCCCTGCTTTCCCGATCCTTGGGTATCGGCTCGCCTTCCTCTATGAACGCCCAATCCGGCCGATACCAAACAGGATTTGTGACCTTGCTCAGTGCGCGAAAGTAACCGCGAGGCGTGTCAAAAGTCCAGGTCCGAAGACCATTGGTATCTGTCAGTTCCAGGCCACTTCCTGTCGAACATTTGTCTTGGGCTGCTATGCTGGAACCCTTGATGAGGTAAATATGGTTTGCTGCGCTATCCACCAATATCGCGGGGCCAGACGGGAAAAGGCGGTTTTCTTTCTCTTCCAGCTTCTTGATTTGGCTTGTGAGAGAGGCGGCCTGTTTATGTACCGTGTTCAGATCCATGCCGGCTATTTCGCTCGGAATCGCCAGCTCGGGAGTATCATCCGATCGTTGTAGCCACAACCCAATAAAGCCTGCCAACAGCACAAGAATAAGTGATCCAAGAACCCCCACGGCAGCAATAGCATTGCGGGATTTAAGACGGCTCACAATGTACAACTTCCTTTTATTTTGTGGCACTTGCCTCACCCCTCACTGTTGCGTAAAACGCGATGTCCCGACAATGCCGACCGGCATTCCTGGATATGCACGTGCATACAGTTCAAGCATATCCCCATCATCCAGAGAGATGCAACCATCAGTCCAATCTGAATTGGACCTGCCTCCGCCATGAATCTCTATGTTTCCTCCGATGCGCGCATTCGCCGGGATTGCTCCACTTCGCTTCAAGGCTGTGAACCTTTGCCGGTCGACGCTATTCGGATAATCCAACAACAATGCTTTTCCATATTTTCCGGATGGCTTCATGCTCGTGATTTTGTACTCCCCTTCCGGGGTTGAGGCATCGCGTTCCCGGGCCTTTTGCCGTTGCCAGTTCCGGCTCAGGTTTGCGATGTATGACTTCTCCACCTTACCTTTGTGCAAAAGAAGGCAACGATGTCCCAGCTTGTCGACCAGTATGGCGCGACGCCCAGTTTCCTTCGTCCAACTCACCAGATCCGCCGCCTGCTTTTCCCACTTGTTCCGGAGACTCGCATCTTCAAATCGGGCAAACTCCAGGTCGTTGGACTGGCTGTGCATCTGCCATGAAGACCAGGCCCGCAGTACGTTGGTCAGAGCAGTTTCATATTCCCCCTGAGCTTTGAGTGCCTCTGCCTGTTCAAGAAGGCTTCTAGCTCTTTTCTGATCGATGCCACTGAGGTTGAATCGAGACCAGAGCTTTGCACTGCCGTTTCCTGACGTAAGCTCCTGCCTCAATATCGAAATGAAGGCTCTTGCTTTTTCCCGCTGTTCCTTCTCGCGTTGGACCAGCTTCAGCTTGAGAAGGCG
>Ga0208980_10000473_pt1 | contig 22496 bp, 20 predicted proteins | sample WetSurMetagenome_3_FD_187993 | JGI IMG/M metagenome (GOLD analysis project Ga0208980, IMG submission 187993) | Wetland microbial communities from Twitchell Island in the Sacramento Delta, sample from surface sediment Aug2011 Site A1 Bulk (version 2) | ecosystem: Environmental > Aquatic > Marine... | reverse complement strand
ATTATAAACCATATGATGCTATATACTAAAAGTTATTTTTTTGCTGGATCTCTTCCCGTCACACCATTTTTCGAGTACATTAACCTTCCCACGAATGGCTGCACTACTATCATCATAAAATGAATCAGACCTTATACTGCAAAAGCCACCTCATTTAAAAGATGTGAAATATCTGGTTACTGTGGAACAGAAGTAGTCGTAAATTATTCTTGACTATCCGTAATCATGAGAAGAAAATTCGAGTGCTTAGTTATAGGGCAACCAAATCAAACACAAAAGATTCGCAGAGATCCTTGAAATTACGAAAAAAAATTATCCGTGTAATTATTTGTGTACTAACTGAAATTGAAGGGCGAAATCTCTTGTAATACCTGGTTCATATCACCGTCAATACTCCTTCAAACAAGACGAAGTAGCAATAAAAGAAAACGACAAATGTCCCAGATGCCATCGTTCAATTCCGGGGCGGACTATTCTTCTTTTTGTGCTGATGTATTGCTACTGACCAGGCGAAATTTTAACCGGCTGCTGTTGCGATCAATTCTGGAAAAATAAGGGTGTAACCATGCCGGTCGTTCTTTTCTGTGGAAATCTTATGAAAACGGTCATAAAGGACAAAAAAATCGATCTTTACTATCATCTTTGAAAAAAAATCTGTTTTCAGACGTATTGTTGTCCAAAAAATCAGATGGATTTATCATAATTTTAATAGTAATAAACCATATAATGCTATACACAAAGCAGGCAGATCATAGATTTTCAGACAATCATACCTGGTTTCTGGATAAACCACAGATTAGACAGGAGTTAAAAAATGGATGATTCACGTATCCGTCAGGAGATAAATAAATATAGAAAATTTAAAAAAGTTGATGGGGCTACGTACCGAAAAGTAAACCAGTTTCTGCGTAAGAGAACCTACATAACGGCACGGGAATGGGCACTCGCACGGCTGTGTACGGATTTTCGTACTTCCGGAGGTGCAGAAATGACCTTTATTGGAAAACATCTCCCGGAACTTGTCCCTTTTATGGAAGAACCTTATACTCCACAGGCAGTCAACCAGGCGCGTAACTCATTCAAAAAGAAGGTGAGAAAAGCAAGCGCCACATTTTTCTATGGAGCAATGTGTGGATTTTTTACCACTGATGAACTTGATGATCTGCTTTTTGAAGCAAGCGAGGTTGCCCGGTTTCTTCTCGAGGTGGAAGGAACCACACTGGATATCGATGAAGAGATAGATATTGAAGACAGGATCACCAAAGTCATGAGAAGTGTTGGAGAAGCAGCAAAAACCATTCTTAAATCCCGGGCAGAAGAGAGGGAATCTTCGCCACAAAAACCCATAACGGATAATAAGTCTGTTAGTAATAATATACCGGGAATAGACAAAACGGGTGAAGATAATACACCACAAGACAACGATCCATCATCCGTCGCTCATTCCGGAGAAATACCCCAGGCACCTGAAAATACTCTGGCCGGAATAGATAAAAAAATTGCCCTCGACGGATCACTTTCAATGGAATTTATTTCAGGAGCTCCAGGTACTCATAACCAGGGAAAGATTTCACATAACACCGCAGGAGAAATAAAAGACAAACTTCAGGAAAACAATCGAACATAAAAGGTACACACCAAATTTAATTCAGACTGATTGATACAGGAGATAAACATATGAAAATAATCCAGGTTGTGGGAAACTCAAATTCTGGTAAAACAACATTTATTAAAAACCTGATCCCCGAGCTCAAAAAAAAAGGGAATGTAGCGGTTATCAAACATCTGGGAGATCATACCTACAATATCGAGGAAGGAAAAGACACTACTGTTTTTTTTAATGCCGGTGCAGACATATCTGTTGGGATAGACTCCGACAAGGCAGTAGCTGCGATACGGAAAAACACCCTTGACGAAGTTCTGGGTATGCTCTTCGATCAGGAAATGGACTTTGCCATAATTGAAGGCTTTAAACAACGATCATTTCCAAAAATAGTTATCGGTAATTTAACAGCTGATACCAGTATCCTGACAAATCCATCAGTTGATGAGGTTATATCATCGCTTAATCTTTTCGAAAATTTTCTTAAAATAAAAAAATGACGGGAGCAAGTATACATGCAATCAACAAAATTTCAAAAACGGTTGTTTGGTACCAATGGGGTCAGAGGAATTGTTGGTAAAGATCTGCCGCCGGATTTAGTACTCACCATTGGCGAAGCACTTGGAACGATGCGGAAAGGATGTATTGCAGTTGGAAGAGACACGCGGACATCCGGTGAAACGCTCGTAAAAGCAGTTAAATCGGGCCTGCTTGCAGCAGGTTGCAATGTTGTTGATTGCGGCATCCTTCCGACCCCGGCACTACAATACCTCATTAAAGATCAGTTTGATGGAGGGGCCATGATAACCGCATCGCACAATCCACCTGAATACAACGGGGTCAAGATCATAGAGGCCGATGGTACAGAAATGGGAGATGAGGAAACACTAAAACTCGAACAACTGATATTTGAACGGTCATTTTCTCCTCAATCGTGGGAAAACATCGGGCAGGAAACACATGCCCCTGATCTCATCAGAAAATATATTCAGGCAATTGTACATCATTTCCCTGAAAAGGTGGGATCAGAAATATCCGTTGTGGTTGATCCAGGATCCGGTCCTGCTGCCCTTACAACACCCCGGATTCTCACCGAAATGGGATGCAGGGTGCTCACACTCAATGGAGTAATGGATGGGACATTTCCTGGAAGGTTACCTGAACCTTCTTCTGAGGGTCTTAAAGAGCTGGCTGAACTCGTGGTCAGCAGTGGAGCAGACTTCGGTGTTGCGCACGACGGTGATGCAGATCGGGCCGTGTTCATTGATGAGAAGGGAAGATTTATTGAAGAGAACAGCGAGTTTGCCCTCATAGCACAGCACATCTGCCACCAGAAAAAAGGAACACTGGTTACTCCGGTTAGTACATCATTCGTTGTGGAAAGGGTGGTGAAAAATGAAGGCTGCACGATTGTCTATACACCGGTGGGAAGTATCTATGTTGCACGAACTATGCGGTCACTGATGGCGGATGGAAATAAGGTTATTTTTGGGGGCGAAGGTAATGGGGGACTTATTTTTCCCGAACATCAGTTCTGCCGGGATGGTGGTATGACTGCCGCAATGATGGTTTCCATTCTTGCTTCGACGGGCAAACAGCTCTCGACACTGATGAACGCATTGCCGAAGCGCTCCATGATCAAGGATAAAATTGGCACATCACAGGGAACACACGTGCTTGAATCCCTCAAAAAGGAATATGCTCATGAATCACTGGACCTGACGGATGGTGTAAAAATTTTAAGGACAGATTCGTGGGCGCTTGTCCGTGCTTCAGGTACTGAACCCATGATCCGGATTATTGTAGATGCGGATTCTCCTTATCATAGTCAGATTTTTTATGATGAACTGATGGGCTATATTGCTAAAATTACCGATAGATAGGTTTGCGAATATCCCTTTTTCTGGACACTCGTTGAAAATCATATTAAGGTTCTTCATTACAAAAATATTATTTTTTCCGGGTGATAATTCGGGAAATAATTGATAATTTTGCCGATTGTCAAAAAATAATTTGTTTTTTAAGAGATTATGTGAAAAAAATCGGAAATTTTCTTCAAATATGATAAAAAAAATTAAATTTAAGCGTAAATTAAAACAAAAAATTTAATAACTATTTGAGTTAAATTGTGTTTATCAACCCATAGGTTCATATCTGTGATATAAGAATGGTCAACTCTACTGAAATTGTCAAAAAGGTCCAGCAGGCACTATCAGCTGAAGACTGGAAAATTGTAGAGAATGGTATAGCAGAAATACATCAGGAGAAAGGAAAACGGGCACAAAAGACCCTCATTAAAGACATAAACAGATTGATCACAACTACTGCATTTAAAAAAAACAGGCCTGAACTTTTACGTGCTCTGCCCGACCTCCCGAGTAATGATATTGATGACTTGTTCGCTCAGATAGTGCATCAATTCATAATAACCAGGGATGAAAAATGGTTAAAATCGGTTTATGTGCTGTCAGAAAGATTAAGTAAAAAAAGTCATCAGTCCCGGGTAATTGCAATGATGGCACAAGCCCTTATCAGCGCAGGTGTCCAGGAATCTAATGCGGAATTTATTGATCATGGCATAATCCTTCTCGAGCGGATCGGATTCCAGAAATATCGATCGGATATCATGATCGATATTATTCCTCTTCTGATTGATTGGGCGATTACAACCCGTGATGAAAAACTTCTCTATCAGTCACATCATATCATTGAAGAAATAAGCGATATTTCAAAACGTGCAGTATTGCATGCAGAACTTGCAAAAGCCCTGGCAACTGTTGCTATTCTCGAAAAAAACCGGATTTTATTCATAGACAGTATCCATAGTGCAACCAAAATCCATCAGAAGATCCGAAGGCAGGCATGCATTTCATCTATTATTGAGAAGGGAGTGAAATCTGTTTTCGGAAAAGAACTACTGGATATTTCACTCTTTATACAAAATTTTGATGCCCTTTCACCTGAGATACAACTCGAAATTGTAAATGCCCTGACAGAACAGCTTCTGGACCGGGAAAAGGATAAAATCCACATTATCTCTGTCCTTCAGACCCTTTGTGAAAAACTTCCTTTTGTCGCCACTACCCTTGTTATTGACCTTCTTAAAAAAGCAGAACTGTCCGGAGAATTATGGTACCTCTCCTCTGCAATAAACCTTCATCAGCTTTTTTTGAACACAGAGGCTTATCCTCTCAGGGAACTAGTTCGTGCGGGTATCTCTGTTGCCAGGCATTCAAACAATATGCATGTACTCTCGGATCTGATCCCCATTATCGATAAAGACAGCAATCCGGTCGTTCTGTCAAGAATATACCTTCAGTTTTCACAGATTATGCTTTCTTCCGGGGATTTTACCTCTGCAATCGAGATATTTAAAAAAATCAGCCACGATACAGAAAATCTTCCCCAATATGAAGACAACCTTACCCAACTGCTTAAAACCGGAATTTTTCGGCATAGTATCCCGCTGGTCAACGAGATGATCCTCAAACAATTGAACGAGGATATAGTGCATAAATCAATTAACCGGGCTATTATTGAATTGAGCACAGATGATCCGTTTAATGACATAATTTCCCATATTCATTCTATTACCGACCTCATTCGCCTGCATCCCCTCCAGGACCACCTGCTTCTCGAAAGTATTACCATTCTCATCAACCGGGGATTTCTTGCGGTACACGACCCCTATATCCTGATACGAATGGGCGAATTCATCAAGGAACACCACCTTAAAGAAGAGGCAATAGCCAATATTGCCCTCCAAATTGCAAAAATCGGAGTGAAAATAAAAAACCGCGACTATCTCCAGAGAGCGGTCGGCCTCACGTGCGATATCAACGGTCAGGACATCCGTTCCTCAGCGCTGAGCGGAATAATCGATGAGGCCTCAATTTTTGCCGCACAACAAGGGGATCTGGACCTTCTCCTTAGGATGAGAGAATGGATCAACTCCTTACTTGAAAAAAATCTCGCCGAAAATGCCATGGTGAATATCATCGATGGGGTAATACAATATGCAATCGACAAACATTCTCCTGCTGCGCTTGAACAGGCGTATAAAATCGCGAAAGACATCGGTGATCCCGGGTTAAAAATCCAACAATTCGGGAGAATTGCTGAGTGTTTCGTAAAAATTGGATGTATCCTCTTAAAAGAGCCCCCCACCAGTACAGATTCAGAAGTTTTTTCATCCGAAATATATCCGTTTGAACGAGGATTATCAATAATTAAAGAGACCGTTAAAAAACCGCGAATATCGCTGAAGATCGCAGGGATGATTGATATTCTCATATCATATTCATCGGTCAGCGATAACCCGGATTATATTATACCTCTGGCAATGTACGCTGTTGAAATCGAAAATCCTCTGGAAAGAGACGCCATGATGTCCCGGATCATTTCAAATCTTAACTACAGCGTTACCTATCCGGACTCAACGGATCCCTATGAAATTATGGCATTTCTCCTCCAGAGAAATGAGCACTCGACATCAAACCCGCTCATGATTGTTCTTATTTTCCGTTTTCTCCAGCTGATTATTGATCCCTATATGGAGCTTTCCGGGATGTGCAACCTTGCAGAAACGTACATCAAATTACACGATTTCGATCATGCACGGGAAATTTTAAACGATGTCTACCAGTCACTCCAAAAAATTCCCGCCGAATACAAAAAAGTTCTCATCCTCGCTGATCTTACGCTGCTCTATAGTACTATCGATATGCAAAAAGCAAAAAAGTGTCTTGAACAGGGAATCGAACGGTTAAACCTTGTCGAGGATGACAAAAATCCGATGGCAAGAAAACAGATTGTATTGGCAATTGTCCAGATGAACGTCATTGAACCGGACAGCGAATTGATCAATGTTGCCTTACAGGTTTCATCAAAAATCACCGAGCCTGTTGACTATGTAGAATCACTTATTGCTATTTTCAGTATGACCATGAATGACAGGGAAAGGGGTAAAACAATAGTAACCTGCATGTCAGAAGCTGTCGAAAGAATTCCTTCACCCTATGAAAAAGCATCAGCCCTTCTTGATATCATCCCGCTTGCCCTCCAAAACAGCGATGATGACACTCCGGTCATTTTGCTTAAGAAGGCGGATGCACTAACCAGAAAGATAAACATTCCACAGATTGCTGATACAATACGTGACAAAATTGCTCAGATGTACGTTGTACTCTATCTCAAGCGCAACAACACAAAATACCAGGAATACGCACAGGAAGTTACAAAAACAATTGAAAATGATGAAATAAGGCTCCATCGCCTCACACAGATGGGACTTGAAGATACCTACGAAATACCAGCTCAATATGAAAAAATCAAAGTTCTGGTTGAAAAAATAATTGAAGATGGTGCCCATCCGAACCAGATCACTTCACTGGAAAAGTTGATCCGTTCAGTAACGGATCGTGGAAAAGGAGCAATTCTTTTCTGTGATATTGCAATACTATTCAGAAAAGAGGGCGCGGAAAAAATATTCAACCGCCTGCTGCAAAGTGCAATAAAAGAGGCTCGGATAATCCGACCGCTTTCCCGGAGAGCTTTTATCATGTGTGATATAGCGATGAAGACCCATGCTGCTGGTTCTGAGAAGACAGCGCAGGAGGTTCTTGATCTTGCAATTGACGCTGCAACGAATATCCGGCAGTCATCCCTTCGCGATGAAGTCTTTGACGAACTTGGTCTTGCAATCAAACTTATGCAGGGGATGTAATGGTGAAGACAGTTGAGATTTTTATCAGCGGGAGGGTTCAAAAAGTTGGATTCAGGGCATGTGTGAGAAGGATTGCAACCGATTTACACGTTGCCGGTACAGTTATCAATCTTCCCGATGGACGAGTTCATATCTATGCATCCGCAGAGCCAATGATTCTTGAAAAGTTTATTTCAATGATCTATAGCTGTCCACGTGCAGTTATCCGTGATTTGCGAACCTCTGAAGTTTCTTGTATGAATTTTAATGACTTTTCAATCATTAAAGGAGAAGGGCGGCTCAGTACCGGACTCTGAATTCACCGTTATTTGTGATCGCCTGAGAGAAGCTCAATACCAGTTCATCAATTTTTTCATTATTTATTGTGGAATGAAATAATCCGATCAGCTGTTGGGTAAGTTCATCCGAGAGTATGCACCGGTTTGGCGTCTGTTCATAATCGAAGGGTGAAAGTGATTCCCTTGCAATCTGAAATACTACCCTGTCAATCATTGTTGCTTTCAGAGGATCGATAAGATCCTGTACAAGACATCCTCTGCCTTCATATATCAGGCCGAAATCCGGGTCCAGTCGGGACCCGATAAGAGAAACACAACAATTACCAAATAACATCGCGTACCCGAATGAAAGCATTGCGTTGATTGGATCTGACTGGGGCCGTATTGTTCTCCGCCTGAATCCAAAATCCGGGGGGATGTTCCGTGACATTATCTCGTAATACATATCTGAGGTCAGCCGGTGCAATCTTTGTATTTCATCCAGTTTGATTAAATACTGGAGTTCTTCCTGAGCTTTATGAAGAAATTCCTGTTCGCCTTCATAGAACAGATGACTGTTCTGGTTTTCCTGAACATATTGAATCGCAAAGAGACGGGATTTTATTGCTGTTTGTGCAAGGGTAATTGCGTAACGATGCCGTGGCATAGCGTGCTGTATTCCGTGAATCTCTGTATCACTCCGGTCTCCAAAGGGTCGGATAATTCCTATTGGATTGCCATCGGGTTCAAAAAATGAAATAAATGCACCATTTTTCACAAGATTTACAATCGTTGACGAGCTGATGGTGTGACCCCCCATAACCAGCAGGTTTTTTATCGAATCAAGGGGATATTCCTCGACACCGTTTTTTTTCTGAATAATCAGTTTTTTCTGGGTGGATTTTATATGGACACCAAAGCCGCTCACCAATAACCAGGGATAATCAGTCACCATCCACCTCGGAAAAAATATTTTTAACCAATCTAATTACTACGCTATTTCCTCCTGATTAATTCATCGTTTTTAGCCAGCAGATAATTTCAGGCTGGATTTTACAATTTTTTTTATGGAGCGCTACATATGAAGACCGTTTACATAAATTCGGTGAATTTAAAGAGTAAAAACGCCATATATTGTCTGTCATGCAATAGCATAACAGGGGCAGTACATGTTCTGGGATAAGAAGATAGAAACAATGAAACCTGACGAATTGGCGGACCTTCAGCTAAAACGTCTGAAAAGAACCCTCAGGCGGGTAGAGAACGTTGCGTTTTACCGGAACCTTCTCTCGGGCGCCAGCGTGAAACCTTCATCGATCAAAACACTTGGGGATATCCAAAAAATCCCTTTTACCAAAAAACAGGATCTCAGGGATGGTTATCCCTTCGGTTTCTTTGCTGTCCCCATGAAAAAAATCGTTCGTGTTCATACAACATCCGGTACAACGGGAAAACCCACTGTTGTTGGTTATACCCAGAATGACCTCAACACCTGGGCAGATCTCATTGCACGAAACATGACGATGGTTGGTGTCGGTAAAAATGATATCTTCCAGAACATGGTGAATTATGGCATGTTCACCGGGGGTCTCGGATTTCATTACGGAGCAGAAAAAATCGGGATGACAGTAATTCCAAGCGCAACAGGAAACACAAAACGCCAGATCGAAATGATAATGGATTTTGGGGTGACCGTAATCCATTGTACACCCAGTTATGCAATGCACCTCTCGGAAATAGCAGAAGAGATGGGTGCATCTCTTGACAGTCTCAGGACCGGCATTTTTGGTGCAGAACCTTGGTCGGAAAGCATACGTAAGACACTTGAAAAACGACTCGGAGTAACAGCTTATGATTCATATGGGTTAAGCGAACTTTTTGGTCCAGGTGTTGCATTTGAATGCCCTGAACGCGACGGACTTCACATTTGGCATGATTGCTTTTTTGTCGAGATTATCGATCCAAAGACCGGAGAACAGGTATCCGATGGTGAACGCGGTGAACTGGTAGTGACCCCGCTGGTCAAAGAAGCGATGCCGCTCCTGCGTTACCGAACAGGAGATATAACGGTAAAGATGGAGGACGGTTGCTTGTGCAGGCGGGGACAAAAAATCGCAAGAATCACGGGAAGAAGCGATGATATGCTGGTTATCCGTGGAATCAACGTGTTCCCGTCCCAGATAGAACATGTGCTGCTTAAAATACCCGAGGTTGGCAATCAGTTTATGGTATATGTTGACAGAATTAATCATCTGGATGAAATGATCGTCGAAGTTGAAATCAACCGTGAGTTTTTCAGCGGGGAACTGTCGGATCTTGCAAGACTCCAGAAAAAAGTTGTAAAAGAACTTCGGGATGCACTCGAGCTCAGGACAACCGTTAAACTCGTTGAACCAGGTTCACTTCCACGGTTTGAAGGAAAGGCAAAGAGAGTGATTGATCGAAGAGAGGCGATATAATGAAGAGCTGGGATCCACGAATCGAGGAGATGCCAAAAGACGATCTCCACAGAATGCAATATAAACTGTTAAAAAGTCTTGTCTACAGGCTGTACAGTTTTTCTCCCTTTTACCATGACAGGATGAAAGAGCAGAAGGTCCACCCGGATGATATCCGCGATTTATCCGATGTAAAGAAACTCCCCTTCATGTTCAAGCGTGACCTGCGGGACAATTACCCGGATAAAATCTTCACTTCCACCCAGGAGGAACTTGTCCGCTATCACGTTTCGTCGGGAACAACGGGGAAACCGACGGTTGTTGGGTATACACAGAATGATCTTAATATCTGGACAACCTCACTGGCCCGTGCTCTGACCTCTATTGGGCTTGGCAGGGGAGATGTGATCCAGGTAAGTTACGGGTATGGTCTGTTCACTGGTGGGCTCGGGTTGCACTACGGTGCAGAACGTATTGGAGCAACTGTATTGCCTACCAGTGTAGGAAACACCGAACGCCAGATTGAACTGATGCAGGATCTTGGAGCAACCGCTATTGCCTGCACTCCTTCCTACCTCCTCCACATAGGAGAGGTTGCAGAAAAGATGGGCGTTGATATCAAAAAGGATACCAAACTCCGCACGGGAATTTTAGGAGCTGAGCCCTGGACAGATGGGATGCGTACCCGTATTGAAAACTGGCTGGGAATAAAGGCATATGATATCTATGGGACAAGTGAACTTTCAGGACCGATGTTTACCGAATGCCTGGAGCAAAAGGGGTTTCACATCTGGTCAGATATCGCCCTTGTCGAAATTATCGATCCCCAGACGGGTGAGTCTCTGGGACCCGGACAAAAAGGTGAACTCACGATTACCATCCTTCAGAAAGAAGCGCTTCCGATGATACGGTATCGCATCGGAGATATAACGACAATGGATGATGACATCTGTGCCTGTGGCAGGACCCATCCGAGAATCCAGAGAATTCAGGGCAGAGTCGATGACATGCTTATCATCCGCGGCATCAACGTGTTCCCGTCCCAGGTTGAATACGCCTTGATGGGAATTCCCGAGGTGGGTCAGCATTTCCAGATCGTTGTCGAACGCAAAGGGGCTCTCGATGACATGCTCGTCCGTGTCGAGTTAACCAAGGATGCTTTCAGTGATAAAATTACTGAGCTGATGCAGACCCGGCAGAAAGTGGAGCACCGGCTGAGGAATTCATTGAACGTGAATGCCAGTGTTGAACTCGTCGAACCGGGTTCATTGCCCAGGTTCGAGGGAAAAGCAAAAAGAGTTGTGGATAAGAGGTCGTTGTAACATGGACACACAGAAGTTTGTGATCAGGCAGATTTCGATATTTTCTGAAAACCGCCCGGGGCGGCTTGCAGCAATTGCACATGCACTGGGTGAGGAAAAGATCAATATTCTTGCCTTCAGTATCGCCGAAGCAAATGGGTTTGGGGTAGTCAGGGCACTTGTGGACCACCCTGAAAGAGCCCATGACAAACTATTATCTCTTGGATTTAATGTCGCGTTCACTGATGTGATCGCAGTGCGGATGAAAGACCAGCCGGGCGGACTGTATGAGGTTGCAAAGATTCTCGGAGATGCCGGGGTCAATATCGAATATTCCTATGCCTATTCCGGGAAAGAAGGAGCAGTGCTCATTCTCCGTGTTGACCAGGTAGAAGAGGCAATACAAAAGATCAAGAATTCCGGAGCAACACTCCTGGAACGTTCGGTATTTCATTAATTTACTTCTTTTCCCATTTTATCAGTTCTGCAACTTCAGAAAGAGTGCTCCCCCTTCGAATCTCTTCCCGTATCCTTTCTTCATTTTTCCTGACCTCTAATGCCCTGCGTGCAATTTCATACGCCCGCTCAGCGGGTATCACAACCACGCCACTTTCATCTCCTACTATCCAGTCACCAGGACGAATATACTGACCTCCACACTGGATTTCGGCATTGATCTCACCGAATCCTTTGGGCTCTCCTGCATTTGGCACAACAGCTTTTGCAAACAGAGGGAACTTCATTATTCTTATATCATCGACATCCCGGACCGCACCGTCAATGACAACACCGGATATGCCTTTTTTCACACAACTTAATGTAGCAAGCTCTCCCCAGGGAGCTACATGGGTCGCACCATCGTTATTGATCACAATTACTTCGTTTTTTCTGGCAACATCAATGGCTTCTACGGGTTTTGCCCAGTCCCCGGGAAATGTCTGAACGGTAACCGCCCTTCCCACCATCTTTACATTACCGCACATCGAAACGATTCCCGACATCGCACCTTTCCGGTGCATTGCATCCGTGATATTTGGTGCAGACACCTGCATAAGAAGGGAGCGAATTTCTTCATCCGGTGATTTTTTTTCAATAGATTGTATCGACGGATTATCCATCGCTGAACGGATCTTTTTTGTTGATCCGGTTACATCTGCGGACCGGATAATCCAGCCTCCAACAATAATAATATCCGCACCCGACCGCACTGCGTCTCCGGCACTCGCCGCGTCAATTCCTCCCGCAATTGCGAGAGGAATATGAACCTGATCAGACAGGGATTTTAGAAGGTCAAGGGAGCTCTTACCCATCATCTGCTGGTCGATGCCAACATGGGCACAAAGAATATCTATACCCATTGCTTCAAGTTCACCGGCTCGGGAGACGGGATCTTTGACATTGATCAGGTCAGCCATTATCCGTATTCCATACAGTCGGGAAGCCCGCACGGCTTCTGCAATCACCGAGTTGTCTGCATCCGCAAGAACACATACAATATTTGCACCTGCCTTTGCGGCCATCTCTACCTCAAGGGTACCTGTATCGGCAATCTTCATATCTGCAACAAGTATGGTATCCGGAAAACGATCCCTCATCGATCGGATTGCCTGCATCCCCTCACTTTTGATCAAAGGTGTCCCAATTTCAATCCAGTCGGAACCCCCGTCAAGCGATTCCCGTGCGATCTGCATTGCCCTTTTTAGTTCAAGAATATCAAGTGCAACCTGCAGAACCGCTTTTTTCATGATCAATGATCTGACTGGCCGGATGCTTAATAATTACTGGAAGTTACTACAGTGATACCAGATAAAAAAAATGGACTGCATTTCCAGTCAGCGAAAAGAACAATTGAATCTGCCCTTTCCAGCAATACCCGTTAAAAATTATTCTTTTTTGTATTCCTCAAAAAACACGACGTGTTTTATTTCCTTCTTCTTTGCTAGGGTCATTTCAGAAGGACAACCTGCAGCAACGAGAGAGACCAGCGTATATTTTTCCGGAACCCCAAGCAGTAACCGAATTGTTTCGGAGTACTGCTTCTTTTCCCCCGCTACCCAGCAGGAATTGATGCCATATGCCTGGAGAGCAAGGATGAGATTTTCCGTTGCTGCACAACAGTCCTCGAGATAATATTTTTCTTTTTTTTCCCCGAAAACTGCAAAGCACAACGGGGCGTCGGCAATGAATTTCCCGTGGTCCGTTGTCTCGCCAATTTTTTTGAGCATGTCCTTGTTTTTGATAACGCCAAACAGCCATGGCTGGAGGTTCATTGCAGTCGGGGCATGAGCCGCACATTCGAGGGCATCTTTAATTACCTGTTCATTCACGGGATCGGATTTGAAATTCCGAACACTATGCCGGGATTTGATAACCGTGGTTACAATGTTCATACTCCGGAATGGGAAACGGAGGTAATAAAAGATTGCAAAGAAGTAAAAATAAGGTAATTATTCTTTCCTGAGGAATGCAACCAGTCCGAAAAGGATCGCCGGGATCACGAGTGATAGTCCAAAGCCCGGAGCTTGAGTCTGGCTGGGTGAGGGGACCTGAGTGACTGCCGTTGTCGGGGATATTGTCAGAGTTTCAGAAGGTAAAGGCGTTGACATAGTGGTTGTGCTTGTAATGGTCTGCGTTGTTGTTGGGATAGACGTTTGCGTCTGAGTCCGGGTAATCTGGGTCGTCACGGGTGTAGTTTTCGTTATCAGGGGGTTCTGACCCTGGTTGAGCAGATTGAAAGGTTTGCTTATTGTTTTGCCGATTACCTCGTAATTATCTTTCATGTTATTTATGTTACTTTCAACCCAGATTGTATAGGTTCCCGGGGGATAGATGGCAGGATCGCCCATATTCCAGATAGAACCTGTATAAAATGGGACAGTATTAACGGGAATGTCGACAATTGAGGTTGGCATTCCTCCCGCATTGCGTAACGATGAGTAGATCGCACCATCCGGTGACTGCACTTTTATGGTGATGGGAGCGGGCGTAGAACGCTGCGACGCTATCTGGGCCAGGTTTGTATCAATCCTGAACCGTATATCGTCTCCGGATGGAATCCATTTAAGAACTTCGACATTAACATCTACAGAATTATCTTCAACTTTAAATGCAAGCTGGGGATCAGCAACAAGGAAGGCAGTCCCATCTGCTTTTCCGGAACTGCTGAGCCGATACCAGTTACCAACATAGCCACCAAACTCGGAAGGACTGACCGTAAAACTGGTTATTCTGCCGTTCAGATCAATTGTCTGGGTCGGCGAAGTCGTGTAGATATCAGCAGCCGAAGCCCACCACCCAATCCTCGTATCCGGCCCCATCGCTGCAGATATATCGAGTCCTTGTTCGCCGATAAATACGGTATTACCCTGTCTGATGGTGTTGATTGCTGCTGACGCCGGACCGACACACAAGAGAGAAATACTCACAAGAACGATGAGAATTGTCAAGCCCTTTTTTATCATAGTCATCCATCTTCCTTCCTGATATATAAAAATGAACTATGGGGATCTTAGAAGAACCGTGCCCATTCGTGGTTACCATATTTGTGTCAACCACAATCGGATCCGGAGTCTATCTGACACGGTCGTATCCGGGCCTTGTTTTTAGTATAGGTAAAAATTGATCGATTCCAGGGGGTGCCACAAAAAGTATGGGGGTGGATTTATCGCGAGCCAGGGTTTTTTGAGGGTAATTTTTTTAAACCCGGCTCAGACATTCACGAGTGATCCGGTCAAAATTTTCAAAAACACGTTTTCCCTCGAAGGTATGGCTGACTTCGGGGTGCCACTGAAGCCCATAGATATGCTTACCGGGAAGAGCAATCGCTTCTGCATTGCAGATCGGGGAATACGCAAGACAGGTAAAACCTTCCGGTATCCTTGACACTTCATCAGCGTGGGAAGCCCATACATTGATCTTGTCTGGATAGCCGGAAAGAATATCATCCTGCTCGCAGATTTCTACCTCAATTGGACCATATCCACCACGTGGTCCCTGATGAACCTCCCCGCCGAATTTCGTTGCAATTATATGGAGGCCAAGGCAGATTCCCAGCACAGGGAGTCCAAGATCGAGATACTGGCTTGAGTTCCCCGCTCGTTCAAGTGCTGGTCCACCCCCGAGAATGATCCCTCTGCATGCATTGGATACCTGCTGGGGGGGAGTTGAATTGGGGATCATCGAGACTTCAATATCAAGATCCCGCAGAGCCCGGTGAATAAGGTGATTGAACTGACCGAAATTATTGATCACATAAATGGGAAGCATTACTTTGATATTTGTATTGAAATCCTATAAGACTGTTCAACAGTATGCTTTCACCGCAGCGAGTATTGATTTTTTAATACGTTCAGGTGAATACCCACAAAGATGTGCCAGACACATCGCACCACCGGCACCCATCCCTTCTTTTACTTCACCGATACAATACCGGGCAAGTCCGGAATGGCCGATATCGTCAAAACCCGGATCCACGAAGATGATTTTAACACCGATCTGTCCGGCAAGTTTCTGGACATTCGCTGAAGGATCGTCTCTCACGTAGGATGTTGTGACCACATAAGGCAGCGTTCTTCCCTCAGCTTTTATGATTGCACTTACCGCAAGCATCTGGGTCCCCCCAGCCAGGATAAGGTCTCCGGAATAGGTCTTGGCAATACCGACAGCAACCGGCATCATGGGATCACCGGTGTAACGGATTATATCGAGAGGTGAGGTAATTGCATCTGCTTTGATTCTTGCAAGCGCTCCCCGGCAGATTTCTTCTTTTATCGTTACCGGGTTGTTTACAAAACTGCTGCTCACCGAGGCTTTATATCCCAATGCCCGCATTACGCATAAGGCTGTAGTTGTTCCTCCGGGAACACATTCTCCCAGCACAAGTAGATCGCTGCTTTTTGAAAGGAATTTGCCAATGACTTCTCCTTTCAGTACAAGATCATGAACACGGGGAACTGCATCACGGAACCGGGGATCATCACCTGCCATACCATACACATCAAGACAAGGGACAGTTGGTGTGTGGCGAAGACCGGCATTGATAAACAGCGGTTGTATGCCACACAGTCCCATCATTGCCCGTGTAATTGATGCCGGTGTCGGGCAGCCGGTCGGGGTGTCTGGTCTTACCGGATGGCTCGTGATAGAACCCCACGTAACCAGTTCTGCATCAAGTACCGGTGTGAGGAGAGTCTTTTCCGGGGTTGCTCCGGCACCGGAAACTCCCGGAACGGTGGAGAGGAGCGTGTTGCCAAGGATACCGCAAAAAATGGGGTTCTTAAAGGTAATATCCGGTATTTCCGACAGGAATCCCATGGTCATCACCACATATATTCTCTCTTCATATAAGTTTGAAGATATCGGTAATTAATAAAATTCCACAATGATATAATAGTTCAGTCACCAGAACAGCTATGCACATGTTTGAAATTGAACAGCGGTTACTCGATAAAGGGATATCACCTGATGATATTGTCGCAGCAGCAATGGGTTTATATGTCTCCCATGGGATGCCGGACGATCAGGCAGCAGCAGAAATCAAGCGAAAAATAATAAAATATCTTGATGATCCAAACGTATCCTCATTGCTTCTCGGGGCAATCCTTCTTGAAGATGAGCTGTATCACAAGCGAAAAGATTCAGAAATTGCAGATGACCCGGTTTTTCTGTTAAGCGATGAGATCATAGGAATGGCGATCGCGGAGTGCATCGGGGGAACCTATGCCCGGTTTGAGTTTACCCGGTATGATCAGAAAAAGCCTGGAATATTATCAAAACTCGGACCATTTCTCGATGATGCCATAGCAGGATTGATTGCTGGTTGCACCTCACGCTTGTACAGCGAATGTGTATGAAAGCTCTCATCTCCCTGCTCCAGTTCACTACCATTCTTCCGCTCGGTAAACCGGAGGATCTCGAGAATTTTGCCCGACATTCTTATATCTATCCTTGTGCCGGGTATATTATTGGCGGGCTGGCTGCACTACCGGTTTTTTTTATTGCAGACCAGACACTTGCTGCTGCTGTTGCAATAGCTTGTATTTTTCTGATTTCAGGCGCCCATCATTTTGACGGATTACTTGATCTCGGAGACGGCCTTATGGCTCACGGGGACCGGGAGAAACGAATCAGGGCCCTGACAGACCGCCAGGTCGGAACTGGAGGTATTGCTGCCGGAATTACCGTAACAATTCTGTTGTTTGCAGGACTGCAGGCATCATCATCCATCATTGTTGCGATAATCATCGGTGAGGTCTGTGCAAAATTTTCTATGGTGCTTCTCACAACATATGGCACTCCGTTCAGGGAGGGACTGCAAAGTTATCTCCACCAGTTCTCGAAGCCATACTTCCCGTTCATGGCAGCATTCTTCTGTCTGCCACTTGTTTTTCTTCCCGTGTCTCCCGCCAAACTTGCAGGTGCTGCTGTCGTGATGGTTGTATGCCCGGCAATTCTCTCGGTCATTTCAAAAAGGTTGTTTGGCGGAGTCAATGGCGATATTGTTGGGGCCTCAAACGAGATTACCCGTGCGTGTGTAATCCTCACCATTGCTCTCATCTGATTTTCCTGTCACAACATCATATTTTATAACCCGATTCCCCTCATTACTGTTTGATGCGTACGAATCTTGGCATTCATATGAAAGGTGGCATAATCACCGAAAGAGATGCAGAGCTGTGCACTGTCCGCATAAGAGCACCTGCAGGTATTCTGTCTGTAGAGCAGGTGCGTGGGATTGCAGCGATCGCAAAAAAATACGGATCGGGCACTGTTCACTGCACTACACGTCAGACTATTGAGATTCCCCATGTCAATCCAAAATCACTTAAAAAAATTGAGAAATCTCTGGAGAAAAACGGCACACCAGTTGGTTCAGAAAGAGATGAGATTGTCAATATCATGGCATGTCCCGGTATTGAACGCTGCAAATTTGCCAATATCGATACAATAGGTCTCGCAAAAAAGATCGATAAAAAATTATTCGGAAAGGAAATGCCCGTTAAAATACGTATAGCCATATCGGGATGCCCGAACGCCTGTACAAGTCCAATGTTAAATGAGATTGGAGTAATGGGACGAATCCGGCCTTTGAGAACGGCAGGTCTCTGTACCGGTTGCGGTACCTGTGTGGAATATTGCAAGGAAAATGCCATTATCGTAAAAAACGGGATTTCAATTCTCGATCCTGCCAAATGTGTCCAGTGCGGTGTTTGCATTCAGTCTTGTCCTTTCGATCTCCTGAAAGCAGAACACCGCCATTACCTTATTCTTGTGGGGGGAAGACGTGGACGACACCCCCGTATAGGGAGGGAACTGCTCACCCTGGAAAGCGAGGACCACGTCATCTATGTTATTGAAAAAATTGTAAACTGGGTTTATCGCCGTGCATGGAGCGGCAGGTTACTTTCTGAACAGCTTGAAGATCTCCAGTTTGATAAATTCCGTCAGGAAATTTTACAGGAGATCTCGGAAATAACTGGCAAGGCCTGATTTTGTGGGTCTGAAGAAATGCCCAGGTACGATCTTCACGCTCGCGGTGGTTTTACACCCCCGCTCTGGCTCCCTATATTGCAACAGCTCCCGAACAAGTACTACATCATCATCGCTCAGTGATGCGGCGGTATGGAGGGACAGGCACGGTCCACTCCCTCATGGACCTGACCTTTGTTTTTTGTTCAGAGGAATGGAATTCTCCAGAGCCTGTTTTTTAACATTTTATAAAAATTTGAGATCCCTACCGTCCAATCTGGACTCCCTTCCTAAAAAAAAGAACTAAACAAGAGGTTTGAGAGTTCAACCAACCAATTCATTTATTAATAGAGACCCCCGTATCCCTGATTTCCGTCATCATCACAGTCTAACGAAGACCCGTCCCGTATGAGTGTATTAAACATCATAGCAGCATTCATAAGTGAATCATCATCCGCGGCTCCTTTTTTGAGCTCTGACAGCACCTGTATCTGCGGGGAGAGAACAAGTCGTTTTCCCACCCAAATCCCTTTGCAATGCCTGCAGTAGGCACAATGACTATAAACGGAAATATCACCATCGGCACATTTCACGGTTACCCGGTTCTTTTTTTCATCCCGCTGAAATGACAATGTTTTCATAGTGAGAACGTATTCAAGCATCAGATATCATAGTGTCGATGCATTATTTTCATCGGAGAACCGGTTTTTTTGAATCGAAATAATTTATATAGATGGGTCTCATATATGTAATACTCGCATAAACTGACTGTAAGCGGACAGTCCCACAACTTTTGGAGGAACAAAATGGCATCTGAAAAGCCCCATATGAATCTGGCTGTTATCGGACACATTGACCACGGAAAGTCTACAACCGTCGGGAGAATGATGTTCGAGACCGGTGCAGTACCTGCACACATTATTGAAGGTTACAAGAAGGAGGCTGAGTCAAAGGGAAAGGCAACCTTTGAATTCGCCTGGGTTATGGACAACTTAAAAGAAGAGCGTGAACGTGGTATCACCATCGATATCGCCCACAAGCGATTTGATACCCCGAAATTTTATTTCACGGTTGTCGACTGCCCGGGACACAGAGACTTCGTCAAGAACATGATAACCGGTGCATCACAGGCTGATGCTGCAATTCTTGTCGTAGCAGCCCCTGATGGGGTTATGGAACAGACAAAGGAACATGTCTTCCTCGCCAGAACCCTTGGAATCACCCAGATCATTATTGCAATCAATAAGATGGATGCAGTAAAATTCGATGAGAAACGCTTCAATGAAGTCAAGAAAGACCTTTCAGATCTCATCAAAATGGTGGGTTACAAACCTGATGAGACCCTTTTCATACCAATCAGCGCACTGGGCGGTCAGAATATCAAGGTAATCAGCCCGGAAACACCATGGTACAAAGGCCTTCCACTCATTACTGCGCTCGATACATTCAAGTCGCCTGATAAACCAACTGACAAGCCACTCCGTCTGCCAATCCAGGATGTGTACAGCATCAGCGGGATCGGCACGGTTCCGGTAGGGCGTGTGGAGACCGGGATTATGAAAAAGGGAATGAAAGTGTCATTCATGCCCGCCAACAAGGATGGAGAAATCAAGTCCATCGAGATGCACCATGAAGAAATCCCCCAGGCAGTCCCGGGCGATAACGTCGGTTTCAACGTACGGGGTATCGGAAAAGGAGATATCCGCCGTGGCGATGTCTGCGGACCCGCAGAAGCACCACCTACCGTTGCAGAAGAATTCACTGCACAGATAGTCGTGCTCCAGCACCCGAGCGCTCTGACTGTCGGGTACACTCCGGTCTTCCACTGCCACACTACGCAGACAGCATGTACATTCATGGAGCTCAAAAAGAAACTTGATCCTCGTTCGGGTCAGACCAAAGAGGAAAACCCCACATTCCTCAAGACAGGGGACGCTGCGATTGTAGTTGTCAAACCAACAAAACCGATGGTTATTGAGACGGTCAAGGAGCTCCCGCAACTTGGCAGGTTTGCTGTCCGGGATATGGGTACAACGATTGCCGCCGGTATGTGTATCGCCATTCAGGCAAAACAAATGAGATAATTTTTTTGGAGGAAATAACATGCAAAAAGCCAGAATTCGCCTGACAGGGACTGATTTTAATAAAGTTGAGATGGTCTGTGATAAAATCCGCGAGATTGCAGAACGCACAGGCGTAAATCTGGCCGGTCCGATTCCGCTCCCAACCAAACGGTTGGTTGTACCTATCCGCAAGAGCCCTGATGGGGAGGGAACTGCCTCCTGGGACCGCTGGCAGATGCGCATTCACAAGCGCCTCATCGATATCGATGCTGATGAACGGGCACTCCGTCAGCTTATGCGCATTCAGGTGCCAAAAGATATCGGTATTGAAATTGTATTAGAGAGTTAAAGGTGCGGCGTGCAGCAGGCCGCTGAATTATCTCAGAAAATCAAACATTTTTTTACTTTTGAAAGACTTTTTCTTTTAATTTTCCTTCTTGCGGTTTTTATCCGGTTCTGGCACCTTGATCTCAAGTTGCTTCACCATGATGAGGCTATTCATGCATGGTTTTCCTACGAGCTGCTGACAAAGGGCGCATGGATATATGATCCCAGTTATCATGGACCATTTCTGTACTACGTAACCGCCGGTATGTTCTCCCTTTTTGGAGATTCAGACCTCGTCGCCCGGTTACTTCCTTCGCTCTTTGGAGTCCTGCTCATACCACTTGTATATTGTATCTATCGCATCGGATATATTGATAAGAAACAGACCCTTTTAGCTGTTCTTCTTCTTGCGATTTCTCCCGATATGGTATACTTTTCCCGCTTCCTGCGCCATGATATCTTTATGCTCTTTTTCTCGTTCCTCCTCCTTGTCGCAATTCTGTATTATTTCGAATATGGACAGACCAGATATGCGATCATTGCAGCGATAGCTATGGCTGGCGGGCTCTCGTGCAAAGAGGAGATGCCGGTCATCCTTCTGATCTTTGCATCATTCTTCATCTATGCGGTATGGAGGGGAAAATTCAAACTTCCTCACGACTGGAAATATGATTGTATTTTCGGAGCATTCATCATCCTCGCGATTATGAGTGTTCTGTACTCCGCATTTGGTTTCCATCTCGAAACGCTTGTCGGCCAGAATTTCGCCCTTAACACAACCGGCTGGTATAAAGCTGTTGAGCACTGGACAGCAATGCATAACCAACAACGTTTGGGAGGACCATGGTTCTATTATATCCCGCTTTATTTTTTGTACGAATTGCCGATCTTTATCCTTGCAATGATTGGGACTGTGCAGTTCGTGTTTAAAGACTTTAACAGATCCCTGTTCACCAGACGTTTCATTAACTGGTTTACTTATCGTGGTTCCGTGCTCCCTGCAGCTGAACTTGCCGCAATAACTCTGCAGCAGATTAGAACACCAAAATCGCCGTATTCCAAATCTGATGAATTCTTCCGGTTTTGTATATACTGGATGATCCTGATAATGGCATTTTATGCAGTTGTCGGTGAGAAAGTGCCATGGTTAATCATCCCCCAGCTGCTCCCGATGTGTTTTGTCGCTGTGTACAGGCTGAACTGGCAAAAGATGGTTTTTGCTATTGTTGGATGTCTGTTCCTCGTTCTCATGACATGGCACGTGGCATTCATTCCTGCAGATATCAATGAACCCATCGTCCAGGTACAGAATTCC
>Ga0208980_10000471_pt1 | contig 22532 bp, 22 predicted proteins | sample WetSurMetagenome_3_FD_187993 | JGI IMG/M metagenome (GOLD analysis project Ga0208980, IMG submission 187993) | Wetland microbial communities from Twitchell Island in the Sacramento Delta, sample from surface sediment Aug2011 Site A1 Bulk (version 2) | ecosystem: Environmental > Aquatic > Marine... | reverse complement strand
CATAACAAGCCCTCGGAGGCGTGTTATGCTGCAGGAGCCCATTCCGAGTGCCGTGGTGAGGATGACCGTCCGTGAACGGCCACCTATGTTGTCCCTTCCAAGGGAAGACCTGTTACCTGATTTCGTTTCTTGTAGTAGGAAGGGTTCCTGCGAAGAAATTACGAAACTGCCCACAAACAATCAACTCATTCCAAGCCATGGCCAAATTGCTCGATCAGGTGAATGCGGCGATCAGAATCCGACATATGAGTCCGAGAACAGGAGAGGCCTATGCTGCGTGGATTCGCCGGTTTGTTCTGTTCCACGGCAAGCGCCATCCCGTGGATATGGGGGAGAAAGAAATCTGTGCGTTTCTCACTCACCTTGCACTCTCCCAACACGTTTCCGCCTCTACCCAGAACCAGGCTTTGCAGGCGTTGCTCTTCCTGTACAAGCAGATCTTGCGCAAGGAACTAAGCAATATCGGTCAGTACGTAAGAGCCGATCGCGCGGGGCGGATCCCGGTTGTCTTTACACCCGCTGAAGCGAGGGCAGTTCTCTCACAACTCAAAGGCGTTCACTATCTCATGGCGGGAATCCTCTATGGGTCCGGTCTCCGACTGCAGGAGTGCCTTCAATTACGTGTGAAGGACCTTGATGTTCAGGATTGCCGCCTCATCGTGCGTGAAGGGAAAGGAGATACGCAACGGGTCACCATTCTCTCGCCGCTCCTATGTACCCCGTTGGCCGTTCACCTGGAGAAAGTGAAAGCGCTGCACAGGGCCGATCTGGATGAAGGCGTCGGAGAGGTATGGCTTCCTGATGCAATCAGCAGGAAATACCCTTCTGCTGCCAGAGAGTGGGGATGGCAATATGTCTTTCCCGCATCTAGACTCTCTGCTGATCCGATGGCCGGGAAAACGCGCAGACATCATCTCGATCCGAGTGTTCTCCAGCGTGCAGTACGTGAGGGTGTCCTCCGCGCCGGCATCATTAAACCCGCCGGTTGTCACACGTTCCGGCATTCGTTCGCCACACATCTGCTCGAAAACGGCTACGACATCCGCACTGTGCAGGAATTGCTTGGCCACAAAGATGTCCGCACCACGATGATCTACACACATGTGGTGAACAAAGGGAAACTCGCGGTGAGAAGTCCGTTGGGTGAGGGAAACAGGAGTCAGGAGATCGGAGTCGGGGTGCGGGATTGTACGGTCGGAGCATAGCCTGAAGAAGGAATGTGGAATGGCATTACGGTCGTATCGGGATTTGGTGGTTTGGCAACGTGCAATGGATCTCGTTGCTGCGTTGTATCGCGTATCGAAGGAACTTCCCAAACACGAACAGTTTGGGTTGGTGAGTCAGTTGTGTCGGGCGGGCGTGTCAGTACCCGCAAACATTGCGGAAGGATACGGGAGGAAGCACCGGAACGAATACGTTCGGTTTCTTGGAATTGCACAGGGCTCGCTTCAGGAGGTGAGGACGCATCTTGAGATCTGTACGAGGCTCGGATACGTTTCTCAGGATCATGCCGTCCATTCACAACACCTGGCCGAAGAAGTAAGCAAAATGCTAACCGGATTGATCCGGTCGCTTAACTCCCTCCCTGGTCCCTGACCCCTGTCTCCTGACTCCTGTCTCCCGACCCACAACCATCGCCACACCCACTATTCCCGCTGTCTCTGTTCTCAATCGCGTTTGTCCGAGACTTGCAGGAGAAAACCCTTTTCCCAAGGCAAATCCAACCTCCTCATCAGAAAATCCGCCTTCGGGACCGACACATAACACAACAGAGTGGTACGCGCCCGAACTGAGAGCAGCGGTGATCGGCTGACTGGATTTTTCGTGAAGGATGAGCTTCAGGTCAACCGGCGCGGCTGAGGTGATGAAGTCGGTGAACGATCTGAGGGAATAGACCGTCGGTAGTACGCAGCGGCAGCTTTGCTTCATGGCTGCCAGCGCCAGCTTCTGCCAGCGGTCGATCTTTGCATGACGCGGGATTGTCCGCTCGGTCAGGAGAGGAACAATCGTGTTGACACCAAGCTCGGTCACCTTCTCCACAAGGAAGTCGAACTTTGAGGCGTTCTTCAGGATGGCAACTCCGAGCGTCACATCGATTGCTGGTTCGTTTAGCCGTGGGTGCGTCGCGGTAATCTCACATCGGGCAATTCGCTTGCTGATTTCTGCAAGCGTCACGTCGTACGCTGTCCCTGTGCCATTCACCACCCGGATCGCATCGCCCGGTTTCTTCCGCATCACGTGCGTGAGATGAACGAATTCATCGCCGTCAATCGACAGCTCGCTGGCCGTGATGAGATGTGGTGGTGTGTAGAAGTAGTCCATGTGGCAAAGCCCTCCACGAATCTACACGAAGAATCACTAATCAGTTAGTGTGTATTCGTGTTATTCGTGGATCTCTTTTCAAATTGAAGTCCGGAAATCCAGAATGAACTGTCCATTGCCGTATTCGTTCACCGCATACTCAACCCGCATGATGGCACTGTAGGGGAGAAGGAAGTGAATGCCACCGCCATACCCTGAAGCGAACGATTTGAGTGTGAGCCGTCTGTTGCGGAACCATGTCACGCCCGAATCGGCAAACAACGCCAGACCGACCCCAAACTGCCACACCGAAAACTCTTCGGGAATCGAGATTGCCGTGAAGTTGACCGTTTGCATCCTCAACAAGGGCCAGTGGAGTTCAAGGGTACCGCTCAACAGATTTTCTCCTTCGAACACCGCGTCGTAGTATCCCCGGATTCTCTCCCCGTAGCCGAGGTACGTGCGGGCGTAGGTCGGAATAAAGGTTCCGCCCAGCAGCGTCGTGTGCGCGCGTCCGGCAAGTGTGAAGTTGAGTGGAAGAGGAAGATACTTCCGGACGTCAACGCCGAATCGCGTGAAGCTTACCTTGCTTTCGCCCAAACCGTTTTTGGTGATGTAAATATCGATAAGCGATCCTTTTGACGGGTACTCAATGAGGTCGCGTGTATCGTGGGCGAAGCCGAGGCCAACATAGATGTATTCGTCCTTTCCTGTGGGGGAGGCCGTGCGTCCCGGTCGGTATTCACTCACCTTCACGGTTGTGAATCCTATCGTACTCGCCACGCTCGCGAACAAGGTGTAACGGTGCCCCAATGTCAGGTTAACGTCGAAGTGGTCTTCGTAGAAGTCGCCGCTGGCGGCCGATTCAGTTTTGCTCTTGTTGCGCAAACGGGCGAACGAAACGTTCCCGGCAAAGTTGAAGTTGGGAGATCGGATGATCAGGGGGTCTGCAAAACCGAACCCTACCGACGGATCGTATCCGAAAATGATGATGCCATGGACCCGCTGATTCCTGCCGCGGAAGTTATTGATCTGAAGGCCGCCGCCATAGTATGGCTTCTTCGGGTCGCCATCGCGGAACCCGAAAGCAAGAAGAGGAATCCAGTACCAGCGTTCCTTCACTGCTACAAAAAGGAGGCGCGATCCTTCAAGCGTGTCGGCATGGACGTCGACCTTGGTGAAGAGGCCGAGGCTGTAGATTCTGCTCCTGTCGTACTCGATCAGCTCGGATGTGGCCATGGTGCCGGCCTTGATCGTCATCTCATCGAGGATGACGTAGTCCTTGGTCTTGTCGTTGCCGGAAATGACGATGGAGTCAACAACAAATGGAGCAAACGCAGGTCGCTGAAGGGTATCCGTCTGAGCGCGCAGCGGCGTTGCACAAAACAGGAAGAGTATGATTGTGGTGATGTGCGTCTTCATCGTGGCTCAACAATACAACAAGCCCTTGTGGAAAGGGCTTGTCACGTTTCAATTCAGGTCGCTGATACACAGGAGTGTCGGGTCATTGCGAGCGAAGCAATCCCACTTTTGCATTCATGAGGAAAAGCGAGATTGCTTCGGCGGCAAGCGCCTCGCACTGACAACCAAGAAACTCCTTCCGAAGCCTGCTCGGGCCGTGAGTAACCACTGTCCCGACCGATGGATGTGCCTGGATAACCTACACATTCTCTTCTGCGTACGACTCAATCGGCGGGCAGGCGCACATAATGTTCCTGTCTCCGTATGAGTTGTTGATTCGTCCGACCGAGGGCCAGAACTTTCGGTGCCGCAGATACTGCAACGGATACACAGCCTTGTAGCGAGTGTAAGGATGATTCCAGCGTTCGCTCAGCGCCGTCAGCGCAGTGTGTGGCGCGTTCTTAAGCACGTTGTCAGTTGGATCGGCCTTCCCATCTTCAATCTCTTGAATCTCGTTTCGTATCGCAATCAAGGCATCTGCAAACCTGTCGAGTTCCGCCTTGGATTCGCTTTCGGTTGGTTCAATCATCAGCGTGCCCGGAACAGGGAAGGAGACCGTCGGAGCGTGGAAGCCGTAGTCCATCAGTCTCTTTGCCACGTCCTCAGCTTCCACGCCGGTGGATTGCTTAAGTGGTCGCAGGTCGAGAATGAACTCGTGAGCAACGCGCCCATTTTTCCCCCGGTACAGCACCGGGTAGTGCTTTTCGAGTTTGGATTTTAGATAGTTCGCATTCAGAATGGCATAGCGGGTGGCCTCTGTAAGTCCCGCTGCTCCCAACATTCGAATGTAGCCGTACGAGACAACCATGATACTCGAGCTGCCCCACGGTGTCGATGCCACGGCCGGGATGGCTTTGCCACCGCCGGTCTTCACCAGTGGATGTCCGGGAAGATAGGGGGCAAGACGCTTCGCCACGCAGATCGGTCCCATGCCCGGTCCACCACCTCCGTGCGGAATGGCAAATGTCTTGTGAAGATTGATGTGGCAGACGTCGGCACCAATCGTGGCCGGACTTGTGAATCCAACCTGGGCATTCAAATTCGCACCGTCCATGTATACCAGTCCACCATTGTCGTGGACGATCTGACACATTTCCCGGATCCGCTCTTCGAACACACCATGCGTGGACGGATACGTGACCATCAGTGAGGAAAGATGCTCTTTGTGCTCCTGGGCTTTCGCACGCAGGTCGTCCACGTCGATGTTTCCCATCTCGTCACACTTCACCACCACCACCTTGCACCCTGCCATAACAGCGCTTGCCGGATTGGTTCCGTGAGCGGAGGAAGGAATGAGCGCGATGTTGCGATGTCCGTTACCATGATCGATGTGGTACGCCCTGATCACCAGTAATCCTGTGTACTCGCCTTGCGCACCGGAATTCGGCTGCAACGATGCCGCACTGAACCCGGTGATTTCGCAGAGCTGTGCTTCAAGTTCCTTGAAGATCTGCAAGTATCCTTGCACCTGATCGGAAGGGACGAATGGATGAATCCTCGAGAACTCCGGCCAGCTTATCGGCATCAGCTCCGACGCGGCATTCAATTTCATCGTGCAGGAGCCAAGTGGGATCATCGAATACATCAGCGAGAGGTCCTTGTTCTCCAGACTCTTGATGTATCGCATCATCTCGGTTTCTGACTGGTAGCTGTTGAATACGGGATGAGTCAGGAAGCTGCTCGTGCGATTGAATGGCGCGGGGTAGGATGAACCAGCAAGGGATACGCTGCCTGCGCCTCCCTTGAATTCTCTTCCGGCTGCCTTCGCAAAGATGTTAGCGATGGCCTGAATGTCTTCGGGGCGCGTGGTTTCATCGACTGAGACGCCGACGGTTTTGTCGTCGATGTAGTGAAAGTTGATCTCAGCGGCTTCTGCCAGGGAGCGGATCTTCGATGGGTTCTCCACCTTCACCTTCAGTGTGTCGAAGTACATTTTGTTGAGCTGGGTGTAGCCGAGTCCGGCAAGCTCTTTGTCGAGCATTGTCGCCGCAGTGTGAACGTTCTGAGCAATACGCTTGATGCCATCCGGGCCGTGATACACGGCGTACATTCCGGCCATGATTGCGAGGAGAGCCTGGGCCGTACAGATGTTGGACGTGGCTTTCTCGCGGCGGATATGTTGCTCGCGTGTTTGCAGTGTCATCCGGAGCGCCCTGTTGTTCTGCGCGTCAATGGAAACGCCGATAATTCTGCCGGGCAACGTCCGGATGTGATCGTTCCTCGTGGCGAAGTATGCAGCGTGAGGCCCGCCGAAACCGGGCGGCACACCGAACCGCTGTGAATTGCCAACGACGATGTCGGCGCCGAATTCTCCCGGCGGCGTCATAAGTGCGAGACTGAGCAAGTCTGCAGCAACGGTGACCAGGCCGCCCGAGGAATGCACCTGCTCAATGAATGATCGGTAGTCATGGACTGCGCCATCCTGTGCGGGGTACTGGACAATTGCTCCAAAGAACGACGCGTCAACCCTTGTGGTGGCGTGGTCGCCAATAATCAGTTCAAAGCCGAGGGGGGTTGCCCGTGCCTTCAACACGTCGATCGTCTGGGGCAAGCACGTGTTGGAGACGAAAAACTTGTTCGCCGCCGGCAACTGCTTCCCGACAATCCCGTGTGTCATGATCATCGCCTCTGCCGCTGCCGTTCCTTCATCCAGCAATGACGCGTTTGCCACGTCCATCTTTGTCAGGTCGATGATCAGCGTCTGGAAGTTGAGCAGAGCTTCAAGGCGACCCTGAGAGATCTCCGCCTGGTACGGCGTGTACTGTGTGTACCAACCCGGGTTCTCCAGAATGTTTCTCTGTATTACCGGCGGAACAATGCAGTCGTAGAAGCCTAAACCGATGTAGGACTTGAAGACCCTGTTCTTCTTCGCTATGCCTGCCAGCGTCTCCAGATATCTGTGCTCACTGAGAGCTGGGGGCAAATTGAGATGCGATTTCAGTCGGATTGTCTCGGGAATAGTTTCCTTGATCAACTGTTCAAGTGACGGTACGCCGATTGTGTCCAGCATCGGGGGGAGGTCGCGCTCTCCCGGCCCGATGTGTCTTGATTGAAATAACTCTTCGTGGTTTGTGGTAATGTTCATGATGATGGCTTCAGTCTTCTTTTTGTGGTTCGGTGTATTACTGCTTGTGAAGTTCTTCGAGCGCCCTGCATGCCGCTGCTTGTTCGGCTTCTTTCTTGTTCTTCCCGGTGCCGCTTCCCAGCTTCACTGAGTTTACCATGACGTCAACAGTAAATGTTCGGTCATGATCCGGCCCCTCCTCCTTTGCAATCACGTAACGTGGCACGCCAAGACCGCTCCCCTGAGCGTGTTCGAGCAGAAGGCTCTTGTAATTTTCGTCGTCGGTGACAACCGTCCCGCTCTTCATTGCCGCGAGCACCTGCCGCTCGACAAAGCGTTTCGACTCTGCATGGCCGCCGTCAAGATAGATCGCGGCGATGACAGCCTCGTAGGTATCCGCGATAATCGTGTCATACCCCTTTCCTATGGACTGGGCCGCACTGGTACTCATGAAGATGAAGTCCATGAGATGGATTTCCTTTGCGTACGCGGCCAGGGCTTTTCTGTTCACCAGGCGTGAGCGGATTTTGGTAAGCTCGCCTTCTTCGGCAAGTGGGAATGCATTGTACAGATATTCGGCGACAACGAGATTAAGAACGGAATCGCCGAGAAACTCCAGCCGCTCGTTCGAGTGGCCGGAATGGCCCGGACGCTGGAGAAAGGATCGGTGAAGTAATGCCAGGACGAAAATATCCTGGTTCTTGATGCTGTACCCAGTTAGCTGCTGAAATCGAGATATGTTCTTGAGGAGGAGACTCTTTTGTGCTGACTCTTGCTCGGCTATCTTCCTGTCGTCCCGCCTCCTGGAGATCTTCTTCAGAATCTCCGCAACCCAACCCATGGACTTCTCAATGACTGATACACTTCTTCACTATTAGCGTTGCGTTGTGACCTCCGAATCCGAACGTGTTGCTGAGTGCACACCGCACGTTGCGCTTGACCGCGACATTCGGAGTGTAGTTCAGGTCGCATGCCGGATCGGGGAACTCATAATTGATGGTTGGGGGAATGATGTCTGTGTAGCACGCCATGATTGCGGCAATCGCTTCGACGGCGCCGGCTGCACCGAGAAGGTGGCCTGTCATGGATTTGGTGGAACTGATGTTGACCTTGGACGCATGGCTGCCGAATGCGGCCTTGATTGCCATCGTCTCACTGATGTCGCCCAGAGGTGTTGAGGTGCCGTGTACGTTGATATAGTCCACATCTTCTGGCTCGAGTCCCGCGTCTTTGATGGCACGCCGCATTGAACGGATGGCGCCGTCCCCGCCTTCAGGTGGAGCCGTGATGTGGTGAGCGTCTGCAGTGTAGCCGATGCCGACGACCTCGGCATAAATTCTGGCGCCTCGTTTTACTGCTTGCTCGTATTCTTCGAGCACAAGCGTGCCCCCGCCTTCGCCCATTACGAACCCGTCACGCTCCTTGTCAAACGGACGGCTGGCCTTTTCCGGAGCATCGTTGCGTGTGGAAAGAGCTCTCATGGCGTTGAAACCTCCAAGACCCATCGGGGTAATCGGAGCTTCCGCGCCACCGCAAATCATGACATCGGCGTCACCGTATTGAATGATACGGAACGCGTCTGCGATCGCATGAGAGGCCGTGGCACAGGCAGAGACTGTGGCGTAGTTCGGTCCCTTCAGCCCGTGCTTGATGGAGATATGGCCGCACGCGATGTCAGGAATGAGCATCGGGATGAAGAACGGACTGATGCGTCCGGGTCCGCCTTGCATGTAGTTTCGAAACTGAGTGTCGTAGGTGTGCATTCCCCCAATCCCCGACCCGTACACAACGCCGATGCGGTCCGAGTCCAGCTCCTTTACGGGGAGTTTCGAATCGGCAATTGCCAGGTCCGAAGAGATGATTGCATACTGAGCGAACGGGTCCATCCGTTGGGCAGACTTCCTATCCAGAAAATCCGTTGCCTTGAATCCTTTGACCTCACACGCAAAGTGTGTATCGAACTGCGCGGTATCAAAGTAGGTAATCGGCGCGGCACCACTCTTCCCGGAAATGATACTCTTCCAGAAGTCCTGGACATTCAACCCGACGGGTGTGACCGCACCCATTCCCGTAACAACAACTCTTCGCTTGCTGTTCGTGCTCAACTATTCAAACCTCCCGAACGACACATCACCCGTCTCGCATCCCAGCGAGCGGTGACTGTGGTGTGATGGCAACGATGGGCTTCCGGTCAGGATGCCTTTGATTTGATGTACTTGATAGCATCGCCCACGGTCCCGATCTTCTCGGCATCTTCATCGGGAATCTGGAGGCTGAATGCCTTTTCGAACTCCATCACCAGCTCTACCGTGTCGAGAGAGTCGGCGCCGAGGTCATTGGTGAATGATGCTTCGGGAGTAATCTGGGAATCCTCGACCCCGAGCTTGTTAATGATGATTTCCTTGACTTTTGCTTCAACGTCTGCCATGTGTATGACCTCCTGTAGGGTTGGTTGGTGGATGAACGAGTTCTGTTTCTACATTGTTAGGCCGCCATCAACACAGATTACCTGTCCGGTGATGTAATCTGCTTCTGATGATGCGAGGAACTTGACGACGGCTGCGATTTCGTGTGCCTTTGCAGTACGTTTCAGCGGAATCAGATCCGTGAGTGCTTTCTTTTGCTCGGCGGTCAGCTTCTCAGTCATCTCGGTATCGACGAAGCCGGGTGCAACCGCGTTGACCTGAATATTGCGAGAACCGAACTCTTTTGCAAGCGATTTCGTCAGTCCAATGATACCTGCCTTTGAAGCAGAATAATTGACCTGACCGGCGTTCCCAATGAGTCCCACAACCGATGCAATATTGATGATTTTTCCCTGTCGACGACGAAGCATCTGGCGGCAGGCCGCTTTGCAAAAATTGAATGTCCCTTTGAGATTGGTGTCGATTACTGCATCCCACTCCTCTTCGGACATCCGTATCAACAGGTTGTCCCGAGTAATGCCGGCGTTGTTGACCAGAATGTCTATCTGCTGCATCTCTTTCTCCACGGCATCGACGGCATTCTGGGTTGAAGCGAAATCGCGTACATCGGACTGAATGGCCATCGCCTTCACTCCTTTTGCTCTGATGGAAGCAGCCAAATCATCTGCTTCACCTCCAAGCCTGATATCAGTGAAAGCAACCTGTGCGCCTTCGCCTGCGAACGCAAGTGCAATCGCTCGACCGATTCCACGAGCGCCGCCAGTTACCAATGCGACTTTGTTATCTAGAATTCCCATAGACGTGACTACCTTTCAATCATACTGACCCGGAAGCACCTGCCCTGTTACGTAGTCGGAGGCGGGTGACGAAAAGAACACGACGAGTTCGGCAATCTCTTCGGGTTGAGCTATCAGCTTCATCGGAATAATGCTGGCCATTTCCTCCAGTTGAGATAGATCGACATTTTTCACCATATCGGTTGCCACAAGTCCCGGTGCCACAGCATTGACTTGAATGTTTCTCGTGGCAAGCTCCTTCGCGATGGTCTTTGTCAGGCCAATCATTCCGGACTTTGCAGCCGAATAATTTGCCTGTCCCGCGTTCCCCATAACGCCGGAGATCGACGCGACGTTCACAATCTTTCCCTGCCGCTGAGCGATCATCGGGCGCGATGCAGCTTTGCAATAGTTAAACGCACTCTTCAAGTTCGTGTCGATGACCTCGTCCCAGTCTTGCTCGGTCATGCGAATCAACAGCCGGTCCCGGGTGATCCCGGCATTGTTCACGAGAATGTCGAGTCGACCGCAATCACTCACCACTTGCTCAACCACCTTCGCGGATTCTGACAATGATGCTGCATCCGATTGGTAGGCGTATGTGGTTCTCCCTTTTGCTCTCAACTCGCCCGCAAACTTCTCTGCCGAAGCAACTGAACTCTTGTACGTGAACGCTACTGTTGCTCCACCTCTCGAGAGTGCTTCAACGATCGCTTTGCCGATACCACGTGCTCCCCCTGTTACCAGCGCCACTTTGCCTTCGAGAAGGCTCACACAACCTCTTTCTGCTGATGAACGGGGGTCCGACTTCTGATTCGTTCCTGATAAAATGTCTCCAACTCGCCGTAGCCGTCCTCGCCTAGAATGTGTATCAATTCATCCTTGCATGCACGGAACATCGGCACATCGAATTCTGCATCGATCGAGCAGCATGCTTGCTCTTCGTCGAGGAGGTCGTCAAACTGTATCACGTTGTTTGATACTTCGAGGGGGAAGAGGATGCAGAACGTGGGTTTCAGTGCCCACCTGTGCATGCCTTCGCCGGCGGCAGCGACTTGAATTGAGCAGCGGCCCAACTTATCCAGGAACGCACACTTCCCATTCACGACCTGAGTGCCAACGCAACGTCCCGACTCAAAATCAGCATCCTCTTCTTCGTCCAGTTCAAACCAGAGCGACTCGTCTTTCGTCTGTGTTTCGTCCATGTGTTTCGCAATCATCTCTCGATGCTCGAGAATGCGGTCCCGCTCCTTCACGTCGGCGTATACCCCCTCCTGACAGCAGACCGACGTGCACCCGCACGGACCACGACCTGCAGGATATCCCTTTCGATAGAGTTCGGGAGAGATGGTGTATTGCTTGATGCGGAGTTCCGACGAGTCAATTGTCAACGTGTTACCTTGCAACTGGTTGAAGATCTGTGTATTTGTCGAAGCCCCCGGCTTGAACCCCGGATTCTGTTCGCTTGATCAATCCTTGCAATACTTTGCCGGGGCCGATTTCGTAGAACACCGTTGCCCCGTCGCGCACCATGTTCCGTACCAACCCTTCCCAACGCACCGGGCTGGTTACTTGCTTATACAGGAGTTCACGGATGTCGCTCGCACGTCGCACAGGTTCTGCCGTTACGTTAGCATAGACCGGTATGCTTGCATCCCGAAGCTCTGTTTTGTCGAGAGCCGCCTTTAGCCCTTCTTTCGCACTTTCCATAAGAGGAGAGTGGAAGGCGCCGCTTACGACGAGTTCTTTCACGAGCTTCGCACCGCGATGTTTCGCGAGTTCCATCGCGTTGTGCACACCGTCGACGGATCCGGAAATCACGATTTGTCCGGGCGAGTTGAAGTTCGCGGGCTGCACTATTCCTGCTGCCGAGGCTTCGGCGCAAACCGTTTCGATAGCTTCCGGCTCCAGCCCGACGACGGCAGCCATTGTTCCTTTGTTCATCTCGCCCGCACGCTGCATGAGCTCGCCCCTCAGCCTGACGATTCTGAGAGCATCCTCAAACGAAATGGCACCTGCCGCAACAAGGGCAGAGTACTCGCCAAGTGAGTGTCCCGCAACCATCTGGGGCTCCAGATCTTCCAAAGCGGCAGCCACAACCATGCTGTGAAGAAAAATAGCCGGCTGGGTGTTGCGCGTTTGCCGCAACTCATCCTCCGGTCCTTCAAAGCAAATCTTGCTAAGGGAGAATCCGAGAACAGAATCGGCTCGTTCAAAGATTGCCCTCGCGTTGGCACTTTGTTGGTAGAGATCTCTTCCCATCCCTACATACTGCGAGCCCTGTCCCGGGAAAACAAACGCAATGGTTGTCATCTTAGTTCTGCGCCACGTTCTCAGCGTTCCATTTCACCAAAACGGCGCCCCACGTGAACCCCGCCCCGAAACTTGCGAGGACGATAGTCTGTCCTTTGCGAAGCTTGCCCGCCTGCCACCATTCGGAAAGGCACATTGGAATGGTTGCGTTGGTTGTGTTGCCGTACCTGTCGATGTTCACCATAACTTTTGATTTCTCCAGTTCCATCCGTTCGGCACAAGCATCGATGATTCTCAGGTTAGCTTGATGCGGCACAAGCCAATCGACATCTTTGCCGGTAAGACCATTCCGCTTCATGATCTCAGCCGACGCTTCTGCCATACCGATCACAGCAACCTTGAACACTGCTTTTCCGTCCTGATACAGGTAATGCATGCCTTTGTCAACTGTTTCATGAGTAGGGGGATTGAGACTTCCGCCTCCCTTCATATATAACACCTTGCCTCCGGATCCATCAGCGTACAAGACATGGTCAAGGATTCCCAGCGAAGTATCCTCCGTTGGTTCCAGGAGGACTGCTGCTGCCGCATCTCCGAACAAGATACAGTTGTTCCGGTCGGTATAGTCTGCAATTCGACTCATTACATCGCCTCCGACAACAACCACCTTCCTGTACGATCCGTTCTCGACAAACTGGGCACCCACTACCAGTGCGTAAAGAAACCCGGAACAGGCAGCAGAGAGGTCAAAGCCCCAAGCTTTCTTCGCGCCAATCTTCTCCTGGATGATGCACGCGGTGGACGGGAAGAACATGTCGGGAGAGATGGTGGCAACAATAATCAGGTCGATCTCTTCAGGCCCGATTCCGCGATTCTTGAGCATGCGGGTAATCGCAGGGACTGCCATGTCCGATAATGCACCACCTTCAAGGATATGCCTCTCAACTATGCCTGTCCGCGTACGAATCCATTCATCCGTGGTATCCACCATCTTCTCGAGGTCGGCGTTCGTCAGAAGCTTCTCGGGTGCATAGTGCCCAGCGGCAGTAATAGTTGCGTGCATTTTGCTCATTGAATCAGTTCCTTCGAAAACTAGAGCTGGCTGTAGCCCAGCATTGTGTTCTGAATGAGAGTGCTTACCTGCTGCCTTACCATTTCCTCTGCCCGGTAGACCATATTCTTGATTGCTTTCGGAGTCGACCGACCGTGGCCAATGATGGAGACCCCTTTGACACCGAGCAGGGGAACGCCACCGTGTTCTTGATAATCGAGCTCTTTCATTACGGTTCGCATGCCGTTACGGGCCACGAGTGCGGAGAGCTTGTTCGTGACACTTCGGGCAGCAAACGCCTTGAATTTCTCCTTAAAGAATTCCGGGATGCTCTCGCCGAACTTGAGCAGGATGTTGCCGACGAACCCGTCGCACACAATAACATCAACATCTCCCCTGAGCACATCCCTTCCCTCGACATTGCCGACGAAGTTCAATTTGCTTTTCCTGAACATTGCCAGCGCATCCAGGGTTGCTTCGTTTCCTTTGGCATCCTCCTCGCCGATGCTCAGGAGCCCGACCTTGGGATTTGTTCGGCCAAGCATTGCGCTCATGTAGATTGATCCCATAACTCCGAATTCAAACAAGTGACGCGGTCTGCAATCAACATTTGCGCCAGCATCGACAAGGAAGCAGGGGGCTTTCGCAGTGGGAATGAGAGCACCAATCGTCGGTCGTGCAACTCCGGTGACCCGACCAAGGAAAAGGGTGGATGCCGATAAGACTGCTCCGGTGTTACCCGCACTAAGAAATGCGTCTACCTTGCCTTCTTTGTGTAGGGTGAGCCCCACGGTAATGGAAGAGTCGCGCTTGGTCTTGAGCGCTGCAGTGGGGGAGTCGTGCATCTCAATGATCTCGGACGCATTGATGATGCTGCACGAGCCTCTCCCCGAGACTGTACCAATCTGGTTATTCGGCTTGCTGAGTTCAGCGTTGGTTCGTTCTTCCTGGCCAACGAGCACCACGGAAAAACGTCCGTCAGATTCTCTGAGTGCTTCGACTGCTCCGGCCACGGTATTGCTTGGAGCGAAGTCACCACCCATTACATCTACAGCAATACGTATGTGACCGTGTGGCGAATCCAAAGGAGGCGATGCCGCTGAAGTTGGAGTGAGAAGTAGGGACTGGGTACGTTAGTGACCTTGGAACACTGCGCCTATGATGCTTTAGGTGCCTTAATCAGGCGACCGTTATAGAAGCCACAATTGGGGCAGGCGCGATGCGGCAGTTTCTCCGTGTGGCAATTCGGACATTCAGCAACGGCTGCTCCCACTGCTTTGTAGTGTGTGCGTCGCTTCCGGCCGCGGGTCTTGGAATGTCGTCGTTTTGGATTTGGCATAAGAATGCACTCCTTTTTCTAGCTCTTGTTCTTTAAACCTGCTTCTTTAATCTTATCAGCTGTTCCCAGCGCGGGTCATCCGCCTTCTCCTCACAATTGCACTCCCCTGAGTTCCAGTTAGCACCGCAATGAGGGCAGAGCCCTTTGCACTGGTCCGAGCAGAGAAGTTTGAGGGGCACGGATAGCAGGATCGTCTGGCGAACATCATCACTGAGTTCGATTACGCTGAATCCCGTCGGTACAACTTGTAGTTCCGACGGATCAATATGACTGTCCGCCCCTCCCTCTGTTACATAGTACATCCGGTACGAGGACCGGAGGGGTGATATGAAGGAAGTCAGGCATCGGTCACACTCAAAAGACGCTTTGGCTGAAACTTCGGCGGCGAGGAACGCTTGTGAGCCGCTCTTTTCGATGGTCGCGTCAACAATGACTTGGTTCTTGAAGCGTTCATCCAATTCCAAGAGGGTGGAATCCTCGGCAAGTTGATAGCGGTAGATGCCGTCAGCTAGCCCCCCAACTTGAATTCTCATAGCGCCAAGTCCGTGCGAATCCGGTCAAAAAGCTCGGAATCCGCCCATTTTCAGTAGATTGTGAAAAAACTGCACAAAGTATACTCAAAAAACCAAAGAGAGTCAAGGAAGGGAATTGTCTTGCGGCAGGCTGCAGTGAAGGTGAAACTATTGATCTTGTGGTTTCAGACCCGTTCTTGGAACACAGCTACAGACCAAGTTTGTGAAGCGCGTAATTCAACTTTCCTCTCCACCCGAGTTGATATCCGAATCGAGCAGCAGTACCCCGACCTTTGTGACGAACATACTCTTCGACAGGAAAATCCAAGAGGAGATACCCTCGACGAACGGCCTCCCTCAGATTGGCAAGGCATGGCGTACCATGACGCCTTGCCTTAGGGAGCGATACGTACGTGTCCCTTCTGAGCAGCATGCAAATTGGACGAATATATGGAATGGCCTTTTGAGCGCCGGGCGGGAGATCGAAGCCGCGATGATCCATCCATACTCTCTTCCCAATCGCGTAGTGGAGTGGCGAACTTGCTGCTTGGTCGAGCATCCTTTCGATGAAGCCGCCCTTGAGCACCTCGCAATCGGAATCGAGAAAAAGAAGAAAGGGGGTTGAGGCGTGCCGCATTGCCTGATCTATTGCAGGTCCGTGGTGGAGGTTTTTTGAATTGAACAGCAGTTCAGTTTGGCGGGGATGGCGGGACTTCCACTCATTCAACACTGCCACACTGTGCCCGTCGTTTGAGCCATTATCAATAAGGAGCAAGGATACATTTGGGTAAAAGCTTCGAAAGGTTGAAATGGACCGTTCGACCAAATCCGGTGTCCTATAGTTGATGATAACCCCCGTAACGGGGAGGTCTTCCCTCATCAACAATTTCCTCATTGGCTTTTATGGATCGATCGGTTACCCGGACCACCAGGGGCCGATCTGAAATACTCAGACCTCGAGCGGCTTCTCTAGGTTTTGGAGCAGTTCCTTCTCTACGTGTGTCACAGTTTCACCCAGAGCTTCAATGAACTTCTGGAAATCTTCCTTGTAAAGAAAAATCTTGTGTTTCTCATATTCATCTTCTCCGACCCGCTTGCTCTCAGTAATAGTGATGTAGAAGTCCTTCTCCGATTTCGTGGACTTCACGTCGAAAAAGTATGTCCGTTTACCCGCGCGCACTCGCTTTGTAAAGATCTCGTCCTTGTAGCCATTGTTGTCCAAAGTCTACACCCTCCTAGTGAAGAAACATGAGTTTGATTGAGCAGTAGATATGAATATAACCCCGTCACTACTTCCTGATAACGGCCAGTTTCCCCTTTGCGATGTTGTTGCCGTCTTCCGAATGGGCTACAACAATATAGACGCCCGATGCGACAAACTTGCCCTGTTCGTCCATCCCATCCCATGTCGCAACGGCATTTTTCAAACCGGGCTCACCCGAGGACCTGAGTTCCCGAATTAGTTGTCCGTCAATGGAAAGGATCTTTACAGTCCAATTTTCATACAGTCCGCCCAGCGTGTTCGAATCCTCATCCTTGCTGCCGATAATAACGGGGTTGTCGCTGGGAATAGTAAACAGCGATGGGTGGATCTGCAAATTCTCAAAGGAAGACTTTGGAGTTATTACGAGGGTCTTTAGGCTAGCAAGTCCCGAAAGCGTTCCAAAGTACATCGTCCCGGTGCGACTATCGACAGCAATACTCTTCACATCATTATCGATGAGCTTGCCATTCGTGGACGCCACAGAATAGGTTGCAACTTGTTGTGTTCCATCCGGGGAGTACACTCTAACACCGTCTGTTGTCCCCACCCATTTCTGGTTCAGCGCATCCACGGCGATGCAGTTGACAACTGTCCCGGAGAATTGCGGATAGCTTACAATACCGCCAGTCCGCTTGGGGTTCTGAGGATCCAGGATGATTGCGATACCCCGATCAGTCCCGACCCACACTTGTCCATCGAGATCCACGACCAGATCTGTAATCCCATTGCTGGGCAGCCCGTCGACCGTCGTAAGATAGAAAGCCACGGTTGAGTCGGTCGTAGCGCCCCGATTGCCAAGGCTAATGACACCCAAGTTGCCTTCTCGGACGCCAGCCCATAGGTTGCCGTAGGTATCGATGGCGAGACACTTGTGAATCCCTGCTTCCAGGAGATAAATCATCTGCACATTGTTCAGGTACACCGGAATCCTGTCCCAGCATGTGTCGCAGTCCGCTCTGCGCATGACAAGGTGACGTTTGTCTTCGGGCCTGATGACCGCAGTCCATGTGTTTCCCTGGGCATCGCACGCAACTGTACTTGTGACGATGTAGTCGGGATTACTTGCAAGACCGACCAGCCCGACGTTTCGCCCATAAATGCGTGAAGGGTCAATTGCATCAGAACCTCTCGGGATTTCCACAATGCCTTGTCCCCATGAGCTTGCCCACACCGAGCCATTGTAGCCGGTGGAGACTCTATAGTAGTCGTTGCCGGGCAGTGGGCTGTTCTGCGATGTGAATGATTTCCAGTTCTTTCCGTTGTATCTGTAAAAGCCTTGGCCGTTGCTGGATCCCGAAGCGCCCCACACGATTCCATCACTGTTCACCGTCACGCTAGGGAAAGAGTTCGAATTCGGCCCATTCGGAAGGTGTGATGTCCATGCAGTGTCGACGGTCAGCACTCCGCCTGCTTGTGAGCCAACAACTGGTCGACCTGCTGCGTCGGATGTGATGCTATTGGCCGTGGCTGGGAGTGTGCTACCAACTTGGCTCACGCTATCCTGGCTGTTTACAGTGTACACTTCTGTCGATGTGCAAACGGCCATCGAGGTTGATGACGGACTTATTGCTACTATGCTTCGGCTCGCAAGGCGTGGTAGCACATTCCAATTGCCTGCGGCGTAGCCGTATAAACCTGAGCTTGTTGCAGCATACAGTTTGTTGTTGAACACTGCAAGTTGCCTGGGGATGACGGACGAACCACCCACAGTCAACAGACTCCAGGATTCCGGCGGCAACAGATTTGGTGTCGCAGTACTTGCCACGGCAACTCGGTTTATGTTCTGGCCATCTGAGACAGTTAGCCATAGGCTGTCGTTGAAGATAACTGCCGAAGAGACCGATGCCCTGACGTTTCCCTGTAGAGCACCAAACTGGCGGTATGTGTCACCGAACCGGAACTCATCAATACGAAATACACTAAGACCAAAATCCGTGCACACGAAAATGGTGTCACCGAGAATGGTGAAGCTGTTGATTTGCTTGTTCGTCAGGGTTGTGTTGGAGGAAATATCGAGGACATAGCGCCAAGTATCGTTCTGCAAGGAGTAGACGTGGATAAGACCTGTGGAGGTACCCGTCCAGATATTTGTATCCTCGTCAATCCCCAACGCCGTGAGATTGATGTTCTGCAAGCCATCAGCGTTTGTGTAGCGTAGGTAGGAGTCGTTTGTAGAATTCCAGCCGAAGAGTCCGCCTGAGGTGGCCGCCCAATACATAGACCCGTCTCGTGCAAGACTGCGGACATCCTTCATCGAAGTGAAGTTCTTCCATGTCCCCTCCGCGCCCAGACAGAGCGATGACACAGCCAGGACGCATACCATGAACAACAACCCTCGCGTCTTCATATCCCGTTCCTCCATGATAAAAAATATGCGTGAGCTACGGCATAAGTTTTATCAACGCTTCGGATTCTTCCTCCCTCCTGAGAGTTGTTCGGAAAGGTTCACGAGTTCGATTGCCGACAGTGCGGCATCCCATCCTTTGTTTCCGGCTTTGGCTCCTGCACGTTCAAGTGCTTGCGCGAGGTTTTCTGTCGTGAGGACGCCGAAAGCGACCGGCACTCCCGTCTGCATCGCGATTTCTGCCGTTCCCTTGGCAACCTCTGAGGCGATGAAGTCAAAGTGAGGCGTTTCGCCGCGTACAACACAACCGAGACAGATGATGCCGTCTACCGAGTTGCTCCGTGCAAGGCGCAGTGCGATCTGAGGTAGCTCAAATGAGCCCGGACTATAGATGACCGTTATATCTTTCTCGCTGGCCCCGTGACGCTGTAGGCAGTCGAGCGCACCATCAAGCAACTGTTTTGTAACAAGGCTGTTGTATCGACTGATCACTATGCCAAAGGAATGACCAGATGCAATGAGTTGTCCTTCAATAATCCGCACTGTTGTGCCCTTTCTTCCTATCTGATATTCCAAAGTGACATGCGAAAACATTCGAGGCGAAATAAGCTACTGTCGAAGTCTTCGTCGCATTTCCTGGACGTGGTCCAGCGAGATGTAGTATTTTCCCAGCAATTCCTGATCGTTTCTTCGTCCCCCGTGAAAATCGGACCCGCCGCATGCGAGCAGGAAGTACTCGTTCACGATGCCACTGTAGTGCATCACTCGCTCGGGGGAGTGAGAGGGATGAACCACCTCGATCCCGTCAACGCCTTCTTTGATGAACTCGAGCAGAATTGCCTCATCCAGGCTGTTCGCCGGGTGAGCGACAAATGACAATCCCCCTGCCGACGCGATGAGCTCTATTGCCGCCTGTGGCGAGACCTGAAACTTCTTTTCGTAAGCGGGTTTGCCGTTCCCGATGTACTTGTAGAATGCCTCGTGATATGAACCTGTGAGGCCTTCTTCGTAGAGTGCGGTTGCAATGTGTGGTCTGCCCACCGAACCCATCCCCGCACGTTCGAGAACTGCATCGAGGGAGAGTGGCACGTTGAGATTGTTCAGCTTCCCAACGATACGCTCCGCCCGTTTGACGCGCTCCATGCGAAAGAACATCAGGTGGTCGAGCAGGTCCTGATTCTTGTGGTCGAAGAAGTACGCGAGGATGTGAACTTCCTGTTCTCCAACGCCCGCACTCAGCTCGACACCCGGAATCACCTCAATGCCATACTGCTTGCCGGCTTCGATAGCCTCATCAACGGCAGCGACATTGTCATGATCCGTAATGCTGATGATTGAAAGCCCCGCCTCGTTTGCCTTTCGCAGCAGTTCGTCCGTGGAGAAGGCGCCATCAGAGTGGGCGGTGTGCATGTGAAGATCGGCTCTACCCTCCATGCACGTTCATGAGTTGTGAAGTGAAAAAGAACGGTCTACAGATACCTGCCTTTGAATTTCTCATAGTCATTGATGATCAATTTCCCGCGTTCGAGTTCCAGGTGTCCTTCACGAATGAAGGCATGGATCATGCGCGAAATTGTCTCACGCGACGTCCCTGCCATGTTTGCAAGATCCTGCTGGAGAGGAAGTTCGTCGATTTCTACCCGGCCCTTGCGAATCTTGCCGATGTCGTCGGCAAGTTGCAGTACAACGTTGGCAACTCGTCCGGCAGCGTCTTTCAGGGATAGACTCTTAATCTGGGCGTCTGCTTTCCGCAGACGCATGGTGAGTTCTTTGAGAAGTGCGATTGCTACTGATGGGAAATCGTGCAACAGCTTCAGGAAATCCCGGCGGTGGATCATGAACAACTCGGACTTCGAGATTGCCACCACGCTGGCCGACCGGGCCAGACCATCGAGAATTGCCATCTCTCCAAAAAAATCGCTCTCACCAAGAATGGAAAGGATCACCTCGCGACCATCGTCATCCATCCGCACAATCTTCACCTTCCCGGAAATGATGACGAACAACGCCGCCCCCGCCTCTTCCTCCAACAGAATGATACTTCCCTTCTTGTATTTCTTGCGGACTCCCACCTTCGCGATGGTGTCGAGATCCATCGGTTCAAGATCGCACAGGATCGGTACATTCTTCAGGAACTCAATCTCTTCCTTCATTATGGTGGAATTCAGAGTGACCTCACTGAGTAGTGGAAGATTGGGCTGGAAGTAGTGTCAAAACCTGCAAATGACCGAAGAAATATACCCCGTTGTGTCTTTAAAGTCAAGAAAATATTGCTTGGCAACCACTTAGGGGAGTGGGTCACTGGCTGAATAGGATGTAGGTAAAGAGTCCCAATCCCACTTGAGTGGCAATGATCGCTATTCCTGCCGATGTATCAAGTAGGTGGGTCTGCGAAAGATAGTGGCTGTCGCCCGTGAGGAGGTACTTCTGGTATTGGTTGTCTGCCTTGATCTTGAGATATGCTGCCACAACACCGCTGAGAACCGTTGCAGTACCAGAACCAACCAGTGCAAGCGACTTGTGACTTCCTCCATCGGATTCCTTGAAGTACGTTTCAGCGTCCCCGCCATTCTGCCAGAGCTTCGTCAGCGGAGTCGCAACAATGCTGGCGCCATACGTATGGACGGTTGATGGCTCATAGCCCGGTTTTCGTAGCAGCAGCGTTTGCTCCCCCATCTCCGTTGAAGTGAGAAAAGGTGTTGTTCCAATCACAGAATCACCAAGAAAGACCTGTGCACCAAAAGGTGTTGACGTTATGAAATACCGATTACGGATATCATATCGGAGTGTCTTGTGTTCTCCTTCGGCGACTGTCACCGTATCGGTTGTCGGTTCCGTCAGCCAGCTTTCGACATCGGGATGCTGGAGCGTGAGGGCATGGGTGCCGGGAGCGATCGAATCGATCGTAATCGGAGTTGAGCCGACTCGTTTTCCATCTAACATCACGTGCGCGCTCTCGGGAGTGGACTGAATCGTCAGGGTGCTGCGCGTCAGTCCGATGCTGTCCGGACCCGTCGGTTGAGATTGGGCCGCTACGTCAGTCCCGGGAAATGTCGCAAGAGTCAGGATGAACGGGAACAACCAGAGCCATCTCATTGTGTTGCACTCCTGAATGCGATGATGAGCTTCTCATCTGTCGCGACGAACAACCTGTTGTGAGATACAACTGGAGTGGTTTTGATTCTTCCTTGAACATCCTGTTTGACCACGATCGTTCCATCTGAAGTCCGTAACCCAAACAGAGTCTTCTTGAGTGTCCCAACGTAGAGAATGTCTCCCGCCACCACGGCGCCTGAGTTGATCACGGAGCCAAGGTCTGTGTTCCACAATCTTGTTCCTGAAACTGCGTCCAGCGCACACATCATTCCGCCTGTTGTGCCGATGTAGACGTTGTTTCCTGAAGAGGAAGGACTTGCATAAATGCTCCCCCCTGCTGCGAATTGCCAGCGAGATTCTCCCGTTCGAAGATCAACGGCAGAGACCGTTCCACTCAGGTTTCCAATAACCGCGTTCCCACTTGCAATGCAGGGTGAAGCAACAATGCTGCCTCCGGTGTTGCATCTCCATCGCCGGCTTCCGTTCTCTGCATCAAGAGCGTAAAGGAATCCGTCTTCCGCGCCGAAGACCACCAGGCCGACCCAGCGCGTGGTGGGCAGCGTGATCTGGGCCAGGAAGTGGGAGCGGGTGCCGCCCTGGTGCACCAGCACCCGGAACTCGGGCCAGCCCATGAGGACGGCGATT
>Ga0208980_10000470_pt1 | contig 22534 bp, 18 predicted proteins | sample WetSurMetagenome_3_FD_187993 | JGI IMG/M metagenome (GOLD analysis project Ga0208980, IMG submission 187993) | Wetland microbial communities from Twitchell Island in the Sacramento Delta, sample from surface sediment Aug2011 Site A1 Bulk (version 2) | ecosystem: Environmental > Aquatic > Marine... | reverse complement strand
AAAATTGTCAATAAGCCTCTTATACAGGCTCGTATCTTCTGTAATGAGCAATTCTATGGCATCCGCATAATGTTCCAGGTAGATGGCATAACCATTATCCGGGTTCAGGCGCTTTTCTTCTTCAATTTTTTTCCGGGCATCGAGAAACTTTAAATCCAGGATTTCCTGCATGGCCTGCTGGCAGGTTGGATTAAAATCGAAATAGGCCAGGACAGGGCTGTTATTGAAAAAAAAAACAATGATCAGCAAAAAGAAAAGCCTGACCACTTTCTTTGTGCAAAATTCTTTCATTTTATTTTTCCCGCAGATTTTCACTGATTTCTTCTGAGATCATCCGCTATCTTCCTGTAATAATTCATCTTCGCCACATTCCCTTTTCGCTCATAATATCTGCTCAGGAAAACACTGGCATCCGGCGGAGCGCCTAATTCCACCGCTTTTTCATAGAACCTGATCCCGCCGACCGTATCTTTCTGAAATACATAGTAATTGCCAAGGTTGACATAGGGCAGGGCTTCCTGCGGGTCAATGCGCATGATCTCATAGTTGAGGTCAACCGCTTTCCTGAATTCCCCCATGCCGTAATAAACATTGGCCATGCGGGAGCGGGTGTTGATGGCCAGCGAATCGAGGGCAAGGCTCTTTTGATAAAATTCGATGGCACTGGCAAAATTCTCCTTCCCCTCATAAGCCATTCCCAGGTTGAAATAGCTCATTGGGTTGTCCTTTTCATATTCCAGTGCTTTATTGAAATAATAAATGGCAGTATCCTGGTTTTTATATACCCGCGAATAAACAATGCCAAGGTTCCTGTAAGCAGAACTGAAATCAGGCTGTATTTCCACGGCCCTTTTCCAGCGGCGTATAGCCTCTTTTACCTGGGGCTCGACGAATTTTAATACGTTCACCGGCTTGGCCAGTTCCTTGTTGACACCCTTCATGATCTCATTGGCATACAAATCGTTGGCCTTGACCGAATTATACAGGTAAGGCATATCGGCCTTGTATAGCGTGTATTCTGTCCTCCATTCCTGGTTTCGAATGATGGTTTTGGCGGACAACGGGATCAGGATGATGATGGTCACGGCAAGTATGCCTGCCAGCTTGGCCCTGGAAACTTGCTTATTGTTTGGATTATGCCAGAATAATCGATACAGGAAATAACCCAGTGCAAAGCAAAACCCGATCGAGGACACCAGCAGGAACCTTTCTGCAACGATCCCGGGAGAGGGCTTCACCAGATTTGAAAACAGGAAAATCGAGATAAGATATGACAGTATGATGTAAGATAAAATGTGCTTTTCCTTTATCTTCCAGATGGCAAAGGCCAGGAGGCCCAGGTGCAGCAGGATCCCTGCAATGACCCATGGATTGCCCAGGCTGATATCCGGGAACATGTTGTAACCGTAATAATATCTTAAAGGATGCGGTACTATGAGCAGTTTCAGGTAGAACATGAGGGTAAAACCTGCGTAGGCAATGTGATTCATTATCCCACCGTGCACAGCCAGCGGGTTTTCTGTCAGCGACATCGGCCTGGCGAAACTCGGCAGGTAAAGCATCGGCCCTAATGCAGCAACAATGCCTGTAACGATGATCATGGCAGTGAAGCGGAGGTTCTTCTTCAGTTCCAGGTCAGTGAAAAAATACAGCGAAAGTGGAATGATCAGTAAGAAAGCAGCTGCGGTACTTTTTGAAAGGACTGATAGCAGGAACAAGCCCAGGGTCAGGTAAATATGCTTGTTTTTTCCTGAATCGGCATATTTAAGCGCTTGATCCAGTGAGAGCAGGGCAAAAATGATCATGAACAGTTCATCGCGGTTTTTCAGGCTGGCTACAATCTCGGTATGGATGGGATGAGCAATGAATATAAGTGTGATAATGAACGGGAGAAATTGATGGTAATCCCTCAGCAGGCGCCTGAGGATTTTATAAAGCAACAGAACCGCTATCAGGAAGAAAACAATATTTATAAAATGGCTGATATAAGGGTTCTTTCCAAAAAACTGGTATTCGATGACGAAGGAGGTCCTGATCAGCGGACGGTAGCCATAGCTGAGCTCGCCTTCCGTGGCATATAAAGTGGTAAAGATTTTTGGAATCGATTTTATGCCCCTTTCGAAATCCGGGTTGCTCTTGGCCACATGGTAGTCGTCAAGGTTGTAGTAATTCCTGACAGTATTACCATAGATTCCAAAAGTGAAGGCAATGATGATGACGATGAAAATTAGGTTATAATTTTTGGAAGATGTTTGTTTGGCAGCAATCTCAATCGTTCGGTCTTTCTTTTGTTTGCTCATAGGATCAACAGTTTCCTTTAGAAATGAAGCTGCAAAGTAAAGCAATTTTTTAGAATAAAATGGCACGCGGATTTCCGCAGATGCAGCGGATTTACGCGGATAAATGATCTGCGAATATCCGCTTTATCCGTGTCATCCTCGTGCCATCAAAAGATTCTTTCCGCAAATCCCTTCACGGCGGCAAACGTCTTTCCCGGAGCCTCTATAAATCCCATATGTCCGACATGGTCCAGCAGCAGTAACTCGGAATGTTCCGGGAGCGTTGTCTGCGGCATTATTACCTGCATCGGGATCCGGCTGTCGTTCTTGCCTGCGATGAACATCACCGGCACTTTTGCCTGAGCCAGGACATGTTGCCGGTCCGCACGGTTTTTCATCCCTTCCAGTGCAGCAATGATGCCCTCCTTCGGCGTTTGCAGTGCCATCTCCTTTAATGAAGCAATCTCAAAAGGGTATTTCTTCACATTTGCCGGGTCGAACAGGTCGGGAATGAGATTGTTAATGAATCCCTGGTGATCTTTCCGGACAACAGCAATGGCCCTTTCCCGGTTTATCCTTGCTTCCGGGCTATCGGCTCCCGCCTGTGAATTAAACAGCACGATGCCCCTGATTTTCCTGGGGTATTTTTCCGCGAAAGCCAGCGTCACATAGCCCCCCATGGAATGTCCCACCATCAGGCACGAGTCAATCCCTAAATCCTTCAGGACATGCCTTACACCTTCCGCCATCATGTCCATGCCATTCCCCCCTGAAATCACGTCGCTTTGTCCGTGTCCCGGCAAGTCAATGGCTATTACACGATAGGAATCAGATAGTTTCCGTGCAAAATTCTTCCAGATCAGGTGTGATTCCATGAAACCATGCAGCAATATAATAGCAGGTCCTTCGCCAGTCACCTGGCAGAACAGCTTTTTCCCCCTGAAGTCAGTGAAATTCTTCATTTTAAAAGTGCTTCAGGAAATAAAGATACTAAGATAAGAGGGAATAGAACACAGATTCAGGCTCTACCCCATCCCTCCCCCAAATGGGGGAGGAAGAAAGGGAGGGGGCTGAAGCTATTTGGATTCGAACTTAGCGATGGCCCCTTCCAGGCCGTCGATCTGCTTTTTGGTGACCTTCTTCGGGTCCTTGTCCTTGATCTTTTTAAGTTCTTTCAGCGCCTGCCCGCCGAATTCGGCAAGTCCGGAAGGATTTTTATCGTAATCGTAGCTGCCGATGCACCACTCCAGTTTAGCCTGGAGTTCAGCAGTCTTTGCGACGTTCAGCTTCTTAAGTGTTTCGAGGGCACTAAGGCACTCATTTCTAAGTTTATCGTTAATAGTAATAGCCATGTTATTATGGATTAAAGGTTTATACTATATAGTTTAAAAAAGGCTGCAAAATTAGGAATTTTTCTTAAGACCCAATCCATACAATTCTAAGAAAATGTCATTTGCTCACTTCGCAGCGAGCTAATGACGCGAAGCAAATGACTAATTACCAATTCCTTCAACCTCCTCCACCGTCTTTGGAATAGGCTTACCAAGCACGCGGTATCCATCGGCAGTTACTAAAACATCATCCTCAATCCTGATCCCGCCGAAGTCCTTGTATGTTTCGACCTTGTCGTAGTTGATAAATTCGGTGAATCTGCCTTCACTGCGCCACTGGTCGATCAGGGCGGGGATGAAATAGATGCCGGGCTCATCGGTGATGACGAAACCGGGCTCCAGTTTGCGGGCCATGCGCAGAAATGCGAATCCGAACTGATCACTGCGGGAAACAGTACTGTCATAGCCGACAAAATTCTCACCAAGGCCTTCCATATCATGCACATCAAGGCCCAGCATGTGGCCGAGTCCGTGCGGGAAGAACAGGGCATGCGCACCCTGGGCTACGGCCTCATCGATGTTCCCTTTCATCAAACCTAGATCTTTCAGTCCTGAAGCAATGGTTTTTGCGGCAAGCAAATGGACTTCCCTGTAATAGGTTCCTGGCTTGATGGCTTTAATCGTTTCGGTATTGGTTTTCAGGACGATTTCATAGATCTCCTTTTGCCTTTGGTTGAATTTCCCTCCGACTGGTACAGTGCGGGTGATATCACTGGCATAGTGCAAGGCGGATTCGCATCCTGCGTCGATCACCAGCATCCGGCCTTCCCGGAGCGTATTGCCATGATAGTGGTTGTGCAGCGTCTGCCCGTCGATGCTGAGGATCACCGGGAAGGAGACAGGCCCGTAATGCGACAGGGCAATGCCTTCGATGGCACCGGCAATTTCCTGCTCTATGACACCCGGCTTTGCCATCTTCATCCCGGTGGTATGCATGAGGTATGCCACATCGATGGCTTTTTCCAGTTCTGCTATCTCAATGTCCTCCTTGATGCTCCGCATGGTCACGATGCCCCGGATCAGCTCTTCGGAGATGAAGTTCTTCACCTGGGAATGGTGAACGCCCAGGAGGCTTTCCAGCCATATCAGCACTTCTCCGCGGTAGGGCTTCACGATGTGCACCCTGCGGCCTTTTGCAAGAGCCTCTTTCACGAACGACTCCAGCTTTGAAAGCGGCACTGTATTTATAACGCCGGCCTTTGCCGCCTGGTCTTTCACAGATGGCTGCGGTCCCATCCAGATAATATCGTCCATATCCAGGTCATTCCCGAAGATGATGTCCTTCCCGTTGTCGACATCCATTACCCCGGCAAAATCCGGGTGGTCGAGGCCGAAATAGTACAGGAAGTTGCTGTCCTGCCGGTAATGATAGGTGTTGGCAGGATAATTCATGGCTGCTTCGGGATTTCCGGGCATAAGGATGATACCGGAAGAGACAAGCGAGCGGAGCCGGTTGCGGCGCGAGGAATAGACGATGGAGTTGAACATAATGATATATTTTAAATTTGGAATAAGCTCGTAAAATTAGGGAAGTTTGATGAAATAATGAAAGATAGAGATCAGATACTCGAGTCTCTAATCTCTCGCTTTCATTATTTCATAAGCTTCTCAATCTCTTCCGCTTCCACCGGCACCTCCGCCGTCAGATCAACCGCCTCTTTTTCCGTCACAAGGAAATTGTTTTCCAGCCGGATGCCAATCTTCTCTTCCCTGATATAAAGCCCCGGCTCGAAGGTCAGGACCATGCCGGGCTTGAGGGACTCGAACTTCGAGCCGACATCATGCACGTCAAGCCCAAGGAAATGGGTCACGCCGTGCATGAAATACTTCGTATAGAGCGGCTTATCCGGATCCTGCTTTTCTACATCCGATTTGCTGAATAGCCCCAGGCCGATCATCTCTTGCTCCATCAGCCGGTTCACCTCTTTGTTCACCAGGTCAATGGTCTTGCCGGCCACCAGCAGCTTCGGGGCCTGGCGCAGGACCCGGAGGACCGCGTTATAGCAATCTTTTTGCCTTTCGGTGAACTTCCCGTTTACCGGTATTGTCCGGGTGAGATCAGCCGCATAATGCCCGTATTCTGCTCCGAAATCCATCAGGAGAAGCTCGCCTTCCTTGCATTCTACGCTGTTTTCGATATAGTGGAGCGTGCAGGCATTGATGCCCGAAGCAACGATCGGGTGATAAGCAGATCCTGCTGCGCCCTGGAACAGGAATTCATGCGTGAGTTCAGCTTCTATTTCGTATTCCCGGACGCCTGGCTTGACAAAGCCCAATATCCTCCGGAATGCTTGATTCGTAAGGCCGATGGCCTTTTTCATCATGTCCACCTCTTCAGAAGATTTTATCGTTCTATGACGATAGAGTAGAGGGGCTGACCGCCGGTAATTATGATTCGGAAACTTTTCCCGGATCTCTTTTGCAAACCGGATATCGCGGTAAGGGACATCCGTCGAGAACTTTGCATACTCATAGGCATTCAGGTAGACATGTTCGGCGAACGACATCGTCTCAGCCAGCACGGTCTCGAACTGGCCAATCCAGAGGACCTTTGAAATCCCCGATATTTCAGTCGCCTCTTTCCTGGAATATTTATGGCCCTCCCATGTTTGAAGAGCCTCTGAAGGCTCCAGCAGAATCAACACTTCCTTAAGCTCAGGATTCGGGCAGTCGGGAAAAATCAACAGGATGGACTTTTCCTGGTCAATGCCCGTCAGGTAGAAGAAATCGGATTGCTGCCGGAATTTGAACGGCTGATCCCCATTCCGGTAAAAGACGTCATTGGAATGAAAGATCGCCAGGCTCCCCGCTGGTAATTGCTTCGCAAAATTTCTTCTGTTAATTGTATGAAATTCGCTGCTGAACCGTATCTTTTTCATGAGTAATCAAGATTCATTATAAATTTCCTCTATTCATCCCCCAAAAGTACCTTATTTCAGAATTTCTTTAAATTTGTTAATCGATTAACAACCAAATTTCATCACATTTAGCTACAGAACTGAGCATTACTTAAAAATCCTTGATTATGAGTAAGTTTTTACGATTTTCCTCGCTGACCAAAAAGTTTATCATGGCGTTCGCGGGGGCATTCATGATGGTTTTCCTGCTGGTTCACCTCGGGATCAACTTCTTCATCATTCCCGTCACCGAAAATCATAAGGAGATTTTCCGGGAGGCGGCTTATTTTATGACCACTAATCCACTGATCGAGGTAATGGAATATGTGCTTTTCGGTGCATTCATTATCCACATACTGGTCGGAGTTATACTTCAAATCCAAAACTGGATGGCGCGTCCGGTCAGATATAAGAGAGAAGGCTGGTCGCACACGTCGTTCTTCTCCAAATTCATGATCCATACCGGTGTCGTCATTGGTGTTTTCCTTACGATTCACCTGATGAACTTTTACCTGGTGAAAGAAGGGATCACGACAGCCCCGGTTGGAAAGATGCGGGTGACCGACAACCAGGACTTTTACAGCATGGCATTTAACTTATTCTCGAACAGGACTTACTCTATCGTTTATATTATCTTGCTGATCCTGATGGGATTCCACCTGAATCATGCTTTCCAGTCGGCATTCCAGTCCCTGGGGCTGACTCATTCCAAATACACTCCTTTTATCAAGGCGGTGGGGGATTTCTATTCCATCGTGGTGCCCCTTGGATTTATAATGATCCCACTGTATTTTCTGATCTATCACTGATAACGTTCTGAAATTTTAATATACCGGAATTATGACGAAACTGAACGCAAAGATACCGGCAGGGCCGCTTGCTGAAAAATGGAATATCTATAAGGCCACTCAAAACCTGGTCAATCCAGCCAATAAACGGAAACTTGACATCATAGTGGTCGGAAGCGGCCTGGCAGGCGCTGCCGCAGCGGCCAGCCTCGGGGAACTCGGTTTCCAGGTGAAATGCTTCACCTACCACGACAGCCCGCGTCGTGCCCACAGCATAGCAGCGCAGGGTGGCATCAATGCTGCGAAGAACTACCGCAATGACGGCGACAGCGTTTACCGGCTGTTTTACGATACGATCAAAGGCGGAGACTACCGTTCCAGGGAAGCCAATGTATACCGCCTGGCAGAAGTCAGCAACGCGATCATCGACCAGTGCGTGGCACAGGGTGTCCCCTTTGCCCGGGAATATGGCGGGTTGCTCGACAACCGCTCATTCGGCGGGGCACTGGTTTCAAGGACTTTCTATGCACGCGGGCAGACAGGACAGCAACTGCTGCTCGGGGCCTATGGGGCGCTGAGCAAAGAGATCCATAAAGGCACGGTTACCATGTACAACCGACGTGATATGATGGACCTGGTAGTCGTGGATGGTCGTGCCCGCGGGATCATTGTGCGGGATAACGTGACCGGGGAGATCGAGCGCCATTCAGGGCATGCGGTCATACTGGCCACAGGCGGTTACGGGAACGTGTTCTTCCTGTCGACCATGGCCATGCATTCCAATGGCAGTGCGGCCTGGCAGGCGTACAAAAAAGGCGCCTTTTTCGGAAATCCATGCTTTACGCAGATCCATCCCACCTGTATCCCTGTTCACGGGGATTATCAGTCGAAACTGACCCTGATGAGCGAAAGTCTCCGGAATGATGGCCGGATCTGGGTGCCGAAAAAGAAGGAAGATGCGGAAAAGATCCGTAAAGGTGAAATCAGGCCCGTAGAGATCCCTGAAGAGGACCGCGATTATTACCTTGAAAGAAGATATCCTGCATACGGCAACCTGAGCCCCAGAGATATTTCATCACGCGCGGCCAAAGAAAGATGCGATGCTGGTTTTGGCGTCGGATCCACCGGCCTTGCCGTTTATCTCGATTTTGCCGATGCCATCAAGCGCCTCGGAAAAGGGGTGATCGAATCCCGATATGGCAACCTGTTCCAGATGTATGAAAAAATTGTCGATCAGAATCCCTATGAGACCCCGATGATGATTTATCCGGCAGTGCATTATACAATGGGTGGCCTCTGGGTCGATTATGAACTGCAGAGCACTATCCCGGGATTGTTTGCGGGCGGTGAAGCCAACTTCTCCGATCACGGTGCCAACCGCCTTGGGGCTTCTGCCCTCATGCAGGGCTTGAGCGACGGCTATTTTGTTCTGCCGTACACTGTTCAGAATTACCTGGCAGACCAGTTCAAGGTTCCCCGCTTTTCCACAGACCTGCCTGAATTCCTCGCCGCAGAAAAAGATGTCCGCGACAAGATCAACCAGCTGTTGAGTATCAAGGGCAAAAAAACGGTCGATATGTTCCACCGTGAACTCGGCAAGATCATGTGGGAAAATGTCGGCATGGGCAGAAATAAGGAAGGCCTTGAAAAAGCTTTAAGGCTGATCCCGGAGTTAAAAGCTGAATTCTGGAAAGATGTCCGGGTTCCCGGAATAAATGACGAACTGAATCCTGAACTTCAAAAAGCCACCCGCCTCGCCGACTTTTTTGAGCTGGGAGAGCTGATGGCACTGGATGCCCTCAGGCGGGAAGAGAGCTGCGGCGGCCATTTCCGTGAGGAATACCAGACACCGGACGGGGAAGCGATGAGAAATGACAAAGATTATTCACATGTCGCTGCCTGGGAATATAAAGGCCCTGACAATGCCCCTGAGCTCCACAAGGAGAAATTAAGCTATGAATTCGTGGAAGTGAAACAAAGAAGTTATAAATAATTTGCAGGTTGTCAAATTGCAGAGACGTTGCATGCAACGTCTCTGCAATGTTAACATAAAATATTAGGATTATGGATTTAACATTAAAAATATGGCGGCAGGAAAATGCGAAAGCAAAAGGCCGTTTCGAAACATACCATGTGACCAACATATCACCCGATAGCTCTTTCCTTGAAATGCTCGACATCCTGAATGAAAGCCTGGTGGATAAATTCGAGATGCCCATCGCCTTCGAGCATGACTGCCGCGAAGGCATCTGCGGCACCTGCAGCCTTTACATCAATGGCCGCCCGCATGGGCCTGACAAAGGCATTACTGTATGCCAGATGCATATGCGGAAGTTCAAGAACGGTTCGACCATTGTCATTGAACCATGGCGTTCAAAGGCTTTCCCGGTCCTGCGTGACCTTATGATCGACCGGTCGGCCTTTGACAAGATCATTCAGGCTGGAGGATACATCTCTATCGCTACCGGAAATGCGCCGGATGCCCATGCGGTGCCGGTGCCAAAGAACAAAGCTGACCTTGCCATGGACGCTGCCGCCTGCATCGGTTGCGGCGCCTGTGTGGCAGCCTGTAAAAATGCGTCTGCCATGCTGTTCGTGTCAGCAAAGATTTCACAGCTTGCTTTGCTGCCCCAGGGAAAAATTGAGGCCGGCAAAAGGGTTCAGGCCATGGTAGCCAAAATGGATGAGCTTGGCTTTGGGAACTGCACCAATACCTACGCCTGTGAAGCAGAATGCCCCAAGGAGATAAAGGTAACCAACATTGCCAGGATGAACCGCGAATTCATTTGCGCCAAAGTAGGAGCAGAAAAAGAATTTCTCCGTGCGACCGGCGCAGGTTGATTTCCCCGTAACCTAATTTTTTTTAATTTTCCAGAAAAATCGTAGTACCACTATAGTGGTACTACATATTTTTGTACTTCATTGCAATTCAAACAGATAAACGGCCAGTTAGGGATCAGGAAAAAACTGATTAAAACGGTTCATGACAACCGCGTAAGCCATGCCCAGCTTTTCTATGGCCCGGAAGGCTCCAGGAAACTGGCAATCGCATTGGCTTATGCACAGTTCATTAATTGTAAGAACAGGCATTTTGACGCAGATGGAAATGGCGATTCCTGCGGAATCTGCCCTTCCTGCATAAAATATGAGAAGCTGATCCATCCCGATTTGCACTTCATTTACCCGGTAGCCAGGACAAAGGAAGTCGATAAAGATCCGATGAGTAAGGATTTTATAAAGACCTGGCGGCAGATCTTGCTGGAAAATGATTATCGGCTCAGTCTCAACGATTGGTATGCTGTTGCCGGATTCGAAAAAAAGCAGGGGATCATCAACGCGGATGATTGCAGCGATATCCTTCGCACCCTCAGCTATAAAAGTTACGAATCGGAATTCAAGGTGATGATCATCTGGATGGCTGACCGCCTGTTTCATGCCGCTGCCCCCAAAATCCTGAAGATTCTCGAGGAGCCGCCGGAAAAGTCCTTATTCATCCTCATTACCGAAAACCCTGAAAAAATAATCAGCACGATCCTCTCAAGAACACAGATGGTGAAGTTTCCAAAACTGTTTGATGAGGATATCATTAAGGAACTGGACGATTTATCATGCCCCCGGGAGGATGCCAACCGCATCGTACCGCTGGCAGACGGCAACCTGACACGGGCTGTAAGGATATTCAAAAAGGAAGAGGAAGAACTGGATTACCTGGATAAATTCGTTCGCTGGATGAGGCTTTGCTATGATCTCTACAATAAAAACAAGCTGAAAGAGACACTCGAATTTACTGCGGAGATGGCAAAAATCGGGAGGGAACGGCAAAAGAATTTCCTGGCCTACGCCGAACGCATCATCAGAAATGCCATGCTGATCAATTATAATAATCCTCAGTTGGCCAGGCTCAATGAAGACGAGAAAGAATTCGTAAAAAAGTTCGGTCCATTTATCAATTATGTTAATATTCCGGATTTTGCCACAGAACTGGAAAAGGCCCAGTATCATATTGAACGCAATGCTAACCCGAATATCCTGTTCATGGATCTTTCCCTGACTTTCACCATTTTACTGATGTCTGCCGCGAAAACAGTCAAACAAAAATGATCGGCAATAATTTATAACTTTGTCGAAATTTCTTTTGATGGAAGAAGAACAGAAGCACATATGCAATAACGCTTTTTTATCCCGTGGCTGTGTTCATCTGCCAAAGATGTACGACAGCAACAAGCATACATATAATCCCGGGTGTGCCAAGATGGACAGCTGTAACTGGTTGGATTCAATCGATCTTCCGCCCGGACAGAAAGCATTCGATTGCGTTGAGATCAGGTTTAAGAACAGCAGAAAGGAATTTTTCAGGATAAATACTGAATATGATATCGAAGAAGGGGACATTGTAGCGGTGGAGGCATCTCCGGGACACGATATAGGTATTGTTACGCTGGCAGGTGAAGCATGCCGTATCCAGATGAAGAAGAAAAATGTTGACTCATCTTCTGAAAATATTAAGAAAGTTTATCGCAAAGCCCGGGCAACCGACATTGAAAAATGGATTTCAGCTGTCGAGCAGGAAGACGGGACGATGTTCACGTCAAGGCACGCAGCTGCAGATCTTGAACTGGAGATGAAGATCAGCGACGTGGAGTACCAGGGCGACGGAACCAAAGCAATATTTTATTACACCGCTGATGAGCGGGTTGACTTCAGGAAGCTGATCAGGATCCTGGCAGATTTATTCAAGGTCCGCATTGAGATGCGCCAGATAGGGGTGCGCCAGGAAGCCAGCCGCCTCGGGGGGATTGGCTCATGTGGCCGCGAACTATGCTGCTCAACATGGCTCTCGAGGTTCCAGTCGGTTACCACACAAGCTGCCAGGGCACAGCAACTGGCCCTCAATCCGCAAAAATTGGCCGGCCAGTGCAGTAAGCTGAAATGCTGCCTGAATTTTGAGTACGATGTTTATGTCGATGCACTCAAAGAATTCCCTGATAGCCGTGCGGTTTTACGAACAAAACGGGGAAATGGCCTGCATCTTAAAACTGAAGTATTCAAAAGACTGATGTGGTATTCCTATGAAGGGAATGAATATAATATGATTGCAATCCCCCTCGACCAGGTAAAAAAGATTCTTGAAATGAACGCGAAAGGCCAGTTTCCCGAAAAGCTCGAGGATTTTGCCCAGCAAAAAGAGAATAAAGCTGACTTTGAAAATGCCTCCGATGAGCTCGAGCTCAACCGGTTTGATGAAAAATAACCCTATGCCTGCCAGATTATCGGGATCCATTGATAAATTGGAAATGAAATTATCATCATTGCAAATGTTTGGAATTATGACATTTATGCTGATGGTGTTTCACTCATGCTCTCCCGAACCGCTTTATGATGATACTAAAAATATTCCTGCCAGCGTTTGGAAGACAGGTGAAATGATCCGGTTTGAAGTACCTGTGAACGACACGAATTATATCTATAAATTCTATTTGAATATCCGCCATTCGACAGATTATCGCTATGCCAACGTTTTCTTCTTTATAAATACGACTTTCCCTGATGGAAAAGTGGCAAGAGATACAGTGGAATGCATTCTGGCAGATAAGGAAGGAAAATGGCTGGGCAAAGGGATCACCAATATCCGCGACAACCAGGTCATGCTTAGGAGGGGATTAAGGTTCCCGCAGCTGGGCACTTACACGTTCGATTTCGAGCAGGCGATGAGGGAACAGGAACTTACCGGAATTAAAGACATCGGATTGAGAATCATCAAAGAGTAATTTATCTCGAAGGATCATGCCGCGAAAATTGAAAAGAAAAAAATGGTACCAGACTTACCTCGGCAGGTTCTGGATATTGTATTTCTCAACCATGATCCTCGTTTTCCTTTTCTTTGTAGCGATTGCCAATAATGTTTTCGGCCCCTTGCCATCTTTTAAAGACCTTGAAAATCCGGAGACAAACCTCGCCACAGAGATCTACTCATCGGATGGAAAACTCATCGGCACTTATTATGTTGAAAACCGTTCCACCGTCGAATTCAACAACCTGCCCCCCGACCTTGTGCACGCCTTACTCTCCATAGAAGACATCCGCTTTGAGAAACATTCAGGCGTGGATCTCAAAGCCTTGTTCCGCGTGGCATTTGGCCTTGCAACCGGCAGCAACAAGGGCGGAGGGAGCACCCTGACCCAGCAACTTGCCAAGAACCTTTTTCCCCGAGAGAAAAATCTGTCCAAGGCTCAATTGGTCATGCGGAAATTCAAGGAATGGATCACCGCGCTCAGGCTGGAAAGAAATTATTCTAAGGAGGAAATCCTGGCAATGTATCTCAATACGGTAGATTTTGGCAGCCAGTCATGGGGAATTAAGATCGCAGCCAAGACTTTCTTTAACAAGGAAGTTGACTCCCTTAACCTGCAGGAAAGTGCGCTGCTGGTCGGGGTGATCAATGCCCCGACCTGGTACAGCCCGGTACGGAATCCCGAAAGGTCTTTTGATCGCAGGAATTTGGTATTGAAGCAGATGGAACGATACGATTTCATTTCAAAAGAAGTCTGTGATTCAGTTTCTGCCATCCCCCTGGATATGTCCGATTTCGGTTTGAGGGGCCATTCTACCGGACTGGCAACCTATTTCCGTGAAATTCTCCGGATGCAGATGAGGGATTGGTGCAGCACCCATTATAAATCTGACGGTACCCCTTATGATTTGTATAAAGACGGACTGAAAATATACACCACCATTGATTCCCGGCTGCAGAGATACGCGGAGGAAGCCGTCATTGAGCACCTGAAGAAGGAACTCCAGCCTAAATTCTTCAAACATTGGAAAGGGATTCCAAATGCCCCGTTCGATTTCGAACCCGATGTCGCAATCCAGGAGACAAAAACTTTGCTGAACCAGGCCATGAAGCGCTCCCCGCGATATCTTCAATTGAAAGAGGAGGGGGTGCCGGAAGATTCCATCAGGTACATTTTCAACCTGCCGGTACATATGACGGTATTTTCCTGGAAAGGGCCGCTGGATACCGTCATGACGCCGCTGGATTCGATTCGATATTGTAAATCGTTTCTCCAGGCCGGTCTGATGTCTATCGACCCGCATACGGGCTATGTCCTGGCCTATGTGGGTGGAATTGACTACCGCTATTTCCAGTACGACCATGTCATGCTCAGCAGGCGGCAGGTCGGCTCCACCTTTAAGCCTTTCCTTTATTCCCTTGCCATGCAGGAAGGGGAATTTACCCCATGCACCAAAGTGGCCAATGTCCCTTATTCCGTCGACCTGCCTGATGGCACGGTCTGGACCCCGCAGAATACCTCAAAAAAGCGGATAGGGGAGGAAGTTACCCTGAAATGGGCGCTGGCACATTCCAACAACTGGATATCTGCTTTCCTCATCAAACGTTATTCCCCGCAAGCTGTCATCACCATGGCCAGGAAAATGGGTGTTACATCAGACCTTGATCCGGTGCCTTCCCTTGCCCTGGGGTCATCTGATATCTCATTGTACGAAATGGTGGGAGCATTCAATACTTTTCCGAATAAAGGGGTTTACATCCATCCGACCATGATCCTGAGAATAGAAGATAAATATGGCAATGTGCTGGAATCGTTTGTGCCGGAAAAAAGCGAAGCAATGAGCGAGGAAACTGCTTACCTCATGCTGGACCTTATGAAAGGGGTTGTCCAGACGGGTACCGGCATCAGGCTGCGCACCAAATATGGCTTTACCAATCCTGTTGCCGGGAAAACAGGAACCACTCAAAACCAGTCTGACGGATGGTTCATGGGAATCACGCCTGATCTTACCACAGGGGTATGGGTCGGGGCAGAGGACCGAAGCGTCCATTTCCGGGTCATCAGCCTTGGCCAGGGTGCCAATACCGCCTTGCCTATCTGGGCTATATATATGAAGAAAGCATACGCGGATCCGACGCTGCGACTAAGCCAGGGAGATTTTGAGAAACCCCTGAAGCCGTTATCGGTCAGGCTTGACTGCGATGCCTATGATAATGCCTCTTCCGATGATGAGGAATCCCCCGATAATATTGAATTCTGAAACTGAGATGCCGGATAAATCACATCATCAGGTCAAGATTACTGTCATCATTCCAGCTTATAATGAAGTGAAAGGGATCAAAGGCGTTTTGGATAAGATGGAGCAGGCCGGTTACCATAAAATCTATGAAATCATCGTGGTGGATGATGGATCTACCGACAATACGGGAGAAATTGCCAGGGCATATCCTGTAAGAGTTATCCGTCACAGCAGCAATAAGGGTTATGGAGCTTCTTTGAAAACGGGTATCCGCAATGCGTCAGGGGATTATGTAATCATGATGGACAGCGATGGCCAGCATGATCCGGCTTATCTGCCTGAAATAGCCTGTTTACTGGAGGATCATGATATGGTCATCGGAACCCGGTCATCGGGCTCACATAAGGTGCGGTCGCGCCAGGCAGGTAAAAGGATTATCCGCTGGGTGGGCGAATATTTGGTAGAACAAAAATTGCCGGATTATAATTCCGGTTTGCGGGGATTCAGGAAAGACCTCATCCGTGGCATGTTGCACTTCCTTCCGAATGGATTTTCCTTTTCAACCACTTCAACCCTGGCATTCCTTAAAGAAGGCTATTCCATCGGCACATTGCCGATTGATGTCGGGGCACGGCTGGGTCGGCCCAGCAACGTTAAATTTTTGAAAGATGGATCCAAAACCATTATGCTGATCCTTAGGATTATCATGCTCTTTAACCCGCTGAAAATTTTCCTTCCATCGAGTTTAATCATAACGGCAGCCGGGCTCATTTTCGGTATTTATGGATATCTGGTGACAGCACGCTTTTCGAATGGCGCCATTGTACTCACAGTGCTGGGAATGTTCCTGTTTTTCATCGGGTTGGTATCTGACCAGATTTCGATCCTGAACCGTAAGCACTGATATTTGTATCTTTATCTTATGAAAAACAAGCACTTAAACCGGTGGACAGACCATGATGTTGAGTCTCACTGGGATAAGGTCGCTGATATATATGTCCGGGAGAATGAGCGTGTACAAACGGCTCACGACCAGCGTTTCCGGGAAAGTATTTACCATATCAAGCTCATGCCGGGCATGAAGGTGCTCAACATTTCCAGCCGCGATGCTGAAGCAGAGGATTATTTAAAAAAGCAGGAGCCGGATTGTCAAATCATCCATGCCGAGATATCTGCAGGACTGATGCAGGTAGCACAAAAGTTCAGGCCCGGTATCAACCAGGTTAAAATTAATGGCTATTCGGATCTGCCTTTTACAAACGGTGAATTCCATCGGATCCTGACCCTTGAAACCCTCGAACATGTGGCGGATCCTGTCCGGTTTTTGCAGGAACTTTCCAGGGTCTCGAAGACTGATGCAAGAATGGTACTGAGCTGCCCGCCGGCGACCAGCGAACTCCCATACAGGTTATACACCTTCCTGTTCGGCGGACATGGTGAGGGCCCTCATCGCTTTCTGCGCTCAAGAGAAGTGAAAGAAATGCTTGCCGATACAGGATGGAAATTAATATCACATAAAGGCGCCATCCTGGTACCGGTCGGACCGGAATGGCTGCAAAAGGCAGGTGAAAAACTCATGGATAAAGTCCAGGGAAGTTTCCTTGCGGAGATGGGTATCCGTCAATTTTATATTTGTGAAAAGAGCAACTGACATCCACCAGGTCATCCGGTACGGGCTCTGTAACCGCTGCGGCAGCTGTGTCGGGCTTTCCAATGGCAAAATTACATTCTCCGACCGTACCGGGAAATATATCCCGGTCATCGGGGAGCCGATTGATGGTGATACTTCGAAAATAATCTGGCAGGCATGCAGCGGTAAAGGATTTGATTTTCCGGAACAAAGAAGAATTGTTTTCGGAAACGAACATGCAAATCTTTTCACTGGCCATTACAGGAAGATATATATCGGGTTTGCCACGGATGAGGCAATACGGCTCAATTCCGGCAGCGGAGGGTTTATCTCAGCTATATTGATCTGGATGCTTGAAAAGAAGATGATCGAAGGGGCAGTAGTCACCAGGATGTCGGCAAAGGAGCCATGGCTGGCTGAATCCTTTATTGCTACTACAAAAGCGGAGATCCTCCAGGCAGCCCAGAGCAAGTATATCATCACCTCTGTAAACGAAATATTGCCGGAGATGGGAAAATTTAACGGACGGCTAGCATATGTAGGATTACCAGGACAGGTTCAGTCAATCCGGCTCCTTCAGCAGGCAGGGCATCCTTCAGTCAGCAGGATCAAATACATCTTTGGCCCTTTTTATGGCAATACATTGCATTTTTCTTCGGTGAAAAGTTTTTTAAGGTCCTTTGGAATTAAAGATCACCGGGAGATCGACAAACTATATTTTCGTTACGGAGAGTGGCCCGGGAATATGAGAGCGGAATTGAAAGATGGCAGGACCTTTGAGCTCCCGAAGTTCCATGCCAATTACCTGATCCCATTCCATATCCTTAAGAACAGCCTCCTGTGTACCGACCTGACCAATGAATACACGGATATTTCAGGGGGAGATGCCTGGGCGCCGGCATATGAAGAACGCGGGAAGGGTTTTTCCATGATCATCAACAGGTCGGAGCAGGGAGAACAGTTTCTGCGGCAAATGGCTGAAGCGGGCTGGCTTGATCTTACCCCGATCACCGAAAAAGAAGCCATCGGGATGCATTCCCATGGTTATGATCTGAAAAAAAGGGGTACATTTATCAGGATGAAATACCGTGCCTGGATCGGCAAGCCAAATCCTGATTATGGCTATACCATCGATGGTTTTTCATTCAGCCGTTACCTGATGGAATTCTTGATCGATTCCATGTTCCTTTTACTGAGCACGAGGTTGGCCAGATGGACAGTGGAAAGATTACCTCCGGGGATGGTGGGAAAGGTATTTGAAAGGGCCCGGAAAATATGGAAACGATCAACTTACCGGATAAAAAGGGAAAGATTATGATTAAACGCCGTTTTAAATGGTTTACCCTCTTTAGATACCTTGGAATCCTGTTGTTTATCGTAGTGATTTCACAGACCAACCTGCGTGAATTGTGGGGGTGGCTGAAAACCGTGGATGTTTGGATGATCTTAGTGGCCTTGCTCTTACAGTGCAATTTATTGTTTATTAAATCCTGCAGATGGTTTTTGTTGAATGAAAAGGCGGAAGACAGGAATAAAGTTTACCAGCGGTTCGGTGAGTTTATGGAGGCATATGCCCTGGGTGCAGTAACCCCTGGGAGAATGGGAGAGCTTTTCAAGGCCGGACATGCCCGCGGGCGGCCAGGTGTGATCAGTGCCGGATTACTGGTGGTCTCGGAACGGGGTTTCGACCTCAGCATCTTTTTCTGTGTGGCGGGAATATCCCTGATGTTTAGTAATTTGCCTGGTTTGAGCCCGATTGTAAAATACCTGCTCCTGCTGGCAGGATTGGCAGGAATTGCAATTGCTATTGCCATTCAGACTGTGCCTGTGGTTATGCGATGGACCGGCTGGTTAATGAAACGCCTTCGAATCATGTCCCGGGATCAATCCCTCGAATTTCGGCCCCGCAGTTCCGGATCGCTGTGGGCTTTTATCATTCTGTCAATCTTAAGCAATCTCACGGCATTCCTTTCTTTCTACTTTACGGCACTTGCGGTGCACCTGGGCATCGGATTTATAAAAATTTCAGGCAGCGTGGCAATTACCGGTGTTATCAATACGATCCCGATCACAATCATGGGGATTGGTACCAGGGATATCACCCTGTTATATTTACTGAAAGATGTTCCGCAAGCCCAGGTGATTGCCTTTTCAGGACTTATACTGCTTGTCTTTCAAGTTTTCGGAGGGGTGCTGGCACTCGTCGGAGGGGAGTTCTTCCTTCAACTGGCAAGTAAAAGAAAAAAATAGAAAACTATCCTTTTTTCAGGTATTTCCGGCTAAACAGGTTGTATTTCAGAATGCACCAGATTGCCCTGAAACCATCTTTTGCACCGATTTTCTTTCCTTCCTCATAAGTACGGCCGTAATAAGAGATACCGACTTCATAGATCCTGATGCCTTCAAACCTGGAGATCTTTGCAGTTACTTCAGGTTCAAACCCAAACCGGTTCTCTTTGAAGTATATTTTCTTGATGAACTCTGCCCTGAACATTTTATAACAGGTTTCCATATCCGTCAGGTTCAGGTTGGTGAACATATTTGAAATGAACGTCAGGAACCTGTTTCCTATAGTATGCCAGAAAAACAAGATCCTGTGCGGGTTGTTGCCCATGAACCGGGACCCGTAAACTACATCGGCAAAGCCATTGACAATCGGTTTTAACAAGTCATTGTATTCTTCAGGGTCATATTCCAGGTCGGCATCCTGTATGACGATCACATCACCGGTAGCCTCTTCGATACCCCGGTGCAAAGCAGCCCCCTTTCCCATGTTCACAGGCTGGTTGAATAGCTTGATATCATACCCCTGGTGCTGTGAGATATAATCATTGATAACCTGTTCAGTGGCATCTTTCGAGCAGTCATTGACAAGGATGATCTCTTTATCAATCTTATCTATCAGTCTGACAGCAAGTACCTTGTCCAGGATAAGATGAATGGTCCTTGCTTCGTTGTATGCAGGAATCAATATGGAAAGCTTGCGTGATGTCATTTCTTGATTTTTTGTTTTGAAAGAAGGGCAAATTGTTTCACAAAGTTGCACAAAAACAATCAATTGTCCTTTTTTTCAAATACATCCACTGTTAAATTGTCAACATATATTGTGTTTTTTCCCTGGTACCATACATAAACCTCAAGAAGATCATCCTCCGTACGGACCTCAGGGGTAAGATAATCAAAGGATATCGGATTCCATTGGCCAGAAATAGTTTTTATATTCAAATCATTGAAATTAAATGCTTTATATTTATAAAGCCGTTCTGAGAAAACAAAATCAATCACCAGGAAAATCTTACCGGCATCATCTGGATCGGAAAAATAAATATCTGCATTTGCCCTGATCCAGGCATGATCCTTTGCGGTTATTTCCCTGTAAGGAACTCTGATAGGAGGCGACCATGGCCAGGTGCTGTCGACCCGAATGGAATATTTTCCCTCCTCTGCAAACAGTGAATCAGAATGCATTTTTTTATCACCTGCCACATTCTCAAATCCATCAAAAGCCAGTCTTTTCTGCATATAATCCCCGGGATTCCTGAAATATTCCCTTATCTCAACAGATCTTTCAACAAGCAATAATTCTTTATCTTCCGGTTTATTGAACAATCTGAAAAATGTTTTAAAGTAATACTCCTTTGTCATCCTTGACCCATCTATGACCTCAATAAGCGTTTGATAACTTTTCAGGAGATTAATTAAAATAAGAATGCCAAATATGCCAGAATAAAAGATCTTCCAGGGCCTGGATTTTGTCATCATATAAGATATAAAACCTCCCAGTGGAATTGCAAGGGGGGCATGTAATTCAATGAAGGCCCTCCATCCATAGCTGACCAGCGTGGAATAACAGGCAATGAGGTATATGTTGGCTAAAGTAAATACTACTATAGCCAGAAATGCTTCTTTAAAATACCGATAAGTGAAGATTAACGATGCAACAGCAAATAACATCATGGGGCTGTATACGAAAAACCCCTTCCTGAATCCAAATAATACATAGCCGAATCTCGGATTTGAAAAATTAAAACCCGACTGAGGATCATCATAAGCATTGTAGATAAATTCACCTGCATGGATCTTCCAGTAAAGAACCTGGAGCAGGAGCACACAGGCGAACACCATGACTGCAATCAGTACCTGCCCGTAATTCCGAAGGACAACCCTGAATTTCGCCATAATTGACTTCACATCAACTATTCCCCAAAAAACTGGTATGAGCAGGACCAGGATACCGGTTGTCCGGCTGATTGACGTCAATCCTGCCACCAATCCAATACCAGCCGCTGATATTGTTTTAGGTTCCTCATGCCATTTCATGCTCAGCCAGATGAGTAAAGTTAGAAGCGTAAAAATGTAAACATGCGGAACGTCATTCCCCATGGTGGAGAAAAAAAACACATTGCTTCCTATGAAAAGGAGAATAAGTGTGACCGCGGTAATTTTGTCATCAAAAAATCTTAGCAGGACCTTTCGCATGAAAATCAGTCCAATGAGAGTATAGAAAATACCGCTGATAATGATAGCCCATTGATAAGGGGCCGAAAATCCATCCTGCGGGTAAGGGGAAATCCATGCTGCCAGATGACCCAGCAGGAAAAAAGGCGCAAATAGTAACGCCATGCCGCAATTAAACCGTATTATCCAGTTTCCCGCCCCGGTTTCGGCAATTTGGTATAACGACGGAGCTGCATTATAAGTATTATTGATCTGCTGTACCCATTCTATGCTATGCAGGCCGGGATCGTTATATATGAAAAGTCCGGGCAGATATAAATAATACCCAAACACATCATAGGAAAGGACATTCTGTGGATGGTAAATTAGCCTGATGCAGATGATTAAAACGGCAATAAAGCAAATTGCATAGAAAGAAATCCTGTTTTGAATCCTCATCCTTTGGATTGGTAATAATAACCAACAAAAATGCGAAAAAGAAAAGGAGTTTGCAAATATTACTCCGTTTCTTTTAAATTCAGGACTTCCAGGTTTATATCGTCCACGAACACACTGTCTTTCCCATTGTACCAGGCATAAAGTTTAATATATCCATCTTCTGGAATGTCAATTTGCAAGGGAGTTACAAGAGATATATCGGACCATTCATTGAATTTGGGTTTGAAAAAGGATGCAGGGACAGCATAATATCTGAACATCTCATTTGAAGTTTGTCGCACTTCGAGGACCAATAATAATTTTTCAGGATCAGCGCCTTCCGGGATAAAGGCCTTGATGGTGCTCCAGAAGATTACTTTTTTAGAGGTCGAAAGCTCATTTAATTGCTTCCTCACGGATATGCTGTATATCTGGTCAGCATATATCTTATTGGAATAGCTCCCTGAAAAAGCCACGTTATTCGATAATTTCTTCTGAGTTTCGGAAGATTCAAAGTTCTCAAAATCAATCAATTCAACTTTCCTAAATTGATCAGACTGGCTCTTTGCCGGCACTTTTTGAAAGATATATGACATGAAATAACGTCCTGTGAAGAACCTGAATTCGGTGGTTGGGAGAAATC
>Ga0208980_10000468_pt1 | contig 22570 bp, 18 predicted proteins | sample WetSurMetagenome_3_FD_187993 | JGI IMG/M metagenome (GOLD analysis project Ga0208980, IMG submission 187993) | Wetland microbial communities from Twitchell Island in the Sacramento Delta, sample from surface sediment Aug2011 Site A1 Bulk (version 2) | ecosystem: Environmental > Aquatic > Marine... | reverse complement strand
CCTGCCGGTCGCCATGACCTTTACCCCTCTCCGGGACATCTCTTCGAACAAATCCCTTCCCTCTCCCATTTTGAGTGCCTGGGTGCGGCTCTTTACTCTCCCCGCACCATGGCAGCTGGTTCCAAAGGTTTCTTCCATGGCTTGTGCCGTTCCTACGAGCACGTAGGATGCAGTCCCCATATCGCCCGGAATCAGTACCGGCTGTCCCCAATCCCGATATGCGTCCGGGATCTGATCGGAGCCCGGAGGGAAAGCGCGTGTTGCGCCTTTGCGATGCACGCACAGCGTTTCTTCTTTCCCCTCTACTAAATGGCGCTCAAACTTGGCTATATTGTGACAAACATCATAAACCAGGCGGAAACCAAGTGCTTTGGGACTTATGTTGAGTGCTTCCAACAAGGCTCGCTCGACAAGTCCCGTTATCACTTGTCGATTCGCCCAGGCAAAATTTGCCGCCGCAGCCATGGCGGCAAGATACCGTCGGCCTTCTGGGGACTCGATCGGGGCGCAGGCAAGCTGCCGGTCGGGAATCTGGATACCATACTTGCGCATGGCTTTGCCCATGACTCCCAGGAAATCATCGCACACCTGGTAGCCGAGTCCTCTGGACCCGGAATGGATGCAGAGGGCGAGATTTCCAGGCTCGAGGCCATAGGCTGCCGCAACATCAGGAAGATAGATCTCCTCGACAACATCCATCTCAAGGAAATGATTGCCGCTTCCAAGAGTGCCGGCCTGTGTCGATCCGCGTTCCTTAGCCCTTTCGCTTACCTCTTCCGCATCCGCCGCCTCAAGACATCCTCCTTCCTCGGTGTATTCAATATCCTCCGGCCTGCCAAAACCCTGTTCTATCGCCCATCTTGCTCCCCGCTCGAGTATGCGTTTTTGATCCGCACGAGATAACCGTGGAATAGCACCTGAGGAGCCCACTCCCGCCGGGACGGCCTGAAATAACCGGGTAACAAGGCGGGGTATGTGTTCTTTTATCTCGGAATAGGCGAGTTGGGTCGCAATCAAGCGAACACCGCAATTAATGTCATAGCCAACGCCGCCGGGGGATACCACGCCCGTGGAAGGACGCATGGCCGCCACCCCGCCTATGGGGAAACCATAACCCCAATGGATGTCAGGCATCGCCAGCGAATATTTCACAATTCCGGGCAGGTGAGCCACATTGCGGACCTGCTCGAGGCTTTCGTCGCTCTTGGAATCAGCCAACAATTCCCGTGTGGCATAAACTCTGCCAGGCACGAGCATGTTTCCAGTGCGAGGAATCTCCCACAAGTATTGGTGGATTTTTTTCAATTCCATCGGGTATCCTCCGGGGATTTTCAAATGTCCAGGATGACCGAGGCGCGCCAGCAAGTGTCATCCCGTTCGATCTTGAGTTTGTGATAGGTTACAGCCTTGACCTCGCGATAGCGAAGGGATAGCGACTCTTCCCAGACCTTTTCCCGCACAACCGCTTTCACTCTGTAGCGGCCCAAATCCAATTCAAACGAGGATGCATCGATCAGATACCGATGCAGATGGTAAAACCTGTAAAGCAGTTCCTGAAGCCAGGATACCAACAACGAGTCCATGTCCTCCGCCGCTACCTCGACTGCAGATTCATGAACGTCTGGCGTTGAAGGCGGGCTGCCTATCCATTCCATTAAGCCTAGCCCGGCGGTCAGGAAAAGATCAGCCGCAGATTCCGCCTCGGCTTCCATCCCGACATCGGCAATATGATCGAAGAAATGAAAAACGCCCATGGAATGAGGATAGCACAGAGGAGTGCCCCCGAGGGGCAAACTCCTGAAGTGCGTTTGAGTGTTGTGAGGCGTTGTGCGCCCAGAGAAATTCTTCAGCGCAGGTTGACCCTGATTTAGAAATTGAAGCGCGGCCTTCCAATTGCTAAGGTATGGGTGGCTATGGCGCCGGCTGCCACTATGAAAATGCGTCCGAGAATATCTTCATCTTGCTGCATGTTGCCCTATTTCATCCTCGCACTCTTCTGCCTTCGCGGAGCGGCTCAAGAGTTTCCCGACTTTAAACTCAAGTCTCCTTCCCCTTCGGATCGTGTGCGCACCGAGATGACTAACAGCGACGGCACGGTGGTATTGCTATCCGACTTCCAGGAAAAGCTCAGCAAAACGCGATATCGAGCCAGCGGCCATGTTCAGATCACCTACCGCGATGTAATCCTTACCTGTGATGCGCTGGAATATGACGAAGAGACACGCATAGCCGAGGCGACGGGCACAACTCATTTCACGCAGGGTTCACAATATCTGACATGCTCAAGAGCTGAATTCAACTTTGCCAACCAGACAGGAGTTTTCTTCGATGCCGATGGTTATACCGACAAAGAATTCCTGTTCAAAGGACGCACAGTATCCAAGACCGGTCCGGATACATATAAGGTCGACGAAGGCTTCATTACATCCTGCATGGAAAAGAAGCCTAAATGGTCATTTGAAGCCTCGCGTACGGGGCTCCGCGTCGATCACACAGCCCGTCTTCACAACGTCGTATTTCGTATCAAAGGAGTCCCGGTTGTCTATTTTCCATACGTCGTTCTGCCTATGGAAATGAAACAGCGAAGCAGCGGCTTCCTTCCATTCCATACGGGATCGTCAACATCCAAGGGCAGAATCTTCAGCCAGGGATATTTCCAGACTTTGGGCCAAAGCGCAGATCTGACAGTTTACGGTGACTATTACTCATCCAGAGGACTGGGGTTGGGAGGCATTTTTCGCGCCAAGCCCAACAAAACTACCCGCTTGTATTTGCAGGCATACGGCATTAACGACCGGTTGGACCAGGGAGGAGCCCATCTTGTGGTTGATGGGGAGTCAATATTAAAAGACGATTGGCGCCTGATGGCGCGTGCAAACATAACTTCGAACTTCCAATTTCGCCAGGCTTTTTCCGACACATTCCGCTCAGCGACTATTTCACAGGAACAAGCGCTCGTGTTTCTGACGCGAAATCAACAGGGTTGCTCCACCAACTTCTCCTTCCAGAGGGAAGAAGTCTTTTTCCCCGAGCGGTCAGTGGTAGTGCGGAAAATGCCTTCGCTGGAATATTCTTGCCTGGGGCTGCCCATAGCCCGGACACCGCTGATTTTTTACCTGCGGAGTTCCCTGGAAGGTTTGTCCAGAGCCGACAGCAATCTGGTAACCCCAGGGGTTGTCCAGAGGCTGGATTTTCACCCTCGCATAGCCCTGAAGCTGCCTTCCCTTGCAGGTTTCTCGCTCTTGCCCTCGATCGGCGTTCGCGAAACATATTATGGAGCGCACCAAACAGATCAAGATTCACCGCAACTTGTGGCCCAGAGCCTGCATCGACAATATACAGATTTCGAATTGGAGCTTCGAACTCCAACTCTTGAGAAACAGTACTCCTCTTCCCTGCTGGGCAATTTCAAGCATGTCGTTGAACCGCTCGCCACATATCGCAGGATTCACGGAGTGGACAATCTCAACGAAATCATAAGATTCGACGAAGAAGATGCCATTGCGGATACAAACGAGGTTGAGTATGGAATCATCAATCGCATTTTCCAAAATCGAAGTTCCGGCTCGGGGAGAGAAGATAGTTATGAGCTCATGTCCTTCACCTTGATGCAAAAATATTATTTCGACCCAACTTTTGGCGGTGCGTTCCGGGGGGGGGAATCCAACACTTTCTATCCTCTATACAGTCTGACCGGATTTTCCGCGACGGGGATCGAAAGGAGCACGTCCCCTGTCGCCATGATATTCAGATTCGCTCCAATGTCCGGCATATCCCATGATCTGCGTGCAGATTTCGACACCAGGTTTCAGCGATTTCGAGATGCAGGGCTGTCCACGAATTGGAGGCAAGGGAATGTGTTTGTGGCCGGCACCTACCTTAAGACGAACGCACTCGAAACCGGCATGTCCGATTCTCACCACATCCAGGGACAGGCCGCCTACGGCCAGATGACCGGGGGTTTGTCGGCAAGTGTGACGTTGAGCTATAACATCCAAACCTCAAAGCTGCTCAATTCTCATTCAAGAATCAATTACGTGTGGAATTGCTGCGGTGTGGCCATGGAATTCCAACAATTCGATTTGGGCGAAAGAATTGAAAGCCGTTTCAGTTTCTCATTCACACTCAAGGGAATCGGAAGCTTCGGCAATGTAGAGCACTCCGATAGCCTGTTTTAGGAATGGATGTGGGGCAGTTTTTCTGATGAAATCACACCAGGTCGCATACATTTTGGCGGGATCCAACCTAGGAAATCGCCAGGCGAATATCCAAAGGGCCCTTTCTGCCCTCGGCGAGTTGGGAGCCATGCCCAGGAAACAGTCAAGTTGCTTTGAAACCGAGCCGGTAGGCCATCCGGGGCAGCCCTGGTTTATAAATGTGGCGGCAGAAATTGAAACTCTTCTCACACCCCATGAACTCCTGCACTGTTGCCAGAAAACAGAAGAATCCCTGGGCCGTGTGCGCACATTCCGGAATGCCCCCCGGACACTGGATCTGGATATTCTTTTGTTTGAAAGCATTGTTTTAGACGAGCCCTGTCTTATAATTCCTCATCCCCGTATGGCCGGGAGGAGATTTGTTTTAACGCCGCTTGCGCAGATTGCACCGGATTTCATTCATCCGGTGCTGAAGCAATCGATCCGGTCGCTGCTGACATGCTGCGCTGATCATTCGGAAGTGCGACTCTATCAACCGGGCAATGCCGGAGACGTTCCCAGATGAAATCCTACATTGCAATTGAAGGCCCCATTGGCGTAGGGAAGACGACGCTGGTAAAGTTTTTTCAGAGCAGAGAGGGAGCTCAAACAATTCTGGACGTGTTTGACAACCCTTTTCTCAGCGATTTTTATCGAGACCGGCCGAACGCCGCATTCCGGACACAGATGTTTTTCCTGATTTCCCGGTTTCAACAGCAGATGGCTATCAAAAAGGACCGGGAGAAAGACTCGCCTCTGGTCTGCGATTACCTGTTCGCCAAGGACAAGATCTATGCCTATCTGAATCTTGATGACCAGGAGATATTGATCTACGACAAATATTTCGGCGCCCTGAGTCCGCTTGTGCCACCTCCTGACCTTACAGTTTATTTGAAAGCGCCACGGGAAGTCCTTCTCGAGCGAGTCCAGCGCAGAAATGCGAATTTCGAGGCCAAAATATCTGAAACCTATATAGACGAACTTATAAAGGCTTACGACCACTTTTTTTATCATTACAAGGACACGCCTTTGTTGATCGTAAATACAGCGGAAATTGATCTGGTTGAAAATCCTGAGGAGCTGCGCGCCCTCATGCAGAGAATTGCCGGAGGGACCATTCGGGGCGTCCAGTACTACCACCCGATCCACAAAAAAACCAGGTAGTCGGCGAGATGCGCGGGCATGGGGGCGGCGGCAATCGTGATTGCACCGGGCCTGCCAATTTTGTTTATAATAAAGTTGAGTTCGTCTATCATGAGATCCTCATGGAAATTGTGAACCGTGTCGCGCGGATGGCTGCCCTCACCACAAAGACAATTGCATCGGATGTCAAGATAGGCCTTGTTCCCACTATGGGTGCAATCCATCCGGGCCATCTCAGCCTGATTCAGACTGCCCGCAACATGACTGATCTGGTGGTCGTTGCAATTTTTGTAAATCGGCTGCAATTCATTACCGACGAGGAATATCAGAATTACCCGCGGGACATCACCAAGGATGTGGATCTTCTGCGCCACGAAGACGTGGACTACATTTTCACACCTCCCGAGGAAGAAATGTATCCGCAGGACTTCTCGACCTACGTCACTGTCGGGAGTTTCGGCGATAAGCTTTCCGGCCTGCCCCGAACAGCATACTTCAAGGGTATGACAACCAGCGTTCTTAAGCTGGTTCAGATCGTGAGGCCTTCGTTTATTTTCTTTGGCCAAAAAGATGGACTCCCGGGGGCGATTTTGCGCAAGATGGTCCGGGACCTCAATATCAATACCGAAGTTGTGGTGACGCCGGTCGTGCGTGATGCCTCGGGGCTTGCTTACGCAACGCGTAATTATTTTCTCACCGAACCGCAGAAAAAGGCGGCATCCGTGATTTACCGCAGCCTCCGGGCTGCCGAGACGATCATTGCCGGAGGCGAAATGCGGGCGCAGAAAATCATAAGCGAGATTGGCAGAATCATTGAATCAGAGCCTCAGGCAAAGCTCGAATATGCCATCGTCGCTGATCCTGTATCCCTTGAGCCCATAAACAAGATCCAAAAATCAGCGCTCATCGCGGTTGGCGCAATGATCGGTAACACATCACTGAACGATTCCACAATTTTTGAAAAAAAGCCTGTGTCCTGATTAGCCCGCTTGAGAACGGGAGCGGAATTCTGCAGGGGAACATAGCCCAAACCATATGCTCGGTCACTATTTTTCGCCTATTGACTTCCGTGCTATGCTAGCAACGCGAGCCGCCTCTTCAGGCGACTTAGGCAAGATAAGATGGATTTTGCTAAATATAAATGATGAGATGGCGATTCAGTACATATCGCACAATTCTTGGGGGAAATAGATTGCACTGTCGTCCACATAGGTTGCCGGTTTTTCTCGTCTTTTTATCTTTTTTTATTCCTGCACTCGTAATTGACGTTCAGGCTAACACTCTTGAGACAATTCGCACGCAGATCGCCCAGTATCTGAAGCGGCCAGGCGTACGCACGGCTAGTTGGGGCATCGAAATCCTGGACCCGGCTACAAATGAGGTCCTCCTCTCCGTAAATCCTGACAAGACTTTTACGCCCGCCTCAGTTATGAAAGTGATTACAACGTCGGCAGCTCTTGAAAAGCTTGGTTCCAATTTTCGCTTCCGCACTTGCGTTTATGCTGACGGTGAGCTTCGGGACGATGGCACGCTGGTTGGGAATCTGATCCTCGTGGGGCACGGCGATCCTAATCTCATAGATCCTTATGGAGAGGTGATCGCCAAACCAGTGCTGCAGGAATTATCTGAAAACTTGCAGGCTGCCGGAATCAGGAGAATCCAGGGGAACATCATCGGCGATGACAGCTATTTTGATCCGTCATCTTCGGGAAAGGGATGGAGTGCTCAGCAGTTGAGGAGCGTTTACGGTGCGCCGATAAACGCCCTCAGCCTCAACAGCAATGTAATCTCCATTTATGCGCGCCCCACAAAGCAGAAAAGCCTCGTTGCGGTCTCCGTGGAACCGAAAACCTCCTATTTCCGCATCCGCAATCTCGGAACAACGGGAAGCTCCAAATCGAAACGCACCCTGCATGCAAGGCTTATTTCGGGATCCAAAACCATTGTTGTATCCGGAGTTCTTCCCCGCGGGCAGACCTTTAGCCAATCTCTCATGATGGATAAGCCCTCTCTGGTTACGACAACCATGTTCAAGGAAGAACTCAAAAAGCATGGAATAACGGTCAACGGAAAAGTTGACGTGATCCATTCGGGCGATCTGCCGCCCACTCCGCGCGATTACTGGAGGCTCCTTACCGAGCATGTTTCACCGCCATTAATCCGCGCTTTGGAAATCATCAACAAGCGAAGCGAAAACCTACACGCCGAAATGTTGCTCAGAACTCTGGGAGCGGAGTTTAAAGGAACAGGCACCGACTCTGCCGGCTTGCAAGTGGTGCGAGATTTTCTCGTGGAGGCCGGGATTGAGGACGACAAGATCCAGTTGGATGACGGTTGCGGACTCTCCCGGGAAAATCTGATCACGCCCCGATTCCAGACCTCCCTGCTACAATTCCTGTCCACACGACCTTATTTTGACCTTTTTCTGAACACACTTGCCGTCAGCGGAACAGACGGGACTCTCAAGAATCGGATGGCGTCTCAACAGGTAAGAGGCTGCATCCGCGCAAAAACCGGCAGTTTGCACGGCGTGACAACACTCTCGGGTTATATCACAACCAAATCCGGGCGCAACCTTGCTTTCAGCATTTTCGCCAACAACGTGAATGCCTCAATGACACGTGTCAAAAAGACGATTGACGAAATCTGCACCCTCTTTGTGAATTTAGACTAATGAGCATCCGCGTGCTGTTTTTTGCCTCACTTGCCGACATCACCGGCATCCGGGAGACGACTGTGGATGCCGCCATGTTTTCAGACATCCGCTCAATCTTCTCAAAGTTCGCCGCCGAACACCCCGATTTGGAGGCGCGGCGGCCGACAATCATGGTCGCGCTTAACTCGGAGTTTGCCCGACTGGAATCCAAAGTGCAGGATGGCGATGAGGTCGCGTTCTTCCCTCCTGTCAGCGGAGGCTAGAATGTTCCTTCTCGTGAGCGAGCCTATAGAAATCACCACACTCAGAAATAGCTTGGTCCATCCGGAAGACGGCGCAATCGCAATATTTGAAGGAATCGTCCGCAACCAATCCCATGGGAAACGGGTACGATATCTCGAATATTCCGCCTACGAACTCATGGCGCAACGGAAGCTCGAAGAGATTGGGAAACAGGCCAGGGAGCGATTTGCGATCCGGCAAATAGGCATAATCCACAGGCTTGGCCACCTTCAGATCGGCGAGTGCAGCGTTGCCATTGTAGTGACTTCAGCTCACCGCGCCGCAGCTTTCGAGGCGTGCCAGTTCGCTATTGATGCCATAAAACAGGCTGTTCCGATCTGGAAGAAGGAAGTCTATGAAGACGGAGAAATCTGGGTCGAAGGCGAAAGATGAAGCTCAATTGTCGGACTTCCCCGCCGCAAAGAATTCTGGCTCATCCACCTCATGCCTGACACCGGAGCCATCCGGTTCCAGTCGCCGGCATTGGCTTATTCTGATTCTCATAATTCTGTTATTTGCCTCCATTCGATTCCGCTTGAGAGAATACCCTCTGGAGCGTGATGAAGGCGAATATGCCTATGCGGGCCAACTCATGCTTCAAGGCATGCCGCCGTACAAGCTTGCTTACAACATGAAATTCCCGGGCATATATGCCGCTTATTCAGTCATCCTTGCTGTCTTCGGGCAGTCCGTCGGGGGCATTCATTGCGGTGTGCTCGCACTCACCGCAGCCACAACGTTTCTCATTTATCTGTTGGGAGCGCGCCTCTTTAATGGTCTTGCAGGGGTTGTCGCTGGTGCCGCTTATGCCCTGCTCTCCACCAGTCCATCCGTTCTTGGCATCTCAGGCCACGCAAACCACTTCGTCGTATTTCCGGCCCTGGCAGGTCTTCTTTTATTGCTCCGGGCCCTTGAAAAAGGGGATATTTGGCTTTTTACCCTGAGCGGAGTGCTGCTGGGCCTGGCCATTTTGATGAAGCAGCATGGAATATTTTTCCTGTTGTTTGCAGCCTTTTATCTGCTCATACGCGAGTTGACCGGAGATTCCACCAATATCAGAGCACTGGCAGCCAAGGAAGGATTTCTGGTGTTTGGAGCACTCGCTCCTTTGGTTTTGACAATTTCGATCTTGCTAACGCTGGGCCTCTTTGACAGGTTCTGGTTCTGGACAATTGTTTATGCACATGCATACGTCTCCGCCGTGAGCTTTTCGGAGGGGATGCGAGTTTTGATGAATGCTATTCCCGGCGTGACGGGACATTCCGCTTTTTTGTGGCTTATCGCGGCTCTAGGCCCGATTTTCTTTTTCTGGCATCCCCGCATTCGCTCGTCTGCAGGTTTTGCCCTGGCTTTTCTAGTGTTCTCCTTTTTCGCCGTCTGCCCCGGCTTCTTTTTTCGCCCGCACTACTTCCTTCTGCTTATTCCGGCGGCAGCTTTGTCGACAGGCCTGGCGGTAAGTTCAGCAAGCCAATATTTCAAACGGAAAGCGGCTATATGGGGAACGATCCCGATTCTGATATTTGTTCTCGGCTTCTTTTATTCCTTTGCCCGCCAGAGCGCCTTTTTTCTCGTCACAAGCCCCACACAAGCTTGCCGGGAAACATATGGCAACGAGCCTTTTCCGGAGTCGATCAACATAGCGCGGTATCTCAGGAGTCACGCGCTTGAAGGCTCCCGGATCGCGGTTCTGGGGTCCGAACCACAGATATACTTCTATTCAGGACTCCGTTCTGCTACCGGGTACATTTACACATACGGGTTGATGGAAGAGCACAAATACGCGCTGGGAATGCAGAAAGAAATGATCCGCGAGATCGAGACTGCCAGGCCCGAGTATATGGTGTACGTGAATATCCGGACATCATGGATTCCCTGGACTCGTTCGGAAAGTCTGATTGTTACCTGGGCGCGCCAGTATCTCGACCAGCAATACGATCTGAAAGGAGTCGTCGAAATTCCGGAATCAGGTGAAACGAAATATTTCTGGGACGCAGAGGCGATCTCCTACAAGCCGGGTTCCCACGGTTGTATTGAAATCTTCAAGCGGAAGGAGAGTGGAGAATCCGCGGTACGCAACCCATCGCACGGTTCGGCTACAGTTCGTGACGGTGCTCGAGAGCCTTTGACATAGTCATTTCATCAGCGTACTCGAGATCGCTTCCAACCGGCACACCCAGGGCAATCCGGCTTACCTTAATTCCGATCGGTTTGAGAAGTTTGGCAATATAAATCGCAGTAGCTTCCCCTTCCACGTTGGGATTTGTGGCCAGGATGATCTCGCGCACCTTACCTCCCCTTAACCTTTCCAAAAGGTTTTTGAGCTTGAGATCTTCAGGACCCACCCCGTTCATGGGTGAGAGAACGCCATGTAAGACATGATACTGCCCGTGGTATTCGCGAGTCTTTTCAATAGCGAGAATGTCGTGCGGTTCCTCCACAACGCAGATCGTTTCCTGCGAACGGTTGGGATTGGCACAAAATCCGCAGGGATCCCGATCTGAAAAGTTGTTGCAGCGCGAACAGTAGCGGATGGTTTCCTTAACTTCCATGATCGCGCGGCTGAGGCGTTCGGCTTCTTCCTTCGATTTGCGCAATACGCTGTAGGCCAAACGCTGCGCCGTCTTTGAGCCGATCCCGGGCAATTTCCGGAATTCCTCAATCAGTTTTTCAATGGGCGCGGCATAATCGCTCATGGATCCATCTTCTCAGCTTTCACAGGCCCCGGGAAGGTATCCAGAAACGACTGCACGATAGGCTCGCGCCTTGCCTTCTCCAGGATTTCCGCCTCCGGAAAGCTCTCAGCGGGCGGACCCGTCATTTTATCGGCAACCGGGGCAGGATTGGTTTCGCGAAGAACAACCGTGACATCGCGCCCCACAATCCTTGAAGCGGCTTGGGCTACAAGCACAAGACTATCTCTGATTTGCCGGCGATAAAAATCATTCGCATCCCCCGGATAAAGAATTACGGTGTTCTCCTGCAGGCGTGCTCCTTCCAAGGCCTGCAAAAGCGATTGCAGGGATTCCTTCTGAACAACAGACGAAATCCTGAGAAGAAATTCCCTGGGTTCCTCAGAAAATCCTTCCGCCTTTTCCGGATTGGGCATAGGCTGGGCGGCAGATTGAGAAAAGTTCTGTGGCTCCGCCGTGCGACCGCCAGCTTCCCTGGCAGGAATGCCGGTCGATCTTGCCTGGCTTCCTGGGAGTTTTCCGGGTTCTGAAGCGCCTTTGCTCTGGGAATTCGGTGCAGATGTGACCGGCGGATTTGTGGAGGGAGAGCGAGCCTCGCCGGAGATCAGGCGTTCAAAATCCGCAATCAATTCTTCGAGCGGGCGGAGGCGAGGGATTTGCGCAAGCTCAATCAGCCCCATCTCCAGTTGGAAGCGTGCCTGTGTTGAATACCTGAGCTCGCCCTCGGTTTTCAGGAAAGCGTCGAAGAGGCGCAACAAATCTTCGCGCGAAAAAAGTTCAGCCTGTAGACGCAGGTCTGCGATCAGGCCTTCCGGCACACCCAGGAGCCCTGGATCGGAGACGCCTGCCTTTACGACAGCTAAATTGCGGAGCTGGGCCAAAAAACGTCTGCAGAAATTCTGGAGGTCTTGTCCTGTTTCAACCAACCGAGCGACAATTTTCAGAAGCGCGTCGCCGTTGTTGTTTGCGATTGCGCGAACGGTCTCCCCCAACAACGCCGGTTCGATCAGCCCCAGCAGCATGGTGACATCCTCGTCGCGCACCGAGAGTCCGCTGAATGCGACCACCTGATCCAGCGCTGACATCGCATCTCGCATGCTCCCGCCGCCCGCAAAGGCTATTTGTTCCAGTGCATCCTTGCTGATTTGGATGCTCTCGGCCAGCGCAATGTCGCGCAGACGTTTCAGAATCAGTGGAAACGGAATCAATTTGAAGCTGTATTGCTGGCAGCGAGAGAGAATGGTAGCCGGGATCTTATGATATTCAGTCGTCGCCATTATGAAGACCACATTCGCAGGCGGCTCTTCGAGAGTTTTCAGAAGTGCGTTGAAGGCGGCATTGCTGAGCATGTGAACTTCGTCAATGATGAAGATTTTGTTGCGGTCGCGCGCGGGATTGTATTGGACCTGCTCAATAAGTCCCCGAACATTATCCACGCCCGTATTTGAGGCGGCGTCGATTTCCAGGACGTCCATGCAGTTGCCGGCCGCAATCTCGACGCATGCCGGGCATTTCCCGCACGGTTCCCCGGGGATGCCGGCGTGGCAGTTTAAAGCTTTAGCCAGGATGCGGGCTGTCGTGGTCTTCCCGCTGCCGCGCGGCCCCGAAAACAGAAACGCATGAGCTACTCTGCCCCCATGCAGTGCGTTGAGCAAAGTCTGGGAGATATGATCCTGCCCGACAACTTCACGGAAATTTTGGGGACGCCATTTTCGAGCTAAAACTTGATATTGCATATAAAAACGGGCCGAGCCCCGGGATACCTGCGGCACATATAACGGGCCTCTTAATGCTGCTTCCTTCCGGACCTGACATGGTTCGAGGGTTATATTGCACAGGGCCCGAGGCCCGTCAAAATAAAGCGCAAGCCGCATCTTACGGCATCAGTCCGGCGGATACAAGCCCGACTTTTTCTACAGCGCAAAAGAGCAAAAATTAAGGGGGGACGCAGATCAATAGCTTGCTTTGAGCGTAGTCATCCCTTTTCTGAAAGCAAAATATTGAGTGGCATCCCTTGCTTCCTTTGCAGTCCCCTCCAGCAAGGTCTGCTATAATTGTTACCATGACTATTCTTTCGGCGGCAGTGGTGCTCTTCCTGGTAATGGATCCTATTGGGAATATCCCGCTATTCGTCTCAGTCCTGGACGGGGTGGATGCCTCGAAGCGGCGCTGGATTGTCATCCGGGAGCATTTGGTTGCGTTTGTCATTATCGTGATGATTCTTTTCTCAGGGCGTTTCCTTATGGATCTGCTTCAAATCCAGGGTCCAGCCTTAAGCATTGCAGGCGGGATAGTGCTTTTCCTTATTGCACTGCGAATGATTTTCGCGCAGCCCAGTGGCATTTTTGGGGAGAGCCCCCATGGCGAGCCTCTCATTTTTCCGCTCGCTGTTCCCTTTATCGCCGGACCTTCGACCCTCACAACAGTCCTTCTCCTTGCCACGAGGGACCCTGCCCGTTGGCCGGAATGGATTATTGCGGTTGCCGCGGCATGGGGCGCTTCCCTGCTTATTCTGCTTCCCGCTGTGGCACTCAGCCGTTTCCTCGGGAACCGCGTGCTCACCGCTTTTGAGCGTCTCATGGGAATGATCCTGACCGTCATTGCGGTGCAGATGTTCCTCACAGGCATGCAGCAATGGAAGCTCAGCAATTGACAGAGCAAAATAAATTCCCGGTTCGGAATCTGAGGGAACAAATAATTTCGGCCATAAATCCAACTTTCCGGCTAAAAACCCGAGGGCTTGAGCGTATAATTACAGGGCTTTATTGAAGCTTGCAGTCATTGGTTAATTAGAAACATCAAAGATGGTGCCCATGAAAATACCGACCCAACCTAGTGCGATCCAGCGCCCAACCTGGTATCTTTTGACTATAGTGCTAATATCCGCAGTCTTCGTGCTTAGCTGCAGCAAATCAACCACCACAAAGGGTAACGGTGGAGGGAGGCAGACAGCAGCCCGGGCTGCTGTTTCGGTCCAGACGACACCGGTGCAGCGGATATCGATCGAGAGGCAGGTGAATGTATCCGGTACGCTCGCTTCTCCGGACCAGGCAAAGGTAAGCAGCGAGGTGGCTGGCGTGGTTCGTCAAGTCCTTGTTGAATTAGGAACGGAGGTTCAGCCCGGCCAGGTCCTTGTGAAGCTTGATCCAAGCGAATTGGAATTAGCACTGCAGCGGTCGGAAAGCGCTTTGCGGCAAACCGAAGCCCAGTTGGGCATTGATGGAGTTCGCGTCAAAGAGCCGCCTCCGGACGAAGAAATATCCTCGATTCGCACAGCTGTGGCAAATCGCGACGATGCCCGAGCCCAGCTTGCGCGAGCCAAACGCCTTATGTCGCAAAAGCTTCTGCCGCAAGCCGACCTGGATACGGCTGAAACGAGAGTAAAAGTAACGGAAGCAAACTATCAGGCGGCGATCGAGAATGTGCAGGCGCTCAAAGCCAGCCTCCAGGATCGGCGTGCATCTCTTGAATTGGCGAAGAAAAAGGTGAATGACGCGTCGATCCGATCCTCCGTGGGAGGCCAGGTCAGCGAGAAACTTGTCCAGCCCGGAGAGTATATTCGTGAAAATACTGCGGTAGTCAGCATTGTCCAAATGAATCCACTGAAGCTGAAGACAGCTCTTCAGGAAAAAAATGCCGGCATGATCCAGAAGAATCAGCCCGTGCAATTCCAGGTCGAGTCCTTCCCTAACACAACTTTTTCAGGCAAGGTGGCTTTTATCAGCCCTGCAGTAGATCAGGCGACACGCACATTCCAAGTCGAGATTCTTGTGGAGAACAGCGATCGCCGACTGAAACCCGGATTTTTTGCCCAAGGAGTCATTCAGACCAGGGTCGATGAAAACGTGATGGCGGTGCCTGAAGAAGCGGTCTCGCAGCTTGCCGGAGTATCCTCGGTTTATGCAATAGCGGACAACAAGGCGCGCCAGGTGACGATCACAACTGGTTCCACCAAGGGAAAGCTCGTTGAAGTCGTCAGCGGATTAAACGGCGACGAGATCCTGGCTGTCAGCAACATTAATCAATTGGCAAATGGTATCGCTGTGGCAGTTGTCTCGGGCAACGCAGTAGCTGCTCAAGCAGAACAATCTGCCGGCGGCGCGCCTGCGTCTGAAGAAGGGGGAGGCCGGCAATGAAATTAGCTGACGTAAGTATCCGGCGGCCGGTTTTTGCAGTGATGATGTCAATGGCATTGGTCGTCCTTGGATATTTCTCCTTCCGGCAGTTGGGCGTGGATCTGATGCCCAAAACGGATTACCCGACTGTTTTCGTGATGACCCGGCTGCCCGGGGCAAGCGCCGAGGAGATTGAAACGCAGATCACCAAGCCTGTTGAAGAAATAGTAAATACTATCAGCGGCATAGATGAATTGAGTGCCAGTTCCGATATGGGCTCGTCGCGCGTCATCATTACCTTTGTGTTGGAAAGGGATATTGAAGCTGCGGCTCAGGACGTAAGGGACAAGATCGCTACCATAGTGAGTTCGTTCCCCAGGGACACTATTGCTCCGATGATCTCAAAGATTGATCCCGATTCCTCTCCGATTCTCACAGTGGCTGTATCCGGCGATCGCTCAGCTAAAGAAATCACCGAAATCGCTGACAAGCGGATCAAGCAGATGCTTGAAACAGTCCAAAATGTAGGCGAGGTGATGTTTGTCGGGGACCAGCATAGAGAAATCCAGCTGCTTTTAAATGCGGACAGAATGAGCGCATATGGCCTGACGGTAGACCAGGTCCAGTCTGCGGTGCAAAAGCAGAATATCGAAGTCCCGGGGGGTACGTTTGTTGCCGGCCCATCCCAAATAGCGTTGCGGACCATGGGCCGCATTGGCAACGTCAGCGACTTCAATAAGATAATCCTTTCCTACCGGAACGGATCTTTAGTCACGTTCGGCGACATCGGACGCGTCGTGGACACCGTCCAGGAACCTACCAGCCTTGCGCGCCTGAATGGCCGCAACGCAATCTCACTTCAGATCCGGAAACAATCAGGGACGAACACCGTGCGGGTTGTTGATGATGTGTTGGCCCGCATCGAGCAGGTCAAGCCAAACCTGCCACCCGACATCCAAATGCAAGTCATCCGCGATCAGTCGCGCTTCATCCGGAAATCGATTGAGGAGATCAGGCTGCACTTGATTCTCGGCGCCATCCTGGCAAGCGTTGTGGTGTTCTTTTTCATCCGCAACATTCGCACCACCGTTATCGCCGCATTGGCCATACCAACGTCGATCGTCGGCACGTTCACAGTAATGAGGGTGCTTGACTTCACGTTGAACAACATGACAATGCTCGCGCTCTCTCTCGCGACCGGCATTGTGATCGATGACGCAATTGTTGTACTGGAAAACATCTTCCGTTATGTCGAAGAGAAGGGAGTCCACCCGCGCGAAGCGGCGGGGAAAGCGACGAGTGAAATCGGCATGGCGGTAGTGGCAACAACTTTCTCCCTGGTCGTAATATTCCTGCCGGTCGCTTTTATGACGGGGCAAATTGGACAGTACTTTTACAGTTTCGGAATCGCATCGGCGGCGGCTATCCTGCTCTCGATGTTCGTTTCATTCACGCTGACGCCGGCCTTGTGCTCCGTCTGGCTGCGCCCTGCGGATGCCAGTGCGCACAGCAAACGGTCCAAGTCCAGAGGCTTCTATGCCGCTATAGACCGCTTGTATGGGCACATGCTCTCGTGGAGCCTCCATCATCGCTGGGTCATGCTGACTATTGCCGGTCTCGTCACTTTGTCCGCTGCTTTGCTCTTCCCCAATGTGGGCAGGGAACTCGTTCCCGATGATGATCAGAGCGAATTCTCAATCAGCGTAAACTTACCCAAGGGAACGAGCTTCGACCAGACGGTTGCCTACATGGAGGATGTGGAGAAAGATATAAGAAACCTCGGGGAAGTAACAACTGTATACACAAACATCTATTCCTCTCAGGCCAGTTTCTATGTCGCGCTGACTGACCTTGAGAAGCGGGACCGCTCCCAGCAGGAATTGATACGCGAAGCGAGGGAATATCTCCGCAAATATCCTAATGTGCGCGTCAGCGTTTCCGGAGGCACGGACATTTCCGGGGCTTCGACTTCTTCCAGCGGCGGCAGAGGAGGAGGCAGGGGGACCAACCGCGTCAATCTGCTGGTGCAGGGTCCGGACATCGAGCAACTTCAGACCTATGTAACTGAGTTAATACCCAAAATCCAAGGTGTTCCAGGCCTTGTGGATGTTAGTACCAACTTCGAGGCAACCCAGCCGGAACTCCGCGTCTTTGTCGATCGCGCACGAGCCGCGGATCTTGGGGCTTCGGTGGATACATTGGCACAAAACGTGGGCATCCTTGTGGGAGGGCAGGAAGTATCCAAGTACAAGGAAGGAGATGACCAGTTTTCGGTTAAGCTGAGGTTGGATGAGCAGTTTCGAAACGACCCGGCCAAAATAGGAGAACTCCTCATCCCGACCTCTACGCGGCAGCCGATAAAAATCAGCGATGTGGCGCAACTGAGGCTCCAGCCGGGCCCCGCAAGCATAGATCGCTATAATCGACAGCGGCAGATCTCCGTTTATGCCTCTCTTGATGGGATCCCGCTGGCGGAGGGTCTGGACGCTGCGCGCGCCAAAGCTGCTGAGATGAATCTTAAGCCCGGCTATGAAATTGTCTTTACGGGTAGCGCCAAAACGCTCAGTCAGGCCACTAATGACTTCCTCATCGCCATTATCCTGGCTGTGGCTTTCATCTACATGGTGCTGGCATCGCAATTCAACAGCTTCATTCATCCCCTGACAATCATGACGGCGCTGCCACTGAGCTTGCCTGCAGGATTGCTGGCGCTGATGTTGTTCGGCATGACCATCAACGTATATAGCGCCATCGGGCTGATGATGTTGTTTGGAATCGTAAAGAAGAATTCAATTCTTCAAGTGGACTACACCAACACGCTGCGAGCTCAGGGAATGGAGCGCCACGAAGCTTTGATTCAGGCGAATCATGTGCGCCTCAGGCCGATCTTGATGACTACCATCTCGATTATTGCGGGAATGCTGCCGATCGCCCTGGGCCGGGGCGCTGGATCCGGATCAAGAGCTTCAATGGCCGTGACAATCATCGGCGGGCAGATACTCTGTCTCTTGCTCACACTGCTGATCACACCCGTGGTCTATTCGTATTTCGATGATTTGCGCGAATGGAGCCCGGCGCGCCTTTTCGGATATCGCAAATCCCAAGTGGCGGCATCTGTCCCACCCGTCGAGGAATCCTCCACTTAAAAAGAAAATGTCAAAAGACGCGGGACAGGTTTTCTGCGGTGGCCTTTTACAGGGTCACCGCAGTTTTTTTTAATACATTGAGGTTGACTGGGAATCGACTTAGCCGGAAGATTCAGAAGATGTAACCTTTTCATTCCCTGGGTATATGCGCGATAAGATTTATTTCATTCTATTTCTTCTCATCTGTGGATTGCTGCTGTATTTAGGCAACGATGTAACACGCAATTCTGAAGTTACGGCATGGGCGCTAACCTTCGGCGGTTCGATGGCAGCGACTATTCTTCTGGCGGCACTCTACAAATTCCGCTCGGAGCTGACCGCCAGCCGCCAGGAGCTTGCGCGCAAGCAGTCGGAAATTCATTTTGCCCTCAAGGTGCAGCAGGAGCTCTTTCCCCAGCAATTGCCGCCGGCCGGAGGACTTGAATTTTCAGCCGCCTGCAACCCTGCCAGCGGAATCAGCGGGGATTACTACGATGTCCTTAGCTTGGCAAACGGCCATGTGGCATTTGCGATTGCCGACATCAGCGGCAAGGGAATTTCCGCTGCAATTTTAATGGCGAACCTGCAGGCTTTGTTACGCGTAGTTTCATCCTCGGCTCAAACGCCGATTGAGGTTTGCAATAAACTCAACAACCATTTGCACCAGGTAACCGATACGTCCCGCTTTGCCACAATGTTTTACGGCGACTGGGACCCTGAAACCAAGACGATAAAGTATGTCAACGCGGGCCATAATCCTCCCTTCTTGCTGTCTGGCGCAAACAAACAGGATTTGGAAGAAGGAGGCATACCACTCGGGGTTCTGCCGGTTTATGAATATAAAATGGGGGAAGTATCCATGCGCCCCGGAGATCTGCTGGTTCTATATTCCGATGGCATCACCGAAGCCGGCGTCAGTGCGGGCGAGGAATTCGGGGTGAAGCGCCTGGAGTCCCTGGCGATATCAATGAAAGGACGACCGCTGGCTGAAATTCAAGCGCGTGTTCTGGAGGAAGTTCGAACCTGGACCGGCGCACTGCCAGAAGATGATGTGACTCTCATGCTGGTCAGAGCGCAATAGCGCCAGCCAGTTTTTCTTAACAGTCGTATATGCACCTGAAAATGAGATGGCCCAATTCCCCGCCGCAGAGACAGTCGGCGGGAAAAACGTACTAAAAGCCACGATGTTACGAGAGGAGGAAGTATGAAAATTGGCGGGCATAGTCTGAGGGAACATATCCGCTTGTTGGGGCCTCTGTTTGGCTTGATAGGGGCTGTCTGGATCCTGCGCTTGATAGTTGCGGCAGCAGATTCTCCTCCCCAAATTATCAGAATTGTCAGCGTCACAACGGCCACTGCCTTTTCCATTATTCTGGCCGTTCTTTTATTTCAATCCCGCAATATCGGCGGCTATATTAACGTCTTCGTGGCAAGCCTGATGCTCAACCTATGGGCCCAACTGCTCATAATCGGATCCATTCTTTTTGCGATGCTCACACATACGGAAAACATCTATACATCGCACAAATATTTCCCTGCCGAAGCTGAAGGAGCCACTTGGCGGCATATTTATATACATCTGACGTCTGGTATGGGAATGGGCACCCTGGTCGGTGCAGTAGTCGGATTCCTGATGTTATGGCTCCTGCGTACACTCGTCCAGAAGAAGGAAGAAAGCTCACTCAAGCCATAAATGACATGGCCCGCCAATTTCAAGAGCATCCCGCCAAGGCACTTTGAGCGGTTGCTGGGAAACAAATCGCTTCAACCCCCGAAACATTAGTCATCGGCTAGGTTTCTCGACCAGGAAGGCCTATGGCAACTCCTTGCAAAGGTGCCTAATTGTGACAAATCTTTTACCTGCGCGTGTGCCTTTCAGGTCGATAATAGTGTGTTAAAAATAATCTAGTTTGACAACTGGAGTTTGAATGGAAACGAACAGTGAAAAACATCCCAAAGGATTAAGCGCCAAAATCCTCCTGACTTCGGTTTTCGGCCCTTATGCTCAGGATGACGCATACGGCAGCAGATCCATCAATCCCATGGAGCTCTATCATAACCAGGTTACCCGCGTGCAGGGGCCTTTTTCCCTGCGCATGTTTCATCGCTCCTGGGGAATCATGATGATCCAGGCCAACATTAGCGCACCTTCGACGGTGCTCGACTTTCCCACTCTGGATCGATTCATTGAAGAAATTAAGAGCAATGATTACGACATCATAGGCATCAGTTCGATTATTCCGAATGTCGGCAAAGTGGAAAAAATGTGCGCCCTCATCCGCAAATACCGCCCCGACTGCAAAATCGTCGTTGGCGGGCATGTCGCCAATCTGCCCGGAGTCGGGGATCGGATCGATGCCGACCACATTGTAAGCGGGGAAGGAATCTCCTGGTTCCGCCGCTATCTGGGGCAGGATGAAAATCAGCCTATTGTGCATCCGGAAATCCTTTCGGGATTCGGCGGGCGCGCCCTGGGGCTATCCATGAGCCAGAAGCCGTCAAATACGGCCGCAGTGTTGATCCCATCCGTCGGGTGTCCCATGGGATGTAATTTCTGCTCGACCTCAGCCATGTTTGGCGGAAAAGGAAAGTCTGTAAATTTTTATAATTCCGGCGAGGAGCTTTTCCGGGTTATGTGCCGGCTTGAGGCGCGTATGAAAATTCATTCATTCTTCGTTATGGATGAAAACTTCCTGCTGTATCGCAAGAGATCTCTCGAGTTGCTGGAGCTGATGCGCCGCCACAATAAATCCTGGTCGCTTTACGTTTTTTCATCGGCTCAAGCTATTAAAAGCTACAGTGAGGAAGAATTGGTCGGTCTGGGAATATCCTGGGTTTGGATGGGGCTAGAGGGTGAAGACAGCACGTATTCAAAGTTGAAAAACATCGATACGCGCCGCATGGTGCGGATGCTGCAATCGAACGGGATCAAGGTTCTGGGGTCAAGCATTATCGGTCTGGAAACGCATTCGCCGGCCATCATTGATAATGTCATCGATTATTCGGTGCGGCACGATACGGATTTCCATCAGTTCATGCTTTACACGCCCGTGCCGGGAACTCCTTTGTACGAACACCACAAGGGCCAAGGCACTTTGCTGCCCGAGATTGAAGAAGCGGACACTCACGGCCAATACCGCTTCAATTTCCGGCATCCGCAAATTTCCCGGGAGCAATCCGGGGAATTTTTGATGCGCGCGTTTAATAGAGATTATGAATCCAACGGCCCCAGCATCATGCGCATAGCGCGCACGACTTTTCTGGGCTGGAAAAAGCATAAGAATCACCAGGAACAACGGGTGCGTGAGCGCTACCGCCGCGAAGCCAGTGGCTTGCTTCTGCAATATGCCGCCGCAATATGGGCTATGGAACGATATTTTGACGGGCGAAATCAGCGGCTTGTAAGAAAGATCAGGCATTTGCGCTTGGGCATCCAAAAAGAATTCGGTGCAAAGGCCAGCTTGGTTGGCTATATTGGCGGCCGCCTTGTTCGAAAAATGATCCAGCGCGAGGAAAGAAGACTGCAGGAAGGCTGGACTTACGAACCCGCCACATTCGTGGAGCGTAAAAACTGGAACGCCCCAAAACGGAGAATTGGAGAAAGAGCAGGACTGCGGGAGTGGATGCGATTGCCCGAATTGGATTGGCAGTGAGAAAAGATCCTGCTAACGACTTTGAAGCTTTCCTAGTGTGGTGAGTCATTAATTCGTTATCGCAATCGAATTCACAATTACTTGTATTTTCATATACTTGCTCCAGCATTGCTGCGCTGCAATTATTGATCTACTACACTAGCCCACTTTGACGTTAGCCGCAGCCGCATAAATATTCCGCCAACAATTCCTTGCAAAAGAAGTCGGGCAAGGCTAAATTTCTTGGCAGCAAGTTCGAAGCGGGAGTAATTCAGCGGTAGAATGCCAGCTTCCCAAGCTGGACGTCGCGGGTTCGATCCCCGTCTCCCGCTCCATACAAGTCACTGAAATCATTACCACTTAAAGGAAAGTTCACGATAGCGCCGATAGCCTTGGATTGGGCATTTTCGGCCTTGTTGCGGGCTTGTTGCAGATTTTTCGGCTTCAATCCCGGAAGCATATTGACGTAGTTCCTGTTCTTCCCCGGCTGAAGGTGTCCGTATAGCTTCACAGTCATCTCAATGGAAGCATGCCCCATTTGCTCACTTACCCAAGCCATTGGCGAGCCTTGCGTCAAGTGTAACGATGCAAAGGTATGCCTCAGGTCATGGAACCGCCGACGCTTCAATTTTGCCGCTGCAAGGCATACATGGAAGTGGCGTTGATTGATGTTAACCCGGTCCATATATCCGCCCGTCTCGCTGCAAAAGATGACCTTCGGGACGTTCAGA
>Ga0208980_10000467_pt1 | contig 22597 bp, 16 predicted proteins | sample WetSurMetagenome_3_FD_187993 | JGI IMG/M metagenome (GOLD analysis project Ga0208980, IMG submission 187993) | Wetland microbial communities from Twitchell Island in the Sacramento Delta, sample from surface sediment Aug2011 Site A1 Bulk (version 2) | ecosystem: Environmental > Aquatic > Marine... | reverse complement strand
GGCTCGCCGTCCACGTCGTAAGTGGTGGTTGCGAAGCCGAAACGCATGACTCCGTGATAGGTCTTATCGGAGGCAAGAAAATAATTCGTCAGCCGGGTGGCATGGCCGAGAGTGAGGGGAAGAACTCCGGTGGCAAACGGGTCGAGGGTGCCGGTATGTCCCACTTTCCTGATCTTGGTCAGATTCCGGATCTTGGCCACAACGTCGTGTGAAGTCCATCCGGAAGGCTTGTCGATGATCAACACTCCATCCATGCTAACTTTCCTCATGCTCCCGGATTTCGTCTATGAGCCGGTCGATGTGCTCCCCATAATCCTGCGAGGTATCGGCCAGAAATACCAGGTCGGGCAGGAATTTCATGCGGATCCTCTGCCCAAGCTCGTGCCGGATCCAGCCGGACGCATGGTTGAGTGTTTGCAGGCTTTCTTTTTTTTCGCTCTCGGATCCCATTTGTGAGACGTATATCTTTGCGTGCCTGAGATCGGGCGTCATCTGCACTCCCGTTACGGTCACAAAACCGATTCTTTTATCCTTCATGTCGCGGGAGATCATCAGGCTTACTTCGTGCTGGACCTGAAGCGCAAGTCTTTGGGGTCTTCGAGATGGCTGCATAAGCGGCTCTAGGGATCAATGAATGAAACCTGGCAATCGATCAGGAGGCCTTCGAGCGTATTCTCAGCCTCACGGACAAATTGCTGGGTGACCCGTTCCAGGACTGCATGGTCGGCGCCCACCGTGACCGCAGCCAGCTTCGCGCGCTGCCACAAGTCCTGGTAATCGATTTCCGCGATCGAAAAATTCGATCGCGCGCGCAGGCGGTCCTGAGCTTTTCGCAGCACCATCCGCTTTTCCTTAAGCGATTGGGAATAGGGCAGGAAAAGCTCCAATGTGCAGTAGGCTATCGGCATTTCGCATTTACGATTTACGATTTACGATTTACGATTGCAGTTTGAATCCAATCGTCAATCGAAAATCGTAAATCGTCAATTAGAGAGATGTGGGCTGGACTTTTTCAATGATATAGGCTTCGATGATGTCGCCCACTTTCACATCGGAAAAATGTTCGAATCCGATGCCGCACTCGAATCCCGATTTCACCTCGGAGACATCGTCCTTGAAACGGCGCAGCGAGCCGATCTTGCCTTCATGGATTACGGCATTATCCCGGAGCAGCCGGGCTTCGGAATTGCGTCGAATAACGCCATCGAGCACATAGGAACCCGCGATAAATCCGAACTTGGGTACCTTGAAGGTATCGCGGACCTCGGCGCGGCCCACATATTTCTCGTGGGTGGTGTATTCCAGCATGCCGATCATCGCCGCACGGATGTCGTTGGAAAGGTTGTATATGATGGTATAAAGCCTGATTTCGACGCCTTCCGCGTCCGCCAGATCCTGGGCTTTGCGCTCGGGCCTCACGTTGAATCCGATGACGATGGCATTCGAGGCGGATGCAAGCAGGACATCGGTTTCGGTCACCGCGCCCGCGCCGCTGTGCAATATCTTCACCTTGGCTTTTTCGGTGCTGAGCTTGTTCAGCATGTCGGTGATGACTTCCACCGAACCCTGCACGTCGCCTTTGACGATGAGCGGAAGCTCTTTGACCGTTCCTTCCTTCATCTGCTCGTAAAGAGCCTGCAGGGAAAGACGCGATGTCTTGCGCAGCGATTGTTCCCGTTCCTTCGCCTGGCGGTATTCGGCCACCTGCCTGGCCTTGTTGGCGTCCTCGAACACCTGGAACGTATCTCCAGCAAAAGGCAGGTCCTGAAGCCCCTGTATTTCCACGGGCATCGAGGGTCCCGCGGTGATTACGTTGTTGCCCCGGTCGTTGATCAGAGCGCGCACGCGCCCGTGCACCGATCCGGCAACGAAAGAATTTCCCAGCTCCAGCGTGCCGTTTTGAACAAGGACGGTCGCCACGCACCCGCGTCCCTTATCCACTTTGGCTTCCAGAACGACGCCGGAAGCCAGTCGCCGCGGATTCGCTTTGAGGTCTTTCATGTCGGCCACCAGGAGAATCATCTCGAGCAGCAGGTCGATATTGGTGCGCTGTTTGGCGGAAACGGGGACGGTCACGATGTCCCCGCCCCAATCCTCGGCCAGGAGACCCTGATCCGAGAGCGCCTGTTTGACCCGATCGATCTGGGCTCCGGCTTTATCGATCTTGTTGATGGCCACGATGATGGGCACGCCGGCCGCTTTGGCATGGTGTATGGCTTCGATAGTCTGCGGCATCACTCCGTCATCGGCGGCAACCACCAGCACAACAATGTCGGTGGCCTGGGCGCCGCGGGCGCGCATCATTGTGAAGGCTTCATGGCCCGGAGTATCCAGGAAAGCGATGCTCCGGCCGCGGATATCTACCTGATAGGCGCCGATGTGCTGGGTGATGCCCCCTTCTTCGGTCGCCGTGACGTTTGTTTCGCGAATCGCGTCCAGCAGCGATGTCTTGCCGTGATCCACGTGGCCCATGATAGTAACGACGGGCGGTCTGGTTACATGATCTTGCGGATTGTCTGCCACTTCCTGTTTAGCTTCGGCTTCCTGCTCAAAACTGATGACATCAGCCCGGAATCCGAACTCGGCACAGACTTCCTTGGCCGCATCCAGATCGAGTGCCTGATTGATGGAAGCGAGAACTCCTTTCGAAATAAGCTTTTGTATGATGTATTTGGACTTTATATCCATCTTCTCTGCCAGTTCCTTGATGGTGACCCCTTCCGTGATGGATACCGGCCTGAAATCTTCCGGGGAGGCCGGCGGACGCGGCAGATCGACAACTTTGGGCGCCCTTTCAATAACTTCGGGCTTTCCGGTCTTTTTCTTTCTGACAAGTCGGGATGGGGCGAAAGTCCTCTGCGCAGATGGCCTGTCCTGTAGCCCCCTCAAAATGCGGTCGGTGATTTCAGGGGTCACGACTCTTTCCGTGCTCGTCCGCATCAGGATCTTCGTCTTGGCTTTGGGAATAACTATTTTCTTGGAGACAATTCCAGGATGAGCCGTGGCCTCCGCTGCTTTCGCGGGAGGCTGTTGTGCTGCTTCAGCCGGTCCGCGCTTTTCGGGCGCCGGCTCCGCAATTTGCGCCGGCTCGAGTATCCGGGTTGCCGCAGGCGCTTCAGACTCAGCCGCAGGAGCCGAAATTTCGGGTGCAGCCTCGATTTCAGTAGCCACTTCCTCCGCCGGCGGCGGGACAATGAACGGTACCGCCTGTTCTGCCTCGACCGGTTCTGTGGGCAGGATTTCACCCAGAGCCGGCACCTCCGCCGGCTTTTCAGCCGCTTTGGCTGCAACCTGATCTACAAGCCCGGCAGACTCGCGGTCATAGTGCTTGCGTCCCTTGCGAGGTGCGAGGGAGATTTTCGGGGCAGGTTCCTCGGGCTTTACCTCTACGACCTTCTCGAGCTTGGCCTTGACCGCCTTTTTCGCTTTTTGAGGGGCGGCAGGGGCGACGGGTTGGGGTTCCGCAGCCTTTGCCGCAGCCTTCTTCGAGGGTTTCTTGTCCGCTTTCTTGTTTGCTTCGGCTTCCTTTTTCTTTTCCGCTTCCAGCGCCCTGGCTTCTTCGGCTTCTCTTTGCGAGAGAATTTTTTTGCGGATGGTCTCGGCGAAATTCACGTCAATCGTCGCAGCGGGCGATACCACATACAGACCCAGGCGCTTCAGTTCAGCGAGCACTACCTGGTTCTTTACTGAACATTCTGTCGCCAGTTCCGCGACCGTAATCTTATCCATTTGCGCAAAGACCTCTGCCAAGTTTATCTTCGGGCTTGGCTCATCGGAGCCAAATAACAGATCTTAAATCAATCCTGCTATCGTTTGCAACCGCGGGATTTTACTCTGTAGGAGCTTAAGAAGGCGCTTCGGCTTTCATTCCCGGCTATTCTCATCCTCGGCCGCATCGGTATCGGGAGCATCCTCCGGGGCTTGGGAGTCGTTTCCCGCTGCCTGTCCTTCCTCGGCTGAAGCACTGCCGGATACGGAATCGTTCCCGGCGGTCTCTGTCGCGGTTGCGGGGCTGCCCTCTTCATCGTTTTCTTCTTCTCCAGGGGCGTTTGCCTTGATAGCGGTAGGCAGATCCATTCCTTCGGGGACCTCAATCTCCACTTCTTCGAAAAGATCCCGGGCCGCTTCCATAATCTTGGCTGCGGTTTTATCCCCAATCCCCGGAATTTCCATGAGCTTTTCCTCTCCCAATTCGAGGATTCGCTCGACATTCTCGATCTTGGCCTCGCGCAGTCGCTCGATAAGCCGGTCGCTGATGCCCTCAAGTTCCGTCAGGGAAGTGGAGGATGAAGTGAGGGATTCCATAACGCTGAGCACTTCCTGCTTTTTCTGCTCTTCGCTCTTGACGTCTATCTGCCATCCAATGAGTCTCGAGGCCAGACGCACGTTCTGGCCTTTCTTGCCGATAGCCAGGGATTGCTGCTTTTCCTCGACGATTACTTCCATCCGCTTCTCGGAGGGATCTATGATCAAAACCTTGGATATCTTCGCCGGATTCAGCGCATTGGCTGCGTACTGCGCCGGCTCCTCGGACCACTGCACGATGTCGATCTTTTCTCCGCGCAGTTCCCGTATAATCGAATTGATGCGGGAGCCTTTCATGCCCACGCATGCCCCGACCGGGTCCACATCGCGGTCCAGTGAAGCCACGGCAACCTTGGCGCGGTCGCCCGGTTCATGGACGGCGCTTTTTACCACGATGGTGCCGTCATAAATTTCCGGGATTTCCATTTCGAAAAGACGAATGAGCAACTGGGGATCGGTGCGTGAAAGAATGACCTGAGGGCCTTTGGCAACCGGAAGAACTTTCACAATCACGGCGCGGATCCGTTCGCCCTGCTTGTAGGTTTCCGCTCTCGACTGCTCACGGAGAGGAAGAAGGGCTTCGGTCTTCCCGATATCCACGATGATGTCCGGCCCCTCGAATCGCTTGGCGACGCCGTTGACCATTTCGCCGATTTTCTGTGAATATTCGTTGAAAATATTCTGACGTTCGGCTTCCCGGACTTTCTGCAAAATGACCTGCTTGGCTGTCTGAGCCGCTATTCTGCCCAATACGTCCGTAGGTTTCGGTATCTCGACCGTATCATCGATTTCCAGAGTTTCATCGATTTCTTTGGCTTCGCTCAGCGATATCTCCAGGCTCGGATTTTCAACGGTTTCAACCACGCGCCGGACCGCGAAAATTTCCACCATGCCTGTCTCCGGATCAAAGCGCGCATTGATGTCCTCGTTCGTTTTGTAGAACTTCCTGGAAGCAGCCACCATTGCGTCTTCCAATGCGCTGATGATGATTTTGGGATCGACGTTTTTTTCTTTGCTTATCTGTTCGATCGTTTGCGCAATTATATTCGACATATCTCAGGACCCCTGAGGCCTCATGCTTAAATCAGCTATCAAGCTGGCCTTTTCGATGTCCGCTAGTGCGATTTCAACCTGTTTGCCCGGGGCGATTTCAAGTTTGATGCGGCCCTCGAACACCCCTGCAATCCTGCCCTTGAAATTTCGCTGACCTTCCAGCGGATACCGCGTTCGCAACCTGGCGTTCTTGCCACTGAATCGAACGTAATCCGCCTCTTTTACCAGCGGCCGGTTAACGCCCGGCGAGGAAACCTCCAAAACAAAGCTGAACGGTATCCAATCCTCCACGTCCAGCGCTACGGAAAACCGTCGGCTGAATCGTTCACAATCGTCCAGGGTTATACCGGACGGCTGATCGATATACGTCCGGACGATAGAACGATTCCCATCTCCTTTGATTTCAACGAGAACCACTTCCATCCCCATTGCCGAGGCAACCTGCTCGGCCAATCCGGAAACCCGGCTTATCAGGGATTCCCGCTGATTCGGATCCGACACTGCCATTTTGAACCCTAAACAAAAAAAGTGGGCACACGCCCACTTTGTACAAAAGCAGCACGGGGAAGTATACCGGACGCCAGGGCAAATAGCAACTCCCTCCAATCCGTTGGGAAAGCCCCCTGGCTCTGCCCTGCTTGCAAGGACGGAGCTATGGACAATCTGTGCTTTTTGATTGCTGCGGCGGCGGGTGCCGCGAGGTTTGAATAAACTGCCGATTTCAGGTCGCCAGTCCCCGAATTACTTTTTGGGAACCGCTGCGGCGGCAGGCGGTTCAGTCAGGTCCGCTTCGCTTTTATCCAGCTTCTCATAGCTTTCAGGATCGGCCACCTTGACGGAAGGATCCCCTTTCAGCTGTGCGTAAACGCCGTCCTTGGCTGCCTTGCCCAGAGTGCATTCCACGGTCACGGCGTTCCCTTGTTTGAGGACTACGCGAATCGCGGGTTTATCCAAACCATAGGCCGAAAAAGCCGAGGGACTGTCAATCAGCTTTTTGACCGGCTTTTCCATGGCATCCAGGATTCCGTTGACGGCATCCCACTTGGCTTTCTTCCCTTTATCGCCAAGGAACCATTCTCCGCCTCTTTTTTGGAAATCGAAACTTCCTTTGGAATTGGATAAATTTATGGAATCGATATCCCAGCGCTGGAATGAGGCAAGAGCCTTGTCGCGCAAATCATCGGCTGTCTTGAGAAGCTTGTCGACGACGTCCTTGTCCACAAAGAAGAGATCCGCCCGCGATTCGTCCTTTGCCAGGTAAAGCTGCGAGGAAGACGGCTCTGCGCCGGATGCTTCCGCCTGCGTGCCCTCCTGCGCGAGTTCCTTGCCGCCCTTTTTGACAATCGCCGATTTGGGCGAACCGATGACAAGGCGCTTGATGGCTTTGTTTTTGCCATAGGTGACGCTGGCTTCCACGAGCGCCTTTTCCAGGCCGAGATTTGTGTAGTCTGCCGCTTCTCCAGCCAAAAACTCCTTGATTCTGCCCAGGGAAAGCGCGTTCAGGATGCCCCGTACCAGGGGGGAATCGGCGGCGACCCGGTGAGTGCCCTCGATCCACCACCGGTCATTGCTGTCTTTCACAAGATGGAGATCTCCTTTGGAACTTTTCAGGTTCAGGGACTGCGCTTCAGGCTGATCAAAGCTCAGGACCGTATGATTTCTTAGATCATCCAGCTTCTTGTCCAAGGCGCTTGCCGCAGCAGCGGACACGAGATATACAGCTTTGGAGCCGGGGATGGCGGCATAGGTTGAATTGCCGGTGGGATTGTTGTTGCCGAAGTCTATGCCGTATTCTTTGCCCTCTTTTGTTTTGAGTTTCAGGCTGAACCTGGCAGGACTCAATCCGAACCTCGCCGGATCCGCTACATCGGGATCCAGGACGGAATCACGCTGGAGGCTCGAAGCCGAGCTGGCCAGGCGGCTAAACTCTTCGGAGTCCGCATCCAGGGACCGGGGCGCGGTGATAACCCAGTCTGTTTCCCCTTTTCTTGCCGCGGAGATATGCTGATTTGAGGAAATCAAGTCAATCTGGCGGATATCCTTGGCTTCAAGTTTCCAGAATTGCTTTTCCGCCTGCTCTTCTTTTTCGCGCTGCTTGCCCCCCTTGATTTCATAAAAGTAAAGGAAGCTTCCAAGGGCCAGGCAGGCTATCAGCAACACTAAGGTTCCTTTGAAACGCATCCTATTTCCTCCGGCGGTTCCAGACGACGGCGATTCCTGCTATGAGAGCGATGCCGGGCAGCAGGAACATGCAGATCAGGCGCAGCATCGCCAGCTGGCTTTGAGACAGGAGTATCCGGCGGTCTTGCGTGGATTTTGGGCGGATCGAGATCAGGTCCTCATCCTGGGCCAGCCAACTGACCATGTTCAGGAACAGGTTGCCGTTACCCTGCTCGCCGAAGTACGCATTGACGGGAAAAGAGGATGTTCCCGCCACTACCATCCGGGACCGTGTGGCGGAGGTTTTGTCCGAGGCCGGTTTGATTTCTTTGGTGACCGCCACGGCGAGCGAAAGAGGTCCCTTCGTATCTTTGGCTGCGTTGAAGGAGGCTTCACCGCTTTCGAGGTTCGTCTCGCCCCAGCTGTTGGGATTGCTCTTGAATAAAGTCTCTACGGTTGTTCCGGACGGGATAGTCTTCGCGGGCTGAACGGATCGCGTGTACGGGAAAAACGTCATCGCCTTGAATTTGTCGGTGATCTTGTGATTCTCGTAGTTGAGAACCAGCGGAATGCTCGGGCCGGCTCCCATGAGACGGCCGGCGCCGCTGACGTCGAGGACAATGTTGTTGTCAATCTGCACTCCCCAGCTCTGGAGGAACGACTGGAGCGATGGGGCCGGGGGAGGATCCGCAAGCAAAAGCAATCCGCCGGAACCTTTGTTCAGGAACTCGCTGATGAAGCGGAGTTCTTCAGGGAAAGGCTCCGTTTGGGGTCCTGCCAGGATTAGGACTTTTGCGTCCGCCGGAACCTTGCCCTCGCTCGCAAGGTTCACGCTCTCAACTTTGTATCCCTGGTTTTCCAGGTTTTTCTTGGCGTCCGAATAGCCCGCACGTTCGGTATCGGAGGGATCCTTTTCTCCGTGACCCTGCACAAAATAGATCTTCTTGGCTTCGGACCTTCCGGCTTTGATGATGGCGTTGGTCAAATCCTCTTCGGTAACTTCCTCCGAACGCTTTTCTATCTTTTCCCTGCGGTCGCCCTGAGTCACGACCACAGACCCGAATTTCAGCTGGCTGTTGGTAAAGGGATTCTGAAAGGTGCCGTAAACCGTGACATCATATTGCTTGGCGACATCCGGCTGTCTGTCGGGATCGACGAATTCATACCGAATGTGGGGACTGGCCGCCCTATACTCGACAAGCAATTCCTTGAGAGGAGCGTAATCTCCGCCCGGGAAGAATGCCTTGATTTCGACATCCCGGTTCAGTTTCCCGAGTATTTGTGTCGTTTGCGGAGCCAGGGTGTACTGGCCGACTCCGGTTGTATCGAACCTTTTGGGATGCCTGTTGCCCAGGTAGTTCAGGCCCGAAACCACCGCAATGACAAGAATCAGAGAGATCACGTAATTGCTGGCATACTTGGTGGATCGCTTCCCCAGAGATGCCAGGATCTGCCTGTAATTGGCAGCGACGCCGACGACGACCAGCACCGCACCGGCGATCGCGAGGCCCAGATTCCATTTGTCCCAGATATTCGTTACCGAATACCAGATCACCGCGGCTACCAGGAGCAGCAGGCCTATAGTGTCAAGCTTCTGTAGATATTTTTTCATTAGCCTTTCCACCGCATGGACTCAAGAGAACGATATGTAAGAAAAAGCCCGACAAAAGCAAACGTCACATAGTAGATGACGTGCGAGGTGTCTAGGACGCCTTTGATGAAATCCTCGAGATGGCCGATTACGGATAGATAGCTGATTACATTCTTGGCCACGCCCACGGTTGAGCCCGACAGCGATTCGATCAGCCAGAGAACAAGGCTCACGCCGAAGGTAATTACCACGGCCACAATCTGGTTTTCCGTGAGGGTTGAAATGAAAAGCCCCATGGCCAGAAGCGCCGCGCCGTAAAGAAACATCCCAAGGTAGCCCGAAAGAATCGGTTTCCAGTCCGGCTGGCCGTAAATGAAAAGCGGGGAAATGGTGATCGCGCTGGCCACGAACAGGATCAAAAGGAAAGTCAGGCTGGCGAGGTATTTTCCCAGCAGGGCCTGCAGGTTGCCAACCGGCGTTGTGAGCAGAAGCTCAATGGTCCCGCGTTTCCTTTCTTCCGAGAAAAGCCCCATGCTCAGCATGGGCACGATGAAAAGCAGGACGACGCTGGTTGTCTGAAACAGGGCCCGGGTCACGATTCCGGGGACATCGTATGCCTGTGAGCCCTGGCCAAACTGAGACTGCATCATGATGGCCTGGACAACCGAAGAGAGAATTGAGAAGAAAAAGAAACCGGAGAGGAAGAGAAAAACGGTCAACACGACATAAGCAATCGGCGAAGCGAAATAGCTCTTCATTTCACGCTGCCAGATCGCCAGTATATTTTGCATATCGGGCCTCAATAGCATTTATTCGGAAGGTTGCACGTATTCTTCCGGCTCCACACGCGAGATACGAAAAGCCGGAAGCAAGAACATTCATGAACTCTTATCAAGGGGCTCCGGATACATAAAATTTCGCCGGGATTGTAGCTTGGGAGGCAAGGACCTGGTGAGCATGCAGGCTTCTGACTCCTGGCTTCCGGCTTCCATAGGTAGCTCTTCCTACATATGGAATCAAGCATCCGCCGCTTCCGCCCCATCCCGCGTGCGAAACAATAACGATTACTCCTGGGTAATCAGGTTGATAAAAACATCTTCCAGGCTCAGCGAGACACCGCGCAATTCGAGCAATCCCCATCCCTGGTTGATCACGGCCGCCGCCAGCACACGGCGAAGATCACTGTTTAAGCGGCATTCAACATTGAACTGCGAAGGGCTGCCCTGAGCTCCCTCCGATGCCTGAACGCTCAGCACTCCGTCTATAGTTAGAAATTTGTCACGGACCGCTTCCATCGGGCCGTCAACCGTCAAGGATATTCTCTCGGCCCCTTTCATCTGATGAGCCAGGCCTTCGGGTGTATCCATGGCCACGACTTTGCCTTTGTTGATGATGACGACGCGATTGCACGTCATGCTAACCTCGGGCAGGATGTGCGTTGAAAGTATCACCGTATGAGCGGCGCCGAGGCTTTTGATCAATGACCGGACCTCGTGGATCTGCTTCGGGTCCAGACCGAGCGTGGGTTCGTCAAGAATCAGGACTTCGGGATTGTTCAGCAGAGCCTGGGCCAGGCCGACACGCTGTTTGTAGCCTTTTGAGAGTCTGCCTATGATTCGCCTGCGAACATCACCCAGGTTGCACTGGCCGATCGCTTCATCCACTTGATGCTTGCGCTGGCTGGAACGAGTTCCCTTTATCTTGGCCACGAAGTTCAGGTAGCCGTCTACGGTCATCTCGGGATACAGAGGCGGATTTTCCGGCAGATAGCCGATGCGTTTGCGAACCTCTATGCTTTGATCGAATACATCGTATCCGGCAACCCTTGCCGTTCCTTCAGTCGAAGGCATATAGCAGGTCAGGATGCGCATGGTGGTGGTTTTCCCGGCTCCATTCGGGCCCAGAAATCCAAGAATTTCGCCCTTTTCCACCTTGAACGAGATATCATCCACTACCTTGCGGCCACTGTAAACCTTGCTGACATTTTCTACTTCGATCACGCTCATTCCTCCCGGAGACGGCTTGGCGAATATGGATTTTGTAAGGTTTCCATAATAGTTAAATCCAGCGGATGAGTCAATTGGCCCGCTTTGATTGAAATTCTCCCCCCAGGACCGACCCTGATTTTCAACGGATTGTCTGCCCAGGCGCATATCCGGGCGTCTCCGTTCAGGCCGCAGGTTGCGGGTTATCCGGGGCTTGCGACAGGACCCGCGGCCTTCAATCAGGAGCCCGCCTGCCCGCCAGAGCCTTTGCACCAGGAAAACCGTAAGAAATAACGGTTAATACCCTGAAAGCGCCGGAGCAATTCATACGAAAAACTTAGAAACCGGTTGCGAAAATTAGCCTTCGATGTTATAAATAAAATCGGAACGAAATAGGTTCTCTTCCGTATTAATCGGGCGTTAACGGGCGGTTCAGGATGTTCCAACCAAATACACGAGGTGATCAATTTGAATCTGCAAAAAATCATCCCGCCCGCTGAAACTATTCGCTGGCTTCGACTATCTAAATATAGGATGGAAACATCCTAGGGTATGGAGAGGTCGGAACAGAAGACACTGAGCGCCCTTAAGTCATTATAATAGAAGGCTTTGTTTTGAAAAAGGGAGTTTTCCGACAGAATCTCCTTAAAGGATAATACTAACCATGATCGAACTAGAACAGGACGAATTCCTGGAGGAAACCGAATACGACTCCATAAATTTGGATGACGATGATTCGGCGAATTCAGATGCATTTCCAGGCCTGACGCGGGCTAACTATGTGGATAGAGTGCGGTTTACCCGTGTCCCCAACGAAGACAGGACTGTGGCCAAAGGGGAGGAATCCACGGCTTCGGGAGATCCTCTTTACATCTATTACAGAAGCATGAGCAAGATACCTCTGCTGACGCGCGAAGAGGAAGTGTATCTGGCCAAAAAAATTGAGTCGGCAAAGCTCAATACGCTCAGACTTCTGTCGCTGACAACAATTAACTCATTTAAAATCATGGAAATAGCGGATGAGCTCCAGCCTGTAGGAGTGCCCGCTGCCATACCGCAGTTTGGTGTTGAGGAAAAGAGGGACCCGGAAAGCGAAATTTCCCTGGAGGAGCGTACTCGGATGCGCCTCCGGAAGATTCGGCGGATTGTAAATCGTCTTGAGAAACTGGAGGCCAAATACCGGACAGCCAAAGGGAGCCTCCGGCGGGGCAAGTCCAAAAACGGGCATTCAAGCAAGGATTTCAATAAAATCAAAAGCAACAGGGAGGCAATTTTTCTGTCCCTGAAGAGAATTGATTTTTCCGAAAGCCAGGTAGGGGTCCTGATCGGCAGCGTTGAGGAAGTTTTGCACAAGATGGAGGAAGCCCAGGCTGCGATCAAGCGCATATCCGGTCGTCAGGATTCAAGCAGCAAGGCGCTGAAGGAAGCCAAAATCCGGCACAACGAGCTGGAAGAGCAGTATCTCACCAACGTCGAGGAACTGCGCAAGATTCTGGCGCTCATCAGTGAGAACAAGATGGAAATGCTTCATGCCAAGGACCAGTTTGTGCGTTCCAACCTGCGCCTGGTTCTGAGCATAGCGAAAAACTATTCCTATCCGGGGCTGGATCTCCTCGATCTTGTGCAGGAAGGCAACATCGGCCTCATGAAGGCCGTCGATAAATTTAACTACAGGCTTGGCCACAAATTTTCGACCTATGCGACCTGGTGGATCCGGCAAAGCATTACCCGGGCGATCGCGGACCAGGGACGGACCATAAGGATTCCCGTTCATATGGTGGAAGCCATGAACCGTGTCCTCAAGGTCGCCAACGAGCTGACCAAGCGGATGGGCCGGGAACCGTCGGTTCATGAGTTGGCCAAGGAATTGAAAACGCCTGTCTCCAAGGTCACTCAGATTCTTAAAGCCGCTCAGGAACCGATTTCGCTGGAAGCCAGCATCGCAGACAACAAGGATGCCGTGCTCAATAAGTTCATCGAGGACAAAAACGCGATATCGCCCGATGAAGATGTGATGAAGCACAATCTTCGGGAGGTGACCAATTCCGCGCTGCAGTCTCTGTCTCCGCGGGAACAGGAAATCGTGCGCATGCGCTACGGTTTGAACGAAAACGGGAAGGAATACACGCTCCAGGAAGTGGGTGAGATATTTCAGGTAACCCGGGAGCGTATCCGTCAAATCGAGGAAAAAGCTCTTCTCAAACTCCGCAGCCCATACCGCTCCAACAGACTGCGCGAGTTTGCTGATTTCGTCAGCAAAAACTAGGCAAAATCCCGCGGCAGGCAAATCCCTGCCGCGGGTATCCTACCGTACAGCCTTCTTCAAATCACTTCCGGGAGTAAATTTGGGAACCTTATGGGCGGGAATCTTGATCGGCATCCCGGTCTGAGGATTCCTCCCCATTCGAGGTTTTCGCTTCACAATTGAAAAAGTGCCGAAACCCACAATCACAACTTTCTGGCTCTTTTTCAGCGAAGCATTGATGCCCCCAATCAGAGAATTGAAGGCAGCCTCTGCCTGGGCTTTAGTAAGGCCGGCATCTTTTGCTATTCTTCCTACCAGATCACCCTTGTTCAAAGAGCCCCCCTTTCTGCGCCACCTTTATCGGATTTTTTGGGAAACGGCCGAGTAATAGCACCCTGATGTTATGTGAGTCAAGTGAAATCCTTGTAACTAGCGATGGAGACTGCATGCGCGGGAGCCCCGCCATTTTTGCCCCGGGAGCGGGACTGTTAATGGGGGGCCCGTCCTGCTATTCTAAATTGCCTACAGGAGGTCGCCTCGCAGGCCAGGAGAGCCCATGCCCAAGAAACCGCTCTGTGTTGCATTCCTCTGGCATATGCATCAGCCGGATTATCACGATCCCCGCTCCCGCGAACTGTTGCTTCCGTGGACAAGGTTTCATGCGGTCAAAGACTACTATGACATGGGCGCCCTGATTGAGCGGGAGCCTCGGCTTCACGCAACCATCAACGTCGTGCCGTCGCTTGCGGAACAGCTCGTCTCCTATGGGGCCGGAACGGCGCGCGAGAGCTATGCCGATATCACGCTCCGGGATGCCTCCGAATTGAATGAGCACGAGAAATCCTTTTTGCTGCGCAAATTTTTTCAGCTGTCGCCGAAGCAGATGGTAGCGCCCTATCGCCGGTACAAGGAACTCCTGGACCGGCGGGGCAGCCCGGATCCGCATGGGAGTTACTCCACTGCGCTTCGTCTCTATGGCGCGCAGGACTTCCGCGACCTCCAGATGTGGTACAACCTTGCCTGGTGCGGGCAGGAACTGAGGCGGCATCCGGAAATTGCGTCCTTCCTGGCGCAGGGCAGAGGCTTCACGGAATCCGACAAAAAACGGCTTCTTGAGATCCAATACTCGTTTACGGGGCGTATCCTTCCTTTTTACCGGAAACTTTGCCAATCGGGAAAGGTTGAACTCTCGGTTTCGCCCTACTTCCACCCGATACTCCCGCTGCTGTGCGATTCGCGCAGCGCGAGGGATCCCTTGCCCTCGCTCCCCCTTCCATCCAATCCTTTTGCATTCCCGGAGGACGCGAGGCAGCACATAAGCCGGGCGCTGCGGATTCATGCCGAATACTTCGGCAGCGCCGCGCGCGGCATGTGGCCGTCCGAGGGCGCCGTCAGTGATGCGGCGCTTGCCCTGGCGCAGGAGCAAGGGGTGGAGTGGCTGGCCTCGGATGAGATTGTGCTTTGGAATTCGCTTTTCAAAGGAGGCGATACGGGTGCTTTCCTGCCTCCAGACAGGAAATATTGCGCGTACCGATGGGGACAGGACGGTCCCTGCCTTTTCTTCCGCGATCATGCGCTTTCGGACCTTTTTGGATTCTCCTATTACCAGTGGAATGCTGCAGACGCCGCCGCCGACTTTCTCCGGCGTCTTAACGCGATCCATCAAAGCCTGCCGGACGACGGGAGGCACTATGTCGTTGCTATAATTCTGGACGGTGAAAATGCATGGGAGCACTATCCCAATAATGCCTCCGACTTTCTGAGCCTCCTCTATCGCAGGCTGTCGGAATCCGAAAGCCTGCGAACCGTGACATTTTCCGAATTCCTGGAACTTGAACCGCATCGGGAAATTTTAAAGTCGGTCATGCCGGGCAGCTGGATCTATGGGAACCTTGCCACCTGGATCGGCCATCCGGAAAAAAACAGGGCCTGGGAAGAACTGACTGCCGCCCGCAGCTTATGGAGTTCCTTCCAGATCCGCGGCGATGCTGCGGCTGCCGCGGACGAAGCCTTCCGGGAAATCATGATCGCGGAAGGGAGCGATTGGTACTGGTGGTACGGCGACGACCATCAGACGGAAAATGCCGCGGAATTTGACGCCCTGTTTCGCAGCCACTTGAAGAATGTTTACACCCTCCTCGGAGAAACCCCGCCGGTCAGGCTGGATGAAGCAATCAAAAAGGTCGGGGCCCGCCCGAGCCATCAAAATCCGATGCACACGATTACGCCTAAACTCGATGGAAAAGTGACCGATTACTTTGAATGGCTGCCTGCAGGGTTCACGGTATCGGGTGGAGGCGACTCCATGCATCGCACCGACAGGTACCTGGACAAGGTGTTCTTCGGGTTTGACCTGCAGTGCTTCTATATTCGAATCGATCCGGTATCGGAAAAGATGGCGGAGTTTTCGCCGGCCATCTCCCTCGAGGTGCAATTTGCATCCCCCGAAGAATGCCGCCTGGCCCTGGAATACACGGGGAGAAATTCATGGAGCTGCAGGACGATTCAGTGGCCTCTGCCCGATCGGCAACCGCGTTTCGCCGGAAACAAAATCCTGGAACTGGGGATTCCGCTCGAAGTTTTGGGCGTGAGCGAGCCTATCGAGGTCGCATTCTTCATGCGCCTGCTGGATAATGGTCGCGAGGTAGAACGATTCCCCGCCTACGGATTTTTATCCGTGCATACGGATCCATGGAGTTTGGATGAGCAGGAATGGATTGTTTGACGGATGACGGGGTTCTCTTTCGGGCAGTTTCCGGGAGTGTGGCTTTTGCAAAACCGCCATGAAACGCTGTTTTGAATTCCAGACAGGGAGGTAGTGCGCTGAACGCAAATTTCACGGCATCGCATCGGGATGAAACTGCAGAGCTGCTGGCCAGGCTGAAAATTCTTGCGGGCAATCTGTGGTGGACCTGGAACCAGGAGTGCCAGGAGATTTTCCAGGAGCTTTCGCCCCGGGGTTGGCAGGACCTGTATCACAACGCCGTGGCTGTCCTCCAGGACATCTCGGAATATGAGCTTCGAACACGGCTTCGGGATCCCGTATTTGCCCGGCATGTCCAGGGCGTTCTGGCCGCCTTCGATGCGTACATGAATCGAGGGGATACATGGGCGTCGCGCTACGCGCCCGGATTTGCCCATTATCCCGTCGCCTACTTCACTGCCGAATACGGTTTTCACGAAACCCTGCCCATCGCGGCAGGAGGGCTCGGCATATTGTCGGGGGATCATGCCCGCTCTGCAAGCGATCTCGGCCTGGGCCTCGTAGGCGTCAGCCTGTTTTACCGGGAGGGCTATTTCCAGCAGGCGATCGATCCGGAAAACTTGCAGACGGAGTTCTACACCCCGCTCAATCCGGCGGCGCTGCCGCTCGAGCCCGTGCTGAACCGTGAAGGGGAGCGGCTGGTGGGCCAGGTGGAGATCAATCTGTCTCAGGTCTGCTTTCAGGCCTGGAAAGTCGACGTCGGTCGCTGCCCCATCTATTTGCTGGACGCGGACCGGCCCGAGAACGAACCGTTCCAAAGGGATCTGACGCTGCATGTTTACGGCGGCGACAGCTCGACCCGCATCATGCAGGAGATACTGTTGGGCGTGGGCGGGATCCGCCTCTTGCGTGCCCTCGGCATCGAACCTTCCGTCTATCACATGAACGAAGGTCATGTGGCATTCCTTTCCCTGGAACTGATACGGGAAAAAATCGCGCAGGGAAGCACTTTCGAGGAAGCGCTTGCGAGGACGCGCCAGCAATGCGTTTTCACGACCCACACGCCCGTGGAGGCCGGCCACGACCGGTTCAGCCCGGAACTCACAAAATATGCTTTGAAAGGATTGCAGCCCCGCGTGACATCCTCTTTCGATGAGCTGATGGCGCTGGGGCGCGTCGACCCTTCCGATGATGAGGAATCTTTTTGCATGACCGTGCTGGCGCTGAAGACTTCGCGCGCGGCAAACGCCGTGAGTGAATTGCACGGGCGCATCAGCCGTAAGATGTGGCATGTGCTTTACCCCGAAAAACCTGTGGACGAAGTGCCCATCGGGCATATCACCAACGGCATCCACCTGATGGGATGGATGAAGGGCCCGGTGCGCAGCTTCTGGCGGAACAAACTGGGACCCGAGTGGGATAAAGACATAAACTCTCCCGCATTCTGGCAGCGGCTGCTGGATCCGGAATTCATTTCGGACGCGGAGATCTGGGCCCTGCGATACAGACTGCGGCGTGCGCTGATAGAGTTTGCGCGCCGCCGCATCCTAACGGGCCGCCGCTGGACTTTCGGCAGCGTGGACTCCTTCGACCGTATCCTGGATCCCGATGCTTTAACCATCGGATTTGCGCGCCGGTTCGCGACCTATAAGAGGCCCCCCCTGGTTTTTGAAGACTATGACACCATAATCAGACTGGCTACGGATCCGCTCCGGCCCGTTCAGTTCATCTTTTCCGGAAAAGCACACCCGGCGGACACCGAGGGCAAACGCTGCATCCAGAAAATAATTCATCTCAGCAAATTCAGCGAGCTGAGAGGACGCCTTGTCTTCCTGGAAAACTACGACGTTCATATCGCGCGCCAGATGATCTCCGGGTGTGATGTCTGGTTGAATAATCCCCGGCGCCCGATGGAGGCTTCAGGCACCAGCGGGCAGAAGATCATCTGCAACGGAGGATTGAACCTGAGTATCATGGACGGCTGGTGGCGGGAAGCCTATGACGGGACGAATGGCTTTGCGATTGGGGAAGATGATCAGCCCGCATCCGTGGCGGAACAGGACCGTCTGGACAACGCCAATTTATGCAAAGTTTTGAGTGAAGAAGTAATCCCTTGCTTCTACAACCGGGACGGACTCGGCATTCCCCGCGAATGGATAGCCAGGATCCGGCGCGCCATGGCGACCTTGCTTCCGCGGTTTACCACGTGGCGCATGGTGCAGGAGTATGTGTTCAAATATTACCTCCAGGATACCGACACCCCCAACCTCTGGCCCTAAGCCGCAGGTCCCGCTGCAGAAAAAGCCAATCCTGAGCGCTGAAAATGCCGATCCTTATATCGGACGTTGATTTGCCGGGCCCGGGATGATAGCATCATGGGTCGCTTTCGGGGCCGCAAATATTTCAGCAGCAGGCTGAGGTTGAACGAGGCCGGACAAGCGCTGACAGTTGTAAGAAAAATATGCCGGAATTGCGCCACGATCCTATTCAAAGACGCTGGGTTATCATAGCAACAGAACGCGGCCGCAGGCCCGATGACTTCATCCGTGAAGAACCCCACCCCAATGGAGCCTTTTGCCCTTTCTGCGAAGGGAATGAAGGCAAGACGCCTCCCGAAATCACCGCTATCAGGAACGGGAGTCAGCCCAATCAGCCCGGATGGGAAGTGCGCGTCGTGCCCAACAAGTTTCCCGCGCTGCGCATCGAGGGGGGCCTCGATCGCAAGGGCCTTGGCGCCTATGACCGCATGAACGGCGTGGGGGCGCACGAGGTGATCATCGAGACGCCCCAGCACAACCTCAATCTGGCGGATGCGCCGGTGGAGCACATAAGAAAGGTTCTGTGGACCTACCGGGAGCGGCTGGTGGACCTTATGCGGGATCAGCGCTTTAAATATATCCTGATTTTTAAAAATCACGGCGCAGCTGCAGGCGCCTCGATCTCTCATCCGCATACACAGATGATCGCGACGCCGGTTACTCCGCTGACGCTGGTGGAAGAACTGGTTTCCGCCAAGGATCATTATGTGAAAAAGGAGCGCTGTCTCTTTTGCGACCTGATTCAGCAGGAGCTGGATTCCGGAGACAGGATTGTTGCCGCCGGAGAACAATTCGTCGCGCTGGCTCCTTTTGCGTCCCGTTTCCCGTTTGAAATATTTATCGCGCCCCGCGCGCACCATTGCAGTTTTGCCGAAGTGAGCGACGAGATGCTTCACCATCTCGCCATCGTTCTGAAGGAGATTCTGCTCCGGGTCAAGAAGTGCCTCAAGGACCCGCCGTATAATTTTCTTATTCACACGATCCCCAATGTCAGAGTGAAGCCCCGGCCCGCTTCCTATTGGGACACGATCGAACTGGACTTTCACTGGCATATCGAGTTCATGCCCCGCCTTACGCAGGTAGCCGGTTTTGAGTGGGGGACCGGTTTTTACATCAATCCGACTTCGCCGGAAGACGCTGCGAAGTATCTTCGCGAGACAGAGCTGTAATCCATAATCATAAACGGACTCCGAGACTGCAAACTCCTAATTGATGAACGAGGACCTATGCCCCGAGACAATCCATTGAAAGTGGCTATGTTTGCGGCGGAGGCCTCCCCTTATGCAAAAGTGGGAGGGCTGGGGGACATGGTGGGGACACTGCCCAAGGCCCTGGAAAAGCTGGGAGTCCATACCTCGATCGTGATCCCGAATTATCGGGGGATCCAGTCGGGACAGCTCGAAATTCAGCGTTGCGACCTCGCCCCCGGATTCGACATCCCCATGGGGTCCTCGATTGAACGGGCGGAAATCTACCAAAGCCGCATACGCGGCACCTCCGTGGACGTCTACCTGATCGGGTCCCGCAGGTATTTCAATCGCAACGGGATTTACGACGATCCGGCCACCGGGGAGGGTTACGCCGACAACATGGAACGGTTTATTTTCTACATGAAGTCGGGGATCGAATTGCTGCTCAGGCTCGAGCAGCCGGTCGATATCCTTCACTGCCATGATTCCCATGCCGCGCTTATCCCCGGCCTCATCCATGCGAATTACCGGGACGATCCGTTTTTTGCCAACGTTGGGACTCTATTCACGATTCACAACATCGCCTACCAGGGAGTCTATGCGAAAGATTCGCTCTACTATGCGGGGATCGACCTCAAGCATTTCTATTCCATGTCCCCGTTTGAATACTGGGGGCGCGTCAATTTCATGAAAGCCGGCATCGAGCTTGCGGACAAGGTGAACACGGTCAGCAAAACGTATGCCGCCGAGATCCAGACGAGCTCCGAATACGGGCTGGGCCTGGAAGGCACTCTGAGAAACAGAGGGAAAGACCTCAGCGGCATTGTCAACGGCATAGACGTCGACATGTGGAACCCCGAAACGGATCCGCACCTTCCTGCCCGCTATTCGATACGCGATCTGTCGGGCAAAGCAAAGTGCAAGGAGCACGTGTTGCGGCATTTCGGATTCCCCGCTACGGGGAATCCCATACCCTTGATAGGCATTGTCTCCAGGCTCGCGGATCAGAAAGGATTCGAGCTCATAGCGGAAGCGATCGAGGAGATCCGGGCGCTGAATCTGCGTCTTGTTGTGCTCGGTACCGGCCAACAGAAGTACCATGAGCTGCTCCAGCGGCTCGCCGGCCAATACCCGGCTAACATTGGCGTTCAGTTGTCTTTCAACACCGAACTGGCGCATCAGATCGAGGCCGGCTGCGACATGTTCCTGATTCCTTCCAGATATGAACCTTGCGGCCTGAACCAGCTTTACAGCTTTCGGTACGGAACCATCCCGATTGCCCGGGCAACGGGAGGGCTGGTCGATACGGTTTCTCCCTACGACGGCGAAAAGGGAACCGGATTCTGTTTTGCCGGCTATTCCTCCGGCGAAATGATGGAGGCCATAAAGCACGCTCTGACGGTTTATTCCGATCCCGCCCGGTGGCGGTCCCTCATGATCCGGGTCATGTCGCAGGACTGGTCCTGGAATAGACCCGCCGCTGAATACATGAAGCTATACCGGGCAATTCAGCAAATGCGGAATCCGTAACGATGATTCGCGATTCGGAATCCCATATTCGAAATTGTTCAGGAACGGCGATGCAGAGGGCATCCATTAATATCGGCAACCACGGGAGGATGCCATGAATTTTGTCCTGGGCTGCCTGATCGTTTTGGCGCTTGTTTCGGCGGTGCCCGCCTTCCCGGCGGATGCGGCCAGAGGCCTGCCCAGAAGCGCTCCCGAGACTGTCGGATTCATCCCGTCGCAGCTGAAACACATTGACGATGCCGTCGAAGCAGCCCTGAAGGCCGGCGAAATACCCGGCGCGGTGGTCCTGGTGGCCAGGCACGGCCGGATTGCCTACTTCAAAGCCTTCGGCAGTCGCTCCGTGCAGCCTGCCAAGGAAGCCATGACGGGCGATACGATTTTTGATATGTCGTCGCTGACCAAGGTTATGGCTACGCTACCGCTGGTCCTGATGCTGTCCGAGGACGGGACCCTGCGTCTCGATGACAGGGTGAAGCGTTATCTGCCCCGCTTTGCCGGCGGAGGGAAGGACAACATCACGCTGAGCCATCTCCTGACTCACTACTCGGGTTTGCCGGCCGACTTCGACCTGTCCAAGCCATGGTTCGGCTACCCGGCGGCGCTTGATGAACTCTGGATGACCAAAACCAGATCGGAGCCGGGCAAGGAATTTGAATACAGCGACCTGAACTTCATCGTATTGGGCCATATCGTGCAGGTTGTCACCGGCAAAACCCTCGATGAGAACGCCCGGGAGCGTATTTTTGTCCCGCTTGGAATGAACGATACATGCTTCCGTCCGCCTGCAGATCTGGCCGGACGCATCGCGCCTACAGAATCCAGGAGAAACACGCTCCGCTATTTGAAAGGGCAGGATGCCGCTGAATCGCCGGATAAAATCCTGTGCGGGGAAGTCCACGACCCGACCGCCTGGCGGATGGGCGGCGTGGCCGGCCACGCGGGCCTCTTTTCCAGTGCTGAAGACCTGGCGGTTTTCGCCCAAATGCTCCTGAATCACGGCGCCTATCCCGGGGGACGCCTTCTGTCGCCGCTTACCGTCCAGGCGATGACCCGCCCAAATTCTCCGCCCGGCGCGCCGGAAGTCCGGGGATATGGCTGGGATATTGATACCGCGTACTCATCACCCCGCGGCGATATTTTTAAGGATGGCTACGGTCATACCGGGTTTACCGGCACCTCGCTTTGGGTGCATCCCTCCACGGACACCTTCATCATTCTATTGAGCAATCGAGTCCACCCGGACGGCGGAAAAGATATGAACCATCTCCGCGCCGCGATTGCCAACATTGTCGCCGCCGCCATTTCCGATCCCAAATAAAGTCGTTCCACGTTCCACGTTCCACGTTCAACGTTCAACGTTCAACGTTCAACGTTCAACGGTTCTATAAGCACAATCAAAGGATTTTTTCAACCAAATGCAGTTACAGAACTCAAAGGATGTGTTTCGCAGGCACCCGTGATATAAGTATGCCTACTTTTTCTCGAAGGAGAAGCACGCGCGGCGGAACTTGATGAA